>Ga0209700_100011_pt1 | contig 362159 bp, 344 predicted proteins | sample SiratroredBW_FD_187528 | JGI IMG/M metagenome (GOLD analysis project Ga0209700, IMG submission 187528) | Root nodule microbial communities of legume samples collected from California, USA - Siratro red BW (SPAdes) (version 2) | ecosystem: Host-associated > Plants > Roots > Nodule | place: USA... | reverse complement strand
GCCGCTGATCCATCACCGACACCTCTCGCCAGGGCATGGACTTGGCCTCCTTTACCGCCAAATCCCTGCACTATGATGTGTCGGCTATGTCCCCGAACACCCGTCGGTCATGTCCCCGGGCTGAACATCAAGCCGGGCGATGACACCGAATGTGTGGCGAGCGCTCACCCCTTGCTCACATCTCCCGCCTCGGCCTCGCTCGCCTCCAGCGACACCGGCTCGAGATGATAGCGCTTGATCAGCGGCATCTGGATCATGCCGAAGATGGCGGTCAGCGGAAGGACGCCGAAGACCTTGAAGTTCACCCAGAAGTCCGTGCTCTGGGTACGCCAGATGATCTCGTTCAGCACCGCGATGCCGGCAAAGAACAGCGCCCAGCGCAGCGTGAGGATGCGCCAGCCGTGCGGCGTCAGATTGAACACCTGGTCGAACATCACGGCGATGAAGGAGCGGCCGAACAGCAGGCCGCCGCCGAGGATCGCGGCGAACAGGCCGTAGATGATGGTCGGCTTGACCTTGATGAAGGTCTCATCGTGCAGCACCAGCGTCAGCGTGCCGAACACCAGCACGATGACGCCGGTCACGATCGCCATGATCGGGATGTGCCGTGTCACCACATAGGAGGCGGCCATCGCCGCCACGATCGCCACCATGAAGGCGCCGGTCGCGGCGAACAAATTGAACTTCGCATTGACGAAGAAGAACACGAGCAGCGGACCGAGCTCGGTCGCGAGCTTGAACAACGGATGCGGCTGGGTCTTGTCCATTCTCAACTTTCGATTCCGGCGATGGCGCGGGCGAAATCGCGCGCGGTGAAGGGCGCGAGATCGTCGACGCCTTCGCCGACGCCGATGAAATGCACCGGCAGTTTGAATTTCTCCGCCAGCGCCACCAGGATGCCGCCGCGCGCGGTGCCGTCGAGCTTGGTCATCACGAGGCCGGTGACCCCGGCGGTGCGATGAAAGGCCTCGACCTGCGACAGCGCGTTCTGGCCGACGGTGGCATCGAGCACCAGCAGCACCGCATGCGGCGCGGTGGCGTCCACCTTGCGAATGACACGCACGACCTTCTCGAGCTCGTTCATCAGCTCGGCCTTGTTCTGAAGCCGGCCCGCGGTGTCGATCAGGAGCACGTCGATGCTCTGCTCCTTCGCTGCCGTCAGTGCGTTGAAGGCGAGGCTTGCCGAATCCGATCCTTGCGCGCCGGCGATGACCGGCGTCTTGGTGCGCTCACCCCAGACCTTGAGCTGCTCGATCGCCGCCGCGCGAAACGTATCGCCGGCGGCGAGCATCACCTTGCGGCCTTCGGACGCGAACTTTTGCGACAGTTTGCCGATGGTGGTGGTCTTGCCGGAGCCGTTGACGCCGACCACGAGAATGACGAACGGCTTTTTCGCTGCATCGATCTCGAGCGGCTTCGCGACCGGTACGAGCACCTTCTCGACTTCGGTCGCGACCACGTCCTTGACCTCGTCCGCCGAGATCGCTTTGTCGTAGCGCCCCGCGCCGACGGCGTCCGCGATCCGTACCGCGACTTGCGTGCCGAGATCGGCGCGCAGCAGCACGTCCTCGATGTCGTCGAGCATGGCGCGGTCGAGCTTGCGCTTGGTGACGAGGTCGGCGACCGCAGTCCCGAGCGAGGACGACGTGCGCTTCAGCCCGTTGGAGAGGCGGCGCCACCAGCTCAGCTTGGGGGTCTCGGAGGTATCGTTCATGGCGGGGGTGTGTTAGCCGTTCCGACGATTAAACGAAAGTCTTGCAATTGCTCGATGTTCCCGAATTGACCGCCGATGAAATCTTAGGCCGCGTGCTCCATCGCGACGGCTTGATGCTGGTCATCGACAAGCCGGCCGGCCTGCCGGTGCATCGTGGTCCCAAGGGCGGGGCGAACCTCGAAGCCTCCTTCGACGCGCTCCGCTTCGGCCTGCCGCGGCCGCCGGTGCTGGCCCACCGGCTCGATAAGGATACCTCCGGTTGCCTCGTGCTTGGCCGCCACCGCAAGGCGACAGCCTCGCTTGGCCTGCTGTTCAAGCACGGCAAGATCGGCAAAACCTACTGGACCGTGGTCGAGGGCGGTCCTGCCGAGGACGAAGGCAGCATCGACATGCCACTCGGCCGCCTCAATGCCGAGCGCGGCTGGTGGCAGAAGCCGGATCCGGAAGGGCAGAAGGCGATCACGAATTGGAAGGTCATGGGCCGCGGCGCGGGCCTCGCCTGGCTCGCCATGGAACCGGTGACCGGACGGACCCATCAATTGCGGGTGCATTCGGCCGCGACCGGCTGGCCTATCGTCGGCGATAACATTTACGGCACCGGCCCGCGCTTCGGCGAGCCGCGCCTGCACCTGCATTCCCGCGAGATCGTGGTGCCGATCTCCCGGAACAAAGAGCCGATCCGCGTCGTGGCGCCGGCTCCGCCCCACATGCATGAGCGCCTCCGCGCCTGCGGATGGAACGGGGAGTAAACGCCGCTTTCGTTCACCTCTCCCGCTTGCGGGAGAGGTCGCGCCGAAGGCGCGGGTGAGGGCTTTCTCCTCTTGGGGGTTCTCGATTGCGGAGAGAACCCTCTCCCCAACCCTCTCCCGCACGCGGGAGAGGAAGCCCACCGCCTTTGCGGCGGCAATCGAACCTGATCTGAACACTCAGGCCATGGTTTACGAAACGTTCAGCGCTCGGCTTTAATGATAGCGGTTGCTTAGAACAAGCTTTTCGTAACCGCTCAGGACGAGCAGCGCGTGATGTCCAAGGCCGAGCTATCGATCGTCGACGAGGTCGAATCCGCGATACGGATGGGCTCGCCGGAGAAAGGACTGGAGACGGCCCGGCGCGTCACCGACCTGTTCCTGGCTTCTGCCGGCAGTTTTGACGACGAGCAGATCGCGCTGTTCGACGACGTGCTCGAGCGCCTGATCGGCACCATCGAGCTGCGCGCCATCGCCGATATCGGCGCCCGCGTTGCGCTCGCCGAGATCAGCGCGCAGCTTGCGCCGATCGCGCAGGCGCCGCCGTCCGTGATCCGCCGCCTCGCGAACAATGACGAGATCCGTATCGCCGGACCCGTGCTCCAGGAATCCGCCCGCCTCGATGATGGCGCGCTGATGAAGATCGCTTCCAGCAAGGGCGAGCCGCATCTGCTCGCGGTCGCCGGCCGCTGGTGGCTGAAGGAGATCGTCACCGACGCGCTGCTGGCGCGGCGCTATCCCAGTGTCAGCCGACGGCTCGCGGCCAATCCCGGCGCGCGTGTCTCCGGCAGCGGATTTGCCATCATCGTCGGACAGGCCGAAAGCGATCCGGAGCTCGCCATCAGCGTCGGCGTCCGCGTCGATTTGCCGTCGGAGCTGCGCCGCCAATTGCTGCGTTCGGCGAGCGACGCCGTGCGCACCCGCCTGTTGTCGCGCGCGCCACCGCATCTGTTCGAGGAAATCCAAAGCGCGATTGCCGCCGTCACCGTCGGCGTCGAGCGCGAGATGTCTGGCGTTCGCGATTTCGAAGGCGCCAAGCGGGCCATCGCAAATCTGAAAGCGCACGGCCGGCTCAACGAAGCGACGCTGCTTGGCTTCGCCACACAGCGGCGCTACGAGGAGACCGTGGCGGCGCTTGCAGCGCTGTCCGAATCAACCGTCGAGGTGATTCGCCCGCTGATGCAGAGCCTGCGCGACGACGGGCTGCTGGTGCCGTGCAAGGCCGCGCAACTCGGCTGGGACACCACCGCCGCCGTGCTCGAAAGCCGTTACGCGACGGGCGCGATGAAGCCGGCAGATCTCGCGCGGGCGCAGGGCCATTTTGCGAGAATGACGCCGGAGAACGCGCGGCGCACGCTGCGGTTCTGGCAGGTGCGGGCGTTGTAGACTCTTCCCCTCTCCCCTTGCGGGAGAGGGTGCCTCGCGAAGCGAGGCGGGTGAGGGGTCTCTCTCCGCGCATGACTCTCTCAATGCGAGTGCGCTGAAGCAACCCCTCATCCGGCGCTTCGCGCCACCTTCTCCCGCAAGGGGAGAAGGAAGAAGGCAGCGGACTATATGGTCAGCCGCTCGCCATCACTGCCGACAATCCTCAGCGACACCACACTTCCCACCCGTTCGCCCGCAATCGCCACCGGCAGATAGTGTTCCGTGCGTCCCTGCCCTTCGCTCTCGATCAGCACCTCGCGCGTCGCGCCGATCTCGGCTTGCAGCCGCTGCCGCAACGCCGCCTCGCCAACTGCACGCAGCCGCCGCGCGCGCTCCTTGATCGCGCTGCCCGCAACCTGCGGCATCCGCGCGGCCGGCGTGCCGGGGCGTGGCGAGTAGGGGAAGACGTGCAGGAAGGTGAGGTCGCATTCCTCGACGAGATCGAGCGAGCGCGAGAACATCTCCTCGGTCTCGGTCGGGAAGCCCGCGATGATGTCGGCGCCGAAAATGACGTCCGGGCGCAGGCGACGCACCTGGTCGCAGAACGCGATCGCATCCTGTCGCGAATGCCGCCGCTTCATGCGCTTCAAAATCATGTCGTCACCGGATTGCAGCGACAGGTGCAGATGCGGCATCAGCCGCGCATCGTCGGCGATGGCATCCAGCAGATCGTCATCTGCCTCGATCGAATCGATCGAGGAGATGCGCAGGCGCTTCAATTCCGGCACGTGCCGCAGGATCTGCCTGGTCAGCATGCCGAGCTTGGGCGCGCCCGGCAGGTCAGCGCCGTAGCTGGTGAGGTCGACGCCGGTCAGCACGATCTCGGCATGGCCGCGCCGGGCCAGCGCCCGCACCTGTTCGACCACCGCGCCCATCGGCACCGAGCGCGAGTTGCCGCGGCCGAACGGGATGATGCAGAAGGTGCAGCGATGGTCGCAGCCGTTCTGCACCTGCACGAAGACGCGCGGCAGGCCGGTTGCAAAGCCGTCAACGAGATGCGGCGCCATCGCCTTCACCGCCATGATGTCGCTGACGGCGACCTTCTCGCTGGCGCCGACGTCGAATGCATCACGCGCATCGCGCCATGCGGATGAGCGCAGCTTGTCGTCATTGCCGACGACGCGATCGACCTCGGCCATAGCGGCGAACATCGCAGTTTGCGTCTGTGCCGCGCAACCGGTGACGACGATGCGGGCCCCGGGCCGCTCGCGTTTCAATTTGCGGATCGATTGGCGCGCCTGCGCCACCGCCTCGTTGGTGACGGCGCAGCTGTTGATGACGATGGTGTCGGAGAGGCCTGCGCTCTCCGCCTCGCGGCGGATCACCTCGGCCTCGAAGGCGTTGAGGCGACAGCCGAAGGTGACGATGTCGACGGCCATCAGCCGACCGGCGCGAACAGCGCCGGATCGAAATTGCCTTCATATTCGAAGGTCGCGGTGCCCGTCATCAACACATGGTCGTCGCGCTCGCGCCATTCGATGCCGAGCTTGCCGCCGGGCAGCGTGATCTCGACATTGCGATTGGCTCGCTTCAATCGCGCCGCAGCGACGGCCGTGGCGCAGGCCGCCGAACCGCAGGCCTTGGTCAGGCCGGCGCCACGCTCCCAGGTGCGGATCGTGATGTGCTCGCGATCGACGATATGGGCGAGCGTGATATTGGCGCGCTCGGGGAAGATCGGATGGTTTTCCAGCAGCGGACCAAAACGCTCGAGATCATAGGCGTTGACGTCCTCGACCCAGAAGATCGCGTGCGGATTGCCCATGCTCACCACGGAGGGCGAATGCAGGATCGGATTGTCGATCGGCCCGATCTGCAACTCGATGTAGCGGGTGTCGCGGAACTCTTCCGCCAGCGGGATGTCCTGCCAGCCGAACTTCGGCGCGCCCATGTCGACGGTGTAGAGGTCGGGCGCGGGGCCCTGCCAGCAATTGAGCAAGCCGGCTGCCGTCTCGAATGTCGCGGTGGTCTGTCCGCTCTTCTCGAAGATGCGGCGCACCACGCAGCGCATGCCGTTGCCACAGGCGCCGGCCTCGGAGCCGTCATTGTTGTAGATGCGGATGAAGGCTTCGGTGCCGGCCAGCCGCGGCTTCTGCAGCACCATGAGCTGGTCGTAAGCCACGCCGCCGTTGGCGGAGGCCACCGCCCGCGCGTCGTCCGGCGTCACGCGGCTTGCGGAATCGCGCATGTCGACAACGACGATCTCGTTGCCGATGCCGTTCATCTTGGCAAATGCGTGGTTGGCCAGCGCGCTCATGAAAATTCCCGAATTTCGCCCGTCTTATATGGCGATCCTTGCCGGCTTGGCCAGCGGTTTACTGCGAAGCGCCGAGCAGGTCGGCCATGACGCATCTGTCATGGGACGAATTCGGCGCTCGCGTGTTAGAACTGCGCCGTTCGCGCGACCGGGAGGCGCGGCCGGGTGCAGGACGGATTTAGGCCTTGGGACACAAGGTCTTGGGGAGAATAAAATGATCAGGTTTCGTCGTCTCGCTTTGGCCGCGCTGATCCCGGCAGCGGCCTTGTCGCTTGGCCTGTCCGGAGTTCTGGCGCAAACACCGAGCCCGGCGCCCGCCGCATCGGCAAGCCCCTCGCCGGCGCCATCGGCTTCACCATCCCCTGCCGCGAGTGCTTCGCCTGCGCCAGTGGCAACGCCCGCGCCGGCGGCCAGCGCCTCACCCGCTGCGACGGCCTCGCCCGCAGCCAGCGCCTCACCCAGCCCGACGGCGCCCCCGCCCGCGGCAGCCGCCACGCCCGCCCCGGTGCAGACCGCCGATCCCTTTGGCCTCGAGACCATGCTCGAGCCCAAGAAGGTCGTGATGGTCAAGGGCACTGCCAATTGGGATTCGGCCTTCGACACGCTGATCGACGCCTTCAAGGCGCTAAACGCGCTGCTGGACAAGCAGGGCATCAAGCCGTCAGGCAATTCGATGATCGTCTATACCTCCACCGACGACACCGGCTTCACCTTCCTCGCCGAGATCCCGGTCGAGCAGGATCCGAAGAACCTGCCCAAGGATATGAGCATCGGCAAATCGCCGGAGGGCAAGGCGCTGAAATTCGTCCATCGCGGCTCCTACGACAACATGGACAACACCTATGAGGCGATCACCAATCACCTCGACGACAAGAGGCTGGAAGCCAAGGACACCTTCATCGAGGAGTACCTCACCGATCCGCTGAAGACGGCCGAGGACAAGCTCGTGATCAACGTTTTCGTGCCGCTGAAGTAAGAATGATGAAAAAGCCTGCCCTCCTTTTGACGTCCCTTGCCGCCGTCTTCGCCACCACGCTGGCGGACCCCGCACGCGCCGACGATTTTCCGTCCGTCATTTCGGTGAGCGGCGAAGCTAGGATTTCCGTGGCCCCCGATCTCGCGCAGATCGATGCCGGCGTCGCCAACGACGCCAAGTCGGCGAAGGAAGCTTCCGACGCCAACAACGCGGCGATGGGCAAGGTGCTGCTGGCGCTGAAGGGCGCCGGCATCGCCGAGAAGGATTATCAGACCTCGCGCCTGTCGCTGCAGCCGCAATACGGCCAGAACAAATCCACCGGCGCCTCGCCCGTGGTCGGCTTCCGCGCCTCCAATCGCGTCACCGTAAAAATTCGCGACGTGACCAAGGTCGCCGGCATCATCGACACGCTGGTTAGCGCCGGTGCCAACGACATCGGAAATATCTCGTTCGAGGTGACGCAGGCCTCAAAACTACTCGATGATGCGCGCGAGCAGGCGGTCGCCGATGCCCGCCGCAAGGCGGAGATCTACGCCAAGGCTGCTGGCGTGACGCTGGGCGCGCCGCTCAGCGTCACCGAGGGCGGCGGCCCGGTGCCGCTGTTCAAGGGCCGCATGGCAGCGGCTCCGATGGCCGCACCCGCCGCCGTTGCACCGGGCGAGGAGACGCTGTCGGTGACGGTGAATGTGAGCTGGGCGATCAAGCCGGGGCAGTAAGCGCCGCAAGAGGCAGGCTGCCAACACAATCTCAGCCGTCGTCCTGGCGAAAGCCAGGACCCATTACCCCAGGGCGTAGTTGCAGCGCGAGCTGGCAACAACGCGTCTTCGTCAAACCACTCTCTGTGGTAATGGGTCCTGGATCAGCGCTCGCTCCGCTCGCTTGTCCAGGACGACGAGTTTTATGCTTGGACAGAGTTAAATCTCCACCACCTGCCCGGGCATCATCGCCACGAACCGCTGTTGCGGGATCTTCGCGGCATCCAGCGCTTCGACCAGCGCCTTCGCCGGCGCATCGATCGCCTCATCCGTCAGCTGGAACGTGCCGTGATGATGCCCGAGCGCGTCCTGCGCGCCACAATCCGCGAGCGCTTTCACGGCATCTTCCGGATTCATGTGCTGGTCGCGCATGAACCAGCGCGGCTCATAGGCACCGATGGGGAGGATCGCGAGCCGCAGTGGCCCATGCTTCTCCGCGACGCGTCGAAAATGCCTGCCATCGCCATAGCCGGAATCGCAGACGACGTAGATCTTGCCGGCCGGCGTCTCCAGCACGAAGCTCGCCCATAGGGCTTTGTTGCGATCGAACACGCCGCGCGCGGTCCAGTGCCGGGTCGGGACCAGATGCACGGCGATGCCGCCACCGAGCTCGACGCGGTCGTGCCAGTCGAACCCTTCCACCTTGATCGTGGGATCGGAGCTGCGCATCGTGACGTCGTTGCCGAGCGGGGTGACGACGCGCGGGGCAAAATTCTTGGCGAGCCGCGACAGCGTCGCAATGTCCAGATGATCGTAGTGCCCGTGCGAGACCAGCACGACATCGATCTTCGGCAAATGATCGAAAGAAATGCCGGGATCGTTGTGCCGCTTCGGCCCGGCCCAGGCGACCGGCGAGGCCCGCATCGACCAGACGGGATCGACCAGGATGTTGAGACCGCCGGCCTGGATCAGCCAGCTGGCGTGGCCGACGAAAGAGAGCCGCACCTTGTCGCCGTCGACACGCGCCGGCGGGGTGTCGGCGTGTGGACTGGGGACCCAATCCGGCCATTTCGCGCGTTGCCGCTTGCCGCCGAATTGCCAGCGCAGCACCTCTCGAAGCGATTTCGGCGGTGCACCGTCGGGATCGAAGAAGTGCAGGCCGTTGAAATGGTCGGAGGCGGGACCGTCATAGGTTTTCATGCGGGACATCCAAAGGGACGGAACACCGACCAGCGCGCCAGCACCGGCAAGCAGTCCGAACAGGCGACGGCGAGTGATCGGCACGGCCGGCTTTTAGGGATGGTAGCGGAGAAAGGTCATCGCCTTCTATATGGGCGAAGCCCTGGGAAAAGGAACCGGCAGCCGAAAGGGCTCTATTTTCAGGATCTTGCCCTGGCAGGACCGTTCCGACACCCTAACTTCCTTGACTTTTGGGCGTGAGCGGCGTTTAACCCCGCCACTTTCTCGGAAAGGCTTTCTTTTCGACCCGCCGACTGGCCCTGGAGGCCGGAGGTCAACGCCCGACAGCGCTGTGCGCCCTCGGGCGCAAAGGTGTTTGGACTTTCTTCTCCCTTGCCCCGCTCTTGCGGGGAGAGGGTCGGGGTGAGGGGCTCTCTCCGCGTGTGATGCGCGTAGATGGTCCCGTACCCCCTCACCCGCCGCGCAAGTGCGCGGCGACCTCTCCCCGCAGGCGGGGAGAGGTAAAAAAGGACAACGGCATTGTTCGACAATCTGTCGGAACGGCTTGGCGGAATTCTCGATCGTCTGACGGGGCGCGGTGCGCTGACCGAAAAGGACGTCGACGCCGCGATGCGCGAGGTGCGTCGCGCGCTGCTGGAGGCCGACGTCGCCTTGGAGGTTGTGCGCAGCTTCACCGAGCGCGTGCGCGAGCAGGCGATCGGCGCCACCGTCGTCAAGTCGGTCACCCCCGGCCAGATGGTGGTCAAGATCGTCCATGACGAGCTGATCAACACGCTCGGTGCCGAAGGCCAGACCATCGACGTCAATTCCGTGCCGCCGGTGCCGATCATGATGGTCGGCCTGCAAGGCTCGGGTAAGACCACCACCACCGCAAAGCTCGCCCGCCGCCTGGTCCAGCGCGACAAGCGCAAGGTGCTGATGGCCTCGCTCGACGTCTACCGCCCGGCGGCGATGGAGCAGCTGGCCGTGCTCGGCCGCGATCTCGACATTCCGACCCTGCCGATCGTGACGGGCCAGCAGCCGCCGCAAATCGCCAAGCGCGCGCTGGAGGCCGGCAAGCTCGGCGGCTACGACATCGTGCTGCTCGATACCGCCGGCCGCACCACACTCGACGAAGAGATGATGGCGGAGGCAGCCGCGATCAAAGCCGCGGCGAATCCGCATGAAGTGCTGCTGGTCGCAGACAGCCTCACCGGCCAGGACGCCGTAAATCTCGCGCGCTCGTTCGATCAGCGCGTCGGCCTCACCGGCATCGTGCTGACCCGCGTCGACGGCGACGGCCGCGGCGGCGCCGCGCTGTCGATGCGCGCGGTCACCGGCAAGCCGATCAAGCTGATCGGCACCGGTGAAAAGACCGATGCGCTGGAAGATTTCCATCCTGATCGTATCGCCGGCCGCATCCTCGGCATGGGCGACGTGGTCTCGCTGGTCGAACGCGCCGCCGCCAACATCGACGCCGAGAAGGCCGCGCGCACCGCCGAGCGCATGCGCAAGGGTCAGTTCGACCTCAACGACATGCGCGAGCAGCTGCTGCAGATGTCGAACATGGGCGGCATCAGCGGGCTGATGGGCATGATGCCCGGCATCTCCAAGATGAAGAACCAGATCGCGGCCGCTGGGATCGACGACAAGATCCTGAAGCGCCAGGTCGCGATCATCGATTCCATGACGCGCGACGAGCGTCGTCATCCCGACTTGCTGAAAGCAAGCCGCAAGAAGCGCATCGCCGCGGGTTCTGGCCAGAGTGTCGAGCACGTCAACAAGCTCTTGAAGATGCACCGGAACATGGCCGACGTGATGAAGGCCATGGGCTCGGGCAAGCGCGGCCCGCTCGCCGGCATCGCACAGGCGATGGGCTTTGGCGGCGGCATGAAGATGCCGTCTCCCGAAGAGATGAGGGCTCTTCAGGAAAAGATGCAGAGCGGCGGCGGACAGGGCCTGCCCAATCTGCCGAAGGATCTCCCTGCGGGTTTGCGCCAGGGCCTACCGAACCTTCCTGGTCTGACCGGACTGAGCGGCAAGCCGACGCTGCCGGGCCTCGGCGGTTTCCCGGGCAAGAAGAAATGAGGAATTCGTCGCGGGGGATCGCAAGCATCCCGCGCAACGCGGAATATCAATCAACCGAACAAACCGTACTTTGAAGGAGAACTGAATGTCCGTCGTCATCCGCCTCGCCCGCGCAGGCACCAAGAAGCGTCCCGTCTACCACGTCGTCGTCGCCGATTCGCGCTTTCCGCGCGATGGCCGCTTCATCGAGCGTCTCGGCTATTTCAACCCGCTGCTGCGGAAGGACAACGAGGCGCGCCTCAAGCTCGACATGGAGAAGGTGAAGGCCTGGGTCGCCAAGGGCGCGCAGCCGTCGGACCGCGTGGCGCGTTTCCTCGACGCCGCCGGCGTCAAGAAGCGCGAAGCGCGCAACAACCCGCACAAGGCCGTGCCGCGCAAGGAGCGCAAGGCGCAGGCCGAAGCCGCCGCGAAGGCGTAAGGCCGGATCATGTCGGCGCTGGTCTGCGTCGCGCGGATCGGCGCCGCGCATGGGGTGCGCGGTGCGGTCAAATTGTGGACCTTCACCGAGGATCCCTTTGCCATCAGACGCTACGGTCCGCTGCTGTCCAAGGACGGCAAGCGCCAGTTCGAAGTGGCGCAGGCGCGCGAGGCCAAAGATCATCTGGTCGCAACGTTCAAGGGCGTCACGACCCGCGATGAGGCCGAGCGCCTCAACGGCATCGAGCTCTACGTTCCGCGCGAAAAGCTGCCGGCGACCGACGAGGGCGAATATTACCACACCGACCTGATCGGGCTCGCCGCCGTCACCACTGACGGCGAGCCGCTCGGCCGCGTCGTCGCGATCCAGAACTTCGGCGCCGGCGACATCATCGAGATCGCCCCGCCCAAAGGCCCGACGCTGCTGCTGCCGTTCTCCAACGCGGTGGTGCCGGAGGTCGATATCGCCGGCGGCCGTGTCGTGATCGCGCTGCCGCAGGAGATCGAGGGCGAGGACGAAGGCGAAGTCCCTCCTCCGGGTCGTCCCGGCCTAGTGCGCAAAGCGCACGGGAGCCGGGACCCATAACCACGAGACGTGGTTTTTGGCTAAGCTGGTAGCTCCGATCATCGCAAAACGAAGCGCGGTGGCTATGGGTCCCGGATCTGCGCTCCGCTTCGCTGCGCTTGTCCGGGACGACAAGAACTGAGAAGCAATGACCAACTCCTCACCCTGGCGCGCGACGGTGCTGACGCTGTTTCCGGAGATGTTTCCGGGGCCGCTCGGCGTGAGCCTGGCCGGCCGGGCGCTGGCCGCCGGGCTGTGGCAACTCGAGGCGCGGGACATCCGGGCCTCCGCCACCGACCGCCACCGCAGCGTCGACGACAACCCGGCCGGCGGCGGGCCGGGCATGGTGCTGCGGGCGGATGTCCTGGCCGCGGCCATCGATGCTGCTGAAATCGGCCCGGAGCGGCCGCGCTTGCTGATGAGCCCGCGTGGTCGGCCATTGACCCAGGCCCGGGTTGTGGAGCTGGCCAGGGGCCCCGGCCCCCTGATCGTTTGCGGGCGGTTCGAGGGCGTGGACCAGCGGGTGATCGACGGGCGCGGCCTGGAGGAGGTCTCGATCGGCGATTACGTGCTGTCCGGGGGCGAAATCGCAGCCATGGCCCTGATCGACTCCTGCGTCCGGCTGCTGCCGGGGGTGATGGGCAAGGAGGCCTCTGGAACCGAGGAAAGCTTTTCGGACGGCCTGCTCGAATACCCCCAATACACCCGCCCGCAGCTGTTCGAGGGGGCTCCGATCCCGGAGATCCTGACCTCCGGCGACCACGCCAAGGTCGCCAGCTGGCGGCGCGCTGAATCCGAGGCCCTGACGGCGGCCCGGCGGCCCGATTTGTGGGCCCAAATCCCGAGCAAGGCCCCGAATCGGGCCGGCCGCCAAAAAACGCCAAAAAACAAGACAGACGGGTGACAAACGCTTCGGCTTGCCTTATAGGAGCGGCCACATCCGCAATGGCTGGATAGACGAATTTCGCGCAGCCCCCGTTTCGAAGGCTGGGCGCGCCGATGGAGATTTACCCATGAACCTGATCAAGCAGCTCGAGCAGGAGCAATTCGACAAGCTGTCCGCCAGCAAGGACATCCCGGAATTCGCCCCCGGCGACACCGTGATCGTCAACGTGAAGGTCGTCGAAGGCGACCGCACCCGCGTGCAGGCCTATGAGGGCGTCTGCATCGGCCGTTCCGGCGGTGGCCTCAACGAGAGCTTCACCGTGCGCAAGATCTCCTATGGCGAGGGCGTCGAGCGCGTGTTCCCGCTGCTCTCCCCGATGATCGACTCGATCAAGGTGGTGCGCCGCGGCAAGGTGCGTCGCGCCAAGCTCTATTACCTCCGCAACCTTCGCGGCAAGTCGGCCCGCATCGTCGAGAAGCAGGACCGCCAGGCTGCCGTCGGCGAGTAAGCTCCGCCCCAGGCAAGTTCTAGAAAGCGCGGGGCTCGGCTCCGCGCTTTTTTGTTTTGCCCGGCTGTCTGTCCTCGTTCTCGTCATTGCGAGCCACCGGGTCCGCGCAAAGCGCGTCCCGATGACAGGCTCCGCGAAGCAATCCAGAATCTTTCCGCGGAGAGACTCTGGATTGCTTCGTCGCAAGAGCTCCTCGCAATGACGAATTCGAAACTCTCGCGCTTTTACCGCTGCATGCTATATAGCTTCTAGAATGTTTCCAGATCTGACCAGCCTCGCCCCCGTCAAGCGCATCGTCATCGACGATCGCTCGCGGCTGCCTGGCCGGTTCTTCGGACGCTTCGCGACCTCGGCAACGTCAGAGCTTACGCGCGCAGCTCAAAAGCTGCGCTGACGATTTGTTGCCCGCGCGCCAGGCGCGCACATCCGCTTACACACATTCTTCGGAGCTTAAGCTCATGTCCAAGCCGACCACATTGTATGACAAGATCTGGAACGACCATCTGGTGCACGAAGCCGAGGACGGCACCTGCCTGCTCTATATCGATCGCCACCTGGTGCACGAGGTGACCTCGCCGCAGGCGTTCGAAGGCCTGCGCGCCACAGGCCGCAAGGTGCACGCGCCCGAGAAGACGCTCGCCGTCGTCGACCACAACGTGCCGACCACCGACCGCACCAAGCCGAATCCTGATCCTGAGAGCATCGAGCAGATCAAGGCGCTGGCCGAGAACGCCAAGGAATTCGGCATCGAATATTACAACGAGTTCGACAAGCGCCAGGGCATCGTCCACGTCATCGGCCCCGAGCAGGGCTTTACGCTGCCCGGCACCACCATCGTCTGCGGTGACAGCCACACCTCGACGCATGGCGCGTTCGGCGCGCTCGCTCACGGCATCGGCACCAGCGAGGTCGAGCACGTGCTGGCGACGCAGACGCTGATCCAGAAGAAGGCGAAGAACATGCGCGTCACCGTCGATGGCAAATTGCCTGAGGGCGTGACGGGCAAGGACATCATCCTGGCTATCATCGGCGAGATCGGCACCGCCGGCGGCACCGGCTACGTGCTGGAATATGCGGGCGACGCGATCCGCGCGCTCAGCATGGAAGGCCGCATGACGGTCTGCAACATGTCGATCGAAGGCGGCGCCCGCGCCGGTCTCGTCGCGCCCGACCAGAAAGCCTACGACTTCCTGCGCGATCGTCCGAAAGCGCCGAAGGGTGCGGCCTGGGACGAGGCGATGCGCTACTGGGAGAAACTGCGTTCCGACGAGGGTGCGCATTTCGACCACGAGCTGCGCCTCGACGCCGCAAAGCTGCCGCCGATCGTGACCTGGGGCACCAGCCCCGAGGACGTCATCTCCGTGACCGGCATCGTGCCCGACCCCGACAAGATCGAGGACGAGGCCAAGCGCATCTCCAAGCATCGCGCCCTGAAGTACATGGGCCTGACCGCGGGCACGAAGATCACCGACATCAAGCTCGACCGCGTCTTCATCGGCTCCTGCACCAACGGCCGCATCGAGGATTTGCGCGCGGCAGCGAAGATTGCTGAAGGCAAGACCGTTTCGGCGAATATCAACGCCATGGTGGTGCCGGGCTCCGGCATCGTGAAGGAGCAGGCGGAAGCTGAGGGTCTCGACAAGATCTTCATCAAGGCCGGCTTCGAATGGCGCGAGCCGGGCTGCTCGATGTGCCTTGCCATGAACCCGGACAAGCTGAAGCCGGAAGAGCGCTGCGCCTCGACCTCGAACCGCAATTTCGAAGGCCGCCAGGGTTTCAAGGGCCGCACGCATCTGGTGTCGCCGGCAATGGCGGCGGCGGCTGCGATCGCCGGTCACTTCGTCGACGTCAGGGACTGGCGGTAAGCTGCTCCCTGCAATTGTAGCGATCACGGCAAACCGCCGTTAATCCGTGTCGCCCACATTCTCGTCCTCGCGACGGTTCGCGAGGACGCCCCATGGCCAACAAGCCGGAATATGTCGATCTGATCAGCGAGGCCACGCGCCAGCATCGCCGGCGCGCAACGCCGCTGCGCGTCGTCGCCAAGCCCGAGGTCGAGGAAACCTCGAAGCTCAGCCGCTGGCCGCCGGCGATGTTCAGGCAATGGAAGCTCGAGAATCTGATGCGGTGGAAGTCCGCGTCGTGGAAGCTCAAGGATTGGCTTTAGATTTTGACGCGTTTTCTTGACGTGAACCGGTCTCCACTTCGCTCGAAAACGCTATGGGCCATATGAACAAAGGGCGCCGCTGAGGCGCCCTTTGCATTTCGATCGCGCTCACCAATAGCGGTACGGATAGTGCCAACGAGGCCAGCGGCAGACGCGGCGCGGACCGTAATAGGTCCAGATGATCCGGCAGCGGCGCGGATAGTGGTAGTAGGGATAATAGCCGCCGTAATAATAGCGCCGGTGGAAGTGACGATAACCGTAATGGGGGCGATAGATCCCGTAGCGATGATAGCCGCCATAGTGACGAAATCCGCCGTAACGATAGCCACCGCCGTGAAAGGCCGGCGCGGCGCGGAAGCCGCCGCCATGGAAGCCGCGGCCATGGAAGCCACCAAAATGTCCGCCACCGCGGAAACCTCCGCCGTGAAAACCGCCACCATGTCCGCCGTGCCCGCCGCCGCCGTGGCGAACCTGCGTGACGAGATCGTCGGCCGCAGCCTTTGTCGCGGGCGACGTCGCCGGATTGATCAAGGTGAGTGCTTCGGCACGACGCGCGCTGCCGGCCGACAGCATCAATGTCGTGGCGGCCGCGATCCCGAGCAAGCGCATCGGGCTTGCCTTAAGATCCAATATCCTCAGCATGGAATCCTCCCTGAATCTGGACAGCGCAGTTGCGACGCGAAGTCTCGGCCGCGCCAAACGCTGTTCAATTGCGGTCGCTCCCTAGATTAGACTGAGGAGAGCGATGTGAACGCCCCCTGAACGAACGACGCTGGGCTTCGCGATGCGACGCAGTGCCGCGAGGTAAGGAGTTTTTGGAAATGACAGTCTATGCGATCGCGCAATTGAAGATGACGGACCGCGCGGCCTATGACCGCTATCAGGCGCGGTTCTTCGGCGTGTTCAAGAAGTATGGCGGCAAGCTGCTCGCCGCCGACGAACATCCGCGCGTGCTCGAAGGCGCATGGCCGCATGACAAGCTTGTCATGATGTCGTTCCCCGATGAGGCTGCGTTCTTCGCCTTCTCGAACGCGCCCGACTACGAGGACATCTCGCGCGATCGCAAAGCGGGCGCACAGGCGACGGTGCTGCTGGTCAGGGGATTTGCGCCCGCCGGCTAATCCGCCGGCGTCACCAGAAGGGTCCGTAGCCAAACACGAACGGGGCCGGCACGCCGTAGGGGTAGGGACGGTAGTAGACCGGCCGCGCGTAATAGCGTGGATCATGGCGTGCAGCAGGCCGCGCAATGTCATGGGCGCGCGCGTGTCGTCGCACATCGAAAACCGCGATCCCCGCCGACGCCTCCGGTATCGTCGCCCTTTGCGCCGCGGAAGCGCGAGGCACGCCGGCGGCAAGCGCAACGGCAACAACGAATACGATCCATCTCGCCATGACGATCCTACAAGGCACCGCGGTGTTCGCCGGCGCAGGCCTCAGCCGCGGCGCCAGTAGCAGCTCACGCGCGGCACGATCACCGTGCCGCTCGGGCGATACTCCTGCACATAGGTGGCGTTGCACACGCGGACTGCGTCGGGGCCGGGATTATAGCGCGGATAGACGCCGTCCGGGCTGTAATAGGGCGTGACGCGCAAGCGCGCCGGGGGCCGCCTGCGTGGCGGGGGAACGTCGTCCGGTGAGGCCGCCTGGGCGAGGCGAATCTCGGGGCCGGCGGTCTGGACTTGAGTTTGGGCTTGGGCGCCAACGCAAAACTGCGAAAACAACCCCATGCACAGTAGCGTCAGCGCTGTTTTCGCTCGCATTTTTCCGCCCACCCGAAACATTCCCATTCGAGGCCCCACGCTCCCCGTTTTGACGGCGCTCGTCAACCTCGCCGCGCTTATAAAGCGGGATGTATCGCCGCGGAACCCGCGCTAGTTTGCGCGAACCCATACCCACTTCGCTCGAAAACGCTTTAGAAGAGGCCCATGTGGACGGAATTGAAAGCGCCCTCGCTGGCCGAGATGGAAGCGACGGCGCATGACATCTTCGAGCGCCTGCCGGCGGAGTTTCGCAGGCTCTGCGAGGGCGTCATCATCCGCGTCGACGACTTCCCGACCGAGGAGGTCCTGGACGAGATGCAATGCGAGAGCGAGTTCGACCTGCTCGGCCTGTTCCAGGGCATCGGCCTGCCGCAGCAGAGCTTTAGCGACGTGGCGCGGCTGCCCAACATGGTCTGGCTCTACCGCCGGCCGATCCTGGACTATTGGGCCGAGCACGACGAGACCCTCGGCCACATCGTCCGCCATGTCCTGATCCACGAGATCGGCCACCATTTCGGTCTGTCGGACGACGATATGGCCGCGATTGAGGCGCGGGCGGACTAGAGCGGGCCGGATTGATCGCGTCACCGCAGCGGAGGTGCGCTCCCTCCCCCGCTTGCGGGGGAGGGCTGGGGAGAGGGTGTCTCCTCAACGGGACACTCCCCCAGAGGAGAGAACCCTCTCCCGCGCCCCCGGCGCGACCTCTCCCGCAAGCGGGAGAGGTGAAGTCCCGACGCCGCACCAAGTCCAGCCTCAACCCCCGCAAGCCGGAGAGGTAAGGCAGCCCTGCCGATTTCGGCCTAGGATTCGGGGCCCGATCGCGATAAACACCTGTTCCCCTAGACCCATCCGGGAAAGCGCAACCATGGACAAGTTCACCACGCTGGAAGGCGTCGCGGCGCCGCTGAAGATCATCAATGTCGACACCGACATGATCATTCCGAAGCAGTACCTGAAGACCATCAAGCGCACCGGCCTTGGCAAGGGGCTCTTCTCCGAGCAGCGCTACAAGGACGACGGCAGCGAGAATCCGGATTTCGTCCTCAACCAGCCCGCTTATCGCAATGCCAAGGTGCTGGTCGCCGGCGACAATTTCGGCTGCGGCTCGAGCCGCGAGCACGCGCCCTGGGCGCTGCTCGACTTCGGCATCCGCTGCGTGATCTCGACCTCGTTCGGCGACATCTTCTACAACAACTGCTTCAAGAACGGCATTCTGCCGATCCGCGTCAGCCAGGAAGACCTCGACAAGCTGTTCGACGACGCCGAGCGCGGCGCCAACGCGACGCTGACGATCGACCTGCCCAACCAGGAGATCCGCGGCCCCGACGGCGGCAAGGTCAAGTTCGAGATCGACCCGTTCCGCAAGCACTGCCTGATCAACGGCCTCGACGACATCGGCCTCACCATGGAGAAGAAGGCCTCGATCGACACCTATGAGGACAAGCTCAAGCGCGAACGCGCTTGGGCCTGAGATCGCGTTTCTGGTTCGAGCCCCGGTGCTGACGGCGCCGGGGCTTTTTCTTTGCTCTGACTCTCCTTATAGCTCGCGCATGCTGCCCGACATCGTCACCTTCTGGCATGGCCCGATGGACGCCCTGCGCCAGACCTGTCTGCGCTCACAGTTGGCTGCCGGCCACAAGGTCACGGTCTACAGCTTCGACCCCATTCCCGGTCTGCCCGCGGGCATCGCGAATGCGGATGCCGAGGCGATCCTGCCGCACGCGTTCTCCGAAAGGCTGCGGCCGCCGCAGCCGGACGGCAGCTGGCGCGACTGGACCACGCTGCAGTTCAGCGATTTCTTCCGCATGAAGCTGATGGCGAACGGCCTCGGCCTCTGGCTCGACGCCGACGTGCTGCTGTTGAGGCCCGTCGAGATCGATCCGGCAAAGCCCTATTTCGCCTGGGAGCGGCCGCGCCAGCTTGGCAATTCCGTGATCTACCTTCCGCCGGGGCATGGCATCATCGCCGCCTTCGAGGAGCTGATGGAGCAGGAGGAGCTGACGCCGAATTGGCTGTCCGTGCGCCATCGCATCACCTTCATGATGCGCCGCCTGCGCGGCGGCTCGAACCGCCTCTCCGACATCCGCGTTGCGATCTACGGTCCGGCGGCGCTCACCGCGCTCGCGCGCCGCACCGGCGAGCTCGCTTGCGCGCTGCCGAAGCAGTCGTTCTACGCCGTGCATGCCGAGCCAAAACTGTTCTTCGATCCCTCGAGCTATCTCGGCCTCGTCACCAACCCCGAGATCATCGGCCTGCACATCTCGCCCAAGGGCCGCGGCGGCGAAAAGCCGATTCCGGGCAGCCTGTATGCGTGGGCGGCGGAGAGGTTTGGGTAGTTGCCGCGGAGGCAGTGCTCTCCCTCTCCCGCTTGCGGGAGAGGGTTGGGGAGAGGGTGTCTCCACAATAAGAATCCCCAAGAGGATAAAGCCCTCACCCGGCGCGCCGGACGATGCTTCGCATCGCCCGGGACGTGCCGACCTCTCCCGCAAGCGGGAGAGGTTAAGCATCCCGAGCATCCAGTTTGATCCAGCGCAACGCGTCCCTGCACCATTGTGCCTAGTCTCGCTCCAATTCCACGACCCCAACGGAGCTTTCCATGAGCACCGCAAGCAGGCCCTACCCCATCGTTCAGGATCTCATCGAATCCTTTGCCGGCTGGCTGAAGCATCGCCGCGAGATGAACGAGATGCGGCAGCTCGATCGCGCCGATTTCAACCGGATCGCCAGCGATCTCAGGATCGCGCCTGACGATCTGGAGGAGCTCGTTCGCCACGGCAAGCACGCCGCCGACGAATTGCCGAAGATGCTGGAGCAGCTCGGCATCAACGTCGAAGGGCTCGGCCGCGCGCAGCCGCTGCTGCTGCGCGACATGGAGCGAGTCTGCTCGCTCTGCAACCAGAAGGGCCAGTGCGACCGCGATCTCGCCGACGGCACCGCCGCGGAGAATTATCACGGCTACTGCGCCAACGCCGCGACGCTGGAGTCGCTCGACCGCGCCGACGTCGCGCCGCGCTGACGCCAGCGCGGGAGATCCCACTGGGGTGTGTACTTACTCGATCGAGGACGTGGAGGTCTGCTGCAGCCTATAGCAGACTCGTTCAGAGGTCCGAGCTGGGGCTCAAGGCCGACATCGCTATCCTATTCGATGGCCTCGTCGGGGCGGGCAGTTGCACCGGCAAGTCAGAAAATAGCGTTTCTCGCGAACCTCAGCGGCTACCCGGTTGCCGGCGGATATCTTCCAAAATACCGCGCATCGCATCGATCTCTTTGCCGAAGCCTGCCCAATCACCGGATTTCAACCGCTCCATGGCCTGGTCATAGTGCGTGAGCGCCTCCTGCGCGCGCACTGCCGCGGAGGCTTCGGCGGGTGTTTCCGCGGTCACAGCCGACGCTGCCGGGGAAGGGCCGCTGTCCACGAAGAGTGCCGACAGGGCCTCGGCAAGCGTTTCCTTCATGACGACATGCTCACCATAGGCGGCAATCACTCGCTTGAGCTCCGGCAAATGTCCTTGCTCGGCCCGCAAATACAGCGGCGACACGTAAAGAATCGAATTCTCGATCGGGATCACGAGCAGATTTCCCCGGATCACCCGCGACCCCATCTGGTTCCACAGCGATATCTGCTGGGAGATCTCCGTGTTCTGATGAATTCGCGCCTCGATCTGGAACGGCCCGTAGACCAGCTTCTCTTTGGGAAATTCGTACACGATCAGCTTGCCATAGCCGGGCTCGTCGCAGCGCGCGGCAAGCCAAGCGATCATGTTGTCGCGACGGCTCGGCACCATCGGGATCATGATGAAGAACTCGGCTTGCGCCTCTCCGGGCAGCCGCATGATGATGTAATAGGGGGCCATGGTGGTGATGCCGTCCATTGAAGAGACGCCATCACCGGCCGGTTGACGCGGAAATTGCCAGAGGTCCTCCCGGTTATAGAAGACATCGGCAGCTTCCATGTGGTAGGTCTGGAAAAGCCGCGCCTGGATCAGGAAGAGGTCTTCGGGATAACGAATGTGCTTCTGAAGATCGGACGGCATGGCCGCGAACGGCTTGAACAGGTCCGGGAAGATTCGCTGATAGGTCGCGGCGACCGGGTCGGCTGGGTCCATCAGGTAAAAATCGACGGTGCCGTTATAGGCGTCGATCACGACCTTCACTGAATTGCGGATATAATTGAGGTTGTAGCCGGGCGCAGGCTGTGCGTAGGGAAAATAATCGCTGGTCGTGTAGGCGTCCTGCATCCAGAACATCCTGCCCTCGCTGACGACCAGATAGGGATCGCGATCGAGAGAGAGGAACGGGGCGATCGTGCCCACCCGCTTCTGGATGTTGCGCCGGATCATGATCCGGCTGTCATCGCCGATGTAGTCTGACAGCAGCAGGTTCACATCGTTGAAATGGTGGGCGAAGATCAGTCTCCGCACCATGCCCGACAGCGGCACGCCGCCGGAGCCGTCATAGGACGCGTAGGCATTGTCCTTTCCCCTGGGATAATCGAATTCCGGCACGGTTCCCTTGACGATGACGTAGTCCTCAGTCTGCAGTCCGTAATAGATGCGCGGCTCGCGAATCGCGGGACCTCCATGTGCGACCGGAGGAATGTCGTCCAGATAGAGCAGCGGAAGTCCTTCGCCGCTCTTCTGGGTGACCGGACTCATCACCGCACCATTGCCGTGGGTGAACAGGATGTGGCGGTTGACCCAGGTCTGCGCGTTGGGTGGCAGCAGCGCGGAATTCAACTCGCGGCCTGAGATCATCACGCTTTGGTAGGTATCGCCGAACCAGTAACGATCGACATCGAGGTCGCGCAATTTGTAATAGGTGCGAATCTCCTGCAATTGAGCGTAAGTGTCGGCCAATGGTTGCCAATCCCACAGCCTTATATTTTCAATGGTCGCCTTGTTGGCCTCGAGCGCTCTCAAGGTCAGGTTCTGTTCCGCAGGGAACGGCTTCGGCACGATCCGATTGAGATTGTAGGCCTCCCGCGTCAGGGCAATGTTGCGTTCCATGTAAGGCCGCTCCCACGCCAGCTCGTTCGGCCCGACGTAGAAGCGCTGAAACACTGCGGGGATGATGCCCGATAGCAGGAAAGCGCCGCCGAACAGCAGCACAATCGCGGCGGTGGGGAGGCGGTAGGTACGCACCCACAGGTTCGCGCAGGCCGCCACAGCGGCGACGATCGAAAGTGCAATCAGCAGCCACAGGACCGGCAGTTCCACATTGACGTCGGTGAAGCTTGCGCCGACCACCACGCCATTGTCGCCGTACAGCAGGAGATAGCGGTCGAGACTGTAGGACCACGCCTTCACGCCAAAGAAGAGGCCGAGAAGCGCCGAACCGTGCGAGATCGCCGCTGGTGATACTCGCTGCGCCCGGTCCTCGATGTCGCCGTGCACCCAGTAGATAAGCCCGGCGAGCAGCGCGCTCATGACGAGTGTCAGCAACGCCCAATTCTTGATGGCCACAAAGACGGGCAGGGAAAACAGGTAGAATCCGATATCCTTGTCGTACAAGGGATCATTGCTGCCGTAGGGCACTTGGTAGATGAAGCGCAGAAAAGTGCTCCAGTTGCCGGCTTCTCCCCAGCCGACAAGCAGAGCGACGAGGCCGCTACTGGCGGCGATCATGCTGCGCCACCGCAGCCGCTCGTGCAGGAATTCAAGCGGATCGGGCAGCGCCGCAGCGGCCACAAGCCTCGGGTCGAAGGCCGGGGGCAACCGGGTTCGGCGCCCGGCAAGGCCAAGTGCAAGCCGCGCGTTCACCCACAAGATGGCGGCGGTCGCCGCGAAAACGACGAGGAAGACGGCGGCTTTCGCGGCGATTGTGGTCCAGAAGACCTGTTCATAGCCGATCGACGAGAACCACATCCAGTCGACCAGGAAGTCGCCGACGAGAGCGAGCAGGATCAGGCCGATTGCGGCGACGATGGCCGCGATGATGAATCCCACCACGGCGCTTCGCCCTGGTGCCTTCCGTTCGGGTCCGGAAATCCCGATCGTCATAGTAACATTATAGCAGAACGAGCGACGTCGCGCGCCTGTCACGGGCCGCCGCACCTGCTTTTTCCTCCGCAGTCCTAAAGCGGAATGGCTTTAGGTTGAATCGATTGCCGCGGGTGGTTCACCTCTCCCGCTTGCGGGAGAGGTCGGCGCAAAGCGCCGGGTGAGGGTTTCTCCTCTTGGGGATTGTCCCATCGCGGAGACACCCTCTCCCCAACCCTCTCCCGCAAGCGAGAGAGGGAGTGCACCTCGCTCGTTGCAGCGATCAAGCCTCATCCCATCAAGCTCTTACACGCGGATACTTGCAACAGGCTGCGCGCCGAACTCGGGAGGACGCGCGAGGTCTTGCAGAGCTGCGTGTTGTCCCCTGAAGCAACGCCGCTTTTTTGGGCGTGCGCCCTAGCCTTTCCCTATCGTCGCGATCGCGTCTGCGATCTCGATCGTGCGCCGGGCCATGTCGGCGTGCAGGCGTTCGACCATGGCGCCGTCGAGCCGGATCGCGCCACGTGAGACGTTTTCCGGCAATTCGAACGCTGCGATGATTTTTCGCGCGCGCGCGACTTCCTCTTCGGGTGGGGTGAAGATCGCGTTGCAGGCATCGATCTGCGAGGGATGGATCAGCGTCTTGCCGTCGAAGCCGAGATCGCGCCCTTGCGCGCATTCGGTGGCAAAGCCGTCGGAATTGGCGATGTCGCTATAGGGCCCGTCGAGGATTTCGAGGCCGTGGGCGCGCGTTGCCAGGATGCAATGGGTGATCATCGGGATCATCGCGGCGCGGCCCGGCAGCATCTTGATGCGGGTCTCGCGCGAGATGTCGTTCGGACCGAACACGAAGCCCGACAGGCGGCTCGATGGATCGCGGCCGGCGGCGGCCAGCTCCTCGGCATGGAGCACGGCGCGCGCGGTCTCGATCATGGCCCAGACTTTCACGGTCGGCGCGGCGCCAAGCTCGGCCAGCTTCCGGTCGATCGCGCCGAGATCTTCGATGCTTGAAACTTTTGGAACCAGGATGCCGTCCGGCGAGGCCTTGGCGGCCATCGCGACGTCGTCGGCCCACCAGGACGTGTCGAGGCCGTTGGTCCGGATCAGGATCTCGCGTTTGCCAAAACCCTTGGCCGCTATCGCGGCGGCAATGCCGTCGCGCGCCACCGCTTTGGCATCAGGAGCGACGGAGTCCTCGAGATCGAGGATCAGGCCGTCGGCGGCGAGATTGCGCGCCTTTTCCAGCGCGCGGGGATTGGAGCCGGGCATGAACAGGTGGCTGCGGCGCGGGCGGGTCATGCAAGCGTTCCTTCCTCGTCAGTCCTCTGACCGAAGCCGATAGCATTTGGCCTGCCTGTTCGAAAGGCTTGTTCGCCCCTGCGGTCTATGATTAGGCATGGGTATGGTGACATTCCCGAAGCATTTGCTGGAAGGCTACGAGGCCTTCGCCACCCAGCGGCTGCCGGCCGAGCAGACCCGCTATCGCGAGCTGTCGGTGAAGGGGCAGTCGCCGGAAGTGATGGTGATCGGCTGCTGCGACAGCCGCGTCTCGCCCGAGGTGATCTTCGACGTCGGCCCCGGCGAATTGTTCGTCGTCCGCAACATCGCCAATCTGGTGCCGACCTACCAGCCCGACGAGAACGCGCACGGCGTCTCGGCGGCGCTGGAATATGCGGTGACGGTGCTGAAGGTGAAGCACATCGTGGTGCTCGGCCACGCGCAATGCGGCGGCATCCGCGCCTTCGTCGACAAGATCGAGCCGCTGACGCCGGGCGACTTCATCGGCAAATGGATGCAGATGTTCATCAAGCCGGGCGAGGTGGTCGAGCAGCGCAACCACGAGACCATGGCGCAGTTCATCGAGCGCATCGAGAAGGCCGCGGTGTTCCGCAGCCTCGAAAACCTGATGACCTTCCCGTTCGTGCGCAAGGCGGTGGAGAACGGCCAGATGCAGACCCACGGCGCCTATTTCGGCGTCGCGGAGGGATCGCTGTTCGTGCTGGATAAGGTCGCGAAGGAATTCAAGAACGCGCGAAGCGTGGCGTAAGCCATCGCTCTCGTAGGGTGGGCAAAGCGAAGCGTGCCCACCACCTGTCGGAATCGGAAAGAATGGTGGGCACGGCGCGCGAAGAGCGCGCCTTTGCCCACCCTACGGCAGCGCGTTACGCCGCCTTCTTCTTCGCGCTGATCAGCTTGCGGTTGATCAGCACTTCCGCGATCTGGATCGCGTTGAGCGCGGCGCCCTTGCGCAGATTGTCGGACACGCACCACAGCACGAGGCCGTTCTCGACCGTCGCGTCCTCGCGGATGCGGCTGATATAGGTGGCGTCCTCGCCGGCCGCTTCGTAAGGCGTGGCGTAGCCGCCGGGCTCCTGCTTGTCGATGACGAGGCAGCCCGGCGCCTTGCGCAGGATCTCGCGGGCTTCATCGGCTGTGATCGGGTTCTCGAACTCGATGTTGACGGCCTCGGAGTGGCCGACGAACACCGGCACGCGCACGCAGGTGGCGGAGAGCTTGATCTTGGGATCAAGGATCTTCTTGGTCTCCGCCATCATCTTCCACTCTTCCTTGGTGTAGCCGTCCTCCATGAAGACGTCGATATGGGGGATGACGTTGAAGGCGATGCGCTTGGGGAATTTCTTCGCGACCAGCTCGTCATTGGTGTAGACGGCCTTGGTCTGCGAGAACAATTCGTCCATCGCGTCCTTGCCGGCACCCGACACCGATTGATAGGTCGAGACCACGACGCGCTTGATGGTCGCCTTGTCGTGCAGCGGCTTGAGCGCGACCACGAGCTGCGCGGTCGAGCAGTTCGGGTTGGCGATGATGTTCTTCTTCTTGAAGCCTTCGGTCGCGCCCGCGTTCACTTCCGGCACGATCAGCGGCACGTCCGGATCCATGCGCCACGCCGAGGAATTGTCGATCACGACCGCGCCGGCGGCACCGATCTGCGGCGACCATTCCTTCGACACCGAGCCGCCCGCCGACATCAGGCAGATGTCGACGTCGGAGAAGTCGTAATGCTCGAGCGCTTTGACCTTCAGGGTGCGGTCGCCATAGGAGACCTCGACGCCGACGCTGCGGCGTGACGCCAGGGCCACGACCTCGTCGGCGGGGAATTTGCGCTCATCCAGGATGTTGAGCATTTCCCGTCCGACATTGCCGGTCGCGCCGACGACTGCGACTTTGTAACCCATCGTTCACTCTCCGATGAAAAAGCCCGTTCCCGAAGCTGACGCTTAAACAGGAAGAGCAGCGCTTCTATGCGAGAACCGGCCTCAAGACAACGTTGGACCATGCCTGAAGGCCGTGGATGCAGTCGCCTGAGGCCAGCACGGCCGTTAGCCCTACCCAGATCCATCTGGCGCTTGCAGCCTTTGCCGACGAGGTCATCGGCACGCTGGCGCACCTGATCGCCTATGTGGGAGCGCTCGCGCTGTTTGCCATCCTCGCGCTCGGGGCGCTGGGCCAGCTGCCTGACTTGCGCGACGGTGAGCCGACGGACAAGCCGGGCTGGAGCGCGGCCGACCGCTCGCATCCGGCCTTCGCCGTCAGCCGGCTTGATTCATCAGAGAAAACAGCCTCTTACACCATCTTTCGGCATCCCGAAGGGGGCCGCAGGGACGTGCTGCGCTGGGCGAGCGAGGCCGGCCAGCCGCTGGCCGAGCTCGAAATCTACCGGGAAGGCGGCGAGTTCGACGTGGCCCGTCCGGCGACTGCGGATCTGGCCGTCCAGATGGGCTTGAGCGCGGCGACCACGCTCGAGCAGGCCGGCCTGATCGACACCAAATTCGGCCCGGTCGCCCTGTTCCGGCCGGTCGGCGCGGCGCAGGGGACGCGGGCTTGCCTCGGCTATCTCAAGCGCAGCGAGGAGCCGGCGCTGCAGATCTCCGGCTTCTCCTGCCAGGGCGACACCCTGCCCGCCCGGCGCGCGGCGATCGCCTGCACGCTGAACCGGCTGACGCTGCTGACCTCGGGCAACGAGCCCAGGCTGGCGGAATTGTTCGCCCGTGCCGAGCTGAAGCGCCGCGCCTGCGATTCCCAGGGATCGTCGGACTGGCTGCTGGGCGCCGCGAACGCGCAATTGCGCGGGGCGCTGTAGGCCGCATCAAGCTCAAGTGGCTGGTATTGATGCAACTTTTGCCGGCGCGCACGATTATTCCGAGCTGGTGTGACCCAATTGACCTAGTTGCATCCGCCCCGGCCGGGCTAGTATGGGGTGAAATCGACTGGCGGCCTGCCGCCTGAAGGGGACGTGATGAGCTTGAAATTCTCTGCGGCGAACACATTGGCGACCTGGTTTGCGGCGGGCGCCGTCATTGCCATGTCGCTCGCGTCGCCAGCTTCGGCCGACACCAGGACCAAGCGCTATGACGAGCGCGGCCGGCCCTATTACGGACCGAGCGGCCCCAACGCGGTCTATCAGCAGGGCCGCACCCGCATCTATGTGAGCAAGCGCTCCTGGCTCGACGGCGGCACCGAGGTCAATCCGGGCGACCGCAAGTTCAGCGACTACGCCTTCCCGCCGGCGGTGGGCTATCCGTCCTTCGCCCGCGAGAACCTGAACCGCCCGATCGATCGCCAGCCGCTCTCGCCGCCCGCTGATGTCGGCGGCTACCCGCAGAATTTCCCGCTGTACTGAGGCGGGCGCAGGCACCGAATCAAAATGGCCGGGCTCACGCCCGGCCATTTTTTGTCGCGTAGCCCGGATGGAGCGAAGCGCAATCCGGGAAATCTGTCCACGAGGCGAGAGCCCCGGATTTCGCTGCGCTCCATCCGGGCTACGACTCTACCCGTGCAGCTTCTGCAATTCCTTCAGAATCGCTTCGCCCATCTGCGTGGTCGAAGCGGCGGTGGTGCCTTCCGACTTGATGTCGGCGGTGCGCAGGCCGCTGGCGAGCACGGCGGCGATGGCGGCATCGACCTTGTCGGCGAGATCGCCCATGTCGAAGGAGTAGCGCAGCGCCATGCCGAACGACGAGATCATCGCGATCGGATTGGCGAGGCCCTTGCCGGCGATATCAGGGGCGGAGCCGTGCACGGGCTCGTACAGCGCCTTGCGCTTCTTGCTCTTGACGTCGACCTCGCCAAGCGAAGCCGAGGGCAGCATGCCGAGCGACCCCGTCAGCATCGCCGCGATGTCGGACAACATATCACCGAACAGATTGTCGGTGACGATGACGTCGAACTGCTTCGGCCATTTCACCAGCATCATGCCGCCGGAATCGGCGAGCTGATGCTCGAGCGTGACGTCGGGGTATTCGCGCTTGTGAACTTGCGTGACGACCTCGTTCCAGAGCACGCCCGACTTCATGACGTTGCGCTTCTCCATCGACGTCACCTTGTTCTTGCGCTTCTTGGCAAGCTCGAAGGCGACGCGGGCGATGCGCTCGATCTCATAGGTGTCGTAGACCTGGGTATCGATGGCGCGCTTCTGGCCGTTGCCGAGATCGGTGATGGTCTTGGGCTCGCCGAAATAGACGCCGCCGGTGAGCTCGCGCACTATGACGATGTCGAGGCCCTCGACCGCCTCGCGCTTCAGGCTCGAGGCGTCTGCCAGCGCCGGGTAGCACACGGCGGGACGCAAGTTGGCGAACAGAGCGAGATCCTTGCGCAGACGAAGCAGACCGGCCTCGGGGCGCACCTCGTAGGGCACCGCATCCCATTTCGGGCCGCCGACAGCGCCGAAGATCACGGCGTCGGCGTCCTTGGCTTTGGCCATGTCGCCCTCGGAGATCGACACCTTGTGCACGTCATAGGCCGCGCCGCCGACGAGACCGGTGTCGGTCTCGAATTTGGCGATCCCGGCCGAATTGAGCCAGTCGATCAGCCGCTTCACCTCGCCCATCACCTCGGGGCCGATACCGTCGCCGGGAAGCAGCAGCAGTTTGTGGGTCGCCATGGTCGTTCCTCTCAGGTCGAATTCGGCCGGAGTGCTAGAGCGGCGTTGCGCGCTTGGCAAGACACCATTGCCGGGGAGCCGGCTGTGCAAAGCGGATGGAGCCTGCCACACTCCCACAGCCGGAGTATCCCTTGCACGCCCCTGACCGTCCCCCCATCCCGCATCCCGCGCGGCTGATCCTGACCTTGTCGCTGGCGGCGACGGTCGGGCTCGGCATCGGCCGCTTTGCCTATGCGCTGGTGCTGCCGGATATGCGGGAGACCCTCGGCTGGTCCTACTCGGCGGCCGGTTTCATGAACACCATCAACGCCGTCGGCTATCTCGTGGGCGCGCTGATGGCGTCCCGGCTGATCCAGCGTATCGGCTGGGCGGCGGCGATCCGCCTGGGAACCCTGGCCTGCGTCGCCGCGCTCGCCACCTGCGCGCTGACAGGCAATTTCGTCGCGCTGAGCCTGGCCCGCCTGGTGCTGGGCTTGGGGGCAGCAGCCGGCTTCGTCGCCGGCGGCGCGCTGGCTGCGACCATCGCGCAGTTGCGCCCGGAGCGGGCCAATTTCCTGCTGAGCCTGTTCTATGCCGGGCCCGGCATCGGCATTCTCGCCTCGGGGCTGATCGCCCCGTTCACGCTGCAATATTTCGGACCGGGCTCGTGGTGGATCGTCTGGTGGGCGCTGACGCTGCTGTCCGTCGCGATGACGATCCCGCTGTTCCTGATCCGCATCGAGAGCAGCGTCCGCTTCTCGGAAGGCAGCCACGCGTCGTTCGCGATTCTGCCGGTGCTGATCTATCTCGCCGGCTACTTCCTGTTCGGCGCCGGCTACATCGCCTACATGACCTTCATGATCGCCTACGTGCGCGACGGCGGCGGCGGGGCCGCCGCGCAGGCCGCGTTCTGGAGCCTGATCGGGCTCAGCGCCTTCGTGACGCCCTGGGCCTGGCGCGGCGTGCTGGCGCTCGACCGCGGCGGGCTCGCCACCGCCATCATCCTCGGCACCAACGCCCTCGGTGCCGCCCTGCCGATGCTCGGACATTCGCCGGCGTGGCTTGCGGTCTCCGCCGTGGTGTTCGGCGTCGCGTTCTTCGCGGTGGTCGGCTCGACCACCGCCTTCGTCCGCTTCAACTATCCGCCCGAGGTGTGGCCGACCGCGATAGCGGCGATGACGATCTCGTTCGGCGTCGGCCAGACGCTGGGTCCGATCGTGGTCGGTGCGATCACGGATGCGCTGGGCAGCTTGAGTTACGCGTTGAATGTGTCGGCGGCGCTGCTGGCGCTCGGGGCGGTGGCGGCGCTGTGCCAGCGCAAGGTGGGGGCGGCCAAACAATCGGTGCCGTAGGGTGGGCAAAGCGAAGCGTGCCCACCAACCCTTTTATCCGCCGTGACAGTCATGGTGGGCACGGCGCTACGCGCCTTTGCCCACCCTACGGCAGCGGGCCTAACTCCCACTAAACGAATTATACCCCTGGTCTTCCCAATAGCCGCCCTTGTAGTCGTTGGTGACTTCCATCGAGACCACGTATTTCGGGTTCTTGAAGCCGAGCTTTGTCGGCACGCGGATCTTCATCGGGAAGCCGTAGGCGCGCGGCAGGATCTCGTTCGCGTATTTGAACGTCATCTGGGTCTGCGGATGCAGCGCGCTGCGCATGTCGAGCGGCGAGTTGTAGCCGTCCTTGTCGGCACACTGGAACCAGACATATTTCGCGCGCGTGTCGGCGCCGATCAGCTTGAGGAAATCGCGCAAGGGCGTGCCGGTCCAGCTGCCGATCGCGCTCCAGCCCTCGACGCAGATGTGGCGGGTGATCTGCGTGACCTGCGGCAATTGATAGAGCTCGTCCAGCGTCCAGGACTTCTTGTTATCGACGAGACCGCGCACTTCGAGCTTCCAGTCGTTGCCATCGACATCAGGCGCGTCGTCGAGATCGTAATAGGCATTGAACGGGAACGGTTTTGTGATCGCGCTCTCGGGGAAGGTCGGCGCCAGCGCATCGGGATTGAAAATGAAGGACTGCACGGCGTCGTTGAATTTCGAGACCTGCTTCAGCATCTCCTCGGCCGAGGACGAGTCGACGACGTCACAGCCGGTGAGCAGCGTCAGCGCGCCGAGGCTGGCGCCGCCCGCGATGAAGCGGCGGCGGGTGACGTCAGGCATCGTCTTGATGGAGTCCTTGATCAGGAGCCGCTTGTCGACGCCGGGGATCAGGAATGAACGTTTGGCCATGTTCTCCTCCTCAGCGACCGATGATCATCGCGCGCAGGCTCTTCGGCACCAGCAGCGCGAGCAGAACATGAATGACCAGGAAGGCGCAGATCGCGGCCATGCAGAAGAAGTGCACGTAGCGCGCGGTCGGATAGTCGCCGAACAGCATCACCAGGTAATAGAGCTGCACCGGCTTCCACATCGCGAGGCCAGACAGCACGATCAGCACGCCGACCACGATGATGCCGGCATAGAGCAGGCGCTGCACGTAATTGTAGACGGTGAGATCGTCATGGCCGAGCTTGAAGGTCAGCGCCGCCCTGACGTCGTGAAGCACGCCGGACGCCGTGATCGGCAGCAGCTTCTTAGCGAAGCGGCCGGTGGCGAAACCGGTGATGAGATAAGCGAGGCCGTTGATCATCAACAGCCACATCGCCGCAAAATGCCAGAGCAGGCCGCCCGCGAGCCAGCCGCCGAGCGTGTACTCGCGCGGGAAGCTGAAGCCGAACAGCGGCGAGGCGTTGTAGATCTGCCAGCCCGACAGGATCATCAGGATCATGGCGAGGGCGTTGACCCAATGCATGATCCGGACCCAGGCCGGCTGGATCACTTTGACCGGAGTGGCCCTGACCTGCTCGTCGGTGACTGTGAGGCTCGCCATGATGGTTCCGTCCTGAACGTCGTTTGACAGCAATTATACGCCGATGCTTCCGCTTTCGTTACGCCCCGTCCGGCATCAAATCGATACTGGCGAGCTATCACGGTCACAAGAAAGCGAGCCGGGCACCCCCGGCTCGCCGTCTCGAGACCTCCTGTTCGGGGGATGAAACAGGGGTGGGCGGTGTTACGTCGCCGGCATCAGCACGGTGTCGACCACATGGATGACGCCGTTCGACTGGTTGACGTTGGAGATCGTCACCATCGAGGTGCCGCCCTTGGCATCGACGATCCAGGTCTTGCCGTCCATCTTCTTCACCGTCAGTTCCTCGCCCTCGGCGGTCTTCATCTTCTTGCCGTCGGTGAGGTCGGAGGCCGCGAGCTTGCCGGGTACGACGTGATAGGTGAGGATCTTGGTCAGGGTCGCCTTGTTCTCGGGCTTGACCAGGTTGTCGACGGTGCCGGCCGGCAGCTTGCCGAAGGCGGCATTGGTCGGCGCGAACACCGTGAACGGGCCCTTGCTTTCCAGCGTCGGCACCAGGCCCGCCGCCTTCACCGCCGCGACCAGCGTGGTGTGGTCCTTGGAGTTGACCGCGTTCTGGACGATGTTCTTGGACGGGAACATCGCGGCGCCGCCGACCATGACGGTCTTCTCCTCGGCGCTGACAGGCGCGACGACGGTCGCGGTGATGGCGAGGGCGCTGAAGGCGGCAGCAGCGAGATAGGCAATGCGCTTAGACATGGAGAATCTCCCGATTGAATTGAGACCGGCGATGGCCGGCGTTTGAGTTGGGGCAACAACGGCGGCTGTGTCTCCTTGACTTGAAGCAGCAGCGCCGTCGTTGGCCGAACTACGGGAGGGTTTGCTGGGCGGTTTCGGAGAAAAATTCTTTGTGATGCGTGAAACTATGGGGGAGGGATTTCGTGTGGTGCATCCACGTCGTCATTGCGAGGAGCCCTTGCGACGAAGCAATCCAGACTGTCTCCGCGGCTACATTTCTGGATTGCTTCGCTTCGCTCGCAATGACGGACTCGCGGCTGCGCCCCACCTCAGTCCCTGCTGTGCGGCGTCTGAATAAAACCGCGATTATGCGTCGGGCTGATCAGCACCTCGTTGATGCAGACGCGCGCCGGCATGCTCGCAATGAACGCGATGGTACGGCCGAGATCTTCGGATTGCAGCATCCTGGCCTGCTCCTCCTCGCTCGGCACCACCGGGCGCAGCTTCAGGATCGGCGTTGCCACCTCGCCCGGCATCAGGCAACAGGCGCGCAGGCCGTTGACGCATTCGTCCATGTTGAAGGAATGGGTCAGCGCCAGCACCGCATGCTTGGTCGTGGTATAGGCCGGGCCCGGCATCTTCGAGACATGGCGGCCGGCCCAGGACGAGACGTTGATGATCGCGCCGTCCTGCTGCTTGCGCATCGTCGGCAGCACCGCGCGCATGCAATAAAGCACGCCGTTGAGATTGACCTGGACGAGCTTATCCCAGCCTTCCAGTTCCATGTCCTTCCAGCTGCGCTTGGGAACATTGATGCCGGCATTGTTCACCAGCAGATCGATCCGGCCGTGCCTGGCGACGATTCGATCGGCTGCCTTCTGGGCTTCAGTGGCGTTGGACACGTCAAGCACAATTGCCTCGGCCGTCCCGCCTGCGCCATTGATCTTCGCAACCACGGCATCGAGGGCTGACTGGCGCCGGCCCGAGACCACCACCGTCCAGCCGTCGGCAGCTAACGCCTCGGCGCCGGCCTCGCCGATCCCGCTGCCGCCGCCCGTGACCCAGGCCACGCGTTTCCCGTTTTTGGTCATGCAAACTGTCTCCGTTGCTTCTGCGGGGCGGTTTTTGCTAATCCAGCCCTCGGTTTTGACCGGCCTTCGCCGGCGAGGAATGTTGCATGAACCAAGCTGCCAACGCCAATCTGTTTTCCCGCCTGTTCGACGGCCTGGACGATCCCAAACGCCTCGCAATCGAGACGCATGACGGCGCCCGTATCAGCTATGGCGATCTGATCGCGCGCGCGGGGCAGATGGCGAATGTGCTGGTCGCACGCGGCGTGAAGCCCGGCGATCGCGTCGCGGTGCAGGTGGAGAAATCGGTCGCCAACATCGTGCTGTATCTGGCCACCGTGCGGGCCGGCGCGGTCTATCTGCCGCTGAACACCGCCTATACGCTGAATGAGCTCGACTACTTCATCGGCGATGCCGAGCCGTCGCTGGTGGTTTGCGATCCCTCCAAGGCGGAAGGCCTCGCCCCGATCGCCGCCAAGGTAAAAGCCAAGGTCGAGACGCTCGGGCCTGACGGCAAGGGCTCGCTAACGGACGCCGCCGACAAGGCAAGCGGCGAGTTCGCGACGGTGCCGCGCACAAGCGACGACCTCGCTGCGATCCTCTACACATCTGGCACCACGGGCCGCTCCAAGGGCGCGATGCTCACGCACGACAATCTGGCGTCGAACTCGCTCAGCCTTGTCGGCTACTGGCGTTTCACCGACAAGGACGTCTTGATCCACGCGCTGCCGATCTACCACACCCACGGCCTGTTCGTTGCGACCAACGTGACGCTGTTCGCGCGCGCGTCGATGATCTTCCTGCCGAAGCTCGATCCGGATTTGATCATCAAGCTGATGGCGCGCGCTACGGTGCTGATGGGCGTTCCGACCTTCTACACACGGTTGCTGCAGAACCCCGCGCTGTCGCGTGAGACGACGAAGCACATGCGCCTGTTCATCTCGGGCTCGGCGCCGCTGCTGGCCGAGACCCATCGCGAATGGTCGGCGCGCACGGGCCATGCCGTGCTCGAGCGCTATGGCATGACCGAGACCAACATGAACACGTCGAACCCCTATGACGGCGAGCGCGTGCCTGGCGCGGTTGGCTTCCCGCTGCCGGGCGTCTCGTTGCGTGTCACCGACCCCGAGACGGCGAAGGAACTGCCGCGCGAAGAAATCGGCATGATCGAGGTGAAGGGCCCGAACGTATTTAGGGGTTACTGGCGCATGCCGGAGAAGACCAAGGCTGAATTCCGGCCCGACGGCTTCTTCATCACCGGTGATCTCGGCAAGATCGACGCCAAGGGCTACGTCCACATTCTCGGCCGCGGCAAGGACCTCGTGATCTCCGGCGGCTTCAACGTCTATCCGAAGGAAATCGAGAGCGAGATCGACGCCATGCCGGGCGTGGTCGAGTCCGCCGTGATCGGGGTGCCGCATGCCGATTTCGGCGAGGGCGTCACGGCGGTTGTCGTGCGCCAGCCCGGCGCGAGCATCGATGAACCGGCCGTGCTGAAGGGCCTGGAGGGGCGCCTTGCGAAATTCAAGATGCCCAAGCGCGTGTTCGTCGTCGACGAGCTGCCGCGCAATACGATGGGCAAGGTGCAGAAGAACGTGCTTCGCGAGACCTACAAGGATATTTACGCGAAGAAGTGAGGGGCGCAATCGCTCCGGGGGTGGGGGGACGTATGAACCGCGAGCAGGCTGTCCGGATCAACGATCATCTTCTTGATGCTTACAGGGCCCTCGACCAGGCCCGAATGGCCATCGCAGCGCTTGGCAAGGCTGAGCGGATTGAGCTCGAGGACTGGCTGGACGAAGTCGTTGCTGCTTTGGAGGATGAGTTGCTTCAGCCGATCTACGATCAGTATCCGGATCTGGAGCCTCCGAAGTCCGATCGAGAACCCCTCGTATATACCTGCGAGCTCACATGGGACGAGGTGCGCCTGCCGCCGTCGGTGACCGAGCAGCAAGTCGATGAGGTCATTTTCTCGGTCATGAAGCCGACGTGGCGGAAGACCGCCATGATGGTCACGCTTGTGATGGACCGCTGTAAAGAGCTGGGATTGCCAATCGAAGGCGAAATGATTGCTGCGCGACTAAGACTGCTTTCAGATTCCGATCGCATCGAAGGCATCGGCGATCTCCGATCATGGTTCCACAGCGAAGTGCGATTGAAGGACTAATCGCTGATTAGACCCGATCGACGCTCCCCGTTCGCTGTCCAGTGCTGCGATGGGACTGGGATCGCGCGCTCTTTCAACAACGTCATTGCGAGGAGCTCTTGCGACGAAGCAATCCAGACTGCCGCCGCGGAAAGATTCTGGATTGCTTCGCTGCGCTCGCAATGACGGAGGGTGTGGCGGCTATTGTCCGCCCACCAGGCTCAGCACAAACCGGCTGCCGACGATCAACAGATAGCACCCGAACGCAGCTTCCAGCGTCCGCTTCGACATCGCATGCGCGGCCTTCACGCCTAGCGGCGCGGTGACGAGACTCATCGGCATGACCAGCACGGCGCCGATCAGCGAGACGTAGCCGAGCGCGAACGGAATCTGCAGCGCTGCGACGGCCGGATAGCTCGCCGCCGCGGGCCAGCCCGCATAGATGTAGCCGAGCGCGCCGGGGATCGAGATCAGCACCGCGAGCGCCGACGAGGTCGCCACGGCCTGATGGATGGGACGGCTGTAGAAAGTCATCAGCAGGTTGGAGAACAGGCCGCCGCCGATGCCCATCAGCGTCGAGAGGATGCCGACCACGAAGCCATAGACGCGCATCAATGGGCCCTTCGGCAGATCATCGCCGAGCTTCCAGGTCTCGCGTGCGAAGATGAGCCGGACCGCGGCTGACCAGGCGACGGCGACGAATACGATCTTGAACAGCCGTTCCGGCGCGTAGCGCGCGACCACGCTGCCGGCGATGACGCCGATCACGATCGGCAGCCACCACACGCGCAGGATCGCCATGTCGACGGCGCCGCGTTTGTAGTGCGCCTGGAATGAACGGATCGAGGTCGGGATGATCACCGCGAGCGAGGTGCCGACGCAGAGCGGCATGCGCACCTCCAGCGGCACGCCGGCGATGCGAAAGCATTCGTAGAACACGGGCACGAGAATCGCGCCGCCGCCGATGCCGAACACGCCGGCCAGGAATCCGGACAGCGCGCCGGTTGCGATCAGCAGCAGCGCGAGCTCCACGATCTCCTTGATGTCCAGCCCTGCAATCACCTGTGACCTGCCCCGGCGACTGGTCGCTGCGGCTCCGAGATGTCGCTTCGGAACGCCGCGTAGGGAGCATTAGGCGATCTGATTCTCGCGGTCGACACACCGAACCTCCCGGCTGGGGTGGAATGCAGGGTGCGCATATCCAAGGGGGTCGAACGGAAGCGGAATGGGAGGGACCGTTCGCGTGGGCGCACGAGTTTGCGCGACGACTGGACCCACCTCTGGCCGATTTGGACGGGACGGTCCGTTTAGAGGCGTTCCAATAGCAATTTCAACGCACCTCGTTCCCTCCAGAAGAAATGAATAAAGACTCTTTACTTCGTTGGCGGACCGACGCTCTGGTATACCAAGCCACTGATTGGCCTTGTTTCATCAACGCTCTAGAGCTGAACCGTCGTTCGATTTATGGCGATTTGGTGATTGCGCCAGCGAAATCGACTCCGTAAATAGAGCCCACCTTTCCGATCCCCGCGCGCCCTTCTGTTGGGCCGCAATACAACATCAAAGCCCATGACCGCACGGATCGAACGACCGCTCTCACCACACATGCAAGTGTACCGTTGGACGTTGACGATGGCGCTGTCCATCGTCCACCGCGCCACCGGTATCGCCCTCTATGTCGGAACCCTGCTGCTGGTCTGGTGGCTGATCGCGGCGGCCTCCGGCCCCGCCGCCTACGCGCACGTCCAGGCCTTCGCCGGCAGCATCATCGGACGGCTGATCGTGTTCGGCTACACCTGGGCGCTGATGCATCATATGCTCAGCGGCATCCGGCATTTCGTCTGGGATCTCGGCTACGGCTTCAAGGCCAATGAGCGGGAAGCGCTGACCTGGGGCGCCCTGATCGGGGGCATCGCGCTGACAGTGCTGATCTGGATCATCGCCTATGCGATCGGAGGTGGACGATGAGCGCAACCGATACGCCGAAGCGCAGCATGCGCACCCCGCTTGGCCGCGTCCGCAATCTCGGCGCCGCGCATTCGGGCACGTCCGATTTCTGGCGCCAGCGCATCACCGGCGTCGCCATGACGCTGCTGATGATCCCGGTGCTGGTGATCATCATGATGCTGCTCGGCCGCAACCAGATCGGCGCTGCGCAGATTCTCAGCTCCATTCCCGTCGCGGTGATCCTGCTCCTCTTCATCTTCGCCAGCGCATGGCACATGAAAATCGGCATGCAGGTGGTGATCGAGGACTACGTCCATAACGAGAAGCTGAAGCTCATCTCCATCATGCTCAACAACTTCTTCTCGGTCGCCGTGGCGCTCGCCTCGACCTACGCGATCCTGAAACTGTCATCCGGAGTGTAACCCATGGCCACCACAACGAATGGCTCGGGCAACGGCGCTCCCGCCACCAACGGCAAAGCCTATCCGATCGAAGACCACACCTATGACGTCGTCGTGGTCGGCGCCGGCGGCGCGGGCCTGCGCGCCGTGGTCGGCTGCAGCGAAGCCGGCCTCCGCACCGCCTGCATTACAAAAGTGTTCCCGACCCGCTCGCATACGGTTGCAGCGCAGGGCGGCATCTCGGCCGCGCTCGGCAACATGCACCGGGACGACTGGCGCTGGCACATGTACGACACCGTGAAGGGGTCGGACTGGCTCGGCGACCAGGACGCGATCGAATACATGGTGCGGAACGCGCCGGAAGCCGTCTATGAGCTCGAGCATTGGGGCGTGCCGTTCTCGCGCACCGAGGACGGCAAGATCTATCAGCGCCCGTTCGGCGGCATGACCATGGACTTCGGCAAGGGTCAGGCGCAGCGCACCTGCGCGGCCGCCGACCGTACCGGTCACGCGATGCTGCACACGATGTACGGCCAGTCGCTGCGCCACGCGGCCGAGTTCTTCATCGAGTTCTTCGCCATCGACCTGATCATGGACGACCAGGGCGCCTGCCGCGGCGTGATTGCGCTCAAGCTCGACGACGGCACGCTGCATCGCTTCCGCGCTCAGACCACGATCCTGGCCACCGGCGGCTATGGCCGCGTCTATGCCTCCTGCACCTCGGCGCACACCTGCACCGGCGACGGCGGCGGCATGGTTCTGCGCGCCGGCCTGCCGCTGCAGGACATGGAGTTCGTCCAATTCCACCCGACCGGCATCTATGGCGCGGGCTGCCTGGTCACCGAGGGCGCGCGCGGCGAAGGCGGCTATCTCGTCAACTCCGAGGGCGAGCGCTTCATGGAGCGCTATGCGCCGTCGGCGAAGGACCTCGCCTCGCGCGACGTCGTCTCGCGCGCGATGACGATCGAGATCCGCGAGGGCCGCGGCGTCGGCAAGAAGAAGGACCACATCTTCCTGCATCTCGACCACCTCGATCCCGCGGTGCTGGCCGAGCGGCTGCCCGGTATCTCCGAATCCGCAAAGATCTTCGCCAATGTCGACGTGACGCGGGAGCCGATCCCGATCGTGCCGACCACGCACTACAACATGGGCGGCATTCCCACCAATTATCACGGCGAAGTGCTGACCAAGAAGGACGGCGACGACAATGCTGTGGTCCCCGGCCTGATGGCGCTCGGCGAAGCCGCCTGCGTTTCCGTGCACGGCGCCAACCGCCTTGGCTCCAACTCGCTGATCGACCTCGTGGTGTTCGGCCGCGCTGCGGCGCTGCGCTGCGCCGAGAAGCTGACGCCCAACGCCGAGCAGCCGGAGCTGCCGGCGAACTCGGCCGAGATGGCGCTCGGCCGCCTCGACCATTACCGCTACGCTTCCGGCGGCACGCCGACGGCGAAGCTGCGCGAGGGCATGCAGCACGTGATGCAGAACAACTGCGCGGTGTTCCGCACCGGTGAGGTCTTGAGCGAAGGCCAGAACCTGATCGCGAAGGTCCACAGCGGCATCACCGACATCGCGGTGTCCGATCGCTCGCTGGTGTGGAATTCGGATCTCGTCGAGACGCTCGAATTCGACAATCTGATCTCGCAGGCGGTGGTGACGATGAACTCGGCCGCCAACCGGACCGAGAGCCGCGGCGCCCATGCGCGCGAGGATTTCTCCGAGCGCGACGACAAGAACTGGATGAAGCACACGCTGGCCTGGCTGGACGATTCCGGCAAGGTCAAGATCGACTACCGCCCGGTTCACGACTACACCATGACCAACGACGTGCAGTACATTCCGCCGAAGGCGCGGGTGTATTGATCGAACAGCGAAGGCCCTATCGAAATGGTTGAATTCGCACTTCCGAAGAACTCCAAGATCAGCGGCGGCAAGACCTGGCCGAAGCCTGCGGGCGCGACCGAGCTCCGCGAGTTCAAGGTCTATCGCTGGAATCCGGACGACGGCAAGAATCCGAGCGTCGACACCTATTATGTCGACACCAATGATTGCGGTCCGATGGTGCTGGACGGCCTGATCTGGATCAAGAACCACATCGACCCGTCGCTGACCTTCCGCCGCTCCTGCCGCGAAGGCGTCTGCGGCTCCTGCGCCATGAACATCGATGGCCAGAACACGCTGGCCTGCACCCGCTCGATGCACGACGTGAAGGACGGCGCGGTGAAGATCAATCCGCTGCCGCATCAGCCCGTCGTGAAGGACCTCGTCCCCGATCTCACCAATTTCTACGCGCAGTACGCCTCGGTCGAGCCGTGGCTGAAGACGACCTCGCCGACGCCGCAGAAGGAATGGCGCCAGAGCCACGAGGACCGCGAGAAGCTGGACGGCCTCTACGAGTGCATCCTGTGCGCCTGCTGCTCGACCTCCTGCCCGAGCTATTGGTGGAACAGCGAGCGCTATCTCGGCCCCGCCGCGCTGCTGCAGGCCAACCGCTGGGTGTCCGATTCGCGGGATGAAGCGACTGGCGAACGGCTCGACAATCTCGAGGACCCCTTCCGGCTCTACCGCTGCCACACCATCATGAACTGCGCCAAGGCCTGCCCGAAGGGCCTCAACCCGGCCGAAGCCATCGCCGAGCTCAAGCTCAAGATGGTCGAGCGCCAGATCTGAGACGAATGTTCCCGCCCCGGCCGGGCCGGCCGGGGTATTCTGCGATCGCAATCAATTTGAGCAGAATTTTCTCCAACCCGCTGCGCGCGCAAGTTTTAGGTCCACAACCAGCGGTTTTCGCATAAGCTGCTTCCTTCCCTGCGCGAGATTCAGTTAAGCTCGCGCCAGGGACCGGAGCGACTGTGCAGAGGGCGCAACGCAACTCGCTGAGGCTGTTGCAGTGGATGATGGCGGCATCCCTGGCGCTGCCGGTTGCGCTATTCGTCATTGCGGCCACGATCTCCTACACATCGACGAATGACATCGCCGACCGCGAGATCGAGCGCACCCTCGACGTCGCGCATGAGCATGCGCTGAAGGTGTTCGAGACCATCGACCGCAGCCTTGCCGAGCTCAACGAGGTCGTGCGAAACCTTTCCGACGATACCATCCGCGCGCGCGAGCCGGCTTTGCACCGTCGCCTGAAGCGGCTGACCGATTCGCTGCCGCAGCTCAAATCGGCCTGGATCTTCGATGCGGACGGAAAAGCGCTGGTCAACAGCCTCGCCTCGCCGCCACCGGCGCTGAGCTTTACGGACCGCGATTACTTCTATTCCCACATCGACCAGAGCATCGGCACGTTCATCGGCATGCCGCTGACGCCACGCCCGCCCTATCAGGGCGCGCGCTTCTTCAGCGTCAGTCGCCGCCGCGATTCCGACGACGGCAACTTCATCGGTGTGATCCAGGCCTCCGTCCTGCCCGAATATTTCGAAAGCTTCTATGCCAGGATCGGCTCCGATCCCGGTAGCTTCTTCGCAATGGGGCGTGCCGACGGCGCCGTGCTCGCGCATTTCCCACGGCTCAACCACGACCTGCGGCTCGACCCGGGCGGCCCGGTTGGCCAGCAGATTGCCGGCCAGCCCGAGCGTGGCCTGATGACCATCGCCTGGCCATCGGACGGGATCGAGCGCCGCATTGGCTACCGGCGCATCGCCGAATATCCGATCTATGTCAGCGCCGGGCTCGAAACCTCGGCGATCCGGGCACGCTGGTTCGCCACCATGGGCCAGCATCTGGTGTTCGGCATTCCCGCCACCGCGCTGCTGTTCCTGCTGCTCGCCTTCGCATTCCGCCGCACCCAGCATCTTCAGGCCGAGGCCGCAGCGCGGCGCGAAGCCGAGGACGCGCTCAAGCACAGCCAGCGCCTGGAGGCGCTCGGGCAGCTCACCGGCGGCGTCGCGCACGACTTCAACAATCTGCTGACGGTGATCCGCGCCTCGGTCGACCTGCTGAATCGCCCGCAACTGACGGAGGAGCGGCGGCAGCGCTACATCACGGCCATCGCGGACGCAGTCGCACGCGCCGCCAAGCTGACCTCGCAGCTGCTCGCCTTTGCGCGGCGCCAGACCCTGAAGCCAGAGGTGTTCGACGTCGGCCAGCGCATGCAGTCGCTGCACGACATGCTGGCAACGCTGCTCGGGCCCGCCATCGAGATCGTCACACGGCTGCCGGCCGAGCCCTGTCTCGTCAATGCCGATGCCGGCCAGTTCGAGACCGCACTGATCAACATGGCGACCAACGCGCGCGATGCGATGCAGGGCAAGGGCAGGGTCATCTTCGAGGTCGAGACCGCGACGACCATTCCGGACACGCCGGCCCCGGTCTCCGGCAACCACGGCTTCGTCCGCGTCACTGTCCGCGATACCGGGATCGGCATTCCCGCGGCGCGACTCGGGCGCATCTTCGAGCCGTTCTTCACCACCAAGCAAGTCGGCCACGGCACCGGTCTCGGCCTGTCCCAGGTGTTCGGTTTCGCTCGGCAATCCGGCGGCGAGGTGACGGTCACGAGCGAGGTGGGGCAAGGCAGCACCTTCTCGCTCTATCTGCCGCGCGTGCCGCCGGACCTGCGGTCGCAGCGGCTGGCGCCGAACACGGCGCCGGCGGTGGCCGGCAGCGGCATGTCGGTGCTGGTGGTCGAGGACAACATCGAGCTCGCCAATTTTGCCGCCGACGGCCTCACCGAGCTCGGCTACAGCATCACGCTGGTCGACAATGCGACCGATGCACTTGCTGAGCTCATCGTGGACGCCAATCGTTTCGACGTCGTGCTCTCGGACGTGGTAATGCCCGGGATGACCGGGCTCGATCTGGCGCAGGCGGTCCGCGACCGCGGCATCGGCGTGCCGGTGGTGCTGACCACGGGCTACAGCCAGGCCCTGTCGCAGGATGGCGCTGCCGGCTTCGATCTCGTGCAGAAGCCGTATTCGATCGAAGAGCTGTCGCGCGTTCTGCACCGGGCCGCACGGCTGCGACGTGTGCGAGATGGCGCCGCCGAATGATTCGGCTGGGAACCGAAGGGAACCGGTTGATTTCCTTCGCGTTGTCCGCCCATGCACAAGCCCGCCGTGAAGCGCGAACAGGGCGAGAAGCCGCCCATTGTCGAGATCAAAGGCGAGAACGGCGATGAAGTGGCACCGCCGCCCCCTCCCGAGCTGCTCGAACCCGACCCCGAACTATCACCCGAGGAAGCCGAACAGGTCCGCAAAGATTATCTGCTGACGCGCTTCTGGATCAGCGCGCGCGACTTCTGGGGCCGTAACGGCGATCGTCTCGCCTGGCCGTTCTCGATCGGCCTCGGCGTGCTGATCGTCCTGACCGTCTGCTTCCAATACGGCATCAACGTCTGGAATCGCGCCATCTTCGACGCCATCGAGCAACGCGATGCGACGAGTGTCTTCCATCTCAGCGCAATGTTCTTCCCGCTCGCGATCGGCAGCATCGCGCTCGGCGTCGCCCAGGTGTTCGCGCGCATGAGCATTCAGCGGCGCTGGCGCGCCTGGCTCACGGCAAGCGTGCTGACACGCTGGCTCGCCAACGGCCGCTATTATCAGCTCAACCTCGTCGGCGGCGACCACAATAATCCCGAATACCGCATCGCCGAGGATTTGCGCATTGCGACCGACTCACCGGTCGATTTCCTCGCCGGCGTGACGTCGGCGCTGCTATCGGCCGTGACCTTCATCATCGTGCTCTGGACCATCGGCGGCGCGCTCACCGTCACGCTCGGCGGCGCAAGCATCACCATTCCCGGATTCCTGGTGATCGCCGCGATCCTCTACGCCGCGATCGCCTCCAGCTCGATCGTGGTGATCGGCCGCCACTTCGTGCAGATCTCCGAAGACAAGAACCAGGCCGAAGCCGATTTCCGCTACACGCTGACGCGCGTGCGCGAGCACGGCGAGAGCATCGCGCTGCTCGGCGGCGAAGAGGAGGAACGCGATGGCATCGACCGCAATTTCACCAGCGTGCTTCGGCAATGGGCGCGCCTGGCCGGACAACACATGCGCACGACGCTTGTCTCGCAGGGCTCCAGCCTCGTTGCGCCCGTGGTCCCTCTCCTGCTCTGTGCGCCAAAATTCCTCGACGGCAGCATGACGCTGGGTCAGGTGATGCAGGCGGCCTCCGCCTTCACCATCGTGCAGAGCGCGTTCGGCTGGTTGGTCGACAATTATCCGCGGCTTGCCGACTGGAACGCCTGCGCACGCCGCATCGCCTCGTTGATGATGTCGCTCGACGGCCTCGAGCGCGCCGAGCAGGGCGATGGCCTTGGCCGCATCCAGCGCGGCGAGACCGGCAATGACGCCATGCTGGAGTTGAAAGACCTTTCCGTCACGCTCGACGACGGCACCGCGGTGGTCGGCGAGACCGAAGTGGTGATCGAACCGGGCGAGCGGCTTCTGGTCGCGGGCGAATCCGGCACCGGCAAGAGCACGCTGGTGCGCGCCATCGCCGGCCTCTGGCCGTGGGGCGGCGGCAGCGTCAATTTCCATCCCGACCGGCGGCTGTTCATGCTGCCGCAGCGGCCCTACGTGCCCTCGGGATCGCTGCGCCGCGCGGTCGCCTATCCCGGCGCCGCCGACGACTGGACGATCGAGGAGATCGGCCAGGCCCTGCGCAAGGTCGGTCTCGCTCACCTCAAGGAGAAGATCGAGGAGGAGGCGCCGTGGGACCAGACCCTATCGGGCGGCGAGAAGCAGCGTCTCGCCTTTGCGCGGCTGTTGCTGCACAGCCCCGACATCGTCGTGCTTGACGAGGCCACATCCGCGCTCGACGAGAAGAGCCAGGACAAGATGATGAAGATGGTCACCGACGAGCTGCCGAAGGCGACCATCGTCAGCGTCGCGCATCGCGCCGAGCTGGAGGCCTTCCACAGCCGCAAGATCGTGCTGGAGCGCCGCAAGAGCGGCGCCAAGCTCGTCAGCGACGTCGACCTGATCCCGCGCAAAGGCAAGCGCAAGCTGCTCGGCCGCATCCTGCGCCAGCGCATGGCTCCGCCGAAGAAGGCGGCGTGAGGGCCGTAGCCCGGATGGAGCGCAGCGCAATCCGGGACAGGTCCCCCAAACGCGAGAATCCTGGATTACGCTACGCTCCATCCAGGCTACAACCCGCCGTTGGAGTCCTCATCAAAACCGGCTATGCATGCGCCGCTTGCAACGAGGACCTTCTGGCTTGACCGACAACGCCCCTTCGTCCGCGCCGTTCGGCGCGTTTGCGCCGAATGCGGCGCAGGCCGCGCTCATTCGCCTCGCCCAACAGTCTGGGCTGAAGCGCGGCGCATTCCGGCCCTGGATGTCGCGACTGGTCAACCTGCTGCGCGGCGGTCCGGTCGACGTGCAGTATCAGGGCGCCTCGTTCCGCTTCTATCACCAGGGCAGTGCGACCGAGCGCGGCGCACTGTTCAATCCCGACTACAATCTCGACGAGCTCGATTTCCTGCGTCAGCACACCCCGGCGGGCGGCACGTTCGTCGACGTCGGCGCCAATGTTGGCACGTTTGCGCTGGTGATGGCGCGGCAGGTCGGCACTAAAGGCAAGGTCGTTGCGATCGAACCGCATCCGACGACATTTGCGCGACTCGCGTTCAATCACGCCGCATCGAAAGCGACGCAGGTGCGCCTGGTGCAGGCCGCGGCAGGCGACAGCGACGGCGAGCTGATGATCGAGAGCGGCGGCGGCAATCTCGGTGCCACCCACGTCGTCACCGGCGCCGTGAGCGCCGAGGCCATCAAGGTCCCGTCACTGCGGCTGACGCGCATTCTCGACGAAGCCGGGATCACGCAAGTCGGTTCGCTCAAGATCGACGTCGAGGGTTTTGAGGACCGCGTGCTGATCGGCTTCTTCCGCGACGCGACGAAATCGCTGTGGCCGCGCGCGGTCGTCATCGAGCACCTGTCACAAAACGAATGGCAGCAGGATTGTATTGCCGACATGGTCGCGCGCGGCTTTGCCATCGCGCGCAAGACGCGGAGCAATACGTTCCTGTCGCGCTGACAGGGACGAACAGCGGAGGTTGCGATGATTGATCACATGGGATTCTCAGTCTCCGACTATGAGCGCGCCAAGGCGTTCTACGCCAAGGCGCTGGCGCCGCTCGGCTACAGCCTGATCATGGAAGTAACGGCAGAGCAGACCGGGCACGCCGCGGCCGCAGGCTTTGGCGCCGACGGCAAGCCCGATTTCTGGATCGGCGGCGAAGGCGCGATGAACAAGCCGGTGCACGTCGCCATTCACGCCAAGGACTGTGCCACGGTGGACGCGTTCTACAAGGCGGCAATCGCGGCGGGCGGACGCGACAACGGCCCGCCCGGCATCCGCCCGCATTATCATGCGAACTATTACGGAGCGTTCGTGCTCGACCCCGACGGGCACAACATCGAGGCCGTCTGTCACGCACCGGAATAAGCCGCGTTCCACACCACGCGAAAAGGGAACATTGGCACGGCATCATCGTTATTGTCCTCTGGACAATTGACTACGAAGATGCCGATGCCAATCGAGCCGCCCGAGATTCCGCCGACAACACCGGGGACTCCGACCGAGCCGCCTCCTGGAATTCCGCCGGGCAATCCGCAACCCGACATCACGCCGCCGATGCACGAGCCTGGCGAAACACCGCGGCCGGATGAATTGCCGCCGCACGTTCCCGAAGAGATTCCACGACGCGGACCGAACGGACCGCTCACGCCCAATCCTGCGACGGACGCACCTTCGCCGCGGGATCACACGTGAGGGCGAGCCATCACTTGTGGGGCGATTGCAACCTGCGTCTGAATGCGCAATGAACGTCGTCATAGTGAGTTGATTTGCGTGCAGAAATAAATCGGGCCGCGACTGCTTGGCCCGCCACATTCCGGCCTAACGCGTAGCTGTTCATCCCAACACTTCGTCAAAGAACCTTCCGGGGAAGTTCACCACCATGACCAACCTTCGTTTCGTGCTGCTTGCAACGACGGCTCTGACCGCGATGCAATTCGCAAGCTCCGCATCGCATGCGCAAAGTGCGCCGCCGCTCGTCGTCGCACAGGCCCAGCCACAAGAGACGGGCCCTGACGGAAAACCGAAGCAGCCGCCGAAGGGACCGCCAGCGGCCGCGCCGCCCGCGCGCCCGACCACACCGCCGCCCGCGGCTGCACCGCCGCATCCGCCCGCCGCGCCTCCGCCGGCGGCCGCACCGCCGCGCCCGGCAACGCCGCCACCGCCGTCGCCTCCACCTGCGGCCCGTCCGGCTCCGCCGCCGCCACCTCCGCCGCCTGCCGCACCGAAGCAGCCCTCACCGCCGCCGGCTGCGGCCCCGCAGCAGCATGCGCCGACGCCGCCTCCTCCGGCACCGCCTGCAGCGCGTCCGTCTCCCACGCCGCCACCCCCGCCGCCTGCCGCGAAGCAGCCTTCGCCGCCGCCGGCCGCGGCTCCGCAGCAACACGCGCCCACACCACCGCCGCCTGCGGCTCGCCCGACTCCGACGCCGCCGCCCCCGGCAGCGGGTCCCGCAGGGCGGCCCGCGCCTGCGCCCACGGCGACGCCCCCTGCACCGGCAGCAGCGCCCACGGCTCGTCCGGGCGCTCCTGCCCCGGCGACCACACCGACACCGACTCCCGCGCCGACTGCGACCCCCGCCCCCGGCAGCACGCCCGCGGCTCCACCGCCGGGCCGCCCGGGCGCGCCGCCGCCCGGCGGACGTCCCGGCACGCCCCCGGCTGCAGGATCACCGTCGCCGGCTCCAACGGCCACGCCGGCACCAGGTGGCGGCACGCCGACGCCGCCGCCCGGACGTCCCGGTGCAGCACCGACGCCTGCTCCCGGCGCAACCCCGGGCGCGACGCCGACCCCTGGCCCTCAGGGTGGGACGCCGCCTGCGGGCGCGCCCGCTGCCGGAACTCCGGCTGCGCCGCCCCAGGCCGGCGGCCTCCCGCCTCGGCCTCCGGCTCCAGCCGGCGCAGCAGCACCGACCGTCGTGCCCGGCACGCCGGCCGCAGCGCCGCCGCCGAACCGGGCGCAGTACGCTCCGCCCACGGTTGCGCCAGCCTTCCGGGCCGCACCGACGGTCGCAGCACCCTTGCCGCCCCCGCCGCGTCCGCCGCAGCGTGACCTGACGCCGCTCGCGGTCGGTGCAGGCGTGGTGGCTGGCGCGGTGATCGGCGCCACCATCGCCGACCTCCACAACCAGCGGCGCGAGGTCGTCGAAGGCGGCCGCACCGTCTACACCGAACCCGACCGCATCATCATCCGCGATCCGGGTGGGCAGGCCTATGTCCGCGGCAACGATCTCTATCGCTTCCGCTACGGCGCCCGCGACATCCGCACCGACACTGTCGGCGGCGAGACCCGCACTGTCGTGGTCCGTCCCGACGGCAGCGAGGTGATCACTGTGGTCGGCGCGGACGGTTCGCTGCTGCGGCGCATCCGCAGGGATCCCGGCGGGCGCGAGATCGTCATCATCGACAACAGCTACCGCGATCCGCGCGCGGTCGGCGGCTTCTATGTCGACGTGCCGCCGCCGGTCGTGAACATTCCCTATGATCGCTACATCGTCGATGCTGAGGAGGCGTCGCCGGACGTGATCTACGCGACCATGCAGGCACCGCCGGTGCAGCGGATCGAAAGGCGTTACTCGCTCGACGAGATCCGCTACAGCCCCAATGTTCGCATGCAGATGCCGAGCATCGACGTCAACACGATCAACTTCGAGACGGGATCGTGGACCATCCCGCCGGACCAGGCGGCCCGGCTGCAGGTGATCGCCGACGGCCTCAACCAGGCGATCCAGCGCAACCCGCGCGAGGTGTTCCTGATTGAGGGACATACCGACGCGGTCGGCAACGACGTCGACAATCTGTCGCTGTCGGACCGCCGTGCGCAGTCTGCGGCCGAATTGCTAACGCAGCAGTTCAATGTACCCGCGGAGAACCTGACGTCGCAGGGCTACGGCGAGCAGTACCTGAAGGAGCAGACCGACGGACCGAGCCGGATCAACCGGCGCGTCACCGTCCGCCGCATCACGCCGCTACTCAACGGCGGCACGGCTTCGCTGCCGCCGCCCCCGCCCGGCACCGCGCCGCCGCGCTGAGACGGGACCACAAACGCAAATGGCCGGGAGCGATCCCGGCCATTTTTGTTTTGAGTAATCGCGCGCGAGGTTGCGGCACGGCGCGAACTCGTAGGGTGGGCAAAGGCGCACTAGCGCCGTGCCCACCACCACGGCAATTGTGGGACGATGGTGGGCACGCTTCGCTTTGCCCATCCTACGGCGTCAACCCTTGTCGCTCTCCAGCCGGAAGATCTGCGAGCCTTCGCTGCCCGAAAGCAGGCCGGTGTCGCTGTAGAGCTTCAGCTTGGTGCGGGTGTCGGCGATGTCGAGATTGCGCATGGTGAGCTGGCCGATGCGGTCGGCCGGCGTGAAGGCGGCGTCCTCAACCTTCTCCATGCTGAGCCGCTCCGGCGCATAGGTGAGGTTGGGGCTCTCGGTGTTGAGGATCGAATAGTCGTTGCCGCGGCGCAGATCCAGCGTGACCTCGCCGGTGACGGCGCGCGCGACCCAGCGCTGCGCGGTCTCGCGTAGCATCAGGGCCTGCGAGTCGAACCAGCGGCCCTGATACAGCAAACGGCCGAGGCGCATGCCGCTGATGCGGTACTGCTCGATGGTGTCCTCGTTGTGGATGCCGGTGACGAGGCGCTCATAGGCGATGTGCAGCAGCGCCATGCCGGGTGCCTCATAGATGCCGCGGCTCTTCGCCTCAATGATGCGGTTCTCGATCTGATCGCTCATGCCGAGGCCGTGGCGTCCGCCGATCGCATTGGCTTCGAGGAACAGCGCGACGGGATCAGAGAAGGTCTGGCCGTTGAGCGCAACCGGTTGGCCTTCCTCGAAACGCACCACGACCTTCTCGGCCTTGACGGCACAGTCGTCGCGCCAGAACGGCACGCCCATGATCGGGTTGACGATCTTGATGCCGCTGTCGAGGCTCTCGAGATCCTTGGCTTCGTGCGTGGCGCCGAGCAGATTGCTGTCGGTCGAATACGCCTTCTCGGCGCTCATCTTGTAGGCGAAGCCTTGCGCCGTCATGAACGCCGACATCTCGGCGCGGCCGCCGAGCTCGTCGATGAACTGCTGGTCGAGCCAGGGCTTGTAGATCTTCAGGCCGGGATTGGTGAGCAGGCCGTAGCGGTAGAAGCGCTCAATGTCGTTGCCCTTGAAGGTCGAGCCGTCGCCCCAGATGTTGACGCCGTCTTCCTTCATCGCCGCGACCAGCATCGTGCCGGTGACGGCGCGGCCGAGCGGGGTGGTGTTGAAATAGGTGATGCCGCCGGTCGAGATGTGGAAGGCGCCCGACTGGATCGCGGCGATGCCTTCGTGGACGAGCTGCGTGCGGCAATCGACGAGCCGGGCCTTCTCGGCGCCGAACGCTTCCGCCTTGCGCGGGATCTCGTTGTAGTCGGCTTCATCCGGCTGGCCGAGATTGGCGGTGTAGGCGTAGCAGCGCGCGCCCTTCTGCTTCATCCAGAGCAGCGCCGCGCTGGTGTCGAGCCCGCCCGAAAAAGCGATGCCGACTTTCTCTCCCTTGGGCAGGCTTTTCAGGATCGTGGTCATGGCGCTTCCAATCGGGTCACAAGGGGCTGATGACAGGGCGAACTCGACCGCGCGAATATCAAATTTCGCACACCTCGGCACCCATTTAATGGCTCAAATCGTGGCTCAAATCGACGGCTCGGGGCCTGTCTCGCGGCCGAACAGGCGCTGGCGGAGCTGGTAGGCGGGCCAGTTCAGCCGGGTCAGCACGGCGTCGACCGCCGCGTCGGAAAACCGCGTCCGCGGCCAGCGGTAAATCAGCGCGTAGGCAAACCAGATCACCACGAAACTGACGAGCCCGGCAATCGCCACATCGGTGAAGAAATGTCCGCCGAAGGCCATACGCAGCCCGCTGGTCACAGCGCCGAAGATAACCGCTCCGGCATAGGCGAGCGGCCGCCAGGCCGGCGGGGCGAGCGCGGCAGGCGCCAGCGTCCAGAACGCGGTCGCGCCCTCGCCCGAGAAGAACGAGCAGTTGCGCGCGCAGCCGCCGCGCGGATCCCACCACGGCACGAACTGCTGGTCGCCGGCAAATTGCGTCACCACCACCGGACGCGGACGTCCCCAATAGCTCTTGAAGGTCAGGTTGGTCAGAATGCCGGCCGACATGGTCAGCGTCACCAGCAGAAAAATGATCGCGCGCCCCGACACCATCAGCGGCCGGTCGGGCCGGACCATCTTGACCACGAGCGCGACGAGTGACGGCAATGCGAAGGCCCAGGCGACCCACATCGCCGCGTCACGCGCGAAGCTGGCCCAGCCGTTCAGCTTGAGCGGGAAGGTCTTGGTCTGGGGATCGAAGAACAGCGAGGCGAGCTTGAGATCGAGCTCGGGATAGAGGCCGAAGACGAGGCCGATCACGAGCCACAGCGCCAGGGCGATGAAGAGTCCAGTCCGGTTCATGGCGCGCGGTTTAGCGGAGTGGGGCGAGGATGGAAACCCCACGGGAAGGACCCATCCTCCCCTGGAGGGTAAAAACCAATCACCGCGCACCCGGCCTTGAATTCGACGGCAGCGGCGGGGGCGGCCGGCGCGGGGGCGGCGGATCGCGCCAGGCGCCGGCGTTGCGGCCGGCGATCAACCAGTAGACCACGCCGGCGACGATGCCGGCACCGGTCATGATCTCCAGATGCCGCCGCACGATGCCCTCGAACTGCAACGTGTCGGCATGAAAGGGAACGAGGCCGAGATAGCAGGCGAGTCCGACGAGGCCGCCGCCGACGGCATAAGCGAGCGCGCTACGGATGTAGAGCGCTTCAGTGATCGCGACGATCACCGCCGCCGGCACCAAGGCAAAGCCCGAGACGAAGATGAAGCCGAAACCGAGCAGGATGTCGATCGTGCCCTGATCGACGGGACCTGCGCCGAGATCAGCGAACTCCGGAAACAGCAGCGCGACGACGACGATCATGCCGCCGACGAAACAGGCGGCGAGGAAGCCGACGAAGATGACGACGAGGCGGCCGATCAGGGACATGACGCCAAAGCCATCGTGACCGTCATTGCGAGCGATGCGAAGCAATCCAGAGATGCGTCCGGGGAGACAGTCTGGATTGCTTCGTCGCTACGCTCCTCGCAATGACGAGGATGCAAGAGCGCGAGCATGATCCGCTAGTCCGTCATCGCCATGGCGCGCAGCGCCTGGCGTTCCCTGGCCGAGAGTTTTTCGGTCTCCGACTTGAGCTGGCCGCAGGCGGCGAGGATATCGCGGCCGCGCGGGGTGCGCACCGGCGAGGAATAGCCGGCATTGAAGATGTATTCGGAGAACTTTTCGATCTGGTCCCAGTCCGAGCATTCATAGGCGGTGCCGGGCCAGGGATTGAACGGGATCAGATTGATCTTGGCCGGAATGCCCTTGAGCAGCTTCACCAGCAGCTTCGCGTCATCGAGCGAATCATTGACGCCCTTGAGCATCACGTATTCGAAGGTGATGCGGCGCGCGTTCGAGGCACCGGGATAGTCGCGGCAGGCCTGCAGCAGCTCCTTGATCGGATATTTGCGGTTGAGCGGCACGAGCTCGTTGCGCAGCTCGTCGCGCACCGCGTGCAGCGAGATCGCCAGCATGACGCCGATCTCCTCGCCGGCGCGCACGATGTTCGGCACCACGCCCGAGGTCGACAGCGTGATGCGGCGGCGGGAGATGCCGATGCCTTCGTTGTCGCCGACGATCAGCAGCGCATCGCGCACCGCCTCGAAATTGTAGAGCGGCTCGCCCATGCCCATCATCACGATGTTGGTGACGCGGCGCGTGCCGTCCTCGCGATCGGCCCAATCATTCAGGCGATCCCGCGCGACCATCACCTGTCCGACGATCTCGCCGGCGGTGAGATTGCGGACCAGACGCTGGGTGCCGGTGTGGCAGAAGGCGCAGTTCAGCGTGCAGCCGACCTGCGAGGAGACGCAGAGCGTGCCGCGGTCGGTCTCGGGGATGTAGACGCACTCGACCTCGTGCGCCTTCTCGACATTGTCGCCGCTCGGCAGCCGCAGCAGCCATTTCCGCGTACCGTCGTTGGAGATCTGCTCGGCCACGACCTCGGGCCGGTCGACCGTGAAATGCTGGGCGAGCTCGGCGCGAATGCCCTTCGAGATCGAGGTCATCTCGTCAAAACTCTGGGCGCCGCGGAAATAGAGCCAGTGCCACAGCTGCTGCACGCGCATCTTGCGCTGCGCCGGTGCAACGCCGATCTCGCCGAGGCGATCGGCAAGCTCGGTGCGCGACAGGCCGATCAGCGACGGTTTTGCCGGCGGCACATAGGTTTCGAGCGAAGTCTTCTCCACCAATGTTGCGTTGTGCGGCTCGGTCATCGGTTGCCTGAGATTGCTGCTGTCTCGTAATGGCCGGGCTTGTCCCGGGCATCCACGTTCTTTCCCGCCCGGAGCCAGCGCGTGGATGGCCGGGACAAGCCCGGCCATGACGGCAGCACCTTTGGGATAACCCCTATATAGCAACCGGAACAGCCGATTGCGACCTTATCGCCCGCAGCCTTAACGCCGCCGGCTCACCGCCTGCAGTCCTGGGCGATCTTATCAAGCGCCTGGGCGAGACCCTTCAGCGAAAACGTGTCGGTGGTCTCGGTGCCTTTGGCCGAGACGCCCTTGACCACGAGATCGGCGGATTTGCGCATGGCTTCGACCATACGCTCCTCCTCGGCCGCGTTCTTGATCCAGAGGCCGTCGCCCTGCGTATACATGGCGAAAGCAGCGCCGCCGACCTCGACCGTCGATTCCGAGCCTGGTTTCAGCGCATAGCCGATCATGACCGAGACTTCGTTATTGACCTTCTCGGCCGGCCGGGTCGACACGAACGCATAGGCGGGATCGCGCGGCCGGTTCGGCGGGTTGGTCTTCGACGACGAGGGCTTGGCCAGCGCGAAGCAGACCTTCTTGCCGTTGGGCATGGCCGAATAGGCGCCCCAGGTGCCGAACTGGCCGATCAGGGTTGGTTCCGCGCCGCCCGCAACCGCCGCGGTCGGGGCGGCCGGTTTGCTCTCTGGCTTTGCAGCCGTCTTTGCGTGGGTGTTGGCGGTCGTACTGGCCGCCGGCGCGGCCGGTTTCGGTGTCGCCTTCGGCGCCGGTTGCGCCGTCTGCGCCCGCGCGAGATCGGCGATCCCGCACGTCATCATGCCGATCATCAAAACGAAAGCTAGCACCCGCCACATGCTGGAGTGGTTCCCTCAATATTGTGACTGGAAGATGGCCCGGCCGCGTTTTGTCCCCGGGCAGGGATAGCCGGGAAAGTCCAATTTGGGAAGGTAGTTAGCAGGTTTGTCAGCACTAGGCCCTGGATCGCGCGGCGCGCTGCGCAGCCCATTGCGCCTCGCTCCAGCCGAGCAGGTCCTCGGCCCCGGAACTGCGCAAATGCGCGCCGCCGTCGATCACCACTGCCGGCGGCGAGCGTGCAATACATCGCGCCGTGCAGTGTGGGCGCGAGGATCGCGTCCGCCGCGCGAAAGGAGAGATGCTCGCTCTGCGCGATGAAGGTCGCGGCGGCGTTGTTGACGAGGATATCGAGCGGCGCTTCGCGCCAGATCTGATCCATCATGTTGTCGACGGCGGCACCGTCGCGGATATCGCAGGCGATGGTCGTGACCTTGCCGCCGGTCTCTTCGCGCATCTCACTCGCCGTTGCCTCGAGCCGATCGAGCTTGCGACCGCAAATCACGAGCTCGGCGCCGAGAGCGAGGAAGCGACGGCCCATCGCAGCGCCGAGGCCCGAGCCGCCGCCAGTGACGAGGATGCGTTTGTCCTTGAGCAGGCTTGTTTCAAACATCGTTTGAATCCTCTTTCCTTCTCGCTCCGTCATTGCGAGCACAGCGAAGCAATCCAGACTATTTCCGCCGCACGGACCCTGGATTGCTTCGCTGCGCTCGCAATGACGTGAGGATAGGCCGGCGCGTCGCTTTGGCAAAGAAACCGGATTGTCGCCCGTGCCTAAATCCGGCAAAACCGTGCCAACTATAATTCCACTCGAAACGCCCAGGTGCCGCCATGAAAGCCATCCTCTGCTCGCAATATTGCCAGCCCGACGATCTCGTTCTGGCCGACGTGCCGGATCCGGTGGCAGGGCCCGGCGAAGCCGTGATCGCGATCAAGGCGGCGGCGTTGAACTTCTTCGACATCCTGATGATCCAGGGCAAGTATCAGATCAAGCCGCCGTTCCCGTTCTCGCCGGCCGCCGAAGTCGCCGGCGTGATCGAGAGCATCGGCGCTGGCGTGACTGACCTGAAGGTTGGCGATCGCGTCGTCGCCTCCTGCGGCCACAACGGCGCACGCGAGAAGATCGCGCTGCCGGCGGCATCGATCGTGAAGATCCCCGACAATCTCGACTACGATCGCGCGGCCGGCATCATCATCATCTACGGCACTGCGCTGCATGCGCTGGAAGATCGCGCGAGCCCGAAGCCCGGCGAAACCCTCGCGGTGCTGGGCGCAGCCGGCGGCACCGGCCTTGCTGCCTGCGAGCTCGGCAAGCTGATGGGCCTGAAGGTGATTGCCTGCGCTTCGTCGGACGAGAAGCTCGAATTCGCCAGGGCGCACGGCGCAGAGCTGACGCTCAATTACGCCAAGGAAGACTTGAAGGAAGGCTTGCGCAAGCTCACCGATGGCAAAGGCGTCGACATCATCTTCGATCCCGTGGGCGGCGCCTATGCCGAGCAGGCGCTGCGCTCGATCGCCTGGGAAGGCCGCTTCCTCGTGATCGGCTTTGCCGCCGGCGACATTCCGAAGATGCCGCTGAACCTCGCACTGCTGAAGGGCTGCGACATCCGCGGCGTGTTCTGGGGTGCCTGGACCCGGCTCAACCCGGCCAAGAACCGCGCCAATCTGGAGAAGCTCGTGAAGTGGACGGCCGAAGGCAAGATCTCATCGCATGTCGACCGCACCTTCCCGCTGGCCCAGACCGCGGACGCGTTGAAGGTGCTCGCAGGACGTCAGGCGATGGGAAAGGTGATTTTGCACCCGTGATGACCGTGTCATCACGAGGCTGTTTCGACACACTCAACTGTCATCGCCCGGCTTGACCGGGCGATCCAGTTACTCCGAGACGATTGCGATTGATCGATAGGTCGCGGCGACTCGATGCTGAGGTCAAGCCTGGGCATGACAGCTGAGTTGATGGCACCCCGCTCGCACGTCGCCACTTGGTAAGGTCTCCTCAACCACCGCTGGCAAAATTGCGGTGCATTCCGCAACCTCGCCCGAATCAAACCCAAATTTTTCCCGATTCGCCCCAATCGCCGTCGCTTTTTGGACTGATTCAAACTGCGATTTACCGGTTCCAGTTTGCTGGGCGCTCCTGGACAACAACAAAAAAAAACTGAAACCGGTATGCCCCGCGTCGTGTCAGTCTTGGGGAGCATCACCATGGAGACGACGGCCTTCCGTGCGTCCAGGGAATCGAGGGCATTCGATTCCGATCAAGCCGCATCACATCCGTCCACCGCATCCTACATCCGTGCGCGCGCCGCACGGCTCGATCTGTCGCCGGACGATCCAATACCACTGTTCCTGTCCGATCCGCTCGGGGCCCCGGACCCGGACGAATATACCCCGCTGGAATTGCGTCCCCGGGTCAGAATTGTCCCGCGTGTTCTTGCGGGCGTTCTGGCAGCCGTTCTCGTCGCATCCACCCTGGCAGTTCTGGCCGCGCTGTTTCAGTCCGACCTTCGCGGCATCTTCGATGCCGGTGGCTCGGTGGGTGTCGCGCTGGAGCAAGTGGTGGCCTCGGCCAACGCGCTGGCCGTACCGCAGAGCCCGCGCAAGGATCCGGCTCACCTGACCGACCCAAGGCTGGCCAGCGCCGACGCGCAGGATCTCCCTGCACCGTCAACGCCGAGCCGCGAAGCGATCGCGACCGCCTATCAGACCGCGCTGCAAGCCCAGACGCCTGCGCCTCTGCCCGCGCCCGTCGCGCAGCCGCCTGCGCCCTCTCAGCCCGCCAAGACGCTCGACGCCGACACCCTGGCCGGGCTGATGACGCGCGCGAAGAGCCTGTTGGGGGTTGGCGACATTTCTGCAGCCCGCCTGCTGCTCGAACGCGCGGCCAATGCACAGGATGCCACGGCGGCGTTCCTGCTGGCTCAAACCTATGACCCGGCCGTGCTGGGCACCAGCGACGCGCGGCGCATCACCGCCGACGCGACCGCCGCGCGCGAGTGGTACCAGAAGGCCGCGGCACTCGGATCGACGGAGGCGCGGCAGCGCCTTGTCCAGCTTCAGAACTAGTAATTTAATTTTTAGAGGACATCATGCGTAACGCTTTGGGAATGGCGCTTGCCGCCATCATGACGATCTGTGCCTTTGCGGCACGCGCCGACCAGACCGAATACGATCCGGCCAAGGTCTCGGACGGCCTGAAGGCCATCTTCCAGTTTGGCTCGACCTCGACCAAGCAGGCGTTGAACGCCAACACGGTGACGCTGATCACCGGCACGATCGGCGGCACCTATGTGCAATTCGGCGCCGACCTCGCTTCCGTGCTCGACGACGGCAACAAGATCCGCGTGCTGCCGATCGTCGGCCGCGGCTCGGTACAGAGCGTCGCCGACATCCTATTCCTGCAAGGTGTCGATCTCGGCATCGTGCGCGCCGACACGCTCGACTATCTCGAGCGCAAGGGTTTTGCCAAGGACATCAAGAAGCAGTTCACCTATGTCACGAAGCTCTACAATGAGGAGATGCAGGTGATCGCGCCGAGATCGGTCGCGACACTCAAAGACCTCGAAGGCAAGACGGTGAGCGTGGACCTGCCGAACGGCGGTACTTTCGTCACGGCGCTCACCGTGTTCGAGCGGCTCGGGATCAAGGCGAAATTCGTCTATGTCGAGCAGCGCATCGCGATGGAGAAGCTGAAGGCCGGCGAGATCGACGCCGTCATCGTGGTCGGCGGCAAGCCGTACAAGTCGGTCTCGACCTTCGGCAATGACGGCCGTTTCCATCTCGCGAAGGTCGACTATGAAAAGCCGCTCCAGAGCGACTATCTGCCGGCAACGCTGACCGCCAAGGACTATCCGAACCTGATCAAGGAAGGCGAGAGCGTGGACACCATTGCAGTCCCTGCGGTGCTTGCGGCTTACAATTGGGCGCCCAACACCGAGCGCTATCGCAAGCTGGTGTTGTTCGTGGACGCGTTCTTCACGAAATTTCCGACGCTGCAGAACCCGCCCTTCCATCCCAAGTGGAAGGAGGTCTCGCTCGCGGCGCCGCTGTCGGGCTGGAACAGATTGCCGGTGGCGCAGCAATGGCTCGACAAGCACGGCGTCGAGCCGGTGACGCGCCAGCGCTTCGAAGCGTTCCTGAAGCAGAGCCCGGCGGCCGCGCAGGTATCCGATGCGGACAAGGAAGCGCTGTTCAAGCAATTCCAGGCTTGGGACGCGGCGAACGCGCGGGCGGGGGAAAAGAAGTAGTGGCGCCGTCACTCCTCTCGGTGTCGCCGGAGGATAGGGCGGCGGCGCGTTGTCAACAACTCTTACTCCTCCGCCTCTTCCACACCGCGCTTCAGTGCGGCACGGGCAGCCTCGCGGTGCTCGTTCGTGATGTGGCCGGCGACCATGCGGATGGCGGTGGCGAGCACGGCGGCATCATCGGCGAAGCCGAGGATCGGCATCACATCAGCGACGAAGTCGAATGGCAGGATGAAATAGGCGATCGCGCCGAGCAGCGAGGCTTGAACATGGCGCGGCGTCTGCCGGTCGAAGGCGCAGTAATAGGCGGCGAGCAGGTCTTCGGCGAACGGCAGTTGCGCGGCGACGCGCTTCAGCTTGCGCCAGAAGCGGCGGCGAACGCCCTCCCGGTCTTGCGCGAGCCGATCGGCGGGCTCAAAGCCGACGCTGTGTTCGGCAGCCATGCTCGAAAACTCCCCGTCCAGCCGGAGCGGCGGATCGCCACGTCGCCTGCTGATCACAAGATGGGGATGAGCTCGCGGCCTGCAAGACGTCAGCCAAGTGTCAGTCAAGTGTCAGCCAGCTGTCAGCCGGCGATGGCGTTCATCGCCTTGGCCATCTCGATGTCGCGCGCGGTGACGCCGCCGGCGTCATGGGTCGACAGCACCACCTCCACCGTCTTGTAGATGTTGCGCCATTCGGGATGGTGATCCATCTTCTCGGCGACCAGCGCCGCACGGGTCATGAAGCCGAAGGCCTGGTTGAAATCCTTGAAGACAAAGGTCTTCCCGATGGCATCGCGGCCGGAAATCTCGCCCCAGCCCGGTATGCCGCCCAGCGCCTGCTTGCGCGCCTCCGCCGATAGCCGCTCTGCCATGATCGCCTCCGTCGTTCAGGGGAACTTTACCCTAACACCGTGCCGGCGGCTCGGTTCATGCGGGATTTCGTCCATCCGCTAACCATGACGGAGATGTAACCCCTCCGGACAAGAAATTTGCTACAATTACCGGCGTAAATCGCCGGCCAAGATGAAACTGAGCCTGAAGCGCCTGTTTGGGAGATCGATGACCGGGGGATTGAACCTGGCCGAAACGCCCGCTCCGCCTTCGCCGCGATCCGCGGCGCGGAAGACCGCGCTCGTGTCTCTGGCGCTCGTGCTTGCGATCGTCGGTGCGCTCGCCGGCGGTTACTACTTCGCGATGCGGCCGGTGACGCTGAAGATCGCGGTTGGTCCCGCTAACAGCGATGACGTCAAGGTCATGCAGGCGCTGACCCAGGCTTTCACCCAGAACAAGAGCCAGGTGCGGCTGCGCCCGATCCAGACCGACGGCGCCACAGCCAGCGCCAATGCCCTCGCGGAAGGCAAGGTCGATCTTGCCATCGTGCGCGGCGACCTCGACGTGCCGAAGAACGCACAGGCAGTCGCGACGCTGCGCAAGAACGTCGTGGTGCTATGGTCCGTCCCGGGCAAGGGCAAGAAGAAGGGCGCCAAGATCACCAAGATCGCACAGCTCGCCGGCCATCGCATTGGCGTCATCGGCCGCACCCAGGCCAATGTCAATCTGCTCAAGGTGATCCTCCAGCAATACGGCGTCGATCCCGCCAAGGTCGAGATCGTGCAATTCCCGGCCAACGAGGTTGCCGAGGCGATCAAGGCGCAGAAAGCCGACATCTATCTCGCGGCCGGTCCCGTCAACAGCAAGATCACGGGGGACGCGATCGCGGCATCGGTCAGGGAGGGCGGCACGCCGACCTTCCTCGCCATCGATTCCGCCGACGCGATCGCGCAGAACCATCCGGTCTACGAATCCTCGGAGATTCCAGCAGGCACTTACGGCGGCTCACCCGATCGTCCGGACGAAGAGGTCAAGACGATCAGCTTCGCGCACCACATCGTGGCGCGCAAAGGTGTGTCCGAAACCACCATCGCGGCGTTCACGCGCCAGCTTTTCGCCGTGCGCCAGCAACTGGTGGCGGAATTCCCGCTGGCAGCGAAGATCGAGACACCCGACACCGACAAGGATGCAGTGATCCCCGTGCATCCCGGTGCCGCCGCCTTCGTCGACGGCGAGGAAAAGACCTTTCTCGACAAATACAGCGATTACATCTGGTGGAGCCTGATGGCGCTCTCCGCCATGGGCTCGATCGGCGCGTGGTTTGCGGGCTACCTGAAGAAGGACGAGCGCGACAACAACAGCCATCTGCGCGACCGCCTGCTCAACATGATCGCAGCAGCACGCAAGAGCGAGACCACCGAGGAGCTCGATCAGATGCAAACCGAGGCCGACGAGATTTTGCGCGATACGCTGCGCTGCTTCGATCACGGCGCGGTCGAGGAAGCTGCGCTCACCGCGTTCAACATCGCACTCGACCAGTTCCATGCCGCCGTTGCCGACCGCAAGGCGGTGTTGTTCAGCCTGCCGCAGAACCTGCAGCGCGCGGGCGCGCAGTTCAGAGCCGCCGGCAACGCGTAGCGCCTGCGCGTTATTGCTGCGTCACATTGTCCCAATATACGTTCACCGTCGTTCCGGGGCGCGCAACGCGCGAGCCCGGAATCCATCGCGCCGCAGCCGCGACGGGAAATGGATTCCGGACTCGCGCCTGGTGGCGCGCTCCGGAATGACGAGTCTTCCTGTGACCCCAGTTCGAAATCATCCTCCATGAACATCAAATTCTCCCGCCGCCGTTTCCTCACCACCAGCGCCGGCGCGCTTGGCGCGGTCGCGATGCCTTACCTGTCGCGCGCGGCCGACCGACCTGCGGTCACCCACGGCGTGCAATCGGGCGACGTCACCGTCGACGGCGGCGTGGTCTGGGCGCGCACCGACCGGCCGGCGCAGATGCTGGTCGAGGTGGCGACGACGGAGTCGTTCAGGGATGCCCGCGCGCTGCCGCCGATCGCGGCGCTGCCCGAGAGCGACTTCACCGCAAAAATGCTGATCGAGAACCTGCCGGGCGGCCAGGACATCTTTTATCGCGTCCGCTTCCGCGATCTCTCGCACAGCGCGGTCGAGGGCGAGCCGGTGACCGGCCGCTTCCGCACCGCGCCGGCCGACCGCCGCGACGTCAGTTTCGTCTGGGGTGGCGATGTCGCCGGCCAGGGCTGGGGCATCAACCCCGACGACGGCGGCATGTTCACCTTCGCCGCGATGCGCAAGCACCTGCCGGATTTCTTCCTGCACTCGGGCGACACGATCTACGCCGACAGTCCGATCCAATCCGAGGTGAAGCTCACCGACGGCAAGATCTGGAAGAACGTCACGATCCCAGAAAAGGCCAAGGTCGCGGAAACGCTGGACGAGTTCCGCGCCGCGCACAAATACAATCTGACCGACGACAATCTCCGTGCCTTCAATGCGGAAGTGCCGATCTTCGTGCAGTGGGACGACCACGAAGTGACCAACAACTGGTCGCTCTCGAAGGAGCTGCCGGCGACCTACAAAGAGCGCAACATCGCGCTGCTCGCCGCGCGCGCGGCTCGCGCCTTCCACGAGATGTATCCGATGCGCGAGAGCATCATTGAGCCGGGCCGAGTCTATCGCCAGATCTCCTACGGCCCGCATCTCGATGTGTTCGTGCTGGACGAGCGCAGCTATCGCGGCGCGAACGGTCCCAATCTCGAAACTACATACGGTCCGGCCAGCTACTTCCTCGGACCCGACCAGATCGCCTGGCTCAAGCGCAGTCTTTTGAATTCGCGTGCGACCTGGAAGGTGATCGCCTCCGACATGCCACTCAGCCTCATCGTATCGGACACGCCAAAGGGCGGCTCGGAGGCAGTCGCGCAAGGCGACGGCCCCGTGCGCGGCCGCGAGCTCGAGATCGCGGACATCCTGCGCTTCATCAAGATGGCGCCGATCAGCAACACGGTATGGCTGACCGCGGACGTGCACTACGCCGCCGCGCATTATTACGATCCGAACAAGGCGCAATTCCAGGATTTCGAGCCGTTCTGGGAATTCGTCTCGGGTCCGCTGCATGCGGGCACGTTCGGTCCGAACGCGCTCGACAACACCTTTGGACCCGAGGTCCACTTCGTCAAGGCACCGGGCAAGGACAACCAGAATCTGCCGCCGTCAGCCGGCATGCAGTTCTTCGGTCACGTCAAGATCGACGGCGCTTCCGGCCAGATGACGGTGACACTGCGCGACCGCGCCGACGTCGCGCTGTGGTCGACCACGCTCGACCCCAAACAGGCCTAATGGCTAGAGCAGGATGAATTTGGTTGAATCGATGTTCACTCTCCCGTAGGGAGAGGACACAAGAATGCACGGCGCACTATTTTGAACGTGATCGTGCTATGCTCTCCCCTGCATGAGCGGGGCTTTCCTTCACACCGTCTTTGACATCGCGGCGTGGCTGGCGGCGGCAGCTGCCGTCCACTGGCTGTCGCGACGACGCCTGGAATTTCCGGCGCAATCTTTCGCGCTGCCCTATGTCGCCGCCCTGGTGTTCGGTGCGGGCCTCGGTGCTTATTTGTTCGGGTCGGTCAATCTGTGGCTGTCGGGCCAGAGCGGCATTGCGCGCTCGGTCGAGGGTGCGCTCGCCGGCGGCATCGTGGCGATCGAGCTCTACAAATGGTCCGCGGGCATCGCTGTACGAACCGGCTCCCGTTTTGCCTTGCCGCTGGCGCTCGGGATCGCGGTCGGGCGGCTCGGCTGCTACTTCGCGGGACTCGACGATTTCACTTACGGCACGCCGACGGGGCTGCCCTTCGGGCATGATTTCGGCGATGGCATCCTTCGCCATCCGGTGCAGCTCTACGAGAGCGCCGCCATGGGCGTGTTCGCGCTTCTCTATGCGCTGGCAGTCTTGAACCGAAACGGGTTTGTGGTCACCAATGGTTTCTACCTGGTCCTCGTCTATTATGGAGCACAGCGCTTCCTGTGGGAATTCCTCAAGCCCTATGGCACGCTGATCGGTCCCTTCACGCTGTTTCACCTGCTGTCGCTGTCCATCCTGCTGTACGCCGCCTTCATGCTGGCGACGGCGCCCAAAGCGAGATCCCTGCATGAACGCGCCGTTGCGTAAGTCGCGTCCCTATATCTTCTGGGGCCAGACTCAGTCTCTCTGCGAGACCTGCCTGGAGCTGGTGCCGACCAAGATCCAGATTCTCGGCAACGAGGTCTGGTACGAAAAACGCTGCAAGCAACATGGCGTCCAATCGACGCTGGTGTCGACGGACGCTGACTATTGGCGTCTGTGCAAGGACTTCATCAAGCCCGGCGATCGGCCGCTGCAATTCCAGCAGCGCACGGAATTCGGCTGCCCCTATGATTGCGGCCTGTGCGCCGACCACGAGCAGCATTCCTGCCTGGCGCTGATCGAGATCACCGAGCACTGCAATCTCACCTGCCCGATGTGCTTCGCCGACTCCTCGCCCGCGCGGACGAAATTCACCCCGCTCGCCACGGTCGAGAGGATGCTGGACGCGCTGGTCGCCAGCGAAGGCGAACCCGACCTGGTGCAGATCTCCGGCGGCGAGCCGACGCTGCACCCGGATTTCTTCGAGATCCTGGAGGCCGTGCGCGCCCGCCCGATCCGCCACGTCATGATCAACACCAACGGCCTGCGCATCGCCCGCGAGAAGGATTTCGTGGCGCGGCTCGCCGAGAGCAAGCGCGGGCTGGAGGTCTATCTCCAGTTCGATTCACTGCAGCGCGATGCGCTGATCAATCTGCGCGGCGCGGACCTGCGAAAAATCCGCCAACAGGCGCTGGAGAATCTCGAGCATTACGGCATCTCGACCACGCTGGTCGCGACCATCAAGCGCGGCATCAACGATGCCGAGATCGGCGACATCGTTCGTCACGCGCTCACCTGGACATGCGTGCGCGGCGTCACGCTGCAACCGGTGCAGGACGCCGGTCGCAACGAGAATTTCGACAAGAATACCGATCGCATCATGCTGTCGGAGATCCGCAAGCGCGTCGTCGAGACCGGCGTGTTCGGCGACAAGGACATGATCCCACTGCCCTGCAACCCCGAAAGCATCTCGATCGGCTATGGCCTGCGCAACGGCGAGAAGGTGCTGCCGCTGACCTCGCTGTTACCGCAGGAGCAGCTCGTCGCCGTGATGCCGAACACGATCAGCCCGGAGAAATATCCGATGCTGCGGGAGAAATTCGTCGATCTATTCTCGCTGTCATCGGGGCCGCTGAACACCAGCGAGCGGGTCTGCGAACTCTTGTGCTGCCTGCCGAGCTTCGAGGTGCCGCAAGGGCTCTCTTACGAGAACGTCTTCCGCGTCACCATCGTGCAGTTTCTCGATCGCTTCAATTTCTGCGTCGGCAACGTCAAGCGCAGCTGCATCCATTTCGTGACGGAGCAGGGGATGATCATTCCGTTCGACACCTACAATCTGTTCTACCGCAACGGCGCAATCGGCCGTATCCGCGCCGGGCTCGAAGGGCAGACTTATCGCGAGGCAAGGCAGGGCGAGGAGGAGGCACCACGATGAGCGATACGCCACCACCGGTTCTGCCCCCCGTCCCAACGCCCGTTGAGCCACGCAGCGGCTGCCTCACCGCGTTCATGGTGATTTCAGGGGTGATCCTGCTGCTTCCGGGTCTCTGCGCCTTGCTCTTCGGCGGAGCTTCGGTGATCGACGGGGGCAAGATCGACTCGGACATCGCGCCGCTAGTCTTCCTGGGACTGGTCGTCGGGATCGGAGGCGTCGTCCTGATCTGGGCGGCCATCAGGGGGCGAAAGGCCCCCGCCCACCCCGGGACCCAGCCCTAACCCCCGGAGATTCCCGGACAAAATTCAGTCAACCAACGGCCAAAGAACACATTGTTTTTTGGCGTTTTTTGCATATATTGCGCCGCAACGCGTAGGGCGCCCGGTCTGATATGGCCGGGCTTCCTTTTTGGGCGGCGAGCGCCCGTTTCCAGTCTTCCAGCGTTGTTTCGAGAAGAGGTCCCGGTCCGACCGGCGAGATCGCGCTTAACCCATTGTTCGAACGCAAAGAAGCTCACTCATGAACCTCCGCAACGTCGCCATCATCGCCCACGTCGACCACGGCAAGACGACCCTGGTCGACCGTCTTCTGCAGCAGTCCGGCACGTTCCGCGAGAACCAGAAGGTGACCGAACGCGCCATGGACTCCAACGATCTGGAGCGCGAGCGCGGCATCACCATCCTGGCCAAGGCGGCCTCGGTGCAGTGGAAGGACACTCGCGTCAACATCGTCGACACCCCCGGCCACGCCGATTTCGGCGGTGAGGTCGAGCGCATCCTGAACATGGTGGACGGCGCGCTGGTGCTGGTGGACGCCGCCGAAGGCCCGCTGCCGCAGACCAAGTTCGTGGTCTCCAAGGCGCTCAAGGTCGGCCTGAAGCCGATCGTCGTCATCAACAAGGTCGACCGTCCCGACGCGCGTCCGACCGAGGTCATCAACGAGGTGTTCGACCTGTTCGCGGCGTTAGATGCCAGCGAGGAGCAGCTCGACTTCCCGATCCTCTACGGCTCGGCCAAGCAGGGCTGGATGGCCGAGAGCCCCGAGGGTCCGAAGGACAAGGGCATGGAGCCGCTGTTCGACCTGATCCTGCGCCACGTCGCGCCGCCGAAGGTCGAGGAAGGTCCGTTCAAGATGATCGGCACCATCCTGGAGGCCAACCCCTATCTCGGCCGCATCATCACCGGCCGCATTTCTTCCGGCGTGCTGAAGCCGAACCAGCAGGTCAAGGTGCTCAACGCCGACGGCAAGCTGGTCGAGTCCGGGCGTATCACCAAGATCCTTGCGTTCCGTGGTCTTGAGCGTACCCCGCTCGATGAAGCCGAAGCCGGCGACATCGTTGCCATCGCCGGCCTGACCAAGGGCACCGTTGCCGACACGTTCTGCGATCCGACCGTGGAAGTGCCGCTGCCGGCGCAGCCGATCGATCCGCCGACCGTGTCGATGTCCTTCATCGTCAACAACTCTCCGCTCGCCGGCACCGAAGGCGACAAGGTGACGAGCCGCATGATCCGCGACCGTCTCTTGCGCGAAGCCGAGGGCAATGTCGCGCTGCGCGTCGTCGAATCCGCCGACAAGGACGCGATGGAAGTCTCGGGCCGCGGCGAATTGCAGCTTGCGATCCTGATCGAGACCATGCGCCGCGAGGGTTTCGAACTCTCGGTGTCGCGCCCGCGCGTCGTGTTCCAGAAGGACGAGGCCACCGGCGCCACCATGGAGCCGATCGAGGAGGTCGTGATCGACGTCGATGAGGAGCATTCCGGCGTCGTCGTGCAGAAGATGAGCGAGCGCAAGGCCGAGCTGATCGAGATGAAGCCGTCCGGCGGCAACCGCCAGCGCCTGGTGTTCTACGCACCGACCCGAGGCCTGATCGGCTATCAGGGCGAGCTGCTCACCGACACCCGCGGCACCGCGATCATGAACCGCCTGTTCCACGGCTATGCCCCGTACAAGGGCGAGATCCAGGGCCGCCGCAATGGTGTCCTGATCTCCAACGATCAGGGCGATGCCGTGGCCTACGCCATGTTCAAGCTGGAAGACCGCGGCCCGATGATGATCGAGCCGGGCTGGAAGGTCTATCGCGGCATGATCGTCGGCGAGCACACCCGCGACAACGATCTCGAGATCAACGTGCTCAAGGGCAAGCAGCTCACCAACATCCGCACGACATCCAAGGACGAAGCCGTGCGCCTGACCCCGCCGATCCGCATGACCCTGGAAAAGGCGCTCGCCTATATCGAGGACGACGAGCTCGTCGAGGTCACGCCGAAGTCGATCCGCCTGCGCAAGAAGCACCTCGACCCGAACGAGCGCAAGCGCGCGGAGAAGGCCAAGGAAGCGGTGGCGTAAGGACACCGCAGCCGTAGTGCCGTAGGGTGGGCAAAGCGAAGCGTGCCCACCACTTGAAATCGCGGTCGACAATGGTGGGCACGCGCAAGAGCGCCTTTGCCCACCCTACGAAACTATCTCTAGAATGCTGAATCACCCGCTCCAGTACGCAATTGCGCAACAAGGCGGGTGATGACGGCCATGCTTGCGGCGGCTTCAGCACACCCGGCGAACGTGCTAGAGCCCGCGCATGACCTCCCTCTCCTCCTCCGTCGACGTCGCGATCATCGGCGCCGGTGCCGCCGGCCTCGGCGCCGCGCACGCACTGGCGGGCTCCGGCCTCTCCGTGATCGTGCTGGAGGCGCGTAACCGGCTCGGCGGCCGCGCCTGGACGGTGCAGGCCGCGCCCGAGGTCATCTTCGACGTCGGCTGCGGCTGGCTGCACTCGGCCGATAAGAACTCGTTCGCTCCAATCGCGAAACAGCTCGGTTTCGAGCTCAACACCGCCCTGCCGCCCTGGCGCGAGCGCGCCTTCGGCAACACCTTTCCGCAAACCGAGCGCGACGATTTCATGCGCGCGATGGAGGCGTTCTACGAGCGCCTCTGGCAGGCCGCGCAAAAGAGCGAGGACGAACCCGCGAGCCTGAGCCTCGAGCCGGGCAACCGTTGGAATCCGATGATCGACGCGGTCTCGACCTACGTCAATGGCTGCGAATTGGAGGACATGTCGACGCTGGACTGGGACGCCTATGAGGACAGTGACCTCAACTGGCGCGTCCGCCGCGGCTATGGCGCGCTGATCGCCGCCTATGGCGCGCCGGTCACGGTTGCCCTGAGCTGCAACGTTACATTGGTCGATCATTCCGGTCAGCGCATCCGGCTCGAAACATCGCGGGGCACGCTGACCGCGGACAAGGTGATCGTCACCGTCCCGACCAATCTGATCGCCGACGAGACGATCCGTTTTTCACCACCGTTGCCGACCAAGATCGATGCAGCCGCCGGCCTGCCGCTCGGCGTCGACGACAAGGTGACGCTGGCGCTCGATGGCGCCGAAGCCTTCCCGACCGAAGGTAATCTGCGCGGCGCCACCATGCGCACCGAGATGGGCACCTACCACATCCGCCCGTTCGGCCAGCCTTGCATTGAAGGCTTTTTCGGCGGCAGCTTTGCGCGCGAGCTGGAAGACGCGGGCGAAGGCGCCATTGCCGCGCAGAGCATCGACGAGATCGCGGGCCTTCTCGGCAACGACATCAGGCGCAAGCTGAGGCCGCTGTATGAATCGCGCTGGGCGCGCGATCCCTTCGCCAGAGGCGCCTATTCGCATGCGCTGCCGGGGCACGCCGGGGATCGTGCTGTGCTGGCTGCGCCGGTGGAAGGGCGACTGTTCTTCGCGGGAGAAGCGACGTCGCCGAATTTCTTCACGACGGCGCATGGGGCGCGGGACAGCGGGGAACGTGCGGCTAACGAGGCGCTCGCGGCCCTTCGCAAGCCCTAGCTACGACCTCCGTCATTGCGAGCGCAGCGAAGCAATCCAGACTGCCGCCGCGGCAAAATCCTGGATTGCTTCGCTACGCTCGCAATGACGCGTCACTCGATCACCCGCGTCCGCAAATCGGCATCGGGCACGAAGCAGGTGTCATACTTGCCGAAGATGCGATAGCGGTTGCGTGCGACGAGGCTGTAGACGGGGTCTCTTAAGAGTCTCGGCACGGCGAACAACGCGCGCACCCAGCCCCAGCCGGGGAGCAGCGACAACACGGTCAGCGCGGCGTCCGACTTCATGAACACCTCGCCGCCATGGACTACGGCGTTGGTATCGGGGTCATCTGGATCGATGCCGAACGTATGCGCGAGCCGGGTCCCGTAGTCCGATTGGATCGGCGTGAAACGGAACCGCCTTGCTTTGTCGCGGGTCGCCACGAAGCGAACCCAGCTCGAGCAGAAGATGCAGACGCCGTCATACAGGATCACGTCGTCGTCGGGCCATTTGCTCATCAGCGATTATCCAGCGTCAGGAGAGCCACAAGCATTAGCACGATCGCCGGCCCGGTCTTCACCAGTGCGCCGAGCGGCTCTATCCAAAGATCGGGCGTGAGGATGGCTGCACCCACCATGTAGCCCAGCGAGGCGACGATGCCTGCAACGAGCCCGATCGCCGCGGTACGGCGGAAGGCGATCAGCACGCCGATGCTCATATCCATCAGGCTGGTGCCGATGGTGATGGGATCGACCAGCGCAGGCGGAAAGTTATGCGCGGTCAGGATGCCGGCGGCGGCACGATAGGACACAAACAGTGCGATGAAACCCGAGACGAGCCAGAATGCGACCAGGCTTGCGAAGATCAGCGCCTTGATCAGGAACAGCCGCGCGAACCATTTGTCCTGGATACTTGCGGGATGGCGACCGATCGTCTCAGCCAATGTCTTCGGCGCGATGCCCGTGGCTGCGATCCACACCGAGGGATCGCCGGTCACGCCACGGCGCAGCTCGGCAATGGCCGTGGAACGCAGCGGTGGCATCCAGCCAAGATGATTGGCAAAACCGCCGATTTTGGCGCCGAGATCGAGCAGGAAGGCCGGCATCACGAGACGCCGCCAGGTGGCCGTGCCGAACGCGTGGCGAAACTGCTTGATGACTCCGGCCATCGTGACCGGCTCTGCCTGCATCAGGTCCCAGCTCACGGCTTTCAAGGAGGTGTCGTCGATGTCCCGCGCGGCGAGCCAGGCGATGGTGGCGGCGATGTCCTCGACCGCGACGGGCTGGAAGAGCGTCGCCATTTCCTTGTCCGGCAGGTCGAGCGGAAAAAGCGGCCAGCGCACGCAGCATGGCGCTGCCGCCATAGGCTGACGGCGCAACCACGAAGCCCGGGCGCAGGATGGCATGGGGAATGCCGGACGCCGCGATCAGACGTTCGGCGTCGCGTTTGGTCGTTGCGAAGGCGGTGCGATCCGCCTCCACCATCCCGGGGATCGAGATGTGCACCAGACGGATCGCACGGCCGCTATCGCCAATTGCCTGAAGCAGGCGCGCGACGAAATCACGATGCACGGCATTTGTGTCGCTGCCGGGCCCGTCCTGGAGCACGCCGAGGCAGTTCACGACGACATCGACGGCATGCTCGCTGAGCACTCGCGCCAGCGCAGCCGCATCCAGGATGAGGATCGGCAGCTCGATGTCCAGCGCGCTCATCTGCTGCGCCGGCGACAGCTTACGTGCCACGCCTACAACGCGAAAGCCACGCGCACGCAGATCGTCGGTGACGAAGCGGCCGATCAGGCCGGAGGCGCCGAACAGCAAGATGGTTCGCTTACTCATTGCGCCCCTCATAACGGTTTTGCGATCATCAGCCAGAGGATCAGCATCGTCGCGCCGAAGCCGGGGAAGCCGAATATGAACCAGCGGCGGAACAGAACGAAATAGCGCTCCGGAAGCGCGTTGCACTGTTCGGCCGCCTTGCGCGCGAGGTCGCGCATCTCGATCTGCATGAAGACGACGGGGACCCAGAACAGGCCTGCGACGGCATACAGCCCGAGCGAGGCCAGCAGCCAGCGCTCGGTGAGCGACGTCGCCGAGAGCATCATCAGCAGGCCGCCCGTGACCGGCTGCAGGATCACGGCCGACAGCGTGAAGATCGCATCCGCGATCACGACCACAGCGGCAGTGCGCGCAATGAACTCCGCGTCGTTCGTGCGATGCGCCATCAGCATGAAGAAGGCGATGCCGGTTCCGGTGCCGAGGATGACGATGGCGCCGAGCACATGCAGGAATTTGACCAGGAAATACAGCGTCATGGCTTCTTGGTCGCCACTGGCTTGGGCTGGTTCAGCACACGCGCGAGATCGCCGCTTGCGGCTTTGACGCCGGCTTCGGTTTCGATCATCCAATGCCCCTCGCTGCCGACGGCCGGCAGGGTGCGGAAGTCGGCTTTGCCGCCAGCGCCGCGAAACGTCTCGACCAGCTTTTGCGAAAACGCCGGCGCGAAGTAACTGTCATTGGCCGCAACGAGCCACGTGACGGGAATGCGCGCGGCCTTGCCGAATTCGGCTGCGGCCGCAAGCAGCGCGTGCGGCGCGCAGATCCTGTTCGGCTCATCATTGGCATGGCCGCCGCGCCCCGGTGCGAATGCAATGATGGCAGAGACCGCCTTCGGATCGGCGTTGGCCAGCGCCAGCGCGCCCCAGCCGCCGGCGGAATGGCCGAGCACGATCGCGGCGTCTTTGCGGATAAATCCCTGCTTTCGCAAATAGTCCAGCGCGAGCGAGATTTCGTCGGCCGTCGCGCCGGCCGATCGCGCGTAGTCCGCCTCGTCGCAGCCGCCCTGGTCCTCGACATAGCGGCCACCGGTGGCGCCATGGCCGAGCCGTTCCGGCACCAGCACGGCAAAGCCGCGCGCGACGAGATACGCCGTGAGCGCGCGATATTCCGGCGGCTGCATCTGCGCGCGACGCAAGCGATTCTGCGTCGAGGCGTGGGCGATGACCGCGAGCCGGAACGGGCCGGCACCGAGGGGGCGAAACAGCAGCGCATGCGCGGCCATGCCGGTCTCCGGCGACGGCACGCGCCACTCTTGCCGGCGAAACGGTTCGCCCTCCTCTCCCAATGGGCCAAACGTGACCTGAGCGCACAGAGGCGACGCAGCCAGCACGGCCAGCAAAGACAGCAAAGACAGCAAAGACAGAAGCGCGGGAGTGACGAGGAGCCGCATGAATTGCCAGAGGAGGCGGACACGAACAGCAATGGCCACACTAATAGGAACGAATCACTCCGGGCAGACTTTCTGCGCTGCCATTGCCATTCATTCGTTGCCGCAGCGAGTTTTGCACCGACACATGGCAGGCCACTGCCATTCAAAACGCCGGCTTGTCCTCTTTCGGGACAACGGGGTTGAAATACTGATGCAGAAAGTCCACACGTTAACCGATAATTAACGATAGGTCTTGCCGCCGGCGCGGCGACTTGATTTGATCGCGTCCATGAGCACAACCCTGATCGAGGTCCGGCCGGCCAAAGCCGCAGATGCAACTGCGGTGGCGTCGACCCATGACGAAGCTTGGCGCTCGGCCTATCAGGGCATCATCCCCGGCGCGGAGCTGGAAAAGCTGATCAACCGCCGCGGTCCACAGTGGTGGGACAGCGCGATTCGCAAGGGCAGCCGCGTCAGCGTGCTCGTGTTCGGCGACAAGATCGCAGGCTACGCCAATTACGGCCGCAACCGCGCCCGCAGCCTGCATTTCGACGGCGAGATCTACGAGCTCTATCTGCGCCCGGAATTCCAGGGCCTCGGCTTCGGCCGCCGTCTGTTCGCCGCCGCCCGCCGCGACCTGATGCAGAGCGGCCTGAAGAGCATGGTGGTGTGGGCGCTCTCGGATAACGATCCGGCCACCGAGTTCTACCGTGCCCTGGGCGGCCGGATGGTGGCGCGCTCCTCGGAGCGGTTCGGGCCGAAGTCGCTCGACAAGGTTGCCTTCGCTTGGACCAATTGAGCTGCTGAAACCTGAATCGGCAGCGTTTTCCATCCGTCGATACCGCCCGCCTTTTGCGCCGGTGATCGCCGGATTCATTATTTCACAAAAACGCGATGGATCAGCGGGCCAAGCCCGCGTATGACAGCGCCAAAATCGCTGCCGGGCGCGATTTCACCTCGGCAAAAACGGAGCCTTGAATGCGTATCGATGCGGTCTCGATCGGGAAGAACGTACCCCACGACGTCAATGTCATCATCGAAGTCCCCGTGGGCGGCGAACCGATCAAATACGAGATGGATAAGGAGGCCGGCACGCTCGTCGTCGATCGCTTCCTCTACACGCCGATGCGTTACCCCGGGAACTACGGCTTCATCCCGCACACGCTGTCGGATGACGGCGACCCCTGCGACGTGCTGATCATCAACACCCGCGCCATCATTCCCGGTGCCGTCATGAGCGTGCGGCCGGTCGGCGTGCTGTTCATGGAAGACGAAGCCGGCGGCGACGAGAAGATTCTGGCGGTGCCGTCGTCAAAGCTGACGCAGCGCTACGACAAGGTGAAGAGCTATTCCGACCTGCCGGATATCACGCTCCAGCAGATCCAGCACTTCTTCGAGCACTACAAGGATCTCGAGAAGGGCAAGTGGGTGAAGATTTTGCGCTGGGGCGGCCCGGAGGAAGCGCACAAGCTGATCCTCGAAGGCATAGATCGCGAGAAGAAAAAGGCCTGAGCCTTCGGTATCCCGGACAAAAGGTGTGCTCCCTCGCCCGTTCTTACGGGGAGAGGGTTGGGGTGAGGAGCTACCTCCACAAAGACGGTCAGAGTTGGACTCGCGGAAAGTCCCGCTCACCCGGAATCCGCGCTTCGCGCGAATTCCGACCTCTCCCCGCAAACGGGGAGAGGTGAAGAAAAGCTACACCGCCGGCTTCGGCAGCCCTGCGATCGCGCAGGCGGCGCGCAGCGTGTTCACCAGCAGGCAGGCGACCGTCATCTGGCCGACGCCGCCCGGCACCGGCGTGACCGCACCGGCAACCCCAAGCGCCTCCTGATAGGCGACGTCGCCGACGAGGCGCGTCTTGCCGTCTGCTTTGGGGATGCGGTTGATGCCGACATCGATCACGGTCGCACCCGGCTTCAGCCAGTCGCCGCGCACCATCTCCGGCTTGCCGACCGCGGCATAGACGAGGTCCGCCTTCTTCACGAGGCCGGGCAGATCGCGCGAGCGCGAATGCGCGATCGTGACCGTGGCGTTCTCGTTCAGCAGCAGCTGCACCAGCGGACGGCCGACCAGGTTGGAGCGGCCGATGACAATCGCATTCATGCCTTCGAGCGAGGCGTGCACGCTCTTGGTCAGGATGATGCAGCCGAGCGGCGTGCAGGGCGACAGCGCCTCAAAGCCGCCGGCGAGCCGGCCGGCATTGTTCGGATGTAGCCCGTCAACGTCCTTGGCGGGGTCGATGGCGTTGATGACGGCTTCGGTGTTCAGCCCCTTCGGCAGCGGCAGCTGCACCAGAATGCCGTGCACGGCGGGATCGCGGTTGAGCTTTGCGACCAGCGCCAGCAGATCTGCTTGCGAGACGTCGGCCGGCAGCTTGTGCTCGAACGAGGCCATGCCGGCGCCTTGCGTCTGGGTGTGCTTGGAGCGGACATAGACCTCGCTGGCAGGGTCGTTGCCGACCAGCACCACCGCGAGGCCGGGGACCAGGTTATGCTCGCGTTTGACGCGGGCGACCTCCTCGGCGACGCGGCCGCGAAGCTCCGCGGCAATGACTTTTCCATCGATGATTTTGGCGGTCATGTCAGTTCCTTCAGTCCTTCGATTTAGCCGACACGAGCTGGCGCAGGGTTTCTCCGAGCCGCACGGGGTCGCCGTCGACCGCGATCTGCTTCAACCGCGAGGTAGCTCCCGATAGCAATTTTACGCTGGCCTTGGGCACGCCAAGCGATTTCGCCAGCAGGACCAAGACAGCCTTGTTGGCCTCGCCACCATCGGCAATCGCGCGTACCCGCACCTTGAGCACGCTGCGGCCGTCGGAGAGCTGCTCGATCCCGTCGATGTCGTCGCGGCCGCCGCGCGGCGTCACCCGCAGCGCGATGCTGACGCCTGCGGCAGAGATGCGCCAGGGATCTTTGGCAACCAAGGCGCTCCAGCCCGCTTAGATCACGTTCGGGTAGATGTAATACAGGATCACCCGCTCGATGAACATGATCAGCAGAATCAGGATAATCGGCGAGATGTCGAGGCCGCCGAGACTGGGCAGGAAATTGCGAATCGGTGCCAGCAGGGGCTCGGTGATCCGGTACAGGAACTCCGCCACCGCCGAGACGAACTGGTTGCGGGTATTCACCACGTTGAAGGCGATCAGCCAGGACAGGATCGCGGCGGCGATCAGCAGCCAGACGTACAGATCGAGCACGATGATGACGATGTCGAGAACGGCACGCATGGCTTTTGAAAACTCTGGCTTCGGTCGGGATTGACGGCTGTTGCTAGATATCGGTTCCCTCCGACCCAAACAAGGGAAGTCGGCGCCCGGATGGCCAAAACGGGGCTACACCTGTCCTTGACTTGACCTTGGCGGGGACTTAAATGGCGCCCGGTTGTCGGTCGCGTTCACCAGAGCGGCCTGCAAAGGGGCCATAGCTCAGCTGGGAGAGCGCGTCGTTCGCAATGACGAGGTCGGCGGTTCGATCCCGCCTGGCTCCACCAGCCTTCGCAGGCTGCGCCTACTTCGGCTCGGCAAGCCCTCGCGTAGCGAAGGCTGTCCCGCCATAGCCCGAAGGGCGACGGCGGACCTCTTTCCAAAGTCCCCTACCTCCCCGTAAACCTCGGCGGCCGCTTCTCCATAAAACTCGCCACGCCCTCCCGGAAATCGCTGCCGTTCAGCGCCACCATCATCTCGCGGTTGGCCTCGATCGTCGCTTCCGCCAGGGTCTGGAACGGCACCTCGTAAAGCTGCCGCTTGATCACGGCCATCGCGCTCGGTGAGACGAAATCGGCGAGATCGCGCGCATAGGCATAGGTCTCCTCGCGGAGTTTTTCCGGCGAACAGAGCCGGTTCACTAGCCCGATCCGCAGCGCTTCGTCGCTCGACACGCGCCTCGCCGAGAGTAACAGATCCAGCGCATGGGCATGGCCGACGATGCGCGGCAGCATCCAGCTGATGCCGTGCTCGGCGATCAGGCCGCGCCGCGCGAAGGCGGTGGTGAACACCGTATTGTCGGCGGCAAAGCGCAGGTCGCAATAGAGCGCGTGGACCAGGCCGATTCCGGCGGTCGCGCCGTTGAGCATGGCGATGACGGGCTTTGCGATCGACGGATAGAAGCCGTAGCGCGTCTGCCAGTCCGGGCGGCGGTTCATGTCGAACGGCGGCAGATTCGAGGCGCGCCCGACGTCATTGGGATCGAGCCCTTTCAGCGCATCCATGTCGGCACCGGCGCAGAAGGCGCGGCCCGCGCCGGTGAGCACGATGACGCGGACATTGTCGTCGGCGCTTGAGGCTTCCATCGCGTGACGCACGTCGCGCTCCATCGTCGGCGTCCACGCATTCATGCGGTCCGGGCGATTGAGCGTGATGGTCGCGATCCTGTCGCTCACCTCATAGAGAATGTGTTCATAGGCCATGGCGCTCTCCCTTTGCTTGCCGGCGCAATCTCGCGTGCGCGCGTTGCGAACGAGCCTAGCATATAAAGGGATGAGGCAAGGGCTTGCGCGGAGGCGCGATTCACTCGGCGGCTTGCGCCAGCACCGGCCGGCGCGCCAGCCAGCCGTTGATGAAGTGATCGAGCCAGGCGCGCTCCGCGAAGTCGTAGACGGCACGATCCGCGAAATGGTGATGCCGCTGCCGCGCGCCGGGCGCGCTGAAGCCGTCATAGCCGCGCGTGGTCCAGCAATGCATCATCGCGTAGGTCACGTCTGGATGAAACTGCACACCGAAGGCGTTGCCGGCACGGAACGCCTGCACCGGAAAATTATCACCTTCCGCGAGCTGCTCGGCACCAACCGGCAGCTCAAATCCCTCGCGATGCCAATGATAGACCTGCTCAGGCCAATCCGGGCAGAGCGCGTGGCCCGCAGCGGTCGGCCTGATCGGGTAATAGCCGATCTGGGTCAGCGCATCCGCATGCGGCGCGACGCGGGCCCCTAGCTGCATCGCGAGCATCTGCGCGCCGAGGCAGATGCCAAGGAACGGACGCTGCTCACGGAGCGGAATTTCGATCCAGTCGATCTCGCGGCGGATGTAGTCGTCGGAATCATTGGCGCTCATCGGGCCGCCGAAGAACACGGCGCCGGCATGCTGATCGAGCGTCTCGGGCAGGGGATCGCCGAAGCGGGGACGGCGAATGTCGAGGCGATGGCCGAGCGCGCGCAGCGCATTGCCGACCCGGCCGGGCGTCGAGGATTCCTGGTGCAGGACGATCAGAACCGGTAACCGGGCTTCGGAAGCGGAGGCGGCCGCGCCCGGCGTCCTTCTGGGAAAGGGCACCACTTCCGCGCCACCAAATCTGTCCGTCCGCAACGACATGGCCTCTGCGAGTGCTATCGGTTCAGACCGCCAGCATAGCTAAGCGATGGTTAACATCGTGTGAGTTCGCGCACACATACCGATTGAAGCAAGCTCCGGGCCACTACGGGTGCTTCAAAGTTTTCTCTAGTGCCGGCGCCTCTGAAACCGGCTGGTAGCGGCCAGGATGAAGCCGCGCGGGAAGAAACGCAGCGCCAACGGCACGATCTTGATGCCCAGACCAGGCAGCACTGCCCGTTTGTTGGCCATCAGGCCACGATATGCATCGCGCGCAACTTCGGCGGCGGAGACGTTGAGAACGGCGGTATCATGTTGGGAGCCGACACCGGCGCGCGCCTGGAATTCGGTGGGCACCGGACCCGGGCAAAGCACGGTGACGCGAACGCCGCGCGGCGCGAGCTCCGCCCGCAAGGCTTCGGTGAACGAAATCACATAGGCCTTGGAGGCGTAGTAGACGGCCATGCCGGGGCCAGGCAGGAAGCCGGCGACCGATCCGACATTGAGAAGTCCGCCCTTGTTCTTGATGAGCTGATCGGCAAAGCGCAGCGACAGATCCGTCAGGGCCCTGATGTTGACATCGACGATGCCGAGCTGCTCGACGCGATCGCGCTCGATCGCATCGCCGAACACGCCGAAGCCCGCATTGTTGACGAGATGATCGAGCTCGACGCCTTCGGCGACAAGTGCTGCCGCGATGGTCTTGCCGGCATCCGCTTGCTCGAGATCGCAGGCGATCACGATCGGCTTCTTGCCGCCGTTGGCGGCGAGCTCGTTCGCGAGCGCCTCCAGCCGATCCGTCCGGCGCGCCGTCAACGCGAGGCGATGCCCATTGGCAGCAAACACACGCGCCAGCTCCGTGCCGATGCCCGCCGAGGCACCGGTGATCAGCGTCACCCGCTCAGTCACGATCGAAGACTCTTGAATTCAAGTTTTTCGCCCCGCAATGGCGGAACGAGAGCACAGGCCGCGCGCGACATGCAAGCCGCGCCGCCAGCATGGCCGCTTGAGCAGAACGACAGGCCGCGCTGAAAAACCGTTGATTTGCAGGCGGATTCAGCGCAGGCGGCGGATAAATTAAAGTTTCGTCATGTGTCCGGGCAGGCCGCGATCAGTCGTGTCTAGAGCCGTCAGCCGCCGACAGCGCTGTCCTTGACTTGGCCGCCGACACGATCCCCGACCGCGTGCTTCAGGTCGATCCGGTCGCGCTGCGAAATCCCGAGCAGGTCGGAGGCGCGCCAGACGACGTTGTCCTCGAATTCGCTGACCTGACCGTCGGCATAGACCAGCTCCCACATCATCTGCACGATGCGTTTGCGACCCTCTTCGTCGAGCGAGCGCATGATGACGCTGGTGAAATGATAGAGATCGACCGCCTCGCCCTCGACCTGGGTGGCGTCGGCGATCAGCCGATCCGCAGTGCCGCGATCGAGCCCAAAATGGCTCTCGATCAGGCTGTGCAGCTTGCGCTGCTCGGCCGCGCTCGGCTGTCCGTCCAGCGAGACCACGTGAATCAGCAGTGCCGTGGCCGCCAGCCGATAGTCGCTGTCGCCAAATGCGCGGTCCTGACCATGGGGAGCAACAATGTCGGCAATGAATTGGCGCAGGCCGTCGAGCATAAAGTCCTACCGAGATCGATGACGCCGCGAGGGGTGCGGCCGTTACCAGCATTATATGAGCAGGAAACTCAACCGGCGCAACGTGCTTCAGTTCCGCGCGCTGCATTACGTTTCGGCAATCTGTTGTCGCCTCGGTGCCAGAGTGAGGCAGGCGGGCCACATCCTTCGACGTCGTCCTGGCGAAAGGCAGGACCCATTACCCCAAGACGTCGTTTCGCGAAGGCTAGCCGTCCGGTACTACGACCTATCGCACTCGATAGATTCCGCGGTATGGGTCCTGGCTTTCGCCAGGACGACGTTGGAGAGGCATAGTGCCACGCTCGCAACGACGGCGATTGCAGCAGCAGCAGGACCGCATCCCTCACGGTATCTCATACACCACCATTTTGTCGGCGATGCCGCGCAGCGCGGCCTGCTTCTGGATCGGCTTGATCTCGCGCCGCTGAAGGATTTCAGCAACCGCGGGTGCATCGAGCACCGGGCCGGTGATGTGAATTTCCTGCGCGGTCGACAGGCTCTGCACGCGCGAGGCGATGTTGACTGTCTGGCCGAAATAATCCTGGCGCTCGTTCAGCATCACCGCAAGACATGGACCTTCATGGATGCCGATCTTGAGAATGAGATCGTTGGCGCCGCGTTCCTTATTCAATTCATCCATGGCTGCACGCATGCGCAGTCCCGCCGTAATCGCGTGCTCAGGTCTCACGAAGGTCGCCATGACAGCGTCGCCGATCGTCTTTACAACCGCCCCCTTCTCGGCGGCAATGATCTCCAGCAGCGCACGGAAATGCGCGCGCACGAGATCGAAGGCGGCGAGATCGCCGACGCGCTCATAAAGCGCGGTCGATCCCTTCAGGTCGGTGAACAGGAACGTCAGCGAGGTGATCTGGAGCCGCTGGTCGAGACCGAGATTGTCCGCCTTGAAGACGTCGCGAAAAGTCTGGTTCGACAGCATCCGCTTGGCGGTGAGGAACGGCTTACGCTTGCCGATGAGATGATGAAGCGCCTCGGCCGCGATAAATACCGACGGCAGCACGCGCACACCGGCCTGGTTTTCCAGCGATAGCCGCAGCGGACCCGGCCGCATGGTCGTCGTCCCCGTCGGGGCCTGCACCTTGTTGTACATGATGGCGAGCTGCTGACGGTCCTTGGTCGGCTCGCCCTGGACATCGATGAAATGAGCGGCGTGCGTCACCGGCTCGAAGATGATGACGAAATCACTCGGCAATTGCAGCGACATCGTCGCCTTCTCGCCGGCCGGCAGCTCCATCGTATCCAGCGTCACCTCGTTGGCCAGCGTCGCAAACGATTCCTTGTTGAAGTCGACCCCGGAGCTCCAGAACACCTGCTTGAAATATTCCCACACCGGAAGCGTATCGGGATCGTGCGCCGCGATGCGCCGGACGCGCGGATTCACGGTGAAAGAGACCTCGACCTGGTCGTCGACGGACGCCTTGTACCCGCAGGCGCAGAGCGCGCAGTGATAGTCGTCCGGCTTGAGCGCCTTGAGCGTCGAGTGAGCGCCCAGCACGCCGCCACAGCCCGGACACAGCACGTTCCAGCCGAGATCGAACAGACCGAGCCTGGCCGAATGCAGGAAAGCCGAGATGACGCGCTCTTCGTCGAGGCCGTGATGCCGGGAGAAATCGAGGACATTGACGCGGTTGAGCTCGTGGTCCTCGCCATCCTGGATGAGGCGCGCAATCGCATCGACCACCTTTGCATCGGCGGTCTGCTTCAGAACGGAAAACTGGGCCTGGATGTCGCTCATGGCGGGGCTCTGTCTAAGCTGGATCACGCCATCGGCCAGACGAGGGTCCGTTACCGACGGGTGATGCGGAACATGGGTGAGTGGTCCGGCTGGGTCGTGACGACGCCATGCGGGATCACGGGAACGGTATCGGCAAGCTCGACGCGGAACGCACCGATCAGTCGGGCCAGCGCCAGCACCGATTCGGCTTGCGCAAACGGCGCGCCGATGCAGACGCGTGGCCCCGCGCCGAACGGCAGATATGCGAAGCGATCGGGCTCCGCCGACATGAAGCGCTTTGGAATGAACGCGTTCGGCTGATCCCACAGTTTCTCGTGCCGGTGCAAAAGCCACGGCGCGATCATGATGATATCGCCCTTGCCGATCTCGATACCGGCCGCGTTGTCCCTATCGCGCGCGGCACGCGCGACCAGGAAGGCGGGCGGATAGAGCCGCATCGTCTCCTCGATCACGGCACGGGTGAACTTCTGGCGATCGATGTCGGCGATGCTGTCGAGATGTTCGCCGCGGGTCTCAGTGGCGACTTCCTCCTGCGTGTCAGGATCGAGCGACAGCAAGTAGAGCGCCCAGAACAGCGCCGTCGCGGTGGTCTCGTGACCCGCGAGAATCATGGTCGCGACCTCATCGACGAGCTGTTGGTCGGAAAAGCCCTTGCCCGTTTCAGGATCCCGCGCCTCGTCCATGAGATCGAACAGGTCGCGTGGCGGCGCGCCGTCCTTCTTGCCGGCCGCGCGCCGTTCGGCGATCAGCATGGCAACGAATTCGGTCCAGCGCTTGCGAAACCGCGCCCGTGCGAAATCCATCGGGCTCGGCCAGGACACGGGCAGCACCATGTCGAGGAAATAAGCCCGTCCCAGCCGTGCGGCATATTCCATGATGAAGTTGCGCAAGGTCGCGCCATGCCGGTCCATGCCGAACGAGAACATCGTGCGTCCGGCGATCTCGAGCGTCATGCGCTGCATGACCTCGCGCAGATCGACCGGCTCGCCGGTTCGCGTATCGAGCTTTGTGATGGTCTCGTCGAGCACCGCCGTCATATGCGGGACGAGATTTGCGGTGGCGCGCGGCGTGAAGGCCGGCGCGAGCGTGCGGCGCTGAAACGTCCAGGAATGACCTTCCGCAATCAGGAGGCCGTCGCCGAGCACGGGGCGCAGCATGCGGATGCCCGCCGGCGTGCGCGTATAATTCTCGTAATTGCTGAGCAGGACGTGCCGGATCGCGTCCGGCTGGTTCAGGATGAAACTGTTGCGGAGAAAGAAGCGACCCGGGATGACGTCTTCCTCATAGGCACGCTGTCCCCAGGTCGCGATCATGTTCTGGCGGATCACCGCGAGCTTGCCAAAGAACGACATGTCATCCGGCGCACGCGGCGGCGTCGGAGGGATGAGGGGCCGACGCAGGCTGGCGATGTTCATGGCTCGCTCCCGCAGAAGTGACGCAGGTCAATAGCTAGTAAGTCAGTTCGGCGATCGCAATCCTGTTTTCGGCGGCGGGCCAGGCGCGTGCCACAATCCGTTCTTCGCCAAATTGGGCCACGATGTTACGTCCGACCTCGCTGGCCGGAAGCCGCAGGGTTGCTGCCGCATCCGTGGGCACGCCCGGTTTGACGTCGGCCGGCTCCTTGCCGTCGAGCAGCACCACGTCCCGCGGCAGGCCGAAATAGCCGCGCGGCCGCGACATGATCACGACGGCTCCTGCGTCCTTGTCAGCCGACCCGAGCGGGCGCGCGGGCCGCAGGTGCACGACGTCGGACGAGCGTGGGAATGGCGAGCGGTAGATGTGCGTCGTCGGCGCGTCGGGCGATGCCAGGACGAATTCGAGCGACCAGGCCGGATTGGCCTGCGCCGGTCCCCAGCGGCCGTCGGCACCGGTCTTTGAGCTGTGCAGCGCCCCGCCGTTGCGCTCTCCGGTTTCAGGATCGACGCGGAAGACGTCGACGGTTGCGCCCGCCACCGGCCGGTTGGTCGATACACCGCCCGGCGTGCCCGTGATCAAACCGCTCAGCTTCACGCTTGGCTCCGGCACGATCGCGATGCGCGTGGGCTCGCGGCCGGCGATGAACTTGTAGATCTCGCGAAAAGCGCGCGGATGAAACGCCACCTCGCGATGATCGAGCGCACCAAGCACAAGGTTGGTGGCGCCCTTCAGCTCCGGACCCTCGGCGGTGACACCGGTCGGAACGCCGGGCTTTCCGATGAACCGGCCATCGGCTTGGGCATATTTGTCCAGGCCGTCACTGCGCAGAGTGAGAAAAGCTGTGCCCGGCGTCACCTCGCTCTCGCCCTCGTTCAAGCCGCGCAGGAATGCGCCGCGGCCGTTGAACTCGTTGTTGGGCGTATCGTCGGTCGCGAACACGCCGTGATTGGGCGTGCCGCACAAGATGGCGTGACTGACATCGCCGGCACCGCCGTTCTTGATGACGTTGCGGATGGCATAGCCGCCGCGGGAGCTGCCAACCAGCGCCACGCGGGACGCGCCGGTACGGCGCTTCAGGTCCGCGATGGCCGCAGTGAGCTCGCGGCGCTGGTCCTCGGTCGAGGACCGGTTCGCCTGCTCGACCTTGTCGTCGCTCCGCGCCAGCGGATCGGTGAAATTGATCGCCGCCATGCGATCGCGCGCGATGCCGTTGGACTCCATCCGCCACAAGGTTCGTCATCCAGAGCGCGTCGTAGTCGCCATTGCCGTGGACGAACAGGATCGGCGGCACCTCAGTGCTTGGCGTCACGGTAGATGCGGTTTGGGCCATCGCGCCGGCCCGCAAGCTCGCAACTGCGAAAGGCAAGCTGCTGACCCCTTGCAGGATCGTCCGTCGCGACAGCTTCATCTGTTCCTCCCCCGGCAAACGCCTCTTTGCACTGCTTATAGCGACCTAACCACTGGACAGCGAAGGACTTTCGCAGGCATCACTGAATTTGCCGGAATCGCCAAGACCACTTCTGACACCCGATATGGAAGGGGATATGACCGAGCAGACGAACCGCCAGAGAATTGCCGCCGAGGGCATCACCGCACCTCTGCGGTACACCGTGTTCCGGCGCATCTGGCTCGCTAGCCTGCTCTCCAATCTCGGCCTCCTGATCCAGGGCGTCGGTGCCGCCTGGGCGATGACGCAGATGGCGGCCTCCGCCGACAAGGTGGCGCTGGTGCAGACCGCGCTGATGTTACCGATCATGCTGATCTCGATGCCGGCCGGCGCCATCGCCGATATGTATGACCGCCGCATCGTCACCCTGGTCTCGCTGTCGATCGCGCTGACCGGCGCCACCGCGCTCACCATCCTGGCCGGGCTCAAGCTGATCACGCCGGAAACGCTGCTGGCGTTCTGCTTCGTCGTCGGCAGCGGCAATGCATTGTTTGGACCTGCCTGGCAGTCCTCGGTCAGCGAGCAGGTGCCGCCCGATGCGCTGCCGTCCGCGGTGGCGCTGAACGGCATCAGCTACAACATCGCGCGCAGCTTCGGTCCTGCGGTCGGCGGCGTCATCGTCGCCGCGGCCGGCGCAGTCGCCGCGTTTGCCTGCAACGCGGTCCTCTATCTGCCATTGCTGGTGGTGCTGCTGCTATGGCGACGCAGTACCGAGCCCTCGCGCCTGCCGCGGGAAAAGCTCAACCGCGCCATGGTCTCCGGCTTCCGCTACATCACCAACTCGCCGCCGATCAAGATCGTGCTGCTGCGCACGCTGGTGATGGGCCTGATCGGCGGCGCCGTGATGGCGCTGATGCCGCTGGTGGCGCGCGACCTCTTGCATGGCGGCGCGCAGACCTACGGCATCATGCTCGGCGCGTTCGGCATGGGCGCGGTGGTCGGCGCGCTCAACATCCATGAACTGCGCAAGCGCATGAGCGGCGAGGCGGCGATCCGCGCCTGCACCATCTCGATGGCGTTTGCGATGGCCGCGCTCGCCTTGAGCACGGAGCCGGTGCTGACGGCAACCGCGCTGGTGCTGGCCGGCGCGGTCTGGATGGCCGCGGTGGCGCTGTTCAACATCGGCGTGCAGCTCTCGGCGCCGCGCTGGGTCGCGGGTCGCTCGCTTGCGGCGTTCCAGGCCTCAATTTCGGGCGGCATCGCGATTGGCGCCTGGGGCTGGGGCCATCTCACCGACTATGCCGGGGTCGAGGTCGCGCTCCTGGTCGCGGCCGGACTGATGCTGATCTCGCCGCTGATCGGCATCTGGCTGGCGATGCCACGCGTCGGCGCGCGCAACGAGGATGCCGAGGTGCTGGCCGATCCCGAGGTGAAGCTGTCGCTGACCGGCCGCAGCGGGCCCTTGGTGGTCGAGATCGAATACCGGGTGAGCCAGGAGAATGCCCGCGCCTTCCACAATGTGATGCAGGACGTGCAGCTCTCCCGGCAGCGCAACGGCGCCTATGGCTGGTCGATCGCGCGCGACATCGCCGATCCGGAATTATGGACCGAGCGCTATCATTGTCCGACCTGGCTCGACTATCTACGCCAGCGCAACCGCTCGACCCAATCCGAACGCGCGCTGCATCAGCAAGCGATCGATTTCCACATCGGCCCCGAACCGGTACGGATCCGGCGCATGCTGGAACGTCCGTTCGGCTCGGTGCGCTGGAAGGAGGAGACGCCGGACCGCGCCAATAGCGAGGTGCTGCCGGTGGTCGCGACTGCGGCGGGGAGCAGCACGTAAGTCTGTCAACCTGTAGCCCGGATGGAGCGAAGCGCAATCCGGGACGGTCTCACCGCGGAAACAGAACCCCGGATTACGCTCCGCTCCATCCGGGCTACGAAAACCACTACTGCCCGTGATCCGACAGCACCTTGTCGCAGCCTTTGCTCAGCCGGGTGCGGTTCTGCTTCAGGCAGGCGAGCACGGCGCCATCGCCATTGTTCATCACGGCGCGGCAGAAGCGGCTGACATCACGCGCGCAGGCATCGTGGCCGGGCTGCTGCTGCGCGAACGCGCTCGATGCGCACAGCAGCAAAGGAATAATGAAAAGAAATCTGGCCATCGCGTAATGCCTCTTACCCGGAAGAAATGTGCGGGCGAAGCTAGTGCGCTGATCCCGAGGCCGCAACGGCTTTGTTGACTGGCTGCAACGTGCCGCCGCATGGCCCCGGCTTGACGCAGGAGCACATCGCGAGGGGAGCTAACCGACGCAACGATCATCGTGTTGCTTACTGCTCGGCCTGCGCGTCAGCGACCTTGCGCGAGGCGCCCTTGGCGAGGTCCTTGTCCATCACCGCGCGGCAGCCGGCGCTTAAGTCAGAACGATGCTTGATCATGCACGCCGTGATCTTCGGGATGTTGGGGATGTCCGCCGAGCAGAGGCGAAATGCATCGCCGGTGCACATCTGCTGCGCCTCCGCAGTGAAGGCGAAGCTCGAGGTCGCCGAGACGATCGACGCGATGGCGGCAAAGCCCAAGGCCAGGCTGGTATCGCGGATCTTGGTGGTCAGGGACTTGCCAGAAAGAGACTTGGCAGAAAAAGACTTGGTCATTTGAAGCTCCCATTGGGGGCCGTCGGAACGGCGCCCGTTGTTGATGGGAACTACGATGCTCCGGCAAAACGGTTTCCACTGTGATGACAGTCACGGCAGGCACAGCCTCTGTGACCTCCATCACTTTGGCGCACCTCGCTGAAATTCCTCCGCAACCGCTGTCGCGTTGGTGTCACGTTAACTGTTCCTTCGCATTAATGGCTCGTCGCGCGGGAAATTCCGCCGGTTTGGTTGCGTAATTGGAAAGAATAGCGATGCGTAATGCGTTGGGCCTGATGCTGGCCAGTGTAGTTGCGGCGGTCGTGATTGCCGCCGGCGGTTGGTTTTATTATTCCGCGCGCGCCGATCAGGGCGCCCCCAAGACAGTTGCCGCCCGTGCCGCCGATCCATTGCCGGCACCGGCGAAGCTCGCCACCAAGGATGACGTCGAGACCACCGCGGCGATCGCGGCCAAGCCAGCAGCAGCTGCTCCGGCACCTGCGCCCGCTCCCGCCATGCCGGTGCAGCAGAAACAGGCCTGCGCCAATCCGAACGCGCTGGGCGTTGCCCGGGTGGTCGAGATCGACACCACAGGCGGTCCCGGCTTCGGCTTCGAGCACTTCAAGCAGTTCGACTTCCTCACTGAAAAGGAGGTCGTGCTGACCTTCGACGACGGTCCGTGGCCGATCAACACGCCCGCCGTGCTGAAGGCGCTTGCGGATGAATGCACCAAGGGCCTGTTCTTCTCGGTCGGCAAGCACGCGACCTATCATCCGGAGATCCTGCGCCAGGTGCTGGCCCAAGGCCACACGGTCGGCACGCACACCTGGTCGCATGTCAACCTGAACAGCAAGAAGATGACCGAGCAACAGGTCAAGGACGAGGTCGAGAAGGGCTTCAGCGCAGTGAGATTCGCGCTCGGCACCAACCCGGCGCCGTTCTTCCGCTTCCCGCAGCTTCAGCACAATCCGGCGATGGTGACCTATTTCGGCACCCGCAACGTCGCGATGTTCTCGACCGACATCGACTCCTTCGACTTCAGGAAGGGCGCCACGCCGGAGAAGATCGTCGAGACCGTGATGACCAGGCTGGACAAGCTCGGCAAGGGCATCATCCTGATGCACGACTTCCAGAAGCACACGGGCGAAGCCCTGCCGGCCCTGCTCGCGCGGCTCAAGGCCGGCGGTTACAAGGTGGTGCAGATGAAGGCCAAGACGACCTTCCAGACGCTGCCGGAATATGACGAGGCGTTGCTGAAGGACCTGAAGGTGCCGACTTCGAGCGCGCGTCCGATCGGAAGCGTGGTGCAGACGGTTTCGCAATAACCGTGATCACCGGTTCAATATGCGCATGGCCGGGCATTCGCCCGGCCATTTGCTTTGGGCAAGCGGCTTACCAGTAGATGCCGTGGCGGTGCAGCTCGCTGATGATGCGGCGCTCGGTCCAGCTGCGCCTGTGCTTCGGCTTGTCCGCTGTTGCCGTGGTCTTGGTGGCAGGTTTGGTCGTCGTGACCGGCACGGAGGTCGTCGTGGGCGTCGTCACGGCCGGAGCAGTCGCCGCAGCCGGCGCAGAAAGCGACACGGCCGGCGGACGATCGGAATATTTCGGAGCCTCCGTGGTTGGCGCGACTTCGCTCAGCTGCGTCGTCGCGGTGGCGGTCGCCGACGTCGTGGTTTGCGGCGCGGAGGTCTGCTCGCCTGCCGCGGCCAGCGACAGACTGCGGGGGCCGCCTGCCTGGGCAGACGCGGAGGCCAGGAGCATGGCGGCAACCAGAAGGATCTTGCGCATGTGAAATCTCCCCGTGTTGGCGTGGCTGGACGTTACGGGAAGCGCGCCTGAGGTTACGTGATCATGATCACGCAGGCTGCCGTGCTCTTGCACCGCGTGCTCAAGCAGGCTGGATGTGCTGGTCAAAACGCCGGGCTTGCGGAGGTCGGATGAACCGAGGCGCTGGTGCCGCAAGAGGGATTCGAACCCCCGACCCCGTCATTACGAATGACGTGCTCTACCGACTGAGCTATTGCGGCGAACCCTGCCGGAACCAGGACAATGCCGGCCCCGATACGCGCGCCCCTGATATCGGGCATGGCCCGAATTGGCAAGGACAAGCGGGGTGCGAAATGCGCCTCACGCGCCCCAGCGGGACCAGAATCCGCGCCAACCGCCGGCCTGGGCCTTGGGCGTGCCGATTTGTTCCGTAAATTCATCGCTCGGGCCCTCGTCGTCGATCCCGGGATCGTCAGGCGCGCGGACGATCGGGATCACGGCAGGGATGGGGGCCGGTCCTGGTTTGCCGAGGTCGGCGCGGCTCCGGAACACCGGCGTTGCCGCCGGTGGCGATGATTCGGCGGGCGCGGGAGCCGGATCAGCCGGCTCCGAATTTGTGACCGTCGGCTCTTCCTTGGCAGCTTCCCTGACAGCTTCCTTGGCAGGTTCCTTGGCCGGAGGGGGCGAATTGTCCTGGGCGGCCGGCGCCGGCACTGGGGCCGCCACCGGCGGTTCCACCGGAGCTTCGCTGGCAGCCGCCGTCACCCGCTTCGGCGGTGGGGCCGCCAGCATGGCCTCCTCGAAGGCCGAAGATTCGATCGTGGCGCCCTTATCCGAAGGCAGGCTCGCGACCGGTGTCTGCCACTGGAACGCATCGAGACGGCCGGTGACCGGGGAGACGGGACGCCAGCGGTCGCTGACATAGCCGTCCGCAGTCCAGGCCGGATCGTGGCGGGCCCGCACCGCGCGCAAGGTCCAGGCGCGGGCACGGCCGCCGTCGCCATGCTCGGTGCGTTCGATCTCGGCCATCAGCAGCGCGACGCGTTGGGTCGGATCGTTGACGTAAGGCGCGAGCGCCTCGCGCGCGCGGGCGAACTCGGAGGCATCGATCGCAGCGCGCGCGATCGCGAGCTGGCCCTCGATCTGACCTGCCTTGTCGGCAGGCGTCTTGGCCGCGAGCGTCTCGACCCGCTGCAAGCGCTGCCGCGCGGAATCGCCGAGCTTCACATGGGCATAGGCGTCCGCGAGATCGGGATGCGGATTGGCGAGCCAGGCGGCCTCGACCAGCTTCATGGCGCGGCGCACCTGATGCGCCTCGCTCTCGAATTTCGCGGCGAGCACCGCGGCCGGCACCAGGGTCGGTGCGAGCTTGATCGCCTCCATCACGCTCTCGCGCGCGACGTCGCGGTCCATGGTCTCCAATTCCAGCGCGCGCGCGGTGAGCAGGACGCCGCGCTGCCGGCGATAGGTCTGCTTGTTGATCAGGCCAGCTGACAGATTCGAATCGAGGATCGCGAGCGCGCCGCTCCAGTCGCCGCGCGCGCAGCGGAAGCCGAGCACCGCCTGCGAGGCCCAGGTCGAGGACGGCGACAGCTTGATGGCTTCCTCCGCGATCATCACGGCGCCGACGGCATCGTCGGCGCGCTGCGCCTCGATGAACAGGCCGCGCAGGCCGAGCAGCCGCGTGTCCTCACGTTCGGCCATGGCGCGGAAGACGCGCCGCGCTTCGTCGCGATTGCCTTCGAGCTGCGCCGACTGCGCGTGCAAGAGCAGCGCAAGCGGATCGTTCGGCGCATGCCGCCGCGCCGCTTCCGCATGCCGACGGGCGAGCGCGGTGTCGCCATGGCCGATCGCGAGCAGGCCGTGGGTGATGGCGTGGCGGCCGCGGGCGTGGCGCTTCTCATGACGACGGCGGCGCAAACGCCCCGGCGTGCGCCAGATCATGGTCAGGATGCTCCAGACCAGCACGATTGCGGCTGCGAAGATGCCGAGCCCGAGCACGAACCCGGGAAACGTCGTCGTGGCACGGAGACCGCCCCAGGTCAGGACCAAATCGCCGGGCTGATCGGCAACCCAGGCTCCGCCGGCCGCCGCCAGTGCGATCAGAATGAGAAAGAGGACGATGCGAAGCATGGTGATCTCTATACGCGCTGATTGTTGCGCGAACCTTATTGAGCAGGCTTGACCGGATCAGATTTGGCGAGATCCGCCATGGCATCGTCGGCGAATTTGCGGGACGCGGCGAGGGCGGCGTCGCGGGCATCGGCCTTGTCGAGCCAGGCTTGCGCCGCGGTGCGATCGGCCTCCGGCAGCGACTTCAGCTCGCGACGTGCTTCCGCAAAATCGTTGCGTAGCGCCGCCGCGGTGACACGCGTCACGATCGCACCGCGATCATTGCCGACGCCGTCGGTGCGTTCGATGCGGACGAGCTTCGACGCGCCCGCCTGGAGGCGCTCGACGATACCGCTGCCGGCGGCCGGGGTTTCCGCCGGCGGCGACAATTTCGGCACGATGTTGAGAAGCTCGCGGCTCAGCGCGACCGGCGTCGGGATGCCGGAGGAAGCAAAGATGTCGAGCGGCTTCAGCATATCGGGCTTGGCCGCCAGTGACCGCGCCGCGGCCAGTTGCTGTTGATAGGGATCGCCATGACGAACGGCGACATCGAGCAGGGCCGCCGCAACCACATGACGCAGCGGCTTGTCGTCCATCGTCTTGGCGTCGGCGATCTTCTCGCCCTGCTGCGCGAGCTCGGCCCGTTCGGTCCTGCCGGCGCGTTCGAGCTGCGCGATGCGGTCGTTGAGAGCGCTAAGATCGGGCGCGGCAGCGCTTGGAGCGGACTTCACGTCGTTCAGTGCACTCACCGCCTTGTCGGATTGTGCGCGCAGACTGGCGATGTCGCTGCGCAGGCTGCCGACGGACTTCTCCAGCGCGTCGATCCGCGCCGCCATCGCCGGGTCGGCGACGGGCTTGGCGGCCTTGGCTTCGACCGCGCTAACGCGGCCGCTGAGCGCATCGACCGTCGCGCTCGTGACTTGCGGTGCGGCAGGCGGCGCCTGCACCGCGGGCCAGCCCAGCATCCAGCCGACAGCGATCACGACTGCCGCTGCGACAGCGCCGGAGAGCGGCGCAATGACCCACGGCGAAATCGGCCGAGAGACGGGCGCGGAAGCAACGGCGGCCGGCGCCTCATCGCGCTCCGGCTCAGCATCCGCCGGCTCGGACTTGACCTGCTCGGATTGTGACGACTCGGTCTCGGCGCGCTCCGGCGCCGCCTGAGCCTCGGGCTCGCCCGCCGCCTGCTGCGGCTGGGTCGAGACTTCGGTCGCCTCGAGGTCGATGGTGGGCGGGGTGCGCTTGGCACGACCGCTGTCGGGGGCCAATCCTGCGTCTTCAGGCTTGTCATCGACCATCGTGACGGTTCCTCACATCCATACCTTGCACAGATCCTTCGGATCCGATTGCGTCGGATTCGGCCCGACCTCTTACGCCAAACGGGTGCGCAAAGCACGCTCCAAGGTGTCGAATAGGGCATTTTCGTCCGGCGTCGCCGCCACCAGAACCTGCGACGCGCCGGCCTCGCGCAGCACGCTAGCAACCGTCTCGGACAGGCAGCATTGCGGTATCGCCAGCGCCGAGATTTCGACACCTTCGTCCCGCGCCGCATCCAGAAACGCCCGCGCGCTGCGCCGGGAATAGTGCAGCACCGCCTCAATCCCATGGGCGGCAAAGCCGTCGCAAACCTCGCGCGGCAGCAACTTGACCGGAGCCATGCGATAGGTGGTCTGCGTGACCACATTGAATCCTTCGGCGCCGAGCTCGTTGCCGAGGTCACGCGACAGATCCGCACCCGCCAGGTAAAGCAGCGTGCTCCTTTTCTTCAGCACCTTGTCGCGTGCACTCTGCACCACCTTGTCGCGCAAGGCCGCCGCATCGCCACCGGCGACGATCACGTCGGTAAAGCCGGCGTCGCGTGCCGCAGTAGCCGTGTGATCGCCGACTGCAAACAGCGGCAGCTCCAACAAACCAAGGTCCCGCAATTGCGCTGTGACGCCACGGATTGCATTGGCCGATGTAACGATGACGCCGTTATAGTTCGTCTCGCTCTCGTCATGAAAGGCGACCGGCTCGAACTTGAGCACCGGCGCAAGCAGCACCACATGCCCCCGCGCGCGCAAACTCTCCGCCGTCGCCTCATTGTCGGGATGCGGTCGTGTGACAAGAATGGACATCGCTGGTGTTCCCGAACCACGTGACGGTGGCGCATTTGCGAGGACGGCCGCGCGTGACGATTGCGCAAGCCAGCCCCGGAATGCTACCGGACGTACCAGAACTCTGCTTTACGGATGAGCGCAAGGGCGCAAATTGGATAACAATTCGCCAATGCTGGTATTGGGCATCGAAACCACCTGCGACGAAACCGCCGCGGCCGTGATCGAGCGTGCGCCTGACGGCAGCGGCAAGATCCTGTCCAACATCGTGCGGTCGCAGGTCGAGGAGCACGCACGCTTCGGCGGCGTGGTGCCGGAGATCGCCGCCCGCGCCCATGTCGATCTGCTCGACGGCATCATCGACCGCGCCATGAGCGAGGCCGGCGTCGGCTTCGCCCAGCTGGGCGGTGTCGCCGCGGCGGCGGGGCCGGGGCTGATCGGCGGCGTCATCGTCGGGCTCACCACCGCCAAGGCGATCGCGATGGTGCACGACACTCCGCTGATCGCGGTGAACCATCTGGAGGCGCATGCGCTGACGCCGCGTCTCACCGACGGGATCGAATTCCCCTACTGCCTGTTCCTCGCCTCAGGCGGACATACCCAGATCGTCGCCGTCACCGGCGTCGGCCAGTATGTGCGGCTCGGCACCACGGTCGACGACGCCATTGGCGAGGCCTTCGACAAGGTCGCGAAGATGCTGGGCCTGCCCTATCCCGGCGGTCCGCAGGTCGAACGCGCTGCGGCCAGCGGCGATGCGATGCGCTTCGCCTTCCCGCGCCCGATGCAGGGGCGCCCCGATGCCAATTTCTCGCTGTCGGGCTTGAAGACGGCGGTCCGCAACGAAGCGAGCCGCATCGCCGAGCTCACGCCGCAGGACATCAGCGACCTCTGCGCGAGCTTTCAAGCCGCCGTGCTGGATTCGACGGCGGACCGGCTGAGCGTCGGCCTAAGACTTTTCCGCGAGCAGTTCGGCGCGCCACGCGCACTCGTGGCCGCCGGCGGCGTTGCCGCCAATCAGGCGATCCGCGGCGCCCTGCTCGATGTCGCGCAGCAAGCTGGGACCCAGCTGATCATGCCGCCGCCCGCGCTCTGCACCGACAATGGCGCGATGATCGCCTGGGCCGGCGCAGAACGCCTCGCGCTTGGCATGACCGACACGATGGAAGCGCAGCCCCGCGCACGCTGGCTGCTCGACGCCAACGCGACGGCACCGGCCGGTTACGGCAACACGCGGGCGGGATTCTAGTAATGACCGCGTTCGACTCCGTCACCGTGATCGGAGCAGGCGCCTGGGGCACAGCGCTGGCAACCGTGGCGGCGCGGGCAGGACGGAACGTGACGCTGTGGGCGCGCAATGCCGAACATGCGACGCGGATTGCCGCGACGCGCGACAATCCGCGGCTGCCCGGCGTGCGGATCGCTCCTGAGATCGTTGTGACGAGCGATCTGGCGCTCGCCGCGCGTGCCGATATGCTGCTGATCGCAACGCCTGCGCAGCACTTGCGCGGCGCGGTCAACCTGCTGGCCCCGCGCATTGCAAAGCCGGTCCCCGTCGTCGCCTGCGCCAAGGGCATCGAGCACGGCACCCACAAATTCATGACTGAGGTGATCGCCGAAGCCGCACCGGGCGCGCAGCCGGCGATCCTGTCCGGCCCGAGCTTTGCCGACGATGTCGCGCGCCACCTGCCGACCGCGGTAACGCTGGCCGCGAAGGAAGAAGCGCTGGCCAGCGGCCTGGTGCAGGCGCTCGGCTCGGCGACATTCCGTCCCTATCATTCCACTGATATCAGAGGTGTCGAGATCGGCGGCGCGGCCAAGAACGTGCTGGCGATTGCGGTCGGCATCGCGGTCGGGCGCAAGCTCGGTGCCTCGGCCCAGGCCGCGCTGACGACCCGCGGCTTTGCCGAGCTGACACGCCTCGGTCGCGCGCTTGGTGCGCGCAGCGAGACGCTCACGGGCCTGTCCGGGCTCGGCGATCTCATTCTGACCTGTTCGAGCCCGCAATCACGTAATTTCGCGCTGGGCCTCGCGCTGGGCCGCGGCGAGAACCCGCCCGCGGGCAAGCTTGCCGAGGGCGAGTCCACCGCGCCGGTGCTGATCGAGCTTGCGGCTTCGCAAAACATCGAGATGCCGGTATCAGAAGCGGTCGCTTCGATCCTGAGCGGCCGGAGCACGATTGACGCCGCGATCTCGGGGCTGTTGACGCGCCCCTTCAAGGCAGAGGAATGAACATGGCGTACTGGCTGGTGAAATCCGAACCTTCGGTGTGGTCCTGGGACCAGCAGGTGGCGAAGGGCGCCAAGGGCGAGGCCTGGACCGGCGTGCGCAACTTCACCGCACGCCAGAACCTCGTTGCGATGAAGAAGGGCGACAAGGCGTTCTTCTATCATTCCAACGAGGGCAAGGAGATCGTCGGCATCGCGGAGATCATCAAGGAGGCCTATCCGGACCCGACCGACAAGACGGAGAAATTCGTCTGCGTCGACATCAAGGCCGACAAGCCCTTGAAGACGCCGGTGACGATGGCCGCGATCAAGGCCGAGAAGAAGCTCGCAGACATGGCGCTGGTGAAATATTCGCGCCTGTCGGTGCAGCCGGTGACGGCGGAGGAGTGGAAGCTCGTCTGCAAGATGGGTGGGATCTAGTTGGTGCGTAGCGCGGGTGAGCGAAAGCGACATCCGGGACCGATCGATCCGCATATCGCTGCGCTGATGCGGCTACGATGTCCGAGCTTGCGTCTCCGGCAGCGCAAAAACCTCGCATGGCGCGGCAATGCCGCGCAGCGAATGCGATCCGAGCGCGATGAGGGGCGTATCCGTCTCTGCGGCGAGCGCGCCCGACACGAGCACGGTCCGCCCCAACGGCTTGCATAGCCCTTCGAGCCGACTGGCGAGATTGACGGCGGGACCGATCGCCGTGAAATCGAGCCGGTTGGCGGCGCCGATATTGCCCCAGAGCATCTCGCCGAGATGGAGGGCGGCACCGAACGCGAGCGGCGGCAAGCCCTGGCCGCGGCGCTCCGCGTTGAGATACACCATCCCGGCTTCGGCCGCGCCTGCCGCGCGCAGAGCGGCATCGCAGGCGCGGCGGGGCGACGCCTCGATCACGGGAAAGATCGCGAGCACGCCGTCGCCGATGAATTTCAGCACCTCGCCGCCGAAGGCGTGAACGGCGCCGGCGATGCGGTCGAACCATGCATCGAGCGCCGCGATGACATCGGCCGGCGGATTGGTCTCCGACAAGCTGGTGAAGTTGCGCAAGTCGGCATAGAGCAATGCGGCTTGAATGGTCTCGCCGAGATCGCGTCGCAGCGGCGCCGCCAGCACCCGCTCCGCACTGCGCTTGCCGAGATAGGCGTCCAGCGTCGCCCGCAGCGTGGCACGCGCGGCGAGCACGGCGAGCGGCGTCGCGGCAAAACGCGCGGCTTGGCGCAGCTGCTCGATTTCATCTGCGGTGAACGGGCGCGGCCCGATCCAACCGAGCTGCGGCCCATCGGGCCGTCCGACGATATCTTCATGCACCTCACCGCCCGCAATGTCGCGCAGCCAGCGGCGGCCGGCATCGTTGGGCGGGTCCGGTGCCAGCCCGCCCGGCGCAAAGCCGAGCGCTTCGATCACCCGACGGCTATCGGCGCGCCACAACCAGGTCCGCTTCGCGATCAGCGGGTGCGGCACCTCCAGCGTCAGGGCGCCCGCCGCAAGCGGCACGCCATCAGCAACCAGATGGGCGCCGAGTTCCGCAAGCAGGCGGTCCGCCCCAGGACTATCTGAGGCGGCGTCGACAAGCCAGGCGAGCGTCGGAGAGAGCTGCATGGCGCGATCATGACGAAGGCACGCCGTCTTTGTCACGGGCAATCCTTGACGGACCGCGCTGGCGCCGCCATGTCCGAGTGTCAGCCCAGGGATGATCGCCGATGACCGAACCGTTCATAGTGCGACGCGAGACCCAGATCGCCGCCCCGCGAGCGACTGTTTTCGCCTATCTGACCGACCCTGAGAAGATTTTGAGCTGGATGGGTTCCGACGCGACCACGGAGCCGCATCCCGGCGGGCTCTATCTGCTGAAGGGCGTCGGCCCGCGCGGCGGCGTCGCCCGAGGCGCCTTCCGCGAGGTCGTGCCGGTGCATCGTCTCGCCTACACGTTCGGCTGGGAGGGCGGACAGGAGGTGCCGCCCGGTTCGAGCCTGATCGAGATCGACCTGATTGAGCACAACGGCGGCACTTTGATGCGGATGACCCATAGCGGGCTGCCGACGGAAGAGCAGGCGGCCGCGCATGCAAAGGGCTGGGCGCATTATCTGGTACGGCTCACCACGGCAGCCGCGGGCGGCGATCCCGGTCCGGACAAGGGCGTGTCCGAGAAGTCGTAGGGACTGTAGGTGGGCAAAGGCGCACTTGCGCCGTGCCCACCATCTATCCCAACACCGCAGCAGAAATGGTGGGCACGCTCCACTTTGTTTGCCCACCCTTACGGAAGCGCGACGCTAAACCGCCGCGGTCGCCACCACCTGGGCCAGAAGCTGCTCGCGCCTCGCCTGCGAGCGCTGACCCTTCATGGTCGCGGCGAAGCGTTCGAGAATGCCGTCCTCGAAGGCGGTGACGATGGTGTCGTGGACGTAGCTCTTGCGGCAGATCGCCGGCGTGTTGGAGAGCTGGTCGGCGGCGGCGCGGATCGCGTCCAGCACCTGCTTCTTGCGGCCGCGCTGGCTGGTCGCCGGCGTGATCCGCGACAGCGATTCCACGACGACGGCAGACGCCATCAGCGTGCGAAAATCCTTCAGCGAGATCTTGATGCCGGCGATCTCGCGCAGAAACGCATTCACCTGCGTGGTATTGACCGCGCGCACGATGCCGTAGGCGTCGCGATACTGGAACATGCGCTTACCCGGGACGCCCCGCAAAATGCCGATGGCGCGCACCAGCTTGGCCGCGTCGCATTCCTTCCGCACCGCCTTGCCGCCCTTCGCCTTGAAGGTCAGCACGAAGCAATCATCTTCCAGCGTGACGTTGGACTTGAGCAGCGTGGTGGCGCCGCGGGTGCCGTTGAGACGGGCATAGGATTCGTTGCCGGGGCGGATCGCGGTGCGGGCGATCAGCTCGATGACGGCCGAGAGCGCGAATTCACGCGTCGGCTCGTCGCCCGACAGGAACGCCGAGACCTTGCGCCGGATCTTTGGCAGCGCGCCGACAAGCTTCTCCAGACGATGCGCCTTCCGGTGCTCGCGGACCTTCTCCCAGTCGGCGTGATAGCGGTATTGCAGCCGGCCCGCGGCATCGCGTCCCACGGCCTGGAGATGCGAGCTCGGATCGGCGGAGTAGCGCACCTCGCGATAGGCCGGCGGCACCGCCATGGCGTGCAGCCGGCGGATGGTGCGGGCGTCGCGAATATGCGCACCGTTCGGGCGGACGAAGGAATAGCCCTTGCCGCGCTTGATGCGCCGGATGGTCAGCTCGTTCTGGTCGCCGAGGCGCAGGCCCAGCCCCTTGGCGAGCGCCTCGACCGTCGCCGCCGGTGTCGTGTCGAAGGTCTTTTTGGGGCTGAGACGCCTGAAACTGGCCGGTTTCGGCCATTGTCCGAGGGCTTTGGCGAGGGCAATGGCCGCAGGATCGGCGGAAGCGGGCTGCATCGCCCCGAGATTCTGCTGATCCATCATAGTCTTACGCCTTAGCCCTGCCTGATATCGATCAATGCGATTGTTCTGATTTTTGTTCCAGGAGCCTCGTTGGGATCCCGGGTTGGCCATTTAGGGTGTTCCGAACCGTAATGCGAGTCCCGAATCAGTGAGGAAAGGTTCCCAAATACCTCCGTCGGCTGCGTGGCGCCCTGCGCGGGCCTGTTCCGGAGAGTGGGAGAAAGGCCCGAAAGCCGGTCCCCGGCCTGTTTCATATCTGCGACAGTCGCCCAGGTGGGCTTGATCCTCCGCATGGCCGGCGGCCCGCCGAAGGTCCAGCTTGTGCTCCTTGTCGGGTCCGGTTAGCCCGACGCATAATCATTCAATGATCAAGTCGGCTCGCCAGGCGCCAGCGTTCGGCCTGCCGTATGTGGAGGGAAAGCATGTCCGAGAAGATCTACGACGTACCGGCAGAGTGGGCGAAGCGCGCCTGGGTCGACCAGGCCAAGTACAAGGACATGTACGCGCGCTCGATCTCGGACCCGAACGGTTTCTGGGCGGAGCAAGCCAAGCGCATCGACTGGATGAAGACGCCGACGAAAATCGAGAACGTCTCGTTCGCGCCCGGCAACATCTCGATCAAATGGTTCGAGGACGGCGTCCTCAACGTCGCCCACAATTGCATCGACCGGCATTTGGCCAAGCGCGCCAATCAGACCGCGATCATCTGGGAAGGCGACGATCCCTCGCAGTCAAAGCACATCACCTACAAGGAGCTGCACGACGAGGTCTGCCGGATGGCCAACATCCTGCGCACCCGCAACGTCAAGAAGGGCGACCGCGTCACCATCTACCTGCCGATGATCCCTGAGGCCGCCTACGCGATGCTGGCCTGCGCGCGGATCGGCGCGATCCATTCCGTGGTGTTCGCCGGCTTCTCCCCCGACAGCCTCGCCCAGCGCATCAACGACTGCCAATCCAAGGTGATCATCACTGCGGACGAAGGCCTGCGCGGCGGCAAGAAGGTGCCGCTGAAGGCCAATGTCGACGCGGCGCTCGCCAAGACCGACGGCGTCGACTGGGTCGTCGTGGTCAAGCGCACCGGCGGCAAGGTCGACATGAACCCGACGCGCGACCTCTGGTACCACGACGCCGCCAAGATGGTGACGACGGAGTGCCCGGCCGAGCACATGCACGCCGAGGATCCGCTATTCATCCTCTACACCTCGGGCTCGACCGGCCAGCCCAAGGGCGTGCTGCACACCTCCGGCGGCTATCTCGTCTATGCCGCGATGACGCATCAATACGTCTTCGACTATCACGACGGCGACGTCTACTGGTGCACCGCCGACGTCGGCTGGGTCACCGGCCACAGCTACATTCTCTACGGACCGCTCTGTAACGGCGCGACCACGCTGATGTTCGAAGGCGTGCCGAATTATCCCGATAATTCCAGATTCTGGAACGTCATCGACAAGCACAAGGTCAACACCTTCTACACCGCGCCGACCGCGATCCGCGCACTCATGCAAGGTGGCGACGAGCCGGTGAAGAAGACCTCGCGCGCCTCGCTGCGCCTGCTCGGCTCGGTCGGCGAGCCGATCAATCCGGAAGCCTGGGAATGGTATCACCGCGTCGTCGGCGACGACCGCTGCCCGATCGTCGACACCTGGTGGCAGACCGAGACTGGCGGCATCCTGATCACGCCGCTGCCGGGCGCGATCAAGCTCAAGCCGGGTTCGGCGACGCTGCCGTTCTTCGGCGTGGTGCCGGAGATCGTCGATGCCGACGGCAAGACGCTCGAAGGCGAGACGACGGGCAACCTCTGTCTCACCCGGTCATGGCCGGGCATGATGCGCACGGTCTATGGCGACCACGCCCGGTTCGAGCAGACTTACTTCTCGACCTACAAGGGCAAATACTTCACCGGCGATGGCTGCCGGCGCGACGCCGACGGCTATTACTGGATCACCGGCCGCGTCGACGACGTCATCAACGTTTCCGGCCATCGCATGGGCACCGCTGAAGTCGAGAGCGCGCTGGTCGCGCACGAGAAGGTGTCGGAGGCTGCCGTGGTCGGCTTCCCGCACGACATCAAGGGCCAGGGCATCTACGCCTATGTCACCCTGATGGCCGGCGTCCAGCCGACCGAGGATCTGCGCAAGGAGCTTGTCACCTGGGTACGCAAGGAGATCGGCCCGATCGCCTCGCCGGACCAGATCCAGTTCGCCCCTAGCCTGCCCAAAACCCGCTCCGGCAAAATCATGCGCCGCATCCTGCGCAAGATCGCCGAGGACGAGCCGGGCAGCCTGGGCGACACCTCGACGCTGGCCGATCCGGCCGTGGTCGACGACCTCGTCAAGAACCGGCAGAACCGGAAGTCGGCGTAGGAAGCGGCTCCGTGCCCCGGACGCAGCGCAGCGCGCTCTTCAGCGGTGCGCTGCAGAGCCGGGGCCCATCCTATCCGCAGTAGAACTGGGTCCCGGCTCAGCGTCGCGGCGCTGCGCACCGCGCCTTGTCCGGGACACGAGACCTAGCTGCGCTCGGGTTCGCTAACGCCTCCTGAAATAACAGCCGTTCACATCCTCACGCATTCGTCAGGGTGCGCCCCGGGACCTGCGCGGCTTTCCCGCCGAGTGTTGTTTTCAGGTCATTTACTTTATTTCGAACATTTCCTTTGTTCCCGTGCCGGCTGGCCCTTGGCGGCCGCGCGTGGAAACCATCCGGTTAACGAGCGCGGTTAAGAATATCTGGGCAAGCCGCGATTGCCGGGTTCTGCGTAAATTTCTGGACGATCCGTTTGGGGCAAGGGGAAGCATCGATGTCGATGAGGATTGCGGTGGCGCTGGCCGCCACCATCGGGGCTGGGGTTTTGATGCCGACCGCGGCCGAGGCGCGGCCGGAAATGGTCGGGACGCACCTCGCCGACTATTCGCCGGGCACCATCGTGGTCAAAACCAGCGAGCGCCGGCTCTATCTCATCCTCGATAACGGCCACGCCGTGCGCTATCCGGTTGGCGTCGGCAAGGCCGGCAAGCAATGGGCCGGCACGACGAAGATCGACGGCAAGTATCTCAATCCAGCCTGGGCACCGCCTGCCGAGGTGAAGCGCGACAAGCCGAACATTCCCGACGTCATTCCGGGCGGCTCGCCGCGCAACCCGATGGGCGTTGCGGCGATGACCTTGGCCGGCGGCGAATATGCGATCCACGGCACCAACGTGCCGGGCTCGATCGGCGGCTTCGTCTCCTATGGCTGCATCCGCATGCTCAACGACGACATCACCGATCTCTACGGCCGCGTCTCCGTGGGCACGACGGTGGTCGTGACGCGCTGATCGAAGAGATCGGGAGAGGATTGCGAAAGCCGCGTCTAAAGCGCGACGAGATCAGGATGAATCGTCATCGTGCTTTAGGCTCTTGTTTGAGCATGATCTTTTCGGAAAACCGCTACACACTTTGCGCGAACGCGGCCCTTCGGGTCCGGATCATGCTCTAGCGACGCGGCTTTTTTTATTACCAGAAACGCCAGCTGCGCGCACACCAGCCGTCGCGATGGCCGCCATTGTAACTGCGCACGTAACCGCCCGCGAGCAGCGTGGCCGAGACGTTGGCGGTGCGCCGGGTCGCGACATCAGCAAGAATGCGTCCGTATTTGTCGGGCCCGAGATTGGAGATCGTCACATCCCCCTGGCCGAGCAGATTGCGCAGCGCGTCGGTGGCGGCTTCAGCCTTGTTCAGCTCATCCTGGCAGGATGCCTTCAGTTCAGGTGCATCGATGCCGCGCAGGCGAACCCGCACGACGAGATGACCGCCATTGCGCTGATGCACGCGCGCCAGAAAAGTGTCGCCGTCGACGGTGCGGATGACCTCGACCGGTTGGCGAGCGTCGGCATCTCCGGCCTGCTGGAGGACGATGTCGGTCGCCTGCGACCGGCCGTCGGCCCCATGCGGGGCGGGCCAGTTCGTGCCGTGCCGGAAGGCAAGCACGACAGCCGACACGACGCCGACCACGAACATCCAGGGCAACAGTCCCGAGAATCGGCGATGGAACGGAGAGCCGCTGAACGATGACCGATACGGATTGAGACGATCGCGGGAACGCATTGTCTGACGCTAGAGCTGAGTCGGCAGAACCGGCAAGCCGCGTTCCAAACGCTTTCTAGCGGTTACTGCCTGTAGTTGCACGGAGAGCGATCTTCACATTCCGTTTAGCGCCTGCGTGGTCGCATTGAGTCCCGGCCCGGACCTGTTTCCGTGCGCCGTGGTCCTCGCACGATCATAGCGCGGTCTGCATCCCGAGATACCGCCACTTCATGGTTCTGCCGGGCGGGCGCCTGCGGCGCATCGGCCGTACTTCTACGGCCATCGGTGAATATTACCCAAATCTCAATCTTTGGTTGCGCATACCTGATGCGGGACGGAATTGAGGAGAGAGTGGTGGGATTATTCAAGCTTCGCATTGGAACAAAGCTCGGCATCGTCACGGGCATCAACGTTCTTCTGGTCGGCGGTATCCTGACCAACCAGATGCTCGGCAACCAGTCGATCGCGGAGTCCAACCGGCTGGTCATCATCAATTACCTCAACAAAGGCAATGCGCAGGCGGCACAGACGGCGATGGCGCGCGCGCAGCTCGCCGCCCTCGAGCTCGGTTCCGCGCCGTCGGTCGGTGAGGTCGACAAGCTCCTCGAAACTCTCCGCAACCATGCAACCGAGGCCGGTACGGAAATCGACGCCGCAAGGGAGCGGGCGACGCGGAAGGTCACGCAGGATGCCTATCGCGAGGCGAGGAAGTTCGTGGATACTTATCTTGCCAGTGCCGTCGAGCTGGCGGCGGCGCAGAAGGCCGTCATCAATGCCCCCGCCGGCGGCGCCAAGTCCATAGCGGAGACAGCAAAGGCGGGCATTCTCGCAGAACAGATGCGCCCTGCAGCCAAGGAGGTCGGCAAACGCGTCGACGATCTGGTGGGCGTCGCCAACGAATTCGCAGCGCGACGCAAAGGCGAATTGCTGGTCGAACTGGAGCGCGTCGCCAACTTCGCGATCATCGTCGGCGTGTTCGTGATGCTGATGCTGATCGGCTCCGCGGTCTTTTCGGTGTCGAGCATCGCCCGACCGATCCGGCGCATCGGCGATGTGCTCCTGCAACTCGCCGGCGGCAACAAGGCCGTCGAGATCCCCTATACGGCGCGCGGCGACGAAGTGGGCGACAACGCGCGCGCGGCGCAGACCTTCAAGGATAACCTGATCCGCATCGAGCAGATGGAAGCCGAGCAGAAGCAGCAGGAAGCCGCTGCGGCCGCGCAGCGCAAGGAAGAGATGATCCGGCTCGCTGGCGCATTCGAAGCAGCGGTCGGCGGCATCATCAATTCGGTGTCCGCCGCTTCCCAGCAGCTCGAATCCGCCGCCGGCACGTTGTCGGGCACCGCGGAAGAGACCCAGCAGCTCTCCGGAATGGTGGCAGCGGCCTCCGAGGAGGCATCCACCAATGTCGGCGCCGTGGCGTCGGCCGCCGAAGAAATGAGCACGTCGGTGGTCGAGATCAGCCGTCAGGTCCACGATTCCAGCCGTATCGCCGGCGAAGCGGTGAAGCAGGCCGAGCGCACCGACATCCGCATCAATGAACTGCTCAAGGCCGCGGGCCGGATCGGCGACGTCGTCAAGCTGATCACTGCGATTGCCGAACAGACCAACCTCCTGGCGCTGAACGCCACGATCGAAGCGGCCCGCGCCGGTGAATCCGGCCGCGGATTTGCCGTGGTAGCGAGCGAGGTCAAGGCGCTCGCCGCCCAGACCGCGCGAGCGACCGAGGAAATCGGCACGCAGATCGCCGGCATGCAGGCAGCGACGGAAGATTCCGTCGGCGCGATCAAGGAGATCGGCGCGACCATCGCCAGGATCTCGGACATCTCGACGACCATCGCTGCCACCATCGAGGAGCAGGGAGCCGCGACGTCGGAGATCGCGCGCAACGTCAGCGAAGCGGCCAAGGGCACGGTCGAGGTCGCAGACAAGATCGCGCAGGTCAGTCACGGTGCGAGCGCCACCGGCGCGGCATCCGGACAGGTGCTCGCATCGGCGCGCTCGCTGTCCACCGAAAGCGGTCTGTTGAAGGCAGAGGTCGAGAAATTCCTCAATACTGTGCGCGCCGCCTAGATCGGCAACGAAGCGCGAGCACAGTTTCTGTGCTCGCCGGACATTCATGACACCCCCGGGATTTCCCGGGTTTGACCGACATCGTGAGCAACGATAGGTTGAACATGAAACCGTAAGCAACTCGCTTGCGGAGCCTGTTCAGCGAGTCCCCCAACATGAACATCGACGTGACTTCATACGATTCGCTCGAACGAATCGCCGATCTGGTGCGCCAGCAACATAATTCCCTCGACACCACGCGGCTTTCGCCGGTGGATGGATTCCAGACCCGGACAGTCACGCTCGAAACGCTGATGCGCGAAGTGACGGAATGTCTTGCCGAGAGCTTTCGGCATCGCCCGGCGCAGGATTTTCCCATGCTTTGTTTTGCATGCGGCAAGGCGCGGGTCGGATCGACGGCCCTGAGCAATTTGTTCGGCATGACCGGGATGCCCTCGTATTATCAACCGCTGAAGGCCATGCTGCGCGATGCGCTCGTCGGCAATGCGCTAACACCGTGGATCGTGCCGTCGGCGGCTGATGAGCCGAATATCTTCAGCAAGGAGACGATCGGGCCCTACGTGCTCGCCGAGAGCCTGTTTAATCCGCTCAAGCTGCTGATCGAGGCAGGCTATCCGCGGCACCGGCTGCACCTCATCGCGCTCGACCGCGAGCCGGCCAGCGCGCTGGCATCCTGGCTCGAGAAGCTGATCTCGCGCGCTCCTGAAAGTACGCTGCTGGCGCACTATGTCGTCGCCGCACTCAGCGCAGTCCGGGTCGCAAGCTACGCCAGGCAACAGGACGTTCCGGTCACGCATTACGTCTACGAGGTCAGCAAGGAGGCGATATCGTCGGTTCGAGTCCTGTTCGACCGCCTCGGCATTTCGGGCAGCTTTACCGAAAATGCCGTGACCTCATGGCGGGAGCCGGGTCAGGAGCAGGCGAACAACGCGCGCGTCATCTTCCCGAGCGAAGCGGCGATCTACAAGGTGCCCAATCTGCACACCTCGGATAGCGCCTATCGCTACCAGCGCCGCGTAACGACCTCGCTGAGCCAGGCCCAGCTGGACGTCCTGGAGCGCTGCGGCGTCAACGATGCTTATCGTGCCTCGGTTGCGGCATGCGTTCGCGATCTCGACCTGAATGCAGCGACGTCGGCGCACCTGTTCGGCGATTGGCTCGCTACGGCTGCGTGATCACCATGCTCGACATTGCCGCGACCACCGAGCCAGCCTTTCCTGGAGCGGTTGACGATAAGCCAACCCGCGCGACCGCCAGCCACCTGCAGCGCCTGGAGGCGGAAAGCATCCACATCCTGCGGGAGACGGTGGCCGAGTTCCGCAAGCCGGTCATGCTGTATTCGATCGGGAAAGACTCTTCGGTGCTGTTGCATCTGGCGATGAAGGCGTTTCATCCCGGCAGGCCGCTGTTTCCCATGCTGCATGTCGACACGACGTGGAAGTTCCGCGAGATGATCGCATTTCGCGACATGCGCGCGCGCGAGCTTGGCCTCGATCTGATCGTCCACACCAACAATGACGGATTGAGCCAGGGCATTGACCCCTTCACCCACGGCTCGGCCCGTTACACCGACGTCATGAAGACGCAGGCGCTCCGACAGGCGCTGGACCTCCACGGTTTCGACGCCGCGATCGGAGGAGCGCGGCGCGACGAGGAGAAGTCGCGCGCCAAGGAGCGCATCTTCTCGCATCGCAGTGCGGCGCATCGCTGGGACCCGAAGAACCAGCGGCCAGAGCTGTGGAGCCTGTACAACACGATGCTCGCGCCGGGCGAGAGCATGCGGGTGTTTCCGCTGTCGAACTGGACCGAGCTCGACGTCTGGGACTACATCCTGCTGGAGGACATCCCGATCGTTCCACTCTATCTGGCGGCGCCGCGTCCGGTGGTCGAGCGCGACGGTGCGCTGATCATGGTGGATGACGAACGGATGCCGCTGCGTCCGTACGAGGAGCCGCGCTGGCGCTCCGTCAGGTTTCGCACGCTCGGCTGCTATCCCCTCACCGGCGCGACGACCTCGACGGCGGCGACCCTGCCGGAGATCGTTCGGGAGATGATGGCCTCGCGCACCTCCGAGCGGCAGGGTCGCATGATCGACCGGGACAGCCCCGCATCGATGGAGCGCAAGAAAGCGGAAGGCTACTTCTGATGTCCTATCACGAGGCCCCCGCGATCGCCGCCTCCGATGCGCCGCGGCTGGATCAGGACGACCGCCCGACGCTGCGCTTCGTCACCTGCGGCAGCGTCGATGACGGCAAGAGCACGCTGGTCGGCCGCCTGCTCTACGATTCCAAGACGCTGCTCGACGACCAGCTCGACGCGCTCACCTCCGAGAGCCGGACCGTTGGCACGACCGGCGGCGATCTCGATTTCGCGCTGCTGGTCGACGGCTTGCAGGCCGAGCGCGAGCAGGGCATCACGATCGACGTCGCCTACCGGTTCTTCGCCACGCCGTTGCGGCGCTTCATCGTCGCCGACACGCCGGGACATGCGCAATATACCCGCAACATGGCGACCGGAGCCTCCAACGCCGATCTCGCCGTGGTTCTGGTCGACGCGCGCAAGGGCGTGATCTCGCAGACGCGGCGTCATAGCCACATCCTGTCGCTGCTCGGCGTCCGCCACGTCGTCCTCGCCGTGAACAAGATGGATCTGATGGGATTCGACGGCGGTCGCTTCGCGGCCATCACCGCCGAATATCTGACGCTGGCCGGGCAGCTCGGCATTTCCCAGGCCCAATGCATCCCGGTGGTGGCGCCCGACGGCGACAACATCGTCGCCGCGAGCACGCGGATGCCCTGGTACAGCGGGCCGACCGTCACGGCCTATCTGGAATCGGTGGACGTGTCCGGCGACATCTCGCAGCGGCCGTTCCGGCTGCCGGTGCAATGGGTCAACCGGCCGCATGCAGATTTTCGCGGCTTCTGCGGCCGAATCGCCGCCGGAACGATCCGGGCCGGCGACGCCGTTGCCGTGCAGCCCTCGGGCCGTCAAACCCAGGTCGCGCGCATTCTCACGCCCGGCGGCGAGCGCGATCGGGCTGCGGCGGGCGAATCGGTGACGCTCACATTGGCGGACGAGATCGACGTCAGTCGCGGTGACGTGCTGACGGCGGGGTCCACACCACAGATCTCGGACCAACTGGCGGCCCATCTCGTCTGGTTTGATGACCAGGCCATGGTCGCGGGCCGGCGCTACGTTCTCAAATGCGCCACGGCTTCGATCGGCGCGGTGATCACGTCGCTCGAGCACCGCATCGCCATCGACACCATGGCGCAGGAAAGCGGCACGACGCTCGATGCCAACCAGATCGGCCAGGTCCATCTCCGCCTCGACCGCCCGCTGGTATTCGAGGCCTATCGCGACGACCGCGACATGGGCAGCTTCATCCTCATCGATCCGATCAGCCATCGCACGGCTGCCGCCGGGATGATCGATCTCTCGCTGAGCCGCGCAACCAACATTCACCGCCATCGACTCGCAGTCGACAAGTCGGTGCGTGCGCGGCTCAAGCAGCAGCGGCCCTGCGTGCTCTGGTTCACGGGCTTCAGTGGAGCCGGCAAATCGACGATCGCAGATCTCGTCGACCGGCGCCTTGCCGAGCTCGGACGCCACGCCGCGCTGCTCGACGGCGACAATCTCCGCCACGGCATCAATCGCGATCTCGGCTTTTCCAGCGCGGAGAGAATGGAAAACGTCCGGCGTGTCGCGGAGATCGCGGCGCTGTTCGTCGATGCCGGCATGATCGCGCTGGTCGCGCTGATTTCGCCGTTCCGCAGCGAGCGCGCATTGGCGCGGCAGCGGGTCGAGACGAGCGAGTTCATCGAGATCCATGTCGCGACCCCGCTTGCCGAATGCGAGCGTCGCGACCCCAAGGGCCTCTATCGCAAAGCGCGCGCGGGCGAGCTGACGGGCTTCACCGGGATCGATGATCCCTACGAGGCACCGCAAGCGCCGGAGATCAGCATCGACACCTCGGAACTGTCCAGCGATGCGGCCTGCGAACGCATCATCCGCTATCTCAGAGACAATCACTATCTATAGCGGCGTGCACCAGCGCGGAGCTTCGCAGGCCTCAGAAGTCGGAGGCGATGCCCTTGCTTTCCCAATCGCCATAGCGGGTGGGCTCCGGTCCCTTCGGTCCCCGAAGCTCCTTCGGCCGCGCCTTGGCTTCGGCCGCCGCGGCTTGCCGCCGCATCTCGGCTTCAGCCAGCGCACGCTGGGCTGCGGGCGGCAGCGGCTTACGATCGGGAACGGGAGGCTGGTCACTCATGGTCCGGCTTATTAGCGCAGGACGGCCCGCGGCGCGACGTCCAATAACGCATTCCTGAAATCGGGCCCAAAGGGCTGAAAAAGCCGGAAGCGATTCTTACATTTGGCATATTCGCGTGCCAAAGATGAGCTGGTTAAGGCATGCGCCCATCGCGGCGGAACTGCCGCTCGCTCAGAACCTTGCTTCCGCATGCCATCTCAACGTTTCGTTCCTCCGTCCGAAGTGCCCGGTCTTGCGGCGCGGCGGATTGCCGCCGACATCGTCGACGGCGTCCTGCACAAGCACCGCACGCTTGACGACCAACTCGACGGCGGCGGCGCCCATCCCGGACTGAAGACGCTGGCCGACCGCGACCGCGCGCTGATGCGGCGCCTGGTCGCCACCGTGCTGCGCCGGCTCGGCACGCTCGGTCATGTGCTGTCCCGGCTGCTCGACAAGGGCATTCCCTCCGATGCACCGCGTGCGCAGAGCGCGCTGTTGATCGGCGCCGCGCAGATCCTCTGGATGGACGTGCCCGATCACGCCGCCGTCGATCTCTCCGTTCGCCTCGTGCAATCCGACCGGCGCGCTGCGCGCTATGCCGGCCTCGTCAATGCCGTGCTGCGCCGCTGCGCGCGCGAGGGCAAGGCCCTGGTCGAGGAAGTTGCCACGCAATCGCTGGATCTGCCGCCTTGGCTGCTGGCGCGCTGGAGCGCACATTATGGTGAGGCGACCGCAAGAGACATGGCGCTCGCGCTCGGCCACGAACCGTCGCTCGATCTGAGCGTGAAGTCGGATGCCGCGCAATGGGCAAGCCGCCTGCATGGCGAGACGCTGCCGACCGGGACGGTGCGGATGCTGCTGCATGGCTCGGTGACCATGCTGCCAGGCTTTGCCGAGGGACAATGGTGGGTGCAGGACGCCGCCGCTGCGCTGCCGGCCCGGCTGTTCGGCGACATCAAGGGCAAGTCCATCGCCGATCTCTGCGCCGCCCCGGGCGGCAAGACCGCGCAGCTGGCACTTGCCGGCGCCCATGTCACGGCCATCGACCGCTCGCCCGCCCGCGTGGCGCGGCTGCGCGAAAACCTCGGGCGGTTGTCGCTGCAGGCCGAGACTGTCGTCGCTGACGCCGTGGAATGGGCCGGCCCCACCGAGGCCTTCGACGGCATCTTGATCGATGCGCCCTGCACCTCGACTGGCACGATCCGCCGTCATCCCGATGTGGCATGGCTCCGGCAGGAATCCGACATCGCCGCCCTGACCGCGCTCCAGCAGCGGCTGCTGCGCAAATCGCTGTCGCTGCTCAAATCCGGCGGGACGCTGATCTACTGCACCTGTTCGTTGGAACCCGAAGAGGGCGAGCAGGCCATCGCCGCGCTGCTGGCCGCAGAGCCCGCGCTTCGCCGTGTCCCGATCGAGGCGTCGGAGGTCGCAGGTCTCGACGAAATCCTCACCGCGGAAGGCGATCTGCGCACCCTACCGAGCCATCTGCCGAATGCCGATCCCAAGCTTGGTGGGCTCGACGGATTTTACGCGGCCCGGCTTGTTAAATCCTGATTTTGCACTGGATTTTGCAACCTCGATGCTGATTCGCGCCGTTCAAGGTGGTGTCAGCCGTCCGATTTTGGGATTAATAAGGATTCGTCGGAATCCTCCTCTCCCCTTCAAGGCAAGGCGTGTCGGTCGCTCAACGCAGACGTATCTCGACGCTGGTGATGAACCGCTTCGCGCGGAACATGCTCGCGCGCGCGAGCGGCGGGCCGGTGGCGGTGTCGCGGGTCTGGCCCAGCCGGACCGACCGGCTCATCATCGCGCCGCATGACCTGCGCACCGCGGATGCGACCCGCGCCGCCGAGATCTATGCCGGCCGCTTCGTCTTCGCCGGCAAGATCGTCAATTGCCACGGACGCTCGATCTTCGATCTCGAACCGCCGTCCGAGGATTGGGAGGTCGCGCTGCTTGGCTTCGGCTGGCTGCGGCACTTACGTGCCGCCGACACCGCGCTGACGCGGGCGAATGCGCGCGCGCTGGTCGAGGACTGGATCTCGAATCCAGCCAACAAGCGCCGCCAGGTCGCGCGGCGCGCCGACGTGCTGGCACGGCGCGTGATCTCCCTGTTGTCGCAGGCGCCGCTGGTGCTCAATGACACCGACAACAAGTTCTACCGCCGCTACCTGCGCGCCCTCGCACGCGAGATCCGCTTGCTGCGCTACACCATGCTCGACATTCCCGACGGGGTGCCGAAGCTCCAGGTGCTGATCGCACTATGCTATGCGGCGCTGTGCCTCGCCAACCAGGCGCGCCACATCCGCAGCACCTCGAAAAAGCTCTCCGACGAATTGCAGCGGCAGATCCTGCCCGATGGTGGACACATCTCCCGCAACCCGGGCGCCCTGATCGACCTCCTGATCGACCTGTTGCCGCTACGGCAGACCTTCGCGGCGCGCAACATCGCGCCGCCGCCGGCGCTGCTCAACGCGATCGACCGTATGATGCCGATGTTGCGCTTCTTCCGTCACGGTGACGGCAATTTTGCGCTGTTCAACGGCATGAGCGCGACGCCATCCGACCTACTTGCGACGCTGCTCGCCTATGACGACACCCATGGCGCACCGATGGCGAACATGCCGCATACCGGCTTCCAGCGTCTCGATGCCGGCCAGACCACGCTGATCATCGACACCGGCCCGCCGCCGCCGGCCGGCGTCAGCCACGACGCCCATGCCGGCTGCCTATCGTTCGAACTGTCCTCCGGCATCAGCCGCATCGTCACCAATTGCGGCATGCCGACCACGGGCCGCGACAATTGGCGGCCGTTCGCCCGCGGCACCGTGGCACATTCGACACTGGCCTATCACGACACCTCCTCATGCCAGTTCGTGGAGATGTCGGCGATGAAGCGGCTGCTGCACGGCGCGCCCGTGACCAGCGGCCCGGTGGAGGTCGAGAGCTATCGCGAAATCGTGCCGAACGGCACGCTGCTGACGACCTCGCATGACGGCTATCTCTCTAAATTCGGCGCGATCCACCGCCGTGTGCTGATGATCGCCAATGACGGCGCTCGCATCGACGGCGAGGATACGCTGTCGCCGCCGCAGGGCGGGCGCTTCAAGGGCGCGGATGCCGATTTCGCGCTGCGCTTCCATCTGCATCCGGCGGTGAAGGCGAGCCGCCTGTCGGATGCCCGCGGCGTCATGCTGGTGCTGCCGAACCGCGACGTCTGGACCTTTGAAGCATTGGACGACAAGGTCGACCTCGAGGACAGCGTGTTCCTGGCCGGCAATGACGGGCCGCGCCGCACCGCGCAGATCGTGATCCGGCAGGATGCGCGGCAGGCGCCGTCGATCCGCTGGAGTTTTGTCCGTTCCACTGCCTCGCCGGCGGTGACCAATGCCCGAAGAAATGCGCGGCGGGAGCCGGAACTGCCGCTATAGACGCCCGTATTTCAGCCCTATCTGGTCGTTGTGAAGGGCGCCGAAAACTGCTAACCAGCACGCGCTCGCGCGACTGGCGACCTTGGATGGAGCACCATCGGGAAGCGCGAGATACACCTGCCGCGCGCCTGGGCATAGACACTCCTTAAGACAGAGGATCTTGCTCATGACTGACCATCCCCGCCGCGTCACCCGCGCCCTGCTCTCCGTTTCCGACAAGACCGGCCTGATCGAGTTCGCAAAGGCGCTTGCCGCGCACGATGTCGAGCTGGTCTCGACCGGCGGCACCGCCAAGGCGATCGCCGCCGCCGGCCTCAAGGTGAAGGACGTCTCCGACCTCACCGGCTTCCCCGAGATGATGGATGGCCGGGTCAAGACGCTGCATCCGAAAGTGCATGGCGGCCTGCTCGCGATCCGCGACAACGCCGAGCACGCGTCTGCGATGAAGACCCACGGCATCGCGCCGATCGATCTCCTCGTCGTCAATCTCTATCCGTTCGAAGCAACTGTCGACAAAGGCGCCGGTTTCGAGGATTGCATCGAGAACATCGACATCGGCGGCCCCGCGATGATCCGCGCCGCCGCGAAAAACCATGACGACGTCGCCGTCGTGGTCGAGGCCGACGACTACAAGGCCGTGCTCGACGAGCTCGCCGCCAACAACGGCTCAACCACGCTGAAGCTGCGCCGGCGCCTTGCGGCAAAGGCCTATGCCCGCACTGCGGCCTATGACGCTGCGATCTCGAACTGGTTCAACCGGCAGCTCGAGATCGACGCGCCGGATTTCCGCGCCTTCGGGGGCAGACTGATCCAGTCGCTGCGCTATGGCGAGAACCCGCACCAGACCGCTGCGTTCTACGCGACGCCCGACAAGCGCCCGGGCGTCTCAACCGCACGGCAGCTGCAGGGCAAGGAGCTCTCCTACAACAACATCAACGACACCGATGCGGCCTATGAGTGCATCGGCGAGTTCGACGCCAAGCGCACCGCGGCCTGCGTCATCGTCAAGCACGCCAATCCCTGCGGCGTCGCGGAGGGCGCGAACCTCGTCGAGGCCTATCGCAGGGCGCTGGCCTGCGATTCGACCTCGGCGTTCGGCGGCATCATCGCGATGAACCGTCCGCTCGACGCCGACACCGCGCGCGAGATCACAAAAATCTTCACCGAGGTGATCATCGCTCCCGACGCCAGCGAAGAGGCGATCTCCATCATCGGCGGCAAGAAGAACCTCCGCCTGCTGCTGGCCGGCAGCCCGCCCGACCCGCGCGCGCCGGGCCTCACCGCCAAGACCGTGGCCGGCGGTCTGCTCGTACAGAGCCGCGACAATGCCGTGGTCGACGACATGACCTTCAAGGTCGTGACCAAGCGTGCGCCGACCGAGGCCGAAATGCGCGACCTGAAATTCGCGTTCCGGGTGGCAAAACACGTCAAGTCCAACACCATCATCTACGCCAAGGATCTCGCCACCGTCGGCATCGGCGCGGGCCAGATGAGCCGGGTGGACTCGGCCCGGATCGCGGCGCGCAAGGCGCAGGATGCCGCCAATGAGCTGAAGCTTGCCGAGCCGCTCACCAAGGGCTCGGTGGTGGCGTCGGATGCGTTCTTCCCGTTCGCCGACGGCATGCTCGCCTGCATCGAAGCCGGCGCCACCGCGGTGGTGCAGCCCGGCGGCTCGATGCGAGACGACGAGGTCATCAAGGCCGCCGACGAGCACGGCATCGCCATGGTGTTCACGGGAACGCGGCACTTCAGGCATTAAGGTCGCCGTCATTCCGGGGCGCGCCACTTGGCGCGAGCCCGGAATCCATTTCTCCGCATGACACGATAGATTCCGGGCTCGCGCTCCGCGCGCCCCGGAATGACGGCGAGCTGCGGCTACTTCCGCACCCGCATCAACAGCGCTAGTCCCGCGACGAAAAACACCACCAACACCGCCATGCCGGCTTTCTGGCTTGCCGTCGCGGCGGTGATCATGCCGATCAATAGCGGGCCGATGAAGGACGTCACCTTCCCGGTCAATGCGAACAGGCCGAAGTACTGCGCGATGCGATCCTTCGGCGCGAGGCGGATCAGCAGCGTGCGCGAAGCGGCTTGCAGCGGGCCGCCAGCGGCGCCGATGAGACAGCCCAGCACCAGATAGGCGCGCTCCGCGGCGCTCGAGAACAGGGCCGCACCCGGCTCGGGCGGCGCGACCTTGACGAACAACACACTGTCCTTGTCGACCAGCAGGATCGCCGCCACCGACAGCAGCAGGATCAGCAGGCTGCCGGCGATCACGCGCTTCGGCCCGAGATGATCGTCGAGCTTGCCGCCAAACCATGCGCCGAACGCACCGGCGATCGCGAGCATGATGCCGAACGTGCCGATCTGAATCGTGTGCCAGCCGAAGGTGCCGGCGGCATAGATGCCGCCGAACGCAAACAGCGACACCAGACCATCGGTATAGATCATGTTGGCGAGCAGGAACGCCGCAAGCGATTTCTGGTGCGGCAGACTCTTGATCGACTGCTTCAGTTCCGACAATCCTTCGCGCAGCGCCTCGCGCACTGGAAGCTTCGCGGGATAGTCCGGCGTGAACAGGAACATTGGCGTCACGAAGATGATGAACCAAAGCCCTGTCAACGGCCCGGCAGCACGGTCGCCCTGATGAGTGACGGGATCGAGCCCGAATAGCGGCGTGAAGCCGAGCAGCGTGCGGCCGGTCTCGGGATTGGCGGCGAGCAGGCCGAGCACGATGATCAGGCTGACGATGCCGCCAATGTAACCTGTTGCCCAGCCGGTGCCGGACAGCCGCCCGATGCGCTCTGGCGGCACCAGGGTCGGCATCATCGCGTTGTTGAAGACAGTGGCGAATTCCGCACCGACGCTGGCGAGCGCGACGGCGGTGAGCAGCGGCGGAATGATGGCGTATTCACCGGGCTTGCCGATCCACAGCGTGCAGGACGCCAACACCAGCACTGTGCCGAAACCTGCGATCCATGGTTTCCTGCGGCCCGAAGCATCCGCGATCGCCCCGAGCACAGGCGACAACAACGCGATCGCAAGACCCGCGGCCGCCATCGCAAAGCCCCACAGCGATTGGCCGGTAGCCGGATTTGGCGCGATGGCGGTCGCGAAATAGGGCGCGAATACGAAGGTCGTGATCAACGTGAAATAGGGTTGCGCGGCCCAATCGAAGAAGATCCAGCTGACGACGGCGGCACGCGGCGGATAGGTCCGCGGCACACCGGCCATGCGCACATCCGGGGCGATCGTCGTCATCACGCGGTCCTCATCACGAACAGTTTTGCCTCTCTCGGGGCAAACCGTATAGCATTGCCGTGACGCGTGTGAACTGGCCCGGGGGCGCAACGGGAATTTTGATGATGTCGTCATATTCGACGCGGCGGACATTTTTCGCCGTCATAGCCGCTTTGGCGCTCGGTCTCGCCCCCGCGACGGCTCAGGATGCGCGGCGGGGCTATGTCCCGCCCGCGCGCGATACAATGCGTGCCGTCGCTGCCGAGCACGGCATGGTGGTGGCGCAGGAGAGGATATCCGCGCAGGTCGGCGCCGACATCCTGCGACGTGGCGGCAATGCCGTCGATGCCGCGGTCGCCACCGGCTTTGCGATGGCCGTGACCTATCCGCGCGCCGGCAATGTCGGCGGCGGCGGCTTCATGGTCATCCATTCCGCCGACCGTAATAAAGACATCACGATCGACTATCGCGAGACCGCCCCGGCCGCGACCACGCCGCAGATCTTTCTCGGACCGGATGGCAAGCCTGACGCGACCAAGTCACGCGATTCCGCGCTCGGCGTCGGCGTGCCCGGCACCGTCGCAGGTCTCACGCTCGCATTGGAAAAATACGGCTCCGGCCAGTTCACGCTGGCGCAACTGCTCGAGCCGGCGATCGCACTCGCCCGCGACGGCTTTGTCGTCAGCGACGATATGGCCGATACGCTGCCGAGTTGGCACCGGCGGCTGGCGCGCTGGCCTTCCTCGGCCAAAATCTTCTCGCGTCCCGACGGCGCGCCGCTTGGCGAGGGCGACAGGCTGGTGCAAGCCGATCTCGCCGCAACGCTGTCGGCCGTCGCCGCACAGGGGCCGCGCGGCTTTTACGAAGGGCTAGTTGCGGAAAATCTCGCCAAGGCCGTGACTGAAGCCGGCGGCATCATGACGCCAGCCGACCTGAAGGCCTATCAGGCGGTGATCCGTGCGCCAGTGCGCGGCAGCTATCGCGGCTACGACATCGTCTCGATGCCACTGCCCTCGTCCGGCGGCGTGGTGCTGGTGGAGACGCTCAACATCCTCGAAGGCTTTCAGCTCGCCGATCTGAAGCAGGGATCGCCGGCATCGCTGCATCTCTTGATCGAGGCCATGAAGCGCGCCTATGCGGACCGTGCGCGCTATCTCGGCGATCCCGCCTTCGTCAACGCACCGATCGAAACGCTGACCGCGAAGGACTACGCCGCCAAGCTGCGCGCAGGCATCTCCGCGGATCGCGCCACGCCTTCGAAAGAGCTCGTTTCCGCTGCTGCCGCGCCGCGCGAAGGCAGCAACACCACGCACTTTTCCGTCGTCGACGGCCGCGGCAACGCCGTCAGCAACACCTATACGCTGAACTTCAGCTATGGCGTCGGTCTCGTTGCCGACGGCACCGGCGTGCTGCTCAACAACGAGCTCGACGACTTCACCGCGGCGGTGGGCGCTTCCAATGCCTATGGCCTCGTCGGCTTCGAGGCCAATCTGCCTGGGCCTGGAAAACGCCCGCTGTCCTCGATGTCGCCGACCATCGTGCTGCGAGGCGGCAAGCCGGTGCTGGTGACGGGCTCGCCTGGTGGCAGCCGCATCATCTCGACCGTGCTCCAGGTCATCGTGAACGTTCTCGACTACAAGATGGATGTGGCTGCTGCCGTTGCTACACCGCGGCTGCATCACCAATGGCTACCGGACGAGGTGCGCGTCGAGAGCGGCTTTCCCGGCGATGTCCTGTCCGAACTGAAGGCGATGGGCCATCTCATCGTCGAGCCCATGGGACAGACATCGGCCAATTCAATTCTCGTGACTCGGAACGGGCCACTCGGCGCGCCAGACCCACGCACGCGAGGCGCAGAAGCAGCGGGCCAGTAACGACGTCGTTTGCATGGCACGGCAGCCCGGGCTGCGCGGCTCGCAGAGCCGAACCCGGGATCTCGCTGAAAGTACCTTACCGCCCGACCTGATATGGCCCGCCCTTTTCGAGCGCGCGCGCATACGCTGGCCGCGCGTGGATGCGCTCCAGGAACGCCATCGCCTTGGGGTGGCCCTGCTCCAGCCCGCCGCGTGCTTGGGCTGCTTCCAGCGGAAAGCTCATCTGGATGTCGGCGGCGGTGAACTCGCTGCCCGCGAACCACTCGCTCTTGCCGAGCTCGCCTTCCCAGTAGTCCATGTGCTGCTTGAGCTGCGGATTGACCAGCGCGGTCAGCGCCTGGTTGCAGACCTTGCGGACCAGCGGGCGGAGCAGCGCCGGCGCGCGCTTCGGCATCAGCGTGAACAGCAGCTTCAAGAGCAGCGGCTGCATCGCCGACCCTTCCGCGTAGTGCAGCCAATAGGTGTAGCGCAGACGTTCCGGCGTGTTCGGCGGCGGGATCAGCCGACCATTGCCGTAGGTGGCGATGAGATACTCGATGATCGCGCCTGACTCGGCGATGGTGTTGCCGTTGTCGGTGATGACCGGCGACTTGCCGAGCGGATGGATGGCGCGCAGCTCCTTCGGCGCGCGCATATCCGGCTGGCGCTGATAGCGCACGATCTCGTAGGGCACGCCCAACTCCTCGAGCAGCCACAGCACGCGCTGCGAGCGGGAATTGTTGAGGTGGTGAACGGTCAGCATCGCGCAGGTCCTCAGCTTGGCTTGGTCGGTTGCGCCGTTGGTGCCAGCCCGGGGACGCAATGTCGAGCCATCGGTGCGGATATTTTCACCCGGGTATATTGACGCCAGAAATTTACCCGGGTATTAAACTGCCAACGCGATCAATCTGGCAATGATTCCAATGCAAACGACCTTCACAGCCTTCATCGGCCAGCGCCGGCTGGCCTCGGGAGCGGCGGGCGACGTCGCACTCGCGGTCAAGCGGGCGGGGTCGCAGCCGGACCAGGCGATCATCATTTTCGACGACGGGACGGGGCGGTCGATTGATTTCGACCTGCGCGGCGAGGATCACGAGGTACTGGCGCGGCTGGCCAAGCTCATGCCGCCGCCACCGACCGAAATCAGCGAACCGCCGGGCGAGCCGCGCGGTCGAGGCCGGCCGAAGCTCGGCGTGGTCGCGCGCGAGGTGACTTTGCTGCCGCGGCACTGGGAGTGGCTCAACGCGCAAGCCGGCGGCGCCTCGGTCGCGCTACGCAAGCTGATCGACGAGGCCAGACGCGCCAGCGGCGACAAGGACCGCGAGCGGAAGGCGCGCGATGCAGCTTATCACTTCATGTCGACCATGGCCGGCAACCTGCCGCAGTTCGAGGAAGCCTCGCGCGCGCTGTTCGCGGATGACCGGCGGCGCTTCACCGGGCTGATCGCCGACTGGCCGACTGACATCCGCGATCACATCGTCAAGCTCGCCTACAGCGACCGCGCTTAAGGCGCGCGCAGCATTCACCCCCATCAACGGCCGAGCCGCGCATCGCGCGGCAACGGCTTCGCACGCCCTGATGAAAGGCAAATCCATGTCCGCACCCGCGCCTCTCTCGACGACGTTTCTTCGCTTCCTCGCACCCTTGATGCTGAGCAACGCGCTGCAATCGCTGTTCGGCACCGTCAGCAACGTCTATCTCGGCCAGATGATCGGCATCGACGCGCTCGCCGCGGTCTCGGCCTTCTTCCCGGTGATGTTCTTCCTGTTCGCCTTCGTCATGGGCCTCAGCACCGGGGCCACCGTGCTGATCGGCCAGGCCTTTGGCGCGGGCGAGCACGGCCGGATCAAGCTCGTCGTCGGCACGACGCTCGCGATCGGTCTAATGCTCTCGGCAACGGTTGCACTCGCTGGCGGGATCTTCAGCCGGCAATTGATGGTCATGCTTGCGACGCCCGCTGATATACGCGACCAGGCCAGCGCCTATGCCCGCATCATGCTGCTGACCATGCCGCTCGGCTTCGTTTTCCTGTTGATGACGGCGATGATCCGCGGTGTCGGCGACACCGTGACGCCGCTCCTCGCGCTGGCGCTGTCGACCGCGATCGGCCTGATCCTGACGCCGCTGATGATCCGCGGCGCCTTCGGATTGCCGGCGGCGGGCATCACCAGTCCGGCATGGTCAGCTGCGATTGCCAACGCGCTGACGCTGAACGTGCTGGCCGTCTATCTGCTCCGGAAAAAGCACGCGCTGGCACCGGACGCGGCACTGCTGCGTCATCTGCGGCTCAACGGCGCCGTGCTCGGAAAAATCCTCGGCATTGGACTGCCGAGCGCGATTGGCATGGTGATGATGGCGATTGCCGAGCTGGTGCTGCTTGGGCTCGTCAACGGCTTCGGCTCAAACGCCACGGCCGCGTACGGCGCCGTCAATCAGGTGATGGGCTACACACAGTTCACGGCGATGTCGATCTCGATCGCGGTCTCGATCCTCGGTGCGCAGGCGATCGGCGGCGGCGACAGGGCGCGGCTCGACGGCATCGTGAGCACCGGCCTTGCGTTCAACCTCGTGCTGACCGGCGGGCTGGTGGCGCTGATTTACCTGGTGCCGCGCGCCGTGCTCGGCATCTTCATCACCGACGGCGCCGTGCTCGATCTGGCGAAGGAACTGCTTTACATCGCCTTGTGGAGCTCGGTGCCGTTTGGCCTCGCCACGGTGTTTTCGGGCGCCATGCGCGCCGCCGGTGTCGCCTTGACGCCGATGCTGCTGGCGATCTTCGCCATCGTCGCGATCGAGCTGCCGTCTGCAGTGATCCTGAGCCGCACGATCGGCCTTAAGGGCCTATGGGCCGCCTATCCGATCGTGTTCTGCGCCATGTTCGTTTTGCAGATGGGCTATTACCTTCTGGTGTGGCGCAAGCAGACGATCCGGCGTCTGATCTGACGGGAGCCATCAAGGTATTATGACCATCATTAAACGGTGGACCTGCGGCGCGGCCTACGCCAAAATGGATGAAAAGCGCCGCCAGGGAGATCGAATTTGACCCGCACAGCCCCGCAATTCCTGTTCGATTTCGGCAGCCCGAACGCCTATCTCAGCCATCTGGCGATCCCGGCGATCGAGCAACGCATCGGCGTCAAGTTCGAATATGTGCCGATCCTGCTCGGCGGCATCTTTAAGGCGACCAACAACAAGTCGCCAGCCGAGACGCTCGCCGGCATCAAGAACAAGCCTGAATTCCACGCGATCGAGACCGAGCGCTTCATCAAGCGCTTTAAGGTGCAGCCCTACGTCATGAATCCGTTCTTCCCCGTCAACACGCTGAACCTGATGCGCGCGGCGATCGCGGCGCAGCTCGAGGGCGTGTTCGAGGCCTATGTCGAAGCGGCCTTCCACCACATGTGGCGCGAGCCGAAGAAGATGGACGATCCCGAGATCGCCGCGAAGGCGCTGGCGTCATCCGGCCTCGATGCGCAAAAGCTGTTCGCCCGCGCGCAGGAACCCGAGGTGAAAGGCAGACTGATCAAAAACACCGAAGAGGCGGTGGCGCGCGGCGCGTTCGGCTCGCCGACCTTCTTCGTCGGCAATGAGATGTTCTTCGGCAAGGAGCAGCTGCGCGAGGTCGAGGAGATGGTGCTGGGGAAGTGATTTCCGTATTGCTTTGAAAGCTGGCAAGCTCCTGGCGTCGTCCTGGCGTTCGCCAGGACGACCGCAAAGAAGAAACAACAAGGACAATCCTCATGCGTATCCTCGTGGTCGGCGCCGGCGCCATCGGCGGCTATTTTGGTGGCAGGCTGTTGCAGGCCGGCCGCGACGTCACCTTCCTGGTCCGGCCGCGCCGCGCCAGCGAGCTCGCGAGCGCCGGTCTCGTTATCAAGAGCCCGAACGGCGATGTGACGCTGAAGGATCCGAAGACGGTGCAAGCGGACAAGCTCGCGGAAAAATTCGACGTCGTTCTGCTCAGCTGCAAGGCGTTCGACCTCGACGACGCCATCAAGTCGTTCGCGACCGCCGTCGGGCCGAACACCGCGATCATCCCCATGCTCAACGGCATGAAGCATCTCGACGTCCTCGACCAGAAATTCGGCGCCGGGCGCGTGCTGGGCGGGCTCTGCGCCATCGCCGCGACGCTGAACGAGAAGCGCGAGGTGGTGCAGCTGCAGCCGATGCAATCGATCAATTACGGCGAGCGCGACGGCAAGCTGTCGGACCGCGTCAAGGCGATCGACGAGGCCTTCAGGAGCGGCATCAATGGCGCCTCCGCCAGCCAGAACATCATGCAGGACATGTGGGAGAAGTGGGTGTTCCTCTCGACGCTCGCGGCGTCCACCAGCCTGATGCGCACCTCCGTCGGCAACATTCTCGCCGCCCCCGGCGGCAGGGATTTTCTGCTCGGCATGCTGGACGAGACCAGCGCGATCGCCGCTGCGTCGGGCTACGCACCTGGCGGACCATTCTTCGAGCGGGTGAAGGGCAATCTGACCACCGAGGGCTCGCCGATGACGGCATCCATGTTCCGCGACATCAAGGCGGGCCTGCCGGTCGAAGCCGATCACGTCATCGGCGATCTCATCGCGCGCGGAGATGCTGCCAAGGTGCCGGTGCCGAAGCTGCGCATCGCCTATACGCATCTGAAGGCGTATGAGAAGCAGCGGATGGGGTAGGGCAGCTACACTCTCAGCTATCGTCCCGGACAAGCGAGCGATAGCGAGCGCTGATCCGGGACCGATAACCACAGCAAGTGGTTATTGCGCGAGACGGAAGCTACGAGTCTTCGCAAGACGCGATCCTGTGGCTATGGGTCTCGGATCGGCGCGCGCTTGAGGCGCGCTTGTCCGGGACGACGGCAGAGTTTGCCGCAACAGCCCCAGCTATTTCAGATGCGCAAGATAGTGCGAGACGGCGGTGATTTCCTCATCGCTCATGTGATAGGCGACATCGGCCATCGCGGCGACGCCGCCGCCGACGCGCTGGCCTGCTTTATAGTCGTGCAGCGCCTTGACCAGATATTCCTCGCGTTGACCCGCGAGCCGCGCCACCGCCTTGGTGCCGGCATAGCTGTCCGTGTGGCATGAGGCGCAGCGGCGGCCGGCAGCCACCTGCGCCCCCTTTTTCGACAGGTCCGGATTCCCGTCCTCCGGTCCCTTCGGCGACATTAGCTGCGAGAAATAGGCGCCGAAATTGCGGATGTCCTCGTTGTTGATCTCCTCGACGATCGGCTGCATCTGCTCGTTCTTGCGCGAGCCGGCACGGAAGAACACCAGCTGCCATTGCAGGAATTGATCAGGCTGGCCGGCGAGCGAGGGAATGTTCTCGGTCTGCGAGATGCCGTTCTCGCCGTGACAGCCGGCGCAGGCAGCCGCCTTCTCCTTGATCGCGGAATTATCGGCGGCGCCTACTGGAAGGGCGCCGGGCGTCAGGAGCGCAACCGCGCTGATTGCGTGCGAGATGAACTTCCGGCGCATGATGGGAATTCCGTTCTGTCGAGTTCGTTATTTCGGGGGCACGAGCCCGGAATCCATAACCCCCGCTCGTGGGTATGGGTTCCGGACTTGCGCGCAAGTCGCGCACAATCCGGAACGACGCATGAGACTTTGAGAATGAAAGAGGCTGCGACCGTCGCCCGGTCGCAGCCTTCCGTTACGTCGCGCTACTTCTTGCTGTAGCTGATGCGATAGATCGCGCCGGCCCAGTCATCGGCGACGAGGATCGAGCCGTCCTTGGCGAGAACGATGTCGGCGGGACGGCCGAGATAGCCCTGGTCACCCTCGAGCCAGCCGGAGGCGAAGATCTCCTGCTTGGGGTTCTTGCCGTCAGGCCCGACGATCACGCGTACGATGCGCGCGCCCTGATACTTGTGACGATTCCAGGAGCCGTGTTCGGCGATCAGGATGTTGTTCTTGTACTCGGCGGGGAATTGGTCGCCGGTGTAGAACTTCATGCCGAGCGGAGCGACATGCGCGCCGAGATTCAGCACCGGCGGCGTGAACTCGGAGCACTTGTGGCCCATCGCGAACTTGTCGTCGGGCAAATTACCCTGGTGGCAATAGGGATAGCCGAAATGCTCGCCGATCTTGTTGATCATGTTCAGCTTGTCTGAGGGCAGATCGTCGCTGATCCAGTCGCGGGCATTCTCGGTGAACCAGTATTTGCCGGTGCGCGGATCGACGTCGCCGCCGACGGAGTTGCGGACGCCGAGCGCCCAGATCTCGGCATTGCCGGTCTTGGGATCGACGCGCCGGATCTGCGCGACGCTGGTCGGCGGCATGCCGATATTGAAGGGCGGCCCGAACGGCAGGAAGAACCAGCCATCCTTGTCGACCGAGATGTATTTCCAGCCATGCGCGGCATAGGACGGCATGTCGTCGTAGACGACCTTGCCGTCGCCGAGCTTGTCGAGATTGGCTTCGGCGTCGTCGTAGCGGATCAGCTTGTCGACGGCGATGACGTAGAGCGCGCCGTCCTTGAAGGCGAGGCCGGTGGGCATGTTCAGCCCCTTGAGGACGGTCTTGACCTCCTTCTTTCCGTTGTTGTCCTTGATGGCATAGACGTTGCCGAGGCCGAACGAGCCGACGAACAGCGTGCCCTTGTCACCCCAGGCCATTTGCCGCGCGGCAAGCACGCCGGGGGCGTAAACCTCGATCTTGAAGCCCGGCGGCAGCTTGATCTTCTTCATCATCGCCGCGAGCTCGGCCTCCGACGCACCGGTCGGCGGACCCGAAGGCGGTGCCAAGCCCTTCTGTGCCTCGGTCTCGTCGCCGAGGAACCAGTCGTCCGGCGGATGGGTCCAGAACTCCTTGGTGCCGGATTCGTATTTCTTCAGCGCCCTGTTCTTGTCCTGCTGTTGCGCATTGCCAGCGCTGGTCCCCGCGAGAAGGACAACCGCTGCAAGCGCCACGACGGATCGAAAGACGGATTGATGGAATTTCATCGCGTCACTCCCCTAAGGCAGCCGTCAGGGCTGCACGTTATTTTATTTTGCTAGTCGAGAGGCGAAGTTTTGGGTCCGTCAGGACGACAGACGCAAAAAGGTTAGCACATCTGCGAACGGTGAGAAGCGCGCCGCGTGCACCACGATTGCGCTCCGAGAAAATTGAGACGGAACGTCAATGCGCAGCGAACGGCGCGACGACAACGCTCTCGCTGCAGCGCAGAATCAAGTTGGCGCGCGGATCGTTTGCAGGCGGCTCGCGGGGTGGGACCAACAAAAAATGCGAAAACAACCCCATGCACAGTAGAACGGCTCAGGCCGGGTTGTTCTCGGTGGCACCGGACAGACATTTGAAGCGTCGAGCAAAATAGCAATCGCGGCGCTTACGAGACGACGGGGTAGGGCCCGTCGTCGAACACCGTGTCATGATAGCCTTTCGATCCGATCTCGCGTGCCAGCGGGCTGCGAAAATCGCGGTCACCATGCAGGCTGCGCAGCACATGCGCGAAGTCGAATTCGGGCCGCCAGCCCAGCTCGCGCCGCGCCCGTTCGTTGACATAGACGCGGTCGATCGCAGGGAAGAGGCGCCAGCCGCGCGCCGCATAGAGCTGCGCACACTCCGGATAGAGCTCGCGCACGACATTGGCGGCATCGCGCGCGAGCGCCGCGAGATGGCGTTGCTCAAACGGGCTCGTGGCCGAGACGATGTAGCGGGCAAACCCGATTCTGGGCGCGCGCTCGGCGGCGAGCAGGTGGGCGCTCACCGCATCCGCGATATCCAGCCGGCGATAGAGCAGCTCGTTGGCCTGCGCGTTATCGGTCGTGTAAGCCGACCGCATCGCAGGATCGTCATCGGCTTCCGGAAAGAAGCGCGAGGTCCGCAAGATGACGACCGGCAGGGCACGCTCGCGAAAGAACAGCTCGCAGAGGTTCTCGGCCATCAGCTTGGTCGTGCCGTAGATGTTCTTCGGCACCGGCGGCAGATCCTCGGTAACCCACACGGCGGCCTGTCCCGCCTCCGGCCTGAGCTGCGAGCCGAACGCGCTGGTGGTGCTGGTGAAGACGAAGCTCCTCACACCGGCGGCCGCGGCCGCCTCGAGCAGATTGAGCGTGCCGGTGACGTTGGTGTCGACGAAATCCTGCTTGCCGTGAGTCGCCACATGCGGCTTGTGCAGCGTCGCGGTGTGGATCACGGCAGTGACGCCGTCCATCTGGCGCCGGACGAAGGCTGGGTCGACGATCGAGCCGACGGCATCGGTGAAGGGCGATGGCTTCAGATCAATGCCGCGCGCAGGCGAGCCGCGCGCCCGGAGTGTCCGCAAGATGGCCTCCCCGAGGTGACCGGCGCTGCCCGTGACCAGAATTGTCATGTGAGACCCAATACAGCCGCCAGCGGCGCGGAAAACCACGGCCCGACCCGGTTTGGCTGGATGCTCTGGGAAAAATTGGAGCGGGCGAAGGGGCTCGAACCCTCGACCCCGACCTTGGCAAGGTCGTGCTCTACCACTGAGCTACACCCGCATCCTGTGTCGGTCGCGTGACGCGCCGGCAACGGCTGTCGTATGCCAAAAGCGGGAGGGGAATGCAACAGCTACCGGCGGCATAGATTCGCAATCGGAGGCCCGATATGGACCCTGAATGCGACCAAATCGCCCGAAACTGCTCCGGAACCGGCGAATCGGCCGCAATGGATTGAAATTCGGCCGTCCCGGCCCAATTTAGGAGCCGACGACGCGCATCTACATCGACGACGTGCTAAACAGCCGCCATTCCAGACATGACGAGGGGATCCCGTGACGATCATCGACCAGGGTAACGGAGCGGCGGGCCCGGCCGCCTCCGATCTGATCAAGGACACCACCACCCAGACCTTCGTGAAGGACGTCATCGAGGAATCGAAGCGCCAGCCGGTGCTGATCGATTTCTGGGCGGAGTGGTGCGGCCCCTGCAAGCAGCTCACCCCGGTCTTGGAAAAGGCGGTCAAGGCGGCCAAGGGTAAGGTCAAGCTGGTCAAGATGAACATCGACCAGCACCCGGCGATTCCGGGCCAGATGGGCATCCAGTCGATCCCGGCCGTGATCGCCTTCGTCAACGGCCAGCCGGCCGACGGCTTCATGGGCGCGGTGCCCGAAAGCCAGCTCAACGCCTTCATCGAAAAGCTGACCAAGGGCGTGACCGCGCCGGGCGAGGTCAACGTCGCCGAGATCGTGCAGGAGGCCGAGGCCGTGCTCGCCGAGGGCGACACGGCTGCGGCTGCGCAGATCTATGCCGAGGCGCTCCAGCATGATTCGACCAACATCGCGGCGCTTGCGGGCCTTGCGAAGTGCTACGCGGTGTCCGGCGCGATGGAGCAGGCCAAGCAGACGCTGGCCATGGTGCCGGAATCCAAGCGCAACGATCCCGCTGTGAGAGGCGTGCAGACCACGATCGACCTCGCCGAGCAGGCGGAAGCGCTGGGGCCGGTGGCCGAGCTGGAACAGAAAGTCGCCGCAAACCCGCTCGATCATCAGGCACGATTCGATCTCGCCACCGCGCTCAATGCGCAAGGCAACCGCGCGGCCGCCACCGAGCAGTTGCTCGAGATCATCAAGCGCGACCGCAAGTGGAACGACGACGGCGCCCGCAAGCAGCTGGTGCAGTTCTTCGAGGCCTGGGGCGGCACGGATGATGCAACCGTCGAGGGACGCAAGCGTTTGTCGACGATCCTATTTTCGTAGGGCGTGCTGGCAACGCCAGGGGGACCGGGCAGATGCCGATCAACATCGAATATCGCGGGCCCGCCGACCTTCCGGAGATCATTCCGGTATTTCCGCTGCCCGGCGCGCTGCTGCTGCCCCGCGGCCAGATGCCGCTGAACATCTTCGAGCCGCGCTACCTTTCGATGGTCGACGATGCCTTCCGTGACGGCCATCGCCTGATCGGCATGATCCAGCCCGATGTGGCGCACTCGCCGAAGGATTCCGACAAGCCGGCGCTGTTCCGCGTCGGCTGCGTCGGCCGCATCACCCAGCTCGCAGAATCCGGCGATGGCCGCTACATCCTCGAGCTCACGGGCGTCTCGCGCTTCAAGGTGGTCGAGGAGCTCGACGTGCTGACCGCCTACCGGCAGTGCAAGGTGGATTTCTTCGCCTTCGTCGACGATTTCACCGCGCGCATGGGCGAGGACCAGGTCGATCGCGAAGCGCTGCTGGCGGTGCTGGCGGACTTCCTGAAGGCCAACAACCTCAAGGTCGATTGGGAGGGCGTCGAGAGCGCTCCCAACGAGGCACTGGTCAACGCGTTGGCAATGATGTCGCCCTATGGACCCGCTGAGAAGCAGGCCATGCTGGAGGCACCCGACTTGAAGACCCGCGCCGAGATCCTGATCGCTGTCACCGAGATGGACCTCGCCAAGAAGCGCACCAGCGGCGATCCACCGCTGCAGTGACGGCCTGAATCCTCACGCAGCGCGGATGGCCGCTCCGGAATCTTCCCGCAGCATTGTGGCGATGTCGGATGCAGGCATCGGCCGGCTGAAATAGTAGCCTTGCGTTTCGGCGCATCCCTCTTCGCGGAGGATATCCAGCTGCTCCTTCGTTTCGACGCCTTCGGCGGTCGTCGTCTTGCCGAGGCTGACGGCGAAACGAACCACTGCTCGCGCGAGATGGTGCGCCTCTGCCCTCGCGCTGGATAGTTCGCCCACGAAACTGCGGTCGATCTTGACCTTGTCGAACGGGAATCTTTGCAGAAAGCTCAACGATGAATAGCCCGTGCCGAAATCGTCCAGGGCGATTCGCACGCCGAGCTCGCGCAGCTGAGCGAGGACCGCAAAAACAGCGTCGCTGTCATGCATGATTACGGTCTCGGTGACCTCGAGCTCAAGCCTGTGCGGCGCAATTCCTGAACTCGCCAGCGCGCCGACAACGACCGGAACAAGCTCCGTGCTCCTGAATTGAGCGGGAGACAGGTTGATTGCGATCCTGACATAGGCAGGCCATTTGGCAGCTTCCGCGCAGGCGGTCCGCAAGACCCATTCTCCCAGCGGCACGATCAAGCCGGTTTCCTCCGCAAGCGGAATGAATTCGCTCGGCAGGACCAAGCCTCGCTGCGGGTGATGCCAGCGTAGCAAGGCCTCGAAGCCGATGGTCTTGCCGGTGGCAGCGCTGACGAACGGCTGGTAGTGAAGCTCGAATTGACGGCCGGCAAGCGCATCCCGCATGTCGCGCTCCAGATTGCGTCGCGCATGCATGAGCTCGTCGAGTTCCGGCTCGAAGAAGCGAAATGCTCCGCGTCCGCCACTCTTGGCCGAGTAGAGCGCGAGATCCGCGCTCTTCATGATCACGTCGGAATCGTTGCCATCGCGCGGCGCGATGGCAATGCCGATGCTGGTGCCCACCGTGACCCGGTGATCGCCGAGATCGAAGGGTTCGCAAAGCGCCTTTCTGATGTTCTCGGCAAGGGCGGCGGCCTCCACGGCCGGGTTGGTCACGTAATCGATCACCGCGAATTCGTCGCCGCCCAGTCGGGCAATCAACGCGGTTTCCGTGGTGCATTCGCGCAGACGCGCAGCGACGGCGCGCAGCAGGGAATCGCCCGCCGGATGTCCCAGCGTGTCGTTGACTTCCTTGAAGCGATCGAGGTCGAGCATGAGCACGGCCAGATCGAGGCCGCCGTTGCGCGTAACCGCAATGGCATGCTCCATCCGTTCCCTGAGCAACACGCGATTTGGCAGATCGGTCAGCGCGTCGTGTTGCGCCATATGAGTGATCTTGGCCTCGGACCGGCGTTGCTCGGTAACATCGAGATGCGTGGCCACCCATCCGCCACCGGTCATCGGCTGTCGCGTCACGCGGATCAGCCGACCATCCGCAAACTCGTCGATCCTGCTCGAGACTGCATCGAACGGCAGGGCCGCCAATTTCGAGATGAATTGCTCGGCAGCACCCTCGCTGGAATCGCCCTTGAGGATTCCCTTCACAATACGATGCCTGATGATCTCGGTGTGCGATGTCCCCGTCCGCAGCAGTTCCGGCGGCAGCCGATACAGTCGGGCATAACGCTCGTTGCAGACGACAAGCCGCTTTTCGGCATCGAACATGCAAAGGCCCTCGACCATGTGGTTGATCGCAGTGTCCAGCCTGACCGTCTGGTCCTGCAGTTCCTGCTGGGAGTCTTCAAGCTGCTGCCGGGCGTCCGAAAGCTGGCTGATGATCGCCTCGAATTTGGCGGTTCTGCTTGCCAGGCGACGATCGGCCAGCACGCCGATCAGGCTCATGCCCAGCACAGATAGCGCCACACCGGCGATAGCAAACGCGAGCACGGCCGGAGACAGCGACAGGGCGCCCGTCGCACGCGTTGGATCCGGCGTGACCTGCACGGCGCCCATGGCCGTGAAGTGGTGCGATACGATGGCGAGTGTCAGCAGGACCGCCGCGGCGAGCGTGCCCCGGTAATTCTGATACCTGATCGCGACGGCCAGAGCGGCATAGCCGAGGCACATGGCCAGAATGATCGAGACGAATACGAGGTCCAGTGACCAGCTAACCCGACCCGGCACTTCAAGTGCCCACATTCCGAGATAGTGCATGCTGGCGATGCCGCCGCCGATGATGACGCCGCCGGCCGCCGCGCGCCACCGGCCGGAATCGCCGACCGCAACGCCGAAGCCCCCCGAGGTCAGAAGCATTGCCGTCGCAAGCGAAAGTGCCGTAAGCACGATTCCGTAGCCGGTGGTAACGCCGGGCTCGTAGGCGAGCATGGCGACGAAATGCGTCGCCCAGATTCCGTATCCGATGGCGGCGCCGGCAATCGCGATCCAGATCAGCCGCGTCCTTGCGCGCGCCGCGATCGCACGATGGAAGATGCTGACTGCAACAATACTCGCGACGAAGCAGACCAGGCCGGCGAGCACGACGAGCCGGAAATCATGCTCGACGGTAAGGCAGGACAAAACGCGGAACATCCAATATCGCTCCATCGTCAATAGTGTCGATGGTGGACGGGCTAAACGTCGTTCGCGTTAATTTCGTGCAACGTCTGATTGCATGCTTACTGGCACGTTAATGCTCCCCGCGCAATTCGATTTTGCCGAGCATCGCGAATGTCTTACCGCAATCGCGCCCAAGCTGAGGGAACAACACGTGCGACGATGGCAAGGTAATCCTAGAGGCGATTGCGAATGTGCTTGCGCCCGGTGAACATCGCGCGGATCAGGTTCTCGCGCTGGAGAATCCCCATCAGCAGCACGCCGAGCACGTGCAGCACGACCAGGACGATGACCGCGTCCGATGAATAATAGTGGGTATCCTCGACCCACCAGACGCCGAAAAAGGTGACGGTCACCGACATCGCGCCCGTGATCGTCGACACCGCGAGCGAAACCAGCAGCGCCACCAGCATCAAGGTACCGGCGGGGTTGAGCCCGATATAGCGGCCGGTGATGCCGCGGCGCAGATTCCAGAGATAGTGTGGTGCGGCGCGCAGCCTGACGCCGACCATCCGGAAGCGCGAATAGCGGCTTCCCATCAAGCCCCAGATCAGGCGGAAGGCGAGGAGGCCGATGACCGCATAGCCAACGATGCGGTGAAGGCCGTCATAGACGGTCGGCGTGAACCACGCCGTCAGAACTGAGATCGCAAGAAGCCAATGCCAGACGCGCAGCGGGAGGTCCCAGACCGCGACCGTCCGCGAAACGATTCGATTCGCGGGGGTCCTGTCGGACGCCCCGCGCGTTTGTCGCGCCGCTTCTTCCATCAAGCCCGTTTCGCTTTGGGGCTCACTTGCCGCAGTTTACTTGCGCAGCTTACTTGGCAATCGTGTGCTTCAAGCTGAGGTCTTCGGGGCTGTAGAACAGCTCATAGAGCTTGCCTTCCTTGACGCCATAGACCTCATAGCACGAGCCTTCGATCTTGGAGCGCCGCACCTCATAGCCCAAAGCCTTGGCCTTGGCTTCGGCTTCGCTGGCCGGCTTCCACGACGCCTTGTCGAGCTTGGTGCAGTCCTTGAAACCGTCGGCCATGGCCGCCGATCCCATACCAATCCCGATCGTCAGCGCAATGGCAACAACACGAATGACCTTCACGAACGTCTCCTTCTCTGTGCGCTGTGTGCTCAGCGCGAAGCGCAGCCGAAGGAAGCAAAGGTGAAGGTGAAGTCAATCCGGTTCGGGGGTGACCAATCTTAGATTCATTCTAACGGTCGTCAAAAGATCAGCGCTCTCCGTATGCAGCGCGCATTTGAAGCGCCGCTGCGGCCTTACGCCTCACGGGCCAAGACGCGGGTGTCGCTAGTAGCCGGCAACCGCAAGCGCCACGACAGCACCCATGCCGACCCAGCCAAAGTGGCGGCCGCGCGTCGCCAAGGCATTGGCGAGTGCCGCGAAGCCGAACACGACGGCGAGCGTGACGATGATCCAGTGCCGGGCGAGGTTGGATTGCATCCAGGGTGCCGCGAGCAGCAGTACGCCGCCGCCGATCCACGCCACCGTGCCGGCCTGCCACACCAAGCGGATCAGCGTACGAAGGCGCGGCGGTTCGATCGTGGCCCGCGCGAATACCTTGGTCTCGCCGAGCATGCCGTGGATCAGCGCCAGCACGACCGCGGCGGCGCCGGAGCATTGCAGCAGGAGATCGCGCATGACGGAAACTCCCGATCCATCCAGTTGTCCATACAGTCGTGTATGGTATGGACCCACGCGCGGTGATCTGTCAATACACTCGTGTATGGTCCTGATCATCGGGAACCCGCCATGACCGAACAGCTCTCCGCCGACGACTGGATCAAGGAGGGGCTCAAGGCGCTCGCCAGAAGCGGTTTTACGGCGCTGAAAGCCGATCCGCTCGCCAAGGCCATGGGCGTGTCGCGCGGCAGCTTCTACTGGCATTTTGCCGATCTCGGCGCCTTCCACGCCGCCTTGCTGAAACGCTGGCGCGAGATCGCGGCCGAGCAGATCATCGCCGACGTCGAGGCCGGCAGTGACGAGCCGCTGAATGCCCTGTTGCGAAGATCTTTCGGCGCGCGGCTCGACCTCGAGCGCGCCGTGCGCAACTGGGCGGCGTTCGATGCGGCCGCGCAAGGCGCAGTCCGCGCGATCGACCGCCGCAGGCTCGACTATATCGAGGCGCTGCTGAAGCAGCGGGGGCTCGACCCGGCGATGGCGCAGGTGCGCTCGCAGATCCTGTACTGGACCTTTCTCGGCTTTGCCTTATCCGGCACGCCGGTGCCGCCGGCGCGGCTCCAGGCCCTGCTCGACGAGCTCTTGCGGATGGTGTCCGCTTAGATTCTTATTTTGACGCGTTTTCTTTCCGCGAACCGGTACCCATTTCGCTGGAAAACGCTTTGGCAGCCGCGATAGGCGGATGCGAATTTCTGTGCTAGAGGCAGCCGACTGCCGGAGACCATCCATGAACGCGCCCACCGAACGCCCCGAAGCCAGCGTCGATCCGAAACTGCTGGAGATTCTGGTCTGCCCGCTGACCAAGGGCCCGCTGGAGTTCGACGCCGCGCGGCAGGAGCTGATCTCGCGCAGCGCCAAGCTCGCTTATCCGATCCGCGACGGCATCCCGATCATGCTGCCGGAAGAGGCGCGCAAGATCGATTGAGATAAGCGAGAGTTGCACGCGATGGCCGCGCAGCACTCTCGGGGTCGTCCTGGCGAAAGCCAGGACCCATAACCACGGAATTGCATGGTTGCGTGAGCTGGCAACTCCGAGTCTTCGCAAAACGATTGCTGCGGCGTATTTATCCCGGATCTGCGCGCGCTTGAGAGCGCGCTTGTCCGGGATGACGGCGGAGAGTTAAGGCAGCAGCGAGACCTATAGCGCCTCGCCCTTCAACAAGCGCGGCACTTCACCAGTCAAACCAGCCGCCTGGCGGATGAAGAGATTCTTCAGCGGCGGGGCGCGGTCGACGAGGCCGAGGCCGATGTCGCGCACCGTGCGCAGCAGCGTCGACTGGTTGGAGAACAGGAAGTTCAGCGAGTTGGTGGCAACGCCCATCGCCATGGTGTCGAACCGGCGCCAGCGCTGGTAACGGTCCAGCACGTCGGCGCCGCCGAGATCCATGCCGAGCCGCGCGGCATCGACGACCACCTCGGCCAGCGCGGCGACATCCTTCAGCCCCATGTTGAGGCCCTGGCCCGCGATCGGATGGATGACATGGGCGGCATCGCCGACCAGCGCCAGGCGCTCGGCGATGAAGGAGCGCGCGACGAAATAGGACAGTGGGAATGCGCGCGGCTTGTCGAGCGCCTTGACCTCACCGAGATGCAGGCCAAAGCGCTGCTCGAGTTCAGCGTGGAACTCCTCATCACTGAGCGCGATGATGCGCGCGGCCTCGCTGCGGCGCTCGGTCCACACCAGCGATGACCGCTTGCCGGATAGCGGCAGGATCGCGAACGGGCCGGCGGGCAGAAAGTGCTCTTCGGCGCGGCCCTCGTGATCGCGCTCGTGGCCGACGGTGACGACGATGCCGGACTGATCGTACTCCCAGCCGTGGGTGGCGATCCCAGCGCGCTCACGCAGCTTGGATCTGGCGCCATCGGCGGCGACCAGCAGGCTCGCCGCGATCACGCTGCCATCGCCGAGCGTCACGTCGATGCCCTCGGAACGCGCGTCGTAGGACGCGACAGTGGTGGCGCGCAGATCGATGCCCTCGGCCTCGGCGCGCGCCACCAGCGCATCGATCAGGCGGCCGTTCTCGACCATATGGGCGAAGGGCTCGCCCGGCGCGACATCGCCGGCGAAATTCAGGAACACCGAGCGCGTAGCGTCCTCCAGCTTGGAATCGGTGACGACCATGTCGAGGATCGGCTGCGCCTCGCCCCGGACATCGTCCCAGGCGCCGATCGCCTCGAACAGGCGGCGGCAGGCGGCGACGATCGCGGTGGCGCGCGGGTCGCGGCTCGGACGCATGCTGAGCGCGGGATCGGCCACGATGACGGAAATCTCGGGTCCGAGCCCCTGACGCAGCGCCAACGCCAGCGCCAGCCCTGCAAACGCGCCGCCGCCAATGACAATGCTACCCTGTACCGACATACCCGACTTTCCCGGCCAATTCCTGGTCTTGCTAGCAGACTTGAGGTGGGCGAAACAGTGCGGTGAAACAAGGGCGGATCGGCCCGTATGTCATTTCGGAGCTTCAATCCGGAAATGACGGCAAGAAAGCTCACGCATGTCCAAAAGCCTGATCGACCTCATTTCGATCCTCGACCTCGAACAGCTCGAGGTGAACCTGTTCCGCGGCAACAGCCCGAAGACGAGCTGGCAGCGGGTGTTCGGCGGCCAGGTGATCGGGCAGGCGATGGTGGCGGCCTGCCGCACCGTCGAGGGCCGGCTGCCGCATTCGCTGCATTGCTATTTCATCCTGCCGGGCGACCCGCAGATCCCGATCATCTACCAGGTCGAGCGGCTGCGCGACGGCAAGAGCTATTCGACGCGCCGCGTCACCGCGATCCAGCACGGCAATGCGATCTTCTCGATCATGGTGTCGTTCCATGCCGAGGAGGAGAGCGCGTTCGACCACCAGGACAAGATGCCCGACGTGCCGCCGCCGGAAAAGCTCACGGCGGAGGAGGTGGCGAAGCAGCCGATGTTCAAGGAGATGCCGGAGTTCATCCGCCGCTACTACGAATCCGATCGTCCGATCGAGCTGCGTCCGGTCGAGCTCGGCCGCTATTTCGGCCAGAAGATCGAGGACGGCCGCATTCACGTCTGGATCAGGACCGCTGCGAAACTGCCGGACGATCCGGCGCTGCACATGTGCGCGCTCGCCTATGCCTCGGACTTCTCGCTGCTGGACGCGATCATGGCGCGCTATGGCCGCACGCTGTTCGACAAGCGCATGATGCCGGCGAGCCTCGACCACGCGATGTGGTTTCACCGCCCGTTCCGCGCCGACGAATGGCTGCTCTACGCCCAGGATTCGCCGAGCGCACAATCGGGCCGCGGACTGACCCGCGGCTCGATCTTCAAGCCCGACGGCACGCTGGTCGCCTCCGTCGCGCAGGAAGGCTCCGTGCGCGAGCGGAGGGCTTGATCGCTTAGAGCGAGCCGCGCGGAGCGAGTTCGGTCTGCGACGCAAACCAGTTCATGATCCAGCGATACACCCACGGGATCGGGATGATGAAGCTGCACAGGATCGCGGCCACGATTCCGCGCCACAAGATCTCGAGTCCGCTGCCTTTGAACACGATTTCGCGCCGTGTGCCTTCGACGCTGCGGCAGAACCAGCGCATCTGCGCCGCGGCGACCCAGGCCCAGCCGATGATGGTGATGATCGAGATCGCGAACAGCAGGCTCCAGCCGATATAGGCCCAGATCGAGCCGGTGAAGCTCAGGCCCAGCGGCTGGCCGTTGGAGGCGAGGTTCGCGACCATCCATTTGATCAGCAGCCAGTAGAGGACGATCTGCACGATGAACAGCAGATTGCTGAGCAGCTGGCTTCCGATGAAGGAGATGGCGATCGCCAGGACGATGAAGCCGAAATACCAGGGCACCAGCGTCATCGCATTGCCGGTGAAGCTGAGATTCGGACGCCCCGGGACCCTCACGCAGGACACGATCCATTGCGTGTACCAGACGAACACCCACGGCGCCGGCAGGACGAAGATCATTCCGATCAGCAAGACGATGCTGCGCCAGGTGAACTCGAGGATGCCAAAATCGACTGCCAGCGATCCTGCACCTGCGCCACCATAGCCGCCGGCGCTGGCGCTGGCATACCCACCGCCGCCCATCATCGGAGGGCCGCCGGCCGGCATCATCGGCGGCGCGCCGCCGCCTCCGATCAAGCCGGGGATTTCGGCGGCCTTCTGCCAGCCGGCCATGCCTTCGGTCCAGACCAGCGTATCCGGGCGCACGACGCCTTGGGCGATGAGATCGCGGAACTGCCCTTCCGCAAAGGGCCCCTGCTGCTTGCCCTCGGATGCGTAGAACCAACTCGCCATGATGCGTCCCCCAAAATACTTATGTACCGCCCGGGACCGGCAGGTTCACCCGATCCATGCCGAAAATGCATTGTGAAGGATGGACGGCTGCCCTGTACAGAGGCGGCCGTTCACATGGCCAAACGTTTTTCCGCTTCAATCTGCAACTTTTTTGTGCCATTTGCCCGGAAAGATGCCAGATTGACGCAGCGCCGGCGACATACGGCGCGGCGCATCCCGGGGAATAGGCCTGCCATGAAACTCGTCGTCGCGATCATCAAACCCTTCAAGCTCGATGAGGTCCGCCAGGCCCTGACGGCGATCGGCGTCCACGGCATGACCGTGACCGAGGTGAAGGGCTATGGCCGCCAGAAGGGCCACACCGAGATTTATCGCGGCGCCGAATATGTCGTGAACTTCCTGCCGAAGCTGCGCATCGAGATCGCGGTCGCGTCCGACGTTGCCGACAAGGCGGTCAGCGTGATCACTGCGACCGCGCGCACCGGCCAGATCGGTGACGGCAAGATCTTCGTCACGCCGATCGACCACGCGCTGCGTATCCGCACCGGCGAAACCGACAGCGACGCGCTCTGATCTAATCTAATACATCTTCTTCGATCGCACCGGGCAACGACGCCACAGCGTGCGACGCCAGTTAATGCCGGGGGGAACGACATGGCGGGATATTTGCGCCGCGCAGCTGCTATGGCTGCGCCGATCGGATTTGCGTCTGCCATTGCCTCGCCGGCGCACGCCGCAGGCTCCGAGATCAACACTGCCGACACCGCCTGGATGATCGTCGCCACCGCGCTGGTGCTGATGATGACGATCCCCGGACTTGCGCTGTTCTACTCCGGCATGGTGCGCAAGAAGAACGTGCTTGCCACCATGGCGCAGAGCCTCGCCGCGGTGACGCTGATTTCGATTCTCTGGGTCGCGTTCGGTTATTCGCTGTGCTTCGTCGGCGACGGCCCCTGGATCGGCACGCTCGACCGCTGGTTCCTCGCGGGCATGACTATGGACAGCGTCAACCCGGCGGCCAAGACGATCCCGGAATCGCTGTTCATGCTGTACCAGATGACGTTTGCGATCATCACGGTGGCGCTGGTCGCGGGCTCGGTCGCCGATCGCATGCGGTTCTCCGCCTATCTCTTGTTCTCCGTCGCCTGGTTCATCTTCGTCTATATTCCGCTGGCGCATTGGGTGTGGGGCGGCGGCTTCCTCGCCAGCATGGGCGTTTTGGATTTCGCCGGCGGCCTCGTGGTGCATTTGTCCGCCGGCACCGGCGGCCTCGTCGCCGCGAAGGTGATGGGGCGCCGTCACGGCTACGGCACCGAGAATCTTTCGCCGTTCGATCTCTCGCTGGCGGTGATGGGCACCGGCCTGTTGTGGGTCGGCTGGTTCGGCTTCAACGGCGGCTCGGCCGGCGCGGCCAATTCGCGCGCGGTGATGGCGATCATTGCAACGCATCTCGCCGCTTGCGCCGGCGCCCTGACATGGGGCGCGATCGAATGGTCGACGCGGCGCAAGCCCTCGGTGCTCGGCATGATCTCCGGCGCGGTCGCAGGCCTCGGCACCATCACACCGGCCTCCGGATTCGTGGCGCCCTGGCACGGCATCGTCATCGGCATCATTGCCGGTGCGGTTTGCTACTGGGCCTGCACCTGGCTGAAGCACCGCTTCAACTATGACGATTCGCTCGACGTGTTCGGCGTCCACGGCATCGGCGGCCTGACCGGCACCCTGCTTGGCGGCGTGTTCGCAACCAGCGCCATCGGCGGCACCGCCGGCCTGATCGAGGGCCACCCGCAGCAAGTGTTGATCCAGCTCTATGGCGTCGCCGTCACCTTCGTGTGGTCGGCAGGGGTGAGCTTCGTCCTGCTCAAGCTGGTCGGCCTGTTCGTGCCCTTGCGCGTATCCCGTGAGCACGAGCTCGAGGGGCTGGATATTTCGCAGCACGGCGAGGCGCTTCAGTAACAGGGGCTTGCGCGACACATAAGTACGTGCTTATGTGTTGTCATGATCGAAGCCGACATCTTCAAGGCGCTGGCCGACCCGACGCGCCGCAAGGTCTTTGAAAAGCTCGCTGGCGGAAGCCTGAATGCCAGCGCCTTGCGCGACGGATTGGAGATCAGCCAACCCGCGATGTCGCAGCATCTTTCGGTGCTGCGCGCGGCAGGCCTCGTGCGCGAACAGCGGCAGGGCCGCTTTGTGAATTACGAAGTCGACCCGGACGGAATCGTCGCCATCGGGGCATGGCTTGCGCGCTACCGCGCCTATTGGCCGAAGCGCATGGAAGCACTCGCTGACCTCCTGAAGGACATGGATCAATGAGCGACACCGTGAAGCCTGATCGTCCCGACGAAGCCCTCGTGCTCGAATATGATTTCGATGCACCGCCGGCAAAAGTCTGGCGCGCCGTGACCATTCCTGCATTGCGCGAGCGCTGGCTGCCGGATTGCGACCTTGCCGGCGCCGAGCCGGAATCAACGATCGCAGGTGAAGAGGTGCGCTACCGGCTTCGCGATTCCAAACCGCCATTTCGCGAGAGCCACGTCATCTTCCGGATCGAGCCGAACGAAGACGGCGGCACCCGCTTTCGCATCATCCAGCAAGCCTGCGACCAGCGAACAAGGCTGCCGCAGCCGGCCAATAGCAATTGCTGCCTGATGCGCGCGGCGGCCTAGCAACAACACAACTTCATCACCTGCAGACATGGAGGTCGCCGATGCGCGACATGCTTCAGCTCGTCCCTATGGTCGTCGAACAATCCGCCCGCGGCGAACGATCCTTCGACATCTACTCGCGGCTGCTGCGCGAACGCATCATCTTCCTCAACGGCGAGGTCAATGATGCGATGTCCGGGCTGGTTTGCGCGCAGCTGCTATTCCTGGAGGCGGAGAATCCGAGCCGGCCGATCAATCTCTACATCAATTCCTATGGCGGCGTGGTTACCAGCGGGCTCGCGATGTACGACACCATGCAGTTCATCAAGGCGCCGGTTCATACGCTGTGCATGGGCACCGCGCGCTCCATGGGCTCATTCCTGCTGATGGCCGGCGAACCCGGTCACCGCGCCGCGCTGCCCAATGCGAGCCTTCACGTGCATCAGCCGCTCGGCGGCTTCCAGGGCCAGGCGTCAGACATCCTGATCCACGCCAACGAAATGCAGGAAACCAAGCGGCGCATCACCAGGCTCTATGCGCAGCATTGCGGACGGACTGAAGAGGAGGTGGAACGGACCCTGGACCGCGACCACTTCATGACCGCGCAGCAGGGAGTCGAATGGGGATTGGTCGACCGGGTTTTTGCAGAGCGCGACGCCGCCTGATGGTGCGACAGCGGCCCTCAGCGGGATACCCTCGGCGAGGTTCATCTGCTCGACCCGCGGCCGCCGCGATGAGCATATCCCGTAAGCAGCGGGCGCAGTGGTCTCGATATTTCTTAAGTCCCCTTCCGGTATCAAAATACCTTTTGACTGCCCGACACATGAGCAACATTGTGTCGGCAGCCTGTCCTGCCTGCGTTTTGAGCAGACGTGACCACGTTTTGAGCGCGACGTAATATCGCACTGCACGGCAATGCGCGTTAGGCGCGAAAACACGCGTTTTCATAATCCGTTAGGCAACGCGCCTGATCTGGCACGGCATTTGATTCTACGGGTCCCGGCTGAGCCCGCGTAGTGAACTTCTCCCTCGTGGCGAACCAGTCGAGAACGCCCGGCCATGTCCGGACCGGGCCAAGCGGGGATAGGACCCATGAAAATCGTTATGGCGATTATCAAGCCATTCAAGCTGGAAGAAGTCCGTGACGCCCTGACCGCCATCGGCGTTCATGGTCTCACGGTGACGGAAGTCAAGGGATATGGCCGCCAGAAGGGCCATACGGAAATCTACCGCGGCGCCGAATATGCCGTGAGCTTCCTGCCCAAGATCAAGATCGAGGTCGCTGTCGCCTCCGACCAGGTCGACAAGACCATCGACGCCATCACGTCCGCCGCGAAAACCGGCCAGATCGGCGACGGCAAGATCTTCGTCATCAACCTCGACCATGCGGTGCGCATCCGCACCGGCGAGGCCGACGCCGCGGCCCTTTGATTTCGCGCTCAACCTTTATCCAATCAGGAGTGAATACAATGACGTTTAAGCGTCCCTATGGCGCGGGACTGGCGGCTCTCGCAGTCGGCCTGTTCGCTGCGACCGCAGCCTATGCCGAGCCAACGGTCAACAAGGGAGACAACGCCTGGATGCTGACATCGACAGTGCTGGTGCTGTTGATGACGATCCCCGGCCTCGCACTGTTCTACGGCGGTCTCGTCCGTTCCAAGAACATGCTCTCGGTCCTGATGCAGGTGTTCTACACCGTCTGCGTCGTCACCGTGATCTGGGCCGTGTACGGCTACAGCCTCGCCTTCACCGGCGGTTCCGACTTCATCGGCGGCTTCTCCAAGGCCTTCATGATGGGCGTCACCACCGACTCGAAGGCGGCCACCTTCTCGGTCGACGCCAACATCTCGGAGCTCATCTACGTGTGCTTCCAGATGACCTTCGCGGCGATCACGCCCGCCCTCATCGTCGGCGCCTTCGCCGAGCGCATGAAGTTCTCGGCGATCGCTCTGTTCATCCCGCTCTGGGTCACGCTGATCTACTTCCCGATCGCGCACATGGTCTGGTACTGGCCCGGCCCGGACATGATCCAGGATGCGGCCAAGGCGCTCGCTGCGGCGGGTGATGCGGCAGCCAAGACCGCGGCGCAGGCCAAGCTCGACGAGATCAACGCCGACGCCGGCTGGATCTTCAAGAAGGGCGCGATCGACTTCGCTGGCGGCACGGTGGTGCACATCAACGCCGGCATCGCAGGTCTCGTCGGCGCTCTCCTGATTGGCAAGCGCGTCGGCTACGGCAAGGAGCTGATGGCTCCGCATTCGCTGACCATGTCGATGATCGGCGCCTCGCTGCTCTGGGTCGGCTGGTTCGGCTTCAACGCCGGCTCCAACTTGGAGGCCAACGGCGGCGCTGCGCTCGCCATGACCAACTCCTTCGTCGCCACCGCAGCCGCCGCGCTGTCGTGGATGTTCGCGGAGTGGATCGTGAAGGGTCATCCGTCGGTGCTCGGCGTGATCTCCGGCGCTGTCGCGGGTCTCGTGGCCGTGACGCCCGCTGCCGGCTTCGCCGGCGCGATGGGTGCGATCGTCCTCGGCCTCGTGGTCGGCGTGGTCTGCCTGTTCTTCTGCACCGTCGTGAAGAACGCGCTCGGCTACGACGACTCCCTCGACGTGTTCGGCGTGCACTGCATCGGCGGCATCGTCGGCGCCCTCGGCACCGGCATTCTGGTCAACCCGGCGCTCGGTGGTGCCGGCATCATGGACTACACCGCGATCCCGCCCAAGGTTGCCGATTACGACTTCGCCACGCAGATGATCGCCCAGCTCTGGGGCGTCTGCACCACGCTGGTGTGGTCGGGCATCGGTTCGGCGATCCTCTACAAGGTCGTCGATGTGATCGTTGGCCTTCGCACCAATGTCGAGAGCGAGCGTGAAGGCCTCGACATCACCGAGCACACCGAGCGCGCCTACAATATGTAACTCTCCTCCCGGCCGCGATCTCCTCGGGGATCGCGACCAGACCTACGGTTTGGGCACATACCCGGCAATGCCCCGACCGTTGAGGGGCTCCAGCGCAAGTTGGAGCCCCTTTCTTTTGGTCGGAGGGTCGAAGAAAAACATTGCCATTGCGCACCGCCGGCGCAGAAATATCGACCTCAAGAACAACAATCGGGAGGTCGTCATGCGTTTGGAAGGCGGATGCTATTGCGGCGCAGTGCGCTACAAGGCCGAAGGTGATCCGATGATGCAGGCCCAGTGTCATTGTCGCGAATGCCAGTACATCACCGGCGGCGCGCCCAACACCTTCATCGCAATGCCGGCGGCCGGCTTCAGCTACATCACCGGACAGCCCAAGCAGTTCACGCGCAAAGACCTCGAACGCGCCGTCACGCGCGAATTCTGCGCCGAATGTGGCACCCATCTGGTGACCAAGGTTCCAGGCCTGCCGGCCGCGGTCGTAAAGGTCGGCACGCTGGACGAGCCCGGGCAGTTCCATCCTCAGATGGCGATCTACACCTGCGACAAGCAGGAGTTCCACACGATCCCCGCGGGCATGAAGACATTCGAGAAGCTGCCGGGGCATTGAAGCTCGAATCGAGCCAGGGAGACGCTGCGCTCCCTCTCCCGCTTGCGGGGGAGGGCTGGGGGTGGGGGTGCCTCCGCGGGCGAGAACCCCAAGAGGAGAGAACCCTCACCCGACGCTTCGCGTCGACCTCTCCCGCAAGCGGGAGAGGTGACGAACCCGCCCATGCATCCCGTTGTTATCCGGCCTCATTATTCCCGCTCTGGACGGGGGCGGCGGCCGATGGTTAATCGCGTCTTAACCTCGCCCTATCTATGGTGAACTGAACCGCTTCCCGCCGGCGCCTTGGTGCGACCGGCTGTTCCAAGAGTGCTGGCGCCCAGAATGGTCATGACCGCTTCATCCCGTGCGCCGCAGGCCAGTGGAAGCTCCGACAGCGAACGCTCGCCCTTCGTCCGGCTGAACGAGCTCTTGGGCCCGCATCAGCCGGGTAAGCCCTTGATTACGCTTGCAGTCGGCGAGCCACAGCATCCCGTGCCTGACTTCGTCGGCCCGGTGCTGGCCAAGCACATCGCCGAGTTCGGCCGTTACCCGGCGAACAAGGGCACCGACCCCTTCCGCAACGCGGCGGGTGCCTGGCTGTCATCGCGCTTCAAGCTGCCGCGGCCGCTCGACCCCGAGAACGAGATTCTCGTCCTCAATGGCAGCCGCGAGGGGCTGTTCCTCGCCGCGCTCGCGGCGGCGCGCTATGTCGGCCCGCGCCCCGGCAAGCCTGCCATCCTGATGCCGAACCCGTTCTATCCGGTCTATGGCGCCGGCGCTCGCGCCGCGGCCTGCGAGCCGGTCTACCTGCCGACAACGGTCGAAAATGGCTTCCTGCCCGATCTCGACGCCATCGACGAAGCGACACTGGCGCGCACCGTGGCGTTCTATCTGGCCTCGCCCGCCAATCCGCAAGGCTCGGTCGCCAAGCCCGATTATTTCAAGCGGTTGAAGCAGCTCGCCGACCGCTACGGCTTCGTGATCCTCAGCGACGAGTGCTATTCCGAGATCTACACCCGCGAGGCACCGGGCAGCGCGCTCGAATGCGCCGGCCCCGATTTCACCCGCGTGGTTGCGTTCCAGTCGCTGTCGAAGCGCTCCAACCTGCCCGGCCTGCGCGTCGGCTTCGCCGCCGGCGACAAGAAGTTCATCGGCATGTTCCTGGAGCTGCGCAACATCGCCGCGCCGCAGGTGCCGGTACCGCTCCAGCATGTCGCGACCGTTGCTTACGGCGACGAAGCGCATGTCGAGGAGAACCGCAGGCTCTATCGGATCAAGTTCGATCTCGCCGACCAGATCATCGGCAATCGTTACGGCTATCGCCGGCCCGATGCCGGCTTCTGCGTCTGGCTCAACACATCCGCGTTCGGCGACGACGTGTCGGTGACGCTGAGACTGTTCACGGAAGCAGGCGTGCGCGTGGTGCCCGGCAGCTATCTGGCGCGGCTCCAGCCTGACGGCTTCAATCCCGGCGCGGGCTATATTCGCCTTGCGCTGGTGCAGGATGGCGAGACCACGGCGCAAGCGCTGCACCGCCTGGTCGAGACTCTGGGTTAGGCGGGGCCCATGAGCATGTCGGCAATCGAACGTGTCATTCCACTGGTCGGCCATCTGCCGCCCTCGATCCGAGAGGGGCTGGCGCGCCGTCTGCGCGAGCTCACCGGCCTCGGCCTGATCGCGCTGGCGGGCGTCGCATCAGCGGCGCTGATGACCTGGTCGGTGCAGGATCCCAGCCTCAGCCACGCCACCTCACGGCCGATCCGCAACATCCTCGGCTATGCCGGTGCGATCGGTGCCGACCTCTCGATGCAGATCCTCGGCCTTGGCGCGATCATGCTGGTCCTGACCGTCGCGGTCTGGGGCTGGCGCATGATGACGCATCGCCCGTTCGACCGCGAAGCGCTGCGGCTCGGCTCCTGGATTCTCTGCACGGTGATCGCCGCGGGCTTTGTCAGCTGCTGGCCACATGGCGGCGCCTGGCCGCTGCCGACCGGCCTCGGCGGTGTCGTCGGCGATGCCCTGGTGCGCGCGCCCGCCGTGATCTTCGGACCTGCAGGAACAATCTATCGCATCGTGCTGGGCACGATCCTGTTCGCCGCGATGACGGCGACCTTCCTGATCGCCTGCGGTCTCGGCGCACGCGAGCATGACGACGAGCTCGCAGAGATCGAGGATGACGACAAACCGCTCGACGAAGACGAGGAGAGCGATCGCGGCTCGGTGTCGCTGGGCTGGCTGTTCCACGCCTTGATGAGCACCAAGGCGCGACTGATCTGGCTCTTCGGTGCCGCTTACCGCTCGCTGGTCTCGAGCGGGCCGAAGACCAAGGCCGCTCAGTTCAGCCGTCAGGAGCCCAATCTCGGCGGCGGCCGCGCCGCGCCCTCGATCTCACCGCAGTCCGAAGACGAGGACCACGAGGACGAGTACGAAGAAGAGGAAGAGGAGGAGGAAGAGGAGGAGCCCGCCGCGCGCGCACCGCGCAAGAAGGCCGCGCCGAAGACCTCTGCCAAGAAATCCTCCGACAAGTTCGATCTTCCGTCCGTCTCCATGCTGGCCGCACCAAAGGCCGGTGACCGCCAGCCGCTCAGCAAGGCGGAGTTGGAGACCAATTCCCGCTCGCTCGAAGGCGTGCTCCAGGATTTCGGCGTGCGCGGCGAGATCGTGAAGGCCAATCCGGGTCCCGTGGTCACGCTGTACGAGCTGGAGCCGGCGCCCGGCATCAAGTCGTCGCGCGTGATCGGGCTTGCTGACGACATCGCGCGCTCGATGAGCGCGCTGTCGGCACGCGTCGCCGTCGTGCCCGGCCGCAACGCGATCGGCATCGAATTGCCGAACGCGCATCGCGAAAAAGTTTACCTGCGCGAACTGCTGGTGGCGAAGGAGGCGACCGACACGGTGGCAAAGCTGCCGCTCTGCCTCGGCAAGACCATCGGCGGCGACCCCGTGATCATCGACCTCGCACGCACGCCGCACATGCTGATCGCCGGTACCACCGGCTCCGGCAAATCGGTCGCCATCAACACCATGATCCTCAGCTTGGTCTACAGGTTGCGCCCCGACCAGTGCCGGCTGATCATGGTCGATCCCAAGATGCTCGAGCTCTCCGTCTATGACGGCATCCCCCATCTGCTCACGCCTGTTGTGACCGATCCGAAGAAGGCGGTGGTCGCGCTGAAATGGGCCGTGCGCGAGATGGAAGAGCGCTACAAGAATATGGCCAAGCTCGGTGTGCGCAACATCGACGGCTACAACACGCGCCTGCTCGAATTGAAGGCCAAGGGCGAGGAGCCGACGCGCACGGTGCATACCGGCTTCGACAAGGAGACCGGCAAAGCGATCTACGAGGAAGAGAAGCTCTCGCTCGACCCGCTGCCTTACATCGTGATCATCGTCGACGAAATGGCCGACCTGATGATGGTCGCCGGCAAGGACATCGAAGGCGCGGTGCAGCGTCTGGCGCAGATGGCGCGCGCCGCCGGCCTGCACGTGATCCTCGCCACGCAGCGTCCGTCGGTCGACGTCATCACCGGCACCATCAAGGCGAACTTCCCGACCCGCATCGCCTTCCAGGTCACGTCCAAGATCGACAGCCGCACCATCCTCGGCGAGATGGGCGCCGAGCAACTGCTCGGCCAGGGCGACATGCTCTACATGGCCGGCGGCGGCCGCATCAGCCGCGTGCACGGACCTTTTGCCTCCGACGAGGAGGTCGAGAAGGTGGTGCGTCACCTCAAGACTCAGGGCCAGCCCGAATATCTCGAAGCGGTCACGGCCGAAGAGCCGACCGAGGACGAGGACGGCGCAGTGTTCGACGCGACGGGCATGGGTGCCGATGGCGGCGGCGATTTGTTCGCGCAGGCCGTTGCCATCGTCAAACGCGACCGCAAGGCTTCGACCAGCTACATCCAGCGCCGCCTGCAAATCGGCTATAATCGCGCTGCATCGCTGATGGAGCGCATGGAACTGGAAGGCATCGTCGGGCCCGCCAACCATGCCGGCAAGCGCGAGATTCTGGTCGAGGAAGAAGACAGCCATATGTGAGGCGAGGAGCCTCAACACATCATTTCACGCAAAATCGATATCTGCTTTTGCCCGAAATCACGCTAAAAGGCGCCCAGCCACGTTAGGACGACGCGTTGATCAGACATCCGGACATTCGATTCGCTGCCACCATCGCTGCGCGAAGCGCGCGCGTGGCCGGCGTGCTTCTCGTCACCGCCGCGATGGTGACCGCTACGTCGCTCGCGCAGACCGTGCCCGTGCCGAAGCCAGCGCCGAAGGGCCGCGATGGTGGTGCGGCGGGGGGAGGGCCCGCCGTCACCGGTGCAACGCAGGCGCCGCCGAATCCGGTCATCCCGGATCCGCGCCGCAACGTGCCGAGCAGTATCTTCCAGACCTTCGATGCCAACCAGAAGGCGCAGGCCGCCAAGATCAGCGCCTATCTCTCCTCGCTCCAGACACTGGTCGGGAATTTCGTCCAGGTCGGCCCCGACGGCAGCAAGACGCAGGGCGATTTCTACATCCAGAAGCCGGGCAAGGTGCGCTTCGAATATGACGCGCCGAGCCCGATCGACATCGTCGCCGACGGATCATCGCTGGTGGTGCGTGATCGCAAGCTTGCGACCCAGGACATTTATCCGCTGTCGCAGACGCCGTTGCGTTTCCTGCTGTCCGATCGCATCGACCTGATGAAGGACACCAACGTCGTCAACGTGTCCGCCGACGACGTCTTCACCAGTGTCACTATCGAGGAGAAGCAGGCGCTGGTCGGCACCAGCCGCCTCCTCTTGATGTTCGGCGCCAAGGACGGCCAGTTGAAGCAGTGGACCGTCACCGACCCGCAGGGCTACGACACCACGATCGCGGTTTACAATCTGGATTCGAGCAAGAAACTCGATCCGGGCATGTTCAAGATCGATTTCACCAATTACGGCCCATCGCCGGGTTAAGCGCTCCGCTGCCGTAGGGTGGGCAAAGGCGCGTTTGCGTCGTGCCCACCATCTTTCCTCCTCGCGATCGGCGCGTCGGCACGCTTCGCTTTGCCCACCCTACGATAGCACGGCCCCGATCCTCACATCTCGCACCCGAAAAGACGGTGGGCACGGCGCTTTGCGCCTTTGCCCACCCTACGAGAGCTTGCTAAGACGCATCCTCATGCGTCTCTCCCTGACAACCTGGAACATCAATTCGGTGCGGCTGCGCATCGATCTGGTCGCGAAATTCCTCAAGAGTGCGCGGCCGGACGTGCTGTGCTTGCAGGAGACCAAATGCATCGACGACGCCTTTCCGCTGAAGCGCTTCAAGCGGCTCGGCTATGAGCACGTCGCGCTGAACGGACAGAAGGGTTATCACGGCGTCGCTATCGTCTCGAAGATCCCGTTCGAATCGAAGGATATCCGCACCTTCTGCGACAAGATCGATTCGCGCCACATCTCGGTATCGTTCGGCGAGAAGGCCAACATCGCAAAGCCACTGGTGCTGCATAATTTCTACGTGCCCGCCGGCGGCGACATTCCCGATCCCGCGCTGAACGAGAAGTTCGATCACAAGCTCCGCTTCCTCGACGAGATGAAGGCCTGCGAACCGCTGCATCCGCGCGGCGAGGACCGTCATATCCTGGTTGGCGATCTCAACGTCGCCCCGCACGAGAACGACGTATGGTCGCACAAGCAGCTCCTGAAGGTGGTGTCGCACACGCCTGTCGAAACCGAGAAGCTGAAGGCGGCGCTGGCGGCCGGCGAATGGATCGATGTCGCGCGCGAGCGCATTCCGATGTCGGAGAAGGTCTATACCTGGTGGAGCTACCGCTCCGCCGACTGGACCGTCGGCGATCGCGGTCGCAGGCTCGACCATATCTGGGTCTCGCGCGCGCTGAAGGATACTGTCAGTGATTTCAATATCCTGCGCGACGCGCGGAGCTGGGAGCGGCCGTCGGACCATGTCCCCGTCACGGTGACGCTGGATCTATGATTGTCGCCCTGGCGAAAGCCAGGGCCCATTACCACCAGTCTTCGTTGTTGCGCGAGGACGTCGGCAGTCGCACCAAGCCACAAACATTTGGGGTAATGGGTCCTGGCCTGCGCCAGGACGACTTCAGCTCGTCAGCTTCGCGCCCGCCATCAGGATATCGCTGGCGATCTGGCTGGATCGGACCGCGAATTCGTCGCGGAGGCGAACCGCGGCGGCGGGGTCGCTTTCGAGCACGCGCTGGAACAGGCTGCGCGCGATGCGGATGACGGAGGCGTGCTCCAGCGCAACCGCGCTCGACGGCCGCTTCATCGGCACCACCAGCGCGAGCTCGCCGATCAGCGCGCCGGGACTGGCGATCATTTCGGCGCCGGCGCCGTCCTCGACCCGGAAGGCGCCGCGCTGGACCACGAAGCCGGCATCGGCCTCGTCGCCGAGATTGAACAGGACGTCGCCGCGGACGAAGTTCCGCTGCTCGGAGCCGATCGCCAGCATGCGCAACGATGCGTCTCCCAACAGGCGCAGTGTCGGGACTCGCTCGAGAAGCGCTACATCGTCGTCGATTGACATTCAGGTCCGAGGCTCAAAGGCACGCGATCTCAAACGATTCGCAGGCCCCTGAAGCGTATCACGGCACCAGCTTGTAGCCACCGGCTTCCGTGACCAGGATTTCCGGGTTGGCGGCGTCCTTCTCGATCTTCTGGCGAAGGCGGTAGATGTGGGTTTCCAGCGTGTGGGTGGTGACGCCGGAATTATAGCCCCAGACCTCCTGGAGCAGGGTCTCGCGCGAGACCGGCATCTGGCCGGCCCGGTAAAGGAAACGGAGGATGGCGGTCTCCTTCTCGGTGAGGCGCACCTTGCGCGCGTTCGCCGCGGTCAGCATCTTCGAACCCGGGCGGAAGGAGTAGGGGCCGACCGAGAACACCGCGTCCTCGCTGGCCTCGTGCTGGCGGAGCTGGGCGCGGATGCGGGCGAGCAGCACAGCGAAGCGGAAGGGCTTTGCCACATAGTCGTTGGCGCCGGATTCCAGCCCCAAAATCGTGTCGGAATCGGTGTCGTGGCCGGTCAGCATGATGATCGGGGCCTTGAAGCCGCCCTTGCGCAGGGAGCGGACCACCTCGCGGCCATCGGTGTCAGGCAGGCCGACATCCATCAGAACGAGATCGGGAGCATTGGCCTTTGCGGCGCTCGCGCCCTTGGCGCCGGTATCGACGGCGGACGCTTCGAATTCTTCGTGCAGCGATAATTGCTCCACCAACGTATCGCGCAGATCGGTATCGTCATCCACGATCAGGATCTTGCGGGCATTGGCCATGGGGGGTCATCCTTTTGGATCCGGCTCGGCGCGCATCCATGCCGCACCCAGCCGCGAGGGAAAGTTAGGGTCGCCGTTGTTATTGTTGTTCGTGTTGAAGTAGTGGGCTGTTACCGATTCACAAGCCAGAACCACTCTAACCCAGAATAGCAGGGCGTTTTGATGAATGTCCTGTAATGAATTCGACATCGCATGTTCACATGAAAAACAAAGCTGCGTCAGCTAGTTACACCCAGAATCGAAGGGCCAGGCCGCTGTCCGCGATCCGCGTTAAGCCAGCTGCCGGTAATCCGCGCCGGGGCTGGCTGACGGCCGGAGCACTGACGATACCGGTGGCGTTGGGGCGAGGCGGCATTCTCGCCAACAAGCGCGAGGGCGACGGCGGTACCCCGCGCGGCAGCTTCCGTCCCAGGCGATTGTGGTGGCGGAGCGACCGGCACAGCCGCCCCCAGACGTTCTTGCCGGCCCGGATCATCACCGGCGAAGACGCCTGGTGCGAGGATCCCAAAGACCGTCATTACAACCAGGGTATCCGGCTCGGCGAGGGGCAGGGCGGCGACCGGCTCAAGCGCGCCGACCACCTCTACGATTTCATTATCGAGATCGACCACAATACCAGGCCGCGGATCGCCGGCCGCGGCAGCGCGGTGTTCTTGCACCTCGCCCGCGACAATTTCGGCCCGACTGCAGGCTGCGTCTCCATGACGAAATCTGCGATGCTGCAATTGCTGCGACGGCTGGGACCAAGAACAAGAATCATCATCGGGTGAAGACGCATGCTCGACAAGGATCAGATCGCCGTCGCATCGCAAGTCCTGGTGAAGCATGGGCGCGACGGCACCAAGCTTGACGCGCTGGATGCCCGGTTGCGGCCGCAGAGCCGCGCTGATGGCTATGCCATCCAGGCCGCGCTCGAAACGCAATCGAGCGGAAAATTATTCGGCTGGAAGATCGCGGCAACGAGCGAGTCCGGACAGAAGCACATCAACGTCACGGGACCGCTGGCCGGCCGCATCATGAGCGACACCGTAATCGCCGATGGCGGCACCGCGTCGATGCTGGGCAACGAGATGCGCGTCGGCGAACCGGAATTCGCCTTCCGCATGGGGCGCGATCTATCGCCGCGCGCGGTGCCGTACACTGTCGACGAGGTCCTCGCCGCCGTAGACGCCTTCCATCCCGCAATCGAAATTCCCGATTCGCGCTTTACCGACTTCGCCAGCGCCGGCGAGGCGCAGCTCATCGCCGACAATGCCTGTGCGCATCTGTTCGTGCTGGGCGCGCCGACGACTGCGGATTGGCGCGCACTGGATCTCGTCGAGGAGCGGCCACAAATCACGCTACGTGGCCAGCGCTATATCGGTCACGGCAAGAACGTGCTCGGCGATCCCCGCGCAGCCCTCGCCTGGCTCGCCAACGAGCTCCGCGGCCTCGGCATCACCTTGCGGGCAGGGGAGGTGGTGACCACAGGCACATGCCATCCGCCGCTGCCGATTAAGGCCGGCGATCATTTTGCGGCGGATTTCGGCGTGTTGGGGAAGGTGTCGGTGGGGTTTGTGTAGGCGCACACGCTCCGCTGTCATTGCGAGGCGCCCTTGCGACGAAGCAATCCAGAATCCCTCCGCGGAAAGATTCTGGATTGCTTCGCTTCGCTCGCAATGACGAAATCGATGACGGTTGCTGGGTGCGTTCCTCGCTAACGGCTCTCACCTGTGTCCGAAGATCGCGCTCCCCACGCGCACATGGGTGGCGCCGAGCATGATCGCGGTCGCAAAATCCGCGCTCATGCCCATAGACAGGTTCTTCAATCCATTGCGCTCCGCGATCTTGGCAGTGAGAGCAAAGTGCGCCGCCGGCGGTTCGTCGACCGGCGGAATGCACATCAGGCCGGAAATCGTCAGCCCATAGGTGTCGCGGCAGCTCGCGAGGAAGGCATCGGCCTCGCCGGGCGCGACGCCGGCCTTCTGCGGCTCCTCGCCGGTGTTGATCTGGACGAAGAGCTGCGGGTGCTTGTTCTGGGATTCGATTTCTTTGGCTAACGCTTGGCAAATGCTCGGACGGTCGACCGAATGGATGGCATCGAACAGCGCGACCGCCTCTTTCGCCTTGTTGGATTGCAGCGGGCCGATCAGATGCAGCGCGATGTCGGAGTAAACAGACGTTAACGCAGGCCACTTGGCTTTGGCCTCCTGCACCCGATTCTCGCCGAATACGCGCTGTCCGGCGACGATGACCGGGGTAATCGCATCCGCGGCGAAAGTCTTGGACACCGCGATCAGCGTCACGGAGGCGCGATCACGCTGCGCATCCTTGCAGGCGCGTGCAATTTCGGCTTCGACTGCGGCGAGTGCGTTTGGTGAATGGCCGGTTACCGGCGCGGCATTGGCTTCTGTCATGACGTCGATTGGCTGTGGTCGTAACCGAGGTAAGTCCAATTTTACCTAGTTCAAGAAAGAGTTTTTGAACCCTTCGCTTTACCTTGGCCCATGGGGTGGGTAGCGAAGATGGCAAGCGTCAGTCTCAACCGCAAACGAGCGAAACTCAAGCAGGTTCTCGGAATCCGGGCACGGCTGGCGTTGCTCGCGGTGATTCTGGTGGCCCCCTTGATGCTCGAGCGCATCCGTTCGCTCGAAGACACGCGCGCGCGCCAGATCGCGCAAGCCGCGGCCGAATTCACCACCGTCGCAAGGCACAGCGCCGATGCGCAGCGCGAGGTGATCTCGTCGGTCGAGACCATCCTGAAATCGGAGGCCTTCATCCGGGCGTCCGCCGGCGGCATCAGCAAGAGCTGCGACGTGCTGCGCGCGAGCCTGCCGTCGAGCCTGCCCTGGATCCGCACACTTCTGATCGCCGGTCAGGACGGTCGCATCCAGTGCGCCACCAACAACATGTATGTCGGCCTCGACCTCAGTGACCGGCCTTACTTCCTGCAGGCACAGCAAACCGGCCGCTTCGTGTTGAGCGACTTCATCATGTCCCGGCCCGCGCCGACGCCGACCGTCATGGCGGTTTATCCGGTATCCGCGTTCAGCGGCGTCCCGGACGCCGTCGTGCTCGCCACCGTCAATCTCGACTGGATGTCGAAGGTCATGAGCAATCTCGGCGGCCGCGCCGGCATTTCTGCAGTGCTGGTCGACAGCGCCGGCACCGTGCTCGCCGCGCCTGCCGACCAGCACAGCGCGGTCGGCCGTCCCCTCGACAACATGCCGCTGATGTCGGCGATCGCCGACAGGGCACTGCGGTCGGACCAGGACGAAGGCGCGCTGTCCTTTCTTGCTGCCGACGGCTCCCGCCGCGCGGTCAGCTATATCCGCATCGCCGGCACCAATGCCCGCCTGATCGCCAGCATCGACGAGGACAAGGTATCTGCGGCCGTGAGCCGCGACATCCGCACCGCCTATCTCCAGTTCGCCTTCGTCGTCGTGTTCGTCCTGCTCGGCGCGCTGATCGCCGCCGAGAAACTGGTGATCAAGCCGATCGAGATGCTGGCCGACATGGCCAAGCGTCTCGGCGAAGGGGATCTGTCGGCGCGGGCGGCGCGCAGTCGCCTGCCCGCCGAGTTCGTGCCGCTGGCCCGCGCGTTCAACGCAATGGCCGCGCAATTGAGCCAGCGCGAGCGCGAGCTGATCGCCAGCAACGACCGCCTGACGGTGATGGCCTCGATCGACATGCTGTCCGGCCTCGCCAACCGCCGCGGCTTCCAGAGCCGGCTCGATTTCGAATGGATGCGCGCGCAGCAATATGGCAGCGAGCTCGCGCTTCTGATGATCGACGTCGACCACTTCAAGCTCTTCAACGACACCTATGGCCATCTCGAAGGCGATTCCTGCCTGACCCGGCTCGGCGAATCACTGTCCGGCATTGCCGCCGACACGATGGGCTTTGCGGCACGCTATGGCGGCGAGGAATTCTGCCTGCTGCTGCCGAACACCGACGTGCCCCGCGCTGTCGAAATCGGCGAATTGGTGCGCGCGGCCGTGCTGAAACTCTGCCTGCCGCACATCACCTCCGCGCATATGATCGTCACCGTCTCGATCGGCGTTGCTGCGACGAAGCCAAACGAGACACTGCGCCCCGGTGATCTCATCGAAGCCGCCGACGCCGCGCTCTATGCCGCCAAGCATCGCGGCCGCAACAACGTCGTCGAGCACGGCGTGCAGGCGATCGAGACCGGCACGACTGACATGATGATGGCGGCTAACGGCTAGAGCGTTTTCGAGCGAAGTGGACACCGGTTCGCGTGAAGAAAACGCGTCAAAACAAGAATCTAGAGCTTCGGTTCTGATTCAATCGGAACCGATAATGCTCTAGCCCGCCGCTCCGGCGCGCTCGAGCTCGATCTCGGTCACCACGCGATTGCGGCCACCGCCCTTGGCGAGATAGAGCGCGCGGTCACAGCGCTCGATGAAATCGGTGATCGCTTCGCCGGTCCGGTATTGCGCGACACCGATCGACACACTGATATTGGGCAGGATCTCACCTGTCGAACGACGCGTGATCCTGCATTCGGCGATCGCGCGCCTGATGCGCTCGGCGGTCTCGGCAGAGGCGGCAAGGTCGGCATCCGGCAGCACCGCGATCAGCTCCTCGCCGCCATAGCGGGCCGGCAGATCCTGCTCGCGGACCTTCTCGCGCAACACCTTGGCGATCAGGCGCAACACCTGGTCGCCGATGCCATGGCCGAAATTGTCGTTGAAGGTCTTGAAGTGGTCGATGTCGAGCAAGAGCACGCTGAGCGGCTCGCCCCATTCCGCGGTCGCCTGCGCCTTGCGCAGGAATTCGTCGAGCGCCCGCCGATTCGCCAGCCCCGTCAGCGTATCGGTCCGGGCGCGCTGCTCGGACCTCGACAGCGAATCACGGATCACGTCGAGCTCGCGGGTCTTTTCCGCAAAGCCTGCCTCGAGCCGTGTCGCGCGGGTGGCGGCGCGGGCCAGCTCGTTCATGAGCTGGGCGACCAGCGCCTTCGGATCGACGCCGGCCTTGCCTTGGTCCGCGACCTCGCTGATCGCCTGCATCTGCGAATGGTTATCGGCGATGGCCGTCGTCAGAAACTCCTTTGCCGCACCCATGAGGGCATGCAGCCGCTCGGAGGTGCGGACGACGATGGCACTGACCTGCGGCGCGATGTAGGTCTCGAACAGATCCTGATTGGTTCTGCTGTCGAAAGGACGGTTGTGGTCGATCAGGAGATCGATCGCGTCGCGCAGATCGTCTTGGCTGCCGGCGAGATATTGGAACCAGACGGCAAAATTGGCCGGGGTCGGCGCAATCCGCTGCTCGGCCATGCTCCGCAGCGCCCGTCCGGCAATGGACGCGGCATAGTCGTAATCGGGATCGTCGAAGCTGGAATCCATCGCAAGTATCGGGGGTCCTTGGCGGCCGCAACTTCGCATCGACCCCTTAATCACACCCCAACGACGGCCTCGGTATTTTTGCGGAGCAGTTCGGAAGGTTCCCCAGATTGCGGCAACCCATTGACCCCTTGCGGACTTCTATGGCCTAGTCCGCCGTCTTTAAGCCGGCCGAACCACGAAAAGCCAACGATTCCATGACCTCCGAACGCTACAACGCCCGCGACGCCGAACCGCGCTGGCAACGCCTCTGGGACGAACAGGCGATCTTCGTCTCCCGAAACGACGATTCGCGGCCGAAATACTACGTCCTCGAGATGTTCCCCTACCCGTCCGGGCGCATCCATATCGGCCATGTCCGCAATTACACGCTCGGCGACGTGCTGGCCCGCTTCAAGCGCGCCAAGGGGTTCAACGTGCTGCATCCGATGGGCTGGGACGCCTTCGGCCTGCCGGCCGAGAACGCGGCGATCGAACGCAAGGTCGCGCCGAAAGCCTGGACCTACGACAACATCGCCGCGATGAAGAAGCAGCTCCGCTCGATCGGGCTATCGCTGGACTGGTCCAGAGAGATCGCGACCTGCGATCCCTCCTACTACAAGCACCAGCAGAAGATGTTCCTGGACTTCCTGCGCGCAGGCCTCGCCGAGCGCGAGAAGCGCAAAGTGAACTGGGATCCCGTCGACATGACCGTGCTCGCCAACGAGCAGGTGATCGACGGCCGCGGCTGGCGTTCCGGCGCTGTCGTCGAGCAGCGCGAGATGAACCAGTGGGTCTTCAAGATCACGAAATACTCGCAGGACCTGCTGTCCGCGCTCGATGGGCTCGACCGCTGGCCCGACAAGGTGCGGCTGATGCAGCGCAACTGGATCGGCCGCTCCGAAGGCCTGTTGATCCGCTTCGCGCTGGATGCGGCAACGACGCCGGCCGGCGAGAACGAGCTGAAGATTTTCACGACGCGCCCGGACACGCTGTTCGGCGCGAAGTTCATGGCGATCTCGGCGGATCATCCATTGGCGCAGGCGGCCGCCGCGAAGAACCCTGAGCTTGCGGAGTTCATCACCGAGATCAAGAAGATCGGCACCGCGCAGGAGGTCATCGACACCGCGGAGAAGCAGGGCTTTGACACCGGCATCCGCGCGGTGCACCCGTTCGATCCCTCCTGGAAGCTGCCGGTCTATGTCGCCAATTTCGTGCTGATGGAATATGGCACTGGCGCGATCTTCGGCTGCCCGGCGCACGACCAGCGCGACCTCGACTTCGTCAACAAGTACAATCTCGGCAACACGCCGGTGGTGTGCCCCGAGGGCCAGGACCCGAAGACATTCGTCATCACCGACACCGCCTATGACGGTGACGGCCGCATCATCAATTCGCGCTTCCTTGACGGCATGACGATTGATCAAGCCAAGGAAGAGGTGGCGAAGCGGCTGGAAGGCGAGCTGCGCGGCAATGCGGCGGTCGGCGAGCGGCAGGTCAATTTCCGCCTGCGCGACTGGGGCATTTCGCGCCAGCGCTATTGGGGCTGCCCGATTCCCGTCGTCCATTGCCCGAAATGCGATGTGGTGCCGGTGCCGGATGCCGATTTGCCGGTGACGCTGCCGGAGGATGCGACCTTCGACAAGCCCGGCAACGCGCTCGATCATCACCCGACCTGGAAGCACGTCACCTGCCCGAAATGCGGCGGCAAGGCGCAGCGTGAGACCGACACCATGGACACCTTCGTGGATTCGTCCTGGTACTTTGCGCGCTTCACCGATCCCTGGAACGAGAAGGCGCCGACCACACGGTCGGTGGTCGATCGGCTGATGCCGGTCGATTGGTATATTGGCGGTGTCGAGCATGCGATCCTGCATTTGCTCTACGCGCGCTTCTTCACCCGCGCGATGAAGGCGACCGGGCACATTGCGCTGGACGAGCCGTTCGCCGGCCAGTTCACCCAGGGCATGGTGGTGCACGAGACCTACCAGAAGGCCGACGGCACCTATGTGCAGCCGGCCGAGGTCAAGGTCGAGGTCGGCGGCAATGGTCGCCGCGCCACGCTGCTCGCGACCGGCGAAGACATCCAGATCGGCCCGATCGAGAAGATGTCGAAGTCGAAGAAGAACACGGTCGATCCCGACGATATCATCGAGACCTACGGCGCCGACGTCGCGCGCTGGTTCATGCTGTCGGACTCCCCGCCCGACCGCGACGTGATCTGGAGCGACGAGCGCGTCCAGGGCGCATCGCGCTTCGTGCAGCGGCTATGGCGGCTGGTGAACGATGCGAAGGAGCTCGGCAAGGACGTGCCGGCGGCCCGGCCAGCTTCGTTCGGGACGGATGCGACCGCCTTGCGCAAGGCCGCCCATGGCGCCCTGGACAAGGTCACGACCGGCATCGAGCGGCTGCACTTCAACGTCTGCCTCGCCCATATCCGCGAATTCGCCAATGCCCTGTCCGAGGTGCTCCAGCGCCCCGGCCAGCCTGCCGCGGACCTGGCCTGGGCGATCCGGGAGGCCGGCCAGATCCTGGTCCAGCTGTTCTCCCCGATGATGCCGCATCTGGCCGAAGAGTGTTGGCAGGCTTTGGGCCAGAGCGGGCTGGTTTCGGAGGCCAATTGGCCCCAAATCGAACGCGATTTGCTGGTTGAAGACAGCGTGACCCTGGTGGTCCAGGTCAATGGCAAGAAGCGGGGTGAGGTCACGGTTGCAACAGTGGCCCAGAATCCGGAAATCGAGGCTGCCGTTTTGGCCCTCGATGCGGTAAAGCTGGCCCTGGACGGCAAGCCCGTTCGCAAGGTGATCATCGTTCCCAAGAGGATCGTGAATGTTGTCGGCTAGGATCCGCATCGCAGCCCGCTTGCTGGCGGTCGCCGCCCTGGCGGCGCTGACGGCCGGCTGCTTCCAGCCGATGTATGCCGAGCGTAACGACGGCACTCCCGGCCTGCGCGAGAAGCTGATGGGGGTCGAGCTGCCGCCGATCGCCAAGCCGAACGCGTCGCGCGAGGCGCGCGTTGGCGTCGAGGTCCGCAATGCCCTGGCCTTCAAGCTCTACGGCACGGCGACAGGCATGCCACCGACGCACCGCCTGGAGATCCGCTTCACATCCACCCGCTCCTCGCTGATCGTCAGCGCCGCGACCGGTCTGCCGACCAGCGAGAATTACGGCATCGACGCCCAGTACAATCTGATCGAGGTCGTCAGCGGCAAATCGGTGATGACCGGCACCACCTTCTCGCGTGTGTCCTACGACATGCCCGGCTCCTACCAGCGCTTCGCCCGCAACCGGGCCTATCGCGACGCCGAGGATCGTGCCGCCAACGAGATCGCCGAGAACATCACGACCCGGCTCGCCTCGTTCTTCACCGCCGGCACCTGATTCATTCCAGTTCATTCCGGGGCTCGCGAAGCGAGAACCCGGAATCCAGAGATTGTGGATCGAGATTCTCAGGCGCGCAATTGCGCGCCGTAGTTCGCCCTTCGGGCCCCCCGGAATGACGAGTTTTGAGGCGGCATGGTCGCGCTGCGCGGAAAAGAGATCGATGCCTTCCTCGCCCGCCCCGATGCGGGCCGTCCGATCATCCTGCTCTACGGTCCTGACGCGGGCCTCGTGCGCGAGCGCGCCGATGCGCTGATCGCATCCGCCGTCGACGATCCCAACGATCCATTCTCACTGGTCAAGCTCGATGGCGACGAGCTCTCCGCCGAGCCGTCCCGCCTCGTTGACGAGGCCATGACCGTGCCGCTGTTCGGCGGCCGCCGCGCCATCCGCGTCCGCGCCGGCTCGCGCAGCTTTGCCAGCGGCATCGACACCCTGGCCGAGATGAGCGTGAAAGATTGCCGCATCGTGATCGAGGCCGGCGAGCTGCGCCCGGAATCGCCGCTGCGCAAAGCCTGTGAGCGCGCCAAGACGGCGGTCGCGATCAGCTGCTACCCCGACACCGAGCGCGACCTCGCCAAGCTGATGGAGGACGAGCTCCGCACTGCCAATTTGCGCATCGCGCAGGATGCCCGCGCGGCGCTGATGTCGTTCCTCGGCGGCGACCGCCAGGCCTCGCGCAACGAGCTGCGCAAGCTCATGCTCTATGCCCATGGCAAGGGCGAGGTCACGCTGGACGACGTGATGGCCGTGGTCGCCGATGCGTCAGAGCTGAAGCTCGATCCGATCGTCGACGGCGCCTTTGCCGGTCGGCCCGACATCGTCGAGACTGAGTTTGCAAAAGCCATGATCGCCGGCACCTATCCCGGCGTGATCATCTACGCCGCGCAGCGCCAGGCGGCGTGGCTGCACAAATCCGCGCTCGCCATCGCCGACGGCCAGCCTGTCTCCGCCGTGCTCGATGGCGGCTTTCCGCGGCTGCATTTTTCACGGAAGCCCGCGGTCGAAACCGCGCTGCGCAATTTCAGCCCGGCGCGGCTCGCCGCCATCATCGAGCAGCTCGCAACCGCGGCGCTCGACACCCGCAAGCAATCCACCCTCGCCGCCGCCATCGCCCAGCGCGCCCTGATGGCGATCGCCGCGAATGCGAGGCGGCGAGGTTAGGCGCAGCACTCTCCACGTCATTGCGAGGAGCTCTTGCGACGAAGCAATCCAGAAATCGTTCCGCGGAAAGATTCTGGATTGCTTCGCTTCGCTCGCAATGACGTGGTGGATGCGGACGCGCGCCACACACTCAGCTGTCGTCCCCGCGAACGCGGGGACCCATAACCACAGGGAGTGGTTTGGCGAAGATTTGCAATCCGGTATTGCGACCCAATTCAATCGATAAATCACGCGGTATGGGTCCCCGCGTTCGCGGGGACGACGGCGAGAGCCGAGCCTACAGCGCGCCCTTGGCCAGCCGCTTCATCACCTCGTCGAGCTGATCGAGGTTGCGGTAGTTGATCTGCACCGAGCCGCCGGGGTCGCGGTGATTGACGGTGACCTTGAGACCGAGCGCATCGCTGACGCGCTTCTCGAGATCGATCGTATCGGGGTCTTTTTCCTTGCCCCCGGTGGCGCGTGCCTTCTGCGGCTTGCGCTCCGGCACGCCTTCCTCATGCGCCAGCGCCTCGGCCTGGCGGACGTTGAGCCCCTCCTCGACGATGCGCTTGGCCGCGGCGAGCGGGTCGGGCACGCCGATCAGTGCGCGGGCGTGGCCCGCCGTCAATTCGCCGGTCGCGATGAAGGCCTGCACCTCGGCCGGCAATTTCGTCAGCCGCATCATGTTGGCGACGTGGCTGCGGCTCTTGCCGACGACCTTGGCGATGTCGTCCTGGCTGCGTTTGAACTCGTTGGCGAGCGCGTGATAGCCCTGCGCCTCCTCCATCGGGTTGAGGTCTTCGCGCTGCACGTTCTCGACGATCGCGAACTCCAGCGCGTCGCTGTCGCTGATGTCGACCGGCACGATCGGCACTTCGTGCAGGCCGGCCATTTGCGACGCGCGCCAGCGTCGTTCGCCGGCGATGATCTCGTAGCGGTCCTGCGCGCCCTTCACCGGGCGCACCACGATCGGCTGGATCACGCCATGCTGCTTGATGGAGTCCGAGAGCTCCTTCAGCTCCGTGTCCGAAAACGTGCGGCGCGGGTTGCGTGGATTGGCCTTGATGAATTCGATCGGCACCTTGCGCTGCGCGCGCGGACGATCGACATGCTGGGCCTCGCCGCCGACATCCCCGATCAGACTTGCAAGACCCCGGCCCAGTCGCGAACGCGCTTCGTCGGCCATCGCCAGCTCCCTTGGATTCACGGTGCAGCACTCCAGAACTGAATTTCACACTCTCGATCGTAGGGTGGGCAAAGGCGCGTCTTCGCGCCGTGCCCACCATCTTTCAATCGAATGGTTTTGGTGGGCACGCTTCGCTTTGCCCACCCTACGGCATTGTCAATGCGTCATGCGCAGCTCGCGCTCGCGCTGGATCACTTCGGTGGCGAGCCGCAAATACGCTTCGCTGCCGACGCATTTGAGATCATAGACCAGCACCGGCTTGCCGTAGGACGGCGCTTCCGAGATGCGCACGTTGCGCGGGATCATGGTCTTGTAGACTTTCTCGCCCATGAACTGGCGGACGTCGGCGACGACCTGGTTCGAGAGGTTGTTGCGCGAGTCGAACATGGTCAGCACGATGCCGTGGATCGACAGGTTCGGATTGAGCGTCGAGCGCACCTGCTCCACGGTCTGCAGCAATTGCGACAGACCTTCGAGCGCGAAGAACTCGCATTGCAGCGGCACCAGGATCGCATCGGACGCCGCCATCGCGTTCACCGTGAGCAGGTTGAGCGAGGGCGGGCAGTCGATCAGCACATAGGTGTAGTCGGCGTCCGGCGAGACATTGTTGTTGAGCGCGCCGATGGCGTCGCGCAGCTTGAAGGCGCGGCCGGGCGTGGTGCCGAGCTCGAGCTCGAGGCCGGAGAGATCCATGGTCGAGGGCGCGATGTGCAGCCGCGGCACGGCGGTCGAGACCACCGCCTCGCGCAAGGCGGCTTCGCCGACCAGCACGTCATACGTGGAGCACGAACGGCTGCGGCGATCGATGCCGAGGCCGGTCGAGGCGTTGCCCTGGGGGTCGAGATCGACGATCAGGACGCGTTCGCCGATCGCGGCGAGCGCCGTGCCGAGATTGATCGCTGTGGTTGTTTTTCCCACGCCGCCCTTCTGATTCGCCAGCGCCAGGATGCGGGGGTGGCCAGGCGGCACCTCATTGGTCACCTCATTGGTCTCTTGGGCGCTCTGTTCTTGCTGCGGCTCGTCAATCACGCTCATCGCAAATTCCCCCACTCAGGCCCCTGAACGCCTCACCCGCGCCGTTCGACGGACGTCAGTTCCACGATCCACCCGTCACCGGTGCGGCTTGGATGGAGCTGAGACTGAATATTCCAATATTTAGTGGCTTCGGTCAATTCAGCCTCTACATCTTGACCCTTGAGAAACAACGCTTTTGCGCCCTGGCGCATCAGCGGCTCCGCAAAGCCGATAAGTTGATGTAGCGGAGCCAACGCGCGCGCGGTGACGCAATCGACGGGGCCGGTGATTCTATCCACATTATCCCCGATCTCAGCGAGATGTACGAGCCCTGGAGATGTGGTGACGCGAATCGCCTCGCGCAGGAATGCGGCCTTCTTGGAGATTCGCTCGACGAGATGGACGCGGGCATCCGACGTCCCGGCCATGGCGCAGGCGAGCACGACGCCCGGGAAGCCACCGCCGCTGCCGAGATCGGCCCAGCGTTTTGCCGCCGGTGCGAGATCCACGAGCTGAAGCGAGTCGGCGATGTGCCGGGTCCAAAGGTGCGGCAGCGTCGAGGGCGCGACGAGGTTGGTCTTGGCCTGCCACTCCCGGAGCAAGGCGATGAAGCGATCGAGCCGGTCTTCCGTTTCATGTGAAACGGGCGCGAGCTTGAGCGCCGCGATCTTGTCGGCAGCGATGACCGCGTCCAGTGATTGATCGGTGGCGCTGGCCTTGTCGATCTTCGGTCTAGTCGGCCTCGGCTCGGGTCGACCGCCGGCGCCCTCACCCGCCGCGGATTTTCTTGATGACGATCTCCCGCCTCCCGGCCCGCGATGTTTCACGTGAAACGCCTATGCGATCGCCTTTGAGATCTTCCGGGCCTCGCGCCGCAGATAGGCAGCGAGAATGCCAAGCGCCGCCGGCGTCATCCCATCGATCCGGCCGGCCTGGCCGACCGTGAACGGCCGGGCCTTTTCCAGCTTGGCCCGCACCTCATTGGAGAGACCAGGCACCCGCTGGTAGTCGACCTCAGCCAGCACCATCCCCTCGTCGCGTCGGAAGGCTTCGACATCGGCGCTCTGGCGCTCCAGGTAGACGTCGTATTTGGCGTCGATCTCAAGATGGGTGGCGATGACGGGGTCGATCGCCGACAGCTCCGGCCAGATCGCGCGGACCTCGCTCCAGCCAATATCGGGATACGCCATCAGCTCGAAGGCGGACCGGCGCTGGCCATCGCGGTTCAGGGACAGGCCGTGCTTGATCGCCTCGTTCGGGGTGATCGCGAACGACTTCGAGAGCGTCCGGGCTGCGTTCAGGGCATCCATCTTGGCGCGATGGTGCTGCGTGCGGGCACTGCCGACACACCCCAAGGCGATGCCCTTCTCGGTCAGACGCTGATCCGCGTTGTCGGCCCGCAGCGTCAGCCGGTATTCGGCCCGGGAGGTGAACATCCGATAGGGCTCGCTGATCCCGCGGGTGACGAGGTCATCGATCATCACACCGAGATAGCCATCCGCCCGGTCGAACACGGTCAGCGCGGCGCCGCTGGCGGAGAGCGCTGCGTTGAGGCCGGCCACGATGCCCTGCCCGGCAGCCTCCTCGTATCCGGTGGTGCCGTTGATCTGCCCGGCCAGGAACAGACCGCGCAAACGCTTGGTCTGGAGGGTCGGATCGAGCTCGCGGGGATCGATGTGGTCGTATTCGATGGCATAGCCCGGACGGACCATCTTCACCCGCTCCAGGCCCGGAATGCTGGCGAGGATCGCGAGCTGGACCTCTTCGGGAAGCGAGGTCGAGATGCCGTTGGGATAGACGGTCGTGTCGTCGAGCCCTTCCGGCTCGAGGAAGATCTGATGGCCATCGCGGTCGCCGAAGCGGACGATCTTGTCCTCGATCGACGGACAATAGCGCGGACCGGAGCTCTTGATCTGACCGGAATACATCGGGGAGCGATGGACATTGGCCCGGATCACCTCATGGGTCGCCGAGGTGGTCCGGGTGATCCCACATTGGATCTGCGGGGTTGTAATCCGCTCCGTCATCACCGAGAACGGCTCCGGTGGTTCGTCTCCGGGCTGCATTTCGACCGCCGACCAATCGATCGTGGTGCCGTCCAGACGGGGTGGGGTCCCCGTCTTCAGCCGCCCGAGGGTAAAGCCGGCGCGCTCAAAGGAGCCGGACAGCCCCATCGCCGGCGCCTCGCCCACACGACCGGCGGGCCAATTCTTCTCACCGAGATGGATCAGGCCGCGCAAAAAGGTGCCGGTGGTGACGACAATCGCCCCTGCCCGAAGCTGCCGGCCATCAGCCAGGCGCAGACCGGTGACCCGGTCTTCCACCACGATCAGCTCGTCAGCCTCACCCTCGATGACGGAAAGACCCTCGGTTTCCCTGATCGCGGCCTGCATCGCGGCCGCATAGAGCTTCCGGTCGGCCTGAGCGCGAGGACCACGAACAGCGGGTCCCTTGCGGCGATTGAGGACGCGAAATTGAATGCCGCCGGCGTCGCCGACGCGGCCCATCAGACCATCGAGAGCATCGACTTCGCGGACCAGATGGCCTTTGCCGAGACCGCCAATGGCGGGGTTGCAGGACATGGCGCCCACGGTGGCGAAACGGTGCGTCACCAGAGCGGTCGCTGCACCCATCCGCGCAGCAGCAGCCGCGGCTTCACAGCCAGCGTGACCACCACCGATGACGATGACGTCGAAACTCTCTCGCTCTGTTCGCATGAGCGGACTTCTAGCTCAGAGGCGGAAAAGCCGGAAGCGGAAAACTGGGTGGGGCGGACGTTTCACGTGAAACGATGCGAAAAGCGATTTCGTAAAAACAACCCCATGCACAGTACAAAGGGCGTTGAAAGAGGGGATGAAACGGGAGGTTGTTTCACGTGAAACAATTAAAGGCGCCGATCGATGGGAGGTAGGACAGCGAAGCCCGCCATGTTTCGATGCCTAGGTATTTCAGCATTGAGCGAGATCGACGCCCCCGCCCGTCATTGCGAGCGCAGCGAAGCAATCCAGCATCTCGGGTGGCAGACTGGATTGCTTCGTCGCAAGGGCTCCTCGGAATGACGAGATTGAGCGCCAGGTTTCGATTCCGGCCGTCGCTGTTTTCGGGCCTAGATCGAAGAGACCAAGATCGAAACGGGTCAGGGCAGTCTGTTTCACGTGAAACAGACCGGAACTCGTAGGCCTATTCACCCGACCCCTTTTCAGGCGCAAGAAATGGAACAAGCGCTAATCCTACAATGAAGAACTAGCGCTACTTTCCAATACAGAATTTCTGGAAGATGGCCCCAAGGACGTCTTCGACATCCACCCGGCCCAGCAGCCGACCCAGGGCATAGGCGGCGGCACGTAGTTCCTCCGCGGCAAGTTCTTCGCCCTCTTCTACAAGCTCCAAGCTCCGGCGCAAGCTGTCCGCCGCTTGGCGCAACAGGTCGCGTTGGCGCGCCCGGGTCACCAATGCGCCCTCGCTGGTTCCGAAGAATTCAGAAGCAAATGTCACCAGTGCGTCGACCAGCTGAGGGATGCCATCGCCCCGGCTCGCCGAGATCCCGAACTCGCCGCGCGGCCCGGCTTCCCCCACCCCACCGAGATCGATCTTGTTGCGCACGATCCAGATCGAGCCACCGGTCCGATCGCCTTCGCCGGCCTTCCACAGCGACCGCGTCGCGTCGGGATCGATGGCCTGCGATCCCTCCACCAACCACAGCACGAGATCTGCGTCTTCGGCCCTGGCCTGCGCCCGGCGCACGCCCTCCTGCTCCACCGGATCATCGGTTTCGCGAATACCGGCGGTGTCGATCACCGTCACGGGGTAGCCATCGAGATCGAGCTGTACCTCGATCACATCGCGTGTGGTGCCGGCATGCGGCGAGACGATCGCGACCTCGCGGCGGGCGAGCTGATTCATCAGCGTCGACTTGCCGACATTCGGCTCGCCTGCGATCGCAACCACCAGGCCATCGCGCAGACGTTCGGCTTGTCCCTGTGCCGCAAGGACTTCTGCAATTTCACCATGCAGCGCTCGGATCGCCTTGATGGCCGGCGCCAGGAGCTCGGCAGGCACATCGCCCTCGTCCGAGAAATCGATGCCGGCTTCGATCAGGGCAGAAGCCTCGATGATGCGCTCACGCCAATCGCGCGCGCGATGGCCGAGCAGGCCTTGCAATTGGCGCAGCGCCTGACGCCGCTGGCGGTCGGTGTCGGCGTGGATGAGATCGTCGAGGCCCTCGGCCTCGGTGAGGTCGAGCTTGCCGTTTTCGAACGCGCGCCGCGTGAACTCACCAGGCTCGGCCGCCCGCGTATTCGGTATATCAGAAATAGATGCGAGAAGCGCCGAAAGCACCGCACGTCCGCCATGGACGTGGAATTCGGCGACGTCCTCGCCGGTCGCGCTTGCCGGTCCCGGAAACCAGAGCACGACTGCGTCGTCGATCGGTTGACCCATACCGTCACGGAGCAATCGGCGGCTGGCCTGCCGCGGCGCAGGCAGCGTACCCGTCAGCGTCGTCAACACCACGCCGGCCTGCGGCCCGGAGACGCGCACCATCGCAATCGCGCTCGGCGGACGGCCAGACGACAGCGCAAAGATGGTCTGGTCTTGCGGATGCATGGCCTATTTGTCCGGCTGCGGGAGAAAAGGCAAATCCACCATTTTCGAACGCCAGGTGGCCTAGTTTTGCTGCGCCAAGTCCCGCAACAAAGGCTGATATTGCAATGCAATAAAGCTGCGGCAACTTTGCTGCAGGATCGAGCCGCTCAAGCCCAGCAGGCTCAAGCAAATTCAATCTTATTGTATTCTGTCAAAGGCTTAACCGAAAATCGGGGTCGAGCGAGAGGCCGCTAACCTGCTGCAATTCGCCGCAGGAAAGCTACACAATGAAAAGGGCGCCCGAAGGCGCCCTCCAACTTTTCGCTGCACTGCACTCAGGTGTTCATCGAGTCGAAGAACTCCGAATTGCTCTTGGTCGAGCGCAGCTTGTCGAGCAGGAAGTCGATCGCATCCATGGTACCCATCGGGTTGAGGATACGGCGGAGCACGTACATTTTCTTGAGCACCTGCGGATCGGTGATGAGCTCCTCCTTGCGGGTGCCGGAGCGCGAGATGTCGATTGCCGGGAAGGTGCGCTTGTCCGAGACCTTGCGGTCCAGGATCAACTCCGAGTTACCGGTGCCCTTGAACTCTTCGAAGATGACTTCGTCCATGCGGCTGCCGGTATCGACCAGCGCGGTCGCGATAATGGTCAGCGAGCCGCCCTCCTCGATGTTACGGGCGGCACCGAAGAAGCGCTTCGGACGCTGCAGCGCGTTGGCATCGACACCGCCGGTCAGCACCTTGCCGGATGACGGCACCACGGTGTTGTAGGCGCGCCCCAGGCGGGTGATCGAATCGAGCAGGATCACGACGTCGCGGCCATGCTCGACCAGGCGCTTGGCCTTCTCGATCACCATCTCGGCGACCTGAACGTGGCGCACCGCCGGCTCGTCGAAGGTGGAGGACACCACCTCGCCCTTCACCGAACGCTGCATGTCCGTGACTTCTTCCGGACGCTCGTCGATCAAGAGCACGATCAGATAGCAGTCCGGGTGATTCGCGGTGATCGAGTGCGCGATGTTCTGCATCAGCACGGTTTTACCGGTGCGCGGCGGCGCGACGATCAGCGCGCGCTGGCCCTTGCCGATGGGAGCGACGATGTCGATCACGCGTGCAGAGAGATCCTTGCGCGTAGGATCGTCGATCTCCATGCGGAAGCGCTGATTCGGAAACAGCGGCGTGAGGTTGTCGAAATTGACCTTGTGCTTGGCCTTTTCCGGGTCCTCGAAATTGAGCGTGTTGACCTTCAGCAGCGCGAAATAGCGCTCGCCCTCTTTCGGGCTGCGAATATGGCCCTCGATGGTGTCGCCGGTGCGCAGGCCGAACCGGCGGATCTGCGAGGGCGACACGTAGATGTCGTCCGGACCGGGCAGATAATTCGCATCAGGCGAGCGCAGGAAACCGAAGCCGTCGGAGAGCACCTCGACGACGCCTTCGCCAACGATATCGGTCTCGGCCAGCGAGAGCTGCTTGAGGATGGCGAACAGCAGCTCCTGCTTGCGCATGGTGCTGGCATTCTCGACCCCGTTCTCTTCCGCGAACGAGACCAGCTCGGCCGGGGTTTTCGACTTGAGGTCCTGGAGTTTAATTTCCCGCATTGGGGTGGTCCTGTGGGGTAACCTTGGAAGGGGGGTGCGAGGTGGCTCTGAAATGCGGACGCGAGCAGTGCAGGTAAGGTCCGCAGGTCTGGCAAGGAGAGTGCCGATGAGGCTTCAAACCTGATGCGGTGTCCGGCCTCTGGAAAGCTCGGACACAACCACATCCGCCTGCGTTGGGTGGGATATCGATAATATAGAAAATCGCTTCCTGCTCCGCAAGCCGAAGCGCTGAGCGATTCGTCGCGCGCCTTGCCTAGAACGGCTTCACGATCACCATGATCACGATGAAAATCATCAGGACGGTCGGCACCTCATTGATAATTCGATAGAATTTCTGGGTCCGCGGGCGCCGGTCGGCGGCGAAATCCTTCAGCCAGCGGGAAAAAAAGCCGTGGACCGCGGACATTGCCAGGACCAGTGCCAGTTTTACGTGCAGCCAGCCGGAGCTGAACCAATGGCCGGACCAGGCGAGATACAGCCCGGCGAGCCACGTGACCATCATGGCGGGATTGATGATCGCCTTGAGCAGCCGGCGTTCCATGACCTTGAACGTTTCGGACTGCTTCGAGCCGATTTCGGCTTCGGAGTGATAGACGAACAGCCGCGGCAGATAGAGCATGCCCGCCATCCAGGCGATGACGGCGATCACGTGCAGCGCCTTGATCCACTCATACATGCCGGCAGCCTTCCATTCTTGCTTTCGACCCGCTTTGCCGACGCGAACCGGGATCCATTCTGCTCGAAACCGCTTTCTGCTCACCGAACAGTGGATGGAAGGTGTCCGGTAAGAATTCATTCATAGATTTGGGCGCACACATATCCGCGTGCCCGGCTCTTCTAAACCTAAAAATTTTAGAATCTTAAGGTTTGAGTCTTTGTGACCGTGGATTGGACTCACGCAATTCCGTCCGCCACTTCACGCGCGCTTGTTCACATCCATCAACATCTCCTGCGCCGGTCTGGCCGGTCGGAATAAGTGACCCGGTCTCAGGGGCTTGCGCCGGCCTGTCGGCAGCTTATCAAGAGGCTTGTCCGCGTAATCCCGTTTCCGCGCCGGCCGGCCGGCAAACTTGTTCTGGCGGGCAGCGGTGTGAAGAAAATTGGCCGTTGTCCCGTCCCTGGTGTCGCGCATCTCTTTCCGAGAGGTTAAGCTCCACAGAAATCCACAAACTGCCCCGCCAAAATCCAAAGAGTTTTTGTGCCGACCTCGAACAACTATTTCCATCTGCACCTGGTCTCCGACTCCACCGGTGAAACACTCATCACCGTGGCGCGCGCGGTCGCGGCTCAATACGCCAACGTGACGCCGGTCGAGCACGTCTATCCACTGGTGCGCAGCCAGAAGCAGCTCGATCGCGTGCTCGACGAGATCGAGGAGGCGCCGGGAATCGTGCTGTTCACGCTGCTGGAGAAGGATCTGGTCTTCAGGCTCGAGAATAAGTGCAAGGAGATCAACGTTCCGAGCCTGTCGATCATCGGCCCGGTGATGCAGCTGTTTGAAGCGTATCTCGGCGCTGCGACCACCGGCCGCGTCGGCGCTCAGCACGTGCTCAATGCGGAATATTTCAAGCGCATCGATGCGCTGAACTACACCATGATCCACGACGACGGTCAGCATGTCGAAGGCCTCGACGAGGCCGACGTGGTGCTGGTGGGTGTGTCTCGCACCTCGAAGACGCCGACGTCGATCTATCTCGCCAATCGCGGCATCCGCACCGCAAACGTGCCACTGGTTCCGGGCATTCCGGTGCCCTCGCAATTGGAGACGCTGACGCGTCCGCTGGTCGTCAGCCTGCATGCGACGCCGGAACGGCTGATCCAGATCCGTCAGAATCGCCTGCTCTCTATGGGAGCCGAGTCTGGCAGCGACACCTACACCGACAAGCAATCGGTCACCGAGGAGGTTGCGTTCGCACGCAAGCTCAGCGCCAAGCATGATTGGCCACTGCTCGATGTCACCAGACGCTCGATCGAGGAAACCGCCGCGGCGATCATGAAGCTCTACACCGATCGCCAGCGCAACCGGCCCTCAGAATAGTTTCGCAATGGGTCTGTGGCGCGGCACATCTCCGTTGATCCTGGCTTCGCAGAGCAGCGCGCGGAAAATGCTGCTGGCCAATGCTGGCTTCGAATTCGAGAGCGTGACGGCTGACATCGACGAGCGCGGCCTTCAGGCTGCGTCGAAACTTTCGAACCCGCGCGCGATCGCTCTGTTGCTGGCCTGCGAAAAGGCGAAGGCCGTCTCGGCTCTTCATCCCGGAAGCTATGTGATCGGCGCCGACCAGACCCTGGCTCTTGGCGAGCGCCTCTTCAACAAACCTGCCGGTCGTCCCCAGGCGATGGCGCAGTTGCGCGATCTCGCCGGCAACAGCCACGAGCTGAATTCAGCGGTGGCGGTGGCGCATGACGAAAAGATTGTTTTCGAGGATGTTTCGGTCGCCCGCATGACCATGCGGCATATGACCGAAGCCCAGCTTTCAGCCTATCTCGATGCCGCCGGTGACGCCGTCGCGACCAGTGTCGGCGGCTATCAGCTCGAAGGGCTGGGTATTCATCTGTTCGAGCGCATCGAGGGCGACCATTTCACCATTCTCGGCCTGCCGCTGCTGCCGCTGCTTGCGTTCCTGCGCCGCGAGCGGCTAGTTGCGGTGTGAACGACAGACATGGCTGGGCGCTGATGCGGATCCTCGGACTGACCGGCTCGATCGGGATGGGCAAATCCACCACCGCGAAATTGTTCGCGGAGGCCGGTGTTCCCGTCTACGACGCCGATGCCGCAGTTCATCACTTGTATGAAGGCGAAGCGGCTCCCGCGATCGAGGCTGCCTTCCCCGGCACGACCGTCAACGGCAAGGTCGACCGGTCCAAACTGTCCGCGCGGGTCGTGCACGATCCCGCCGCGATCAAGCAGCTCGAGCAGATCGTCCATCCAATGCTGGGCGAGTCCCGCAAAAAATTCTTCGCCGAGGCCGAAGCGGCCAAGGTCCCCGTCGTGGTGCTGGACATTCCCCTCCTGTTCGAGACCGGCGGCGAGAAACGGGTCGACGCCGTGGTCGTGGTCTCGACCTCGCCGGAACTTCAGCGCGAGCGGGTGCTGGCGCGCGGCACGATGGACGAGGCAAAGCTCGACGCCATCATCGCCAAGCAGATGCCCGACGCCGAAAAGCGCAAGCGCGCCGATTTCGTGGTGGATACCTCAAACGGGCTGGACCCGGTGCGTGCTCAAATCAAGCACATCCTGGCCGAGGTCGTTAAGATGCCGCAGCGGCGAGCCTGATTCGCCGATTTCTGCACGGCCATCCCAATCATGCGCGAAATCGTTCTCGATACCGAAACCACCGGCCTCGATCCGCTCCGCGGCGATCGCCTGGTCGAAATCGGCTGTGTCGAGATCTTCAACCGCATGCCGACCGGACAGACCTTCCACCGCTACATGAACCCCGAAAGGGACATGCCGGCGGAGGCCTTCGCAGTGCACGGGCTGTCGGCCGAATTCCTGTCGACCAAGCCGCTGTTCCACGAGGTCGTCGACGAGTTTCTGGAATTCATCGGCGATGCGCCGCTGGTGATCCACAACGCCTCGTTCGACATCAGCTTCATCAATGCCGAGCTCGATAGGATCAAGCGCGCGGCGATCCCGCGCGAGCGGCTGGTCGATACGCTGCTGCTGGCGCGGCGCAAGCATCCCGGCGTGTCGAACCGGCTCGACGATCTCTGCTCGCGCTACGCGATCGACAATTCACACCGCACCAAGCACGGTGCGCTGCTCGACGCCGAGCTCCTGGCCGAGGTCTATGTCGATCTGGTTGGGGCGCGGCAGTCGCAGCTGCTGCTGGCCTCGGACACCGAGGAGATTCGCGTCAGTGCGACCGGCGAAGCGCCGCGGCGACAGCGCCTGGTGCCGCTTGCGCCGCGGGTTTCCGATGCCGAACGCGAGGCCCACCGGGCCTTCATCGCAACGTTTGGCGACAAGGCGATCTGGAACGAGTACCTGCCCGCTCCAGCTGCCGTGGCGGCCGGTTAGGCCTGACCGGCTTGGCCCTGAGCGGCCATTTGCCGCTCCATGTTCTGACGATAGAGACCGACGAAGTCGACCGGATCCAGCATCAGCGGCGGGAACCCGCCGTCGCGGACGGCGGTCGCGATGATCTCGCGCGCGAACGGGAACAGCAGGCGCGGGCACTCGATCATGACCAGCGGATGCAAATTCTCCTTCGGCACATTGGCGATCCGGAACACGCCGGCATAGGCGAGCTCGAACGAGAACATCACCTTGCTCGCCGCCTCGGCCTTGCCCTCGACCGACAACGTCACCTCGAACTCCTGTTCGCTGAGGTTGTTGGCGCTAACGTTGATCTGGATGTTGATCTGGGGCGGCTGGCTCTGCTGCTGGAGCGAGCTCGGCGCGTTCGGATTTTCGAACGAGAGGTCCTTGGTATATTGCGCCAGCACGTTGAGCTGGGGAGCCTGGGCCGCCTCGGGAGGGGTGCCGTTACCGTTGGTCATGAAAGTCTCTCCTTACCCGATTTGGGCTGAATTTCGCGGCGGTTGGCTAACATAGGCCCGCCTCATTCTACAAGGACGAACGACCCCGGGTGAGATATCGGAGCCGCGCCCGCAACTGTGCGGTTCACCCGGTCTTTTGCGCGAAATTGCGCCCTAAACGATTGAAGAAGCGCGATTTCCGGGCAGGATCGGGTTTCCCCTTAAGCATAAAACGCGCTACACTCAGCGCTGTGCCAAAAGGCGCCATTGGCCGGGCAAGATTTCGTGCCTACATCCCAGGGACCAGACGCGCGGACCTAAATGGTGATGTAGACTTGCCGTTTCCGTATGGAACGGTCTACTGGCCGGATTGATTTTCCCGGCGACGACCTCAAATCGAAGACCAAAAGCAAAGACCAGAAAGCGAATACGACGTGGACATCTACACTATCATTTTCCTGGCGCTGGCGGTCTTTATCTTTCTGCGGCTGCGCAGCGTGCTGGGACAGCGCACCGGCAACGAACGGCCGCCGTTCGACCGCAATGCGCTCCAGGGTGCCCAGGACAAGAACGTCGTGACCATGCCGGGCAAGGTGATCGACCAGGCCCCGCTGGCGCCGACGGCCGAGCCGACCCCGCCCGCTGATCGCTGGAAGGGCCTGGCCGAGCCGGGCACCCCACTCGCGCAGGGTCTCGACGCCATCGTCGACAAGGATTCCACTTTCGACCCGCGCCATTTCATCTCGGGTGCTCGTGGCGCCTATGAGATGATCGTGCTCGCCTTTGCCAATGGCGACCGCCGCGCGCTGCGCGACCTGCTGTCGTCGGAGGTCTATGAGAGCTTCGATGCCGCGATTAAGGAGCGCGAGAAGAACGAGCAGAAGACCGAGACGCGTTTTGTCTCGATCGACAAGGCTGAGCTCGTCGGCGCCGAGCTGCGCGACCGCACCGCTCAGCTCACCGTACGCTTCGTCTCGCAGATGATCTCGGCCACCCGCGACAAGGCCGGCAACATCGTCGACGGCAGCGCCGACACGGTCGCCGACATCACCGACATCTGGACTTTCGCCCGCGACACCTCCTCTCGCGATCCGAACTGGAAGCTGGTTGGCACCGGAAGCGCGAATTAAGATATTTCTGAAGAACAGCGCGACGGCGCTTTGCGCAGGTGTCGTCGTGCTGTCGTCGTTTTCGCTCGGCGCAGAGGCGGCGCGGCGCCACTACCGCAGCCATCACCATCATCTTCCGACATTGCCTGCCGCCCCGCCGCGGGCCTTGCCCTATCCGCAGCTTCCCCTGCCGTTCGAGATTTCCGGCGCGCAATATCTGCCGCTGGCCTGGGCGGACGTGAAGGGTTGGAGCGAGGACAATCATCTCGCCGCCTACAAGACCTTCCGTGCGAGCTGCCGGTCGATCAACGCGCAGACCGGCGCATCTGAGCCGAAAGCCGAATCCAAAGCCGAATCCAAAGCACTTGGCGCCTCGCTGAGCAAGCCCTGCCGGGCCGCCAGATCGCTCGAGCTCACCGACGACGCCAAAGCGAAGACCTTCTTCGAGGAGAATTTTTCGCCGTTGCGCATCTCGCGCCTCGGCGAGCCCGACGGCTTCGTCACCGGCTATTACGAGCCCGTGCTGGAGGGATCGCGGACGCAGACCGACGTCTACAACGTTCCGGTCTATCGCCGCCCCTCCAACCTGTTCGTGCGCGGCTACAAGCAGGACTCGGTCAGCCTGCCCAACAAGGGCCCGGTCTATCGCAAGATCGGCCGCCGCAAGCTGGTGCCCTACTATGACCGCGGCGAGATCGAGGACGGCAAGATCGCCGGCCGCGGGCTGGAGATCGCCTGGCTCAAGGACCCCACTGATCTCTTGTTCGCGCAGATCCAGGGCTCGGCACGGATCAAGTTCGACGACGGCGGCACCGTCCGGCTCAATTACGACGCCTATAACGGCTATCCCTACACGGCGGTCGGCCGCATCCTGATCGAGCGCGGCATCATTCCGAAGGAAGAGATGTCGATGCAGAAGATCAGGGAATGGATGACGCAGAATCCTGAGGGCGCCAAGGAGCTGCGCCGCCAGAACCGTGCCTACATCTTCTTCCGCGAGGTCAATCTCTCCGACAAGGAGGAGGCGGTCGGCGCGCAAGGCATTCCGCTGACGGCCGGCCGCTCGATCGCGGTCGACAAGTCGCTGCACGTCTACGGCACTCCATTCTTCATCGAGGGCGAGCTGCCGATCGATTCCGAACGCGCCAAAACACCGTTCCACCGGCTGATGATCGCGCAGGACACCGGCTCGGCCATCATCGGACCTGCGCGCGCCGATCTTTATTTCGGCGCCGGCGCGGATGCCGGCCGCGTCTCCGGGCGGCTTCGCCATCCCATGCATTTCGTGATGCTGGTGCCCAAGAGCCTCGATCCCAGCATACGCGGCGCGCGATTGCCGGTGCCGGACCCGCGTCCCTCGGAGAAGATCGCAAAGCTGTTCCCGCAGACCGACCCGGCCAAGGATCCGAAGAACGCGGCGGCTGCGGCGAAAGCTGCTGAGTCAGGCAAAGCTGGCGCGCCCTCGCCTGCCGTGCCACAAGCCAAGGACGCCACCGTTGCGGTAGCGAGCCCGGTGCCGCTGCCGGAGCCGCGTCCCAACATCAAGCCCGACCGCGAACAGCGCAAGCGCGTGTATCGTCGTTCCCACCCGCAGCAATGAAGCGATCGTCCCGTCCGCCCGTGCTGGAGCCGCGTCCCTCACCGCGCCGCCGTGCGCTGAGCGAGGAGGAGCGCGCACTGTGGGACAATGTTGCGAAACAGGTCAAGCCGCTGAGGAAGTCTCGCGTGGCGAAGGCGCCGGCCGCGCCGCGCGGTGAGCCATCACCGACGCTCCCGTCCGCAAGACCCGCGCCACCCGCAAGGCCGGTCGCCGCTGCGCCGGTGCCGCGCGTCGCAAAACCGTCCGTCCCGCCATTGGCGCCGATCGGCAAGCGCGAGCGCGCAAAGCTATCGCGTGGGCGCAGCGAGATCGAAGCGCGGCTCGACCTGCATGGCATGACCCAGACGCGCGCCCATCGTGCGTTGACCGGCTTTCTGCACCGCGCCCAGAACGACGGCCTGACCTTCGTTCTGGTCATCACCGGCAAGGGCCGCAGCGGCGGCGAAAGCGGCGTGCTGCGCCGCCAGGTGCCGGAATGGCTCAGCCTGCCGGAATTCCGCGCCTTCGTCGTCGGCTTCGAGGAGGCCCATATCGGGCACGGCGGCGAAGGTGCGCTGTACGTGCGAATTCGGCGGGCGAGGGTCTAGAGCGGCCGGACGATTGCGAGCGCGGACTTCTCTTGCCTCTCCCGCTTGCGGGTGAGGGCTCTCTCATCTTGGGCAATCTCTTTGTGGGGACACCCTCACACCAGCCCTCTTCCGCAAGCGGGAGAGGGAGCGCACCGTCTCCGGAGTTGGACTGAGTCGTCTCAGAACGGCCGGATGATTCCGACGCGCGGGATCAGCGTGAGGATCAGGCCGAAGGTGTTCGTCTTCCGATCCTCGGCCGGAATCGGCGGCGTCTCGCGCGCGGCGGGAAGCATCTTCACCGCGTGCAGAATCAGGAACATGCAGACCGCCCAGTTCGAGATCCAGCGCGAATAGTCGAACACCATCGCGAACATCACGAGATAGGCGAGGCTGACGCCGATCACCGCCGCGAGGACGAGCCGCCGGTGCATATCCTTCGCAAGCGCGTCGATCAGGCTCGCAAGATAACGCCACAGCGGCGTGTGCAGCCAGATCAGTGCCGCAAACACGGGCACGCCGAGAATGTTGTGCGGCAGCCGGCCCCAGGTGTCGGCAACCTCCTTCGCCAGCGGTTGATACCAGATGTAGCTGAATTGCAGCAGATCGGTGCGGGATGGATCGGCCATCCGGCTCTTGAGATATGCGACGAAATCCGCTTCCGGGATCGGCATCGTTCCCAGAAACTGCGCCGCGAAGAACAGCGCGGAGACGATGGCAAAAGCCGCGACACCGAACGTATTGTTGGTGCGATTGCAGCCGCAAGCCAGGTAATGCCTGATCACGACGATGGTGATGATCGTCGGCACATACATCAAGAGATGGATGTGATGGATCAACACGAGCATGATCGAGAACAGTGTAGCCGTCGCCACGAAGAGCAGCGAGCCCGCCGGCATCAGCAAGAGGACGATCGCCAGCGCACAGCCATAGATGTCGAAATGGCCGAGCGTGTGCATGAAGTTCTTGAGGAAGAACGGCGAGCCCGCGGTGAAGACGAACAGCGGCAGCGTCTTCGCGGTGAAGCCGAACGCCTTCTGGAACAGCCTTGCGTACAGCCCCAGCGTCGCCAACCACGTCACCCCGCCGAGCGCGAACACCAGCCACACCGGCACCTTCGCCGTGAACAGCGCGACGATCGCCCCGATCAGCGCGCGCTTGATGAAGCCGAAATGGTAGTCGACGAGGAGGTGGATATAGGGGACGTAAGGCGGCAGCTGGATCTTGTGAAGGAAGACGCCGACCAGGACGGCGGCGTTGATCGCGAGCAGCAGCCGCCACGGGTTTTGCCAGAGGCTAGCGGGCACGCCGCACCTGCGCATTGGCGGCCAACTCAGCCGTCGTCCCGGACAAGCGAGCATAGCGAGTGCTGATCCGGGACCCATAACCACAGAAGGTCGTTTGAGCCGAGATCGGAGTCGCCATCTGTTTCAACAAGGACCGCCGCGGATAATGGGTCCTGGCTTTCGCCAGGACGACGGCGGAATAGATACAGCGCCGGGGCAAAATTACAAAATAAACCGGCTCAGATCGGCATTCTTGGCCAAATCTCCGACGTGCTTCTGCACGTAGTCAGCATCGACCCGGACCGTCTCACCATTGCGGTCGGGGGCGGTGAAGGAGATCTCGTCCAGCACCCGCTCCATCACGGTCTGGAGCCGCCGCGCGCCGATGTTCTCGACGGCGGAATTGACGGCCACGGCGACGTCGGCCAGCGCATCGACCGCGCCATCGGTGATGTCGAGCGTCACGCCCTCAGTCTGCATCAAGGCGACATATTGCTTGATCAGCGAGGCTTCGGGCTCGGTCAGGATGCGGCGCATGTCGTCGCGGGTCAGCGCCTGCAATTCGACGCGGATCGGCAGGCGGCCCTGCAATTCCGGCAACAGGTCGGACGGCTTTGCGACGTGGAAGGCGCCGGAGGCGATGAACAGGATGTGGTCGGTCTTGACCGCGCCGTGCTTGGTCGAGACCGAGGTGCCCTCGATCAGCGGCAACAGATCGCGCTGCACGCCCTCGCGCGAGACATCGCCGCCGACGCGGCCGTCGCGGGCACAGATCTTGTCGATCTCGTCCAGGAACACGATGCCGTTGTTCTCGACCGCGCCGATCGCTTCCAGCGTCAGCTGCTCGGTGTCCAAGAGCTTGTCGGATTCCTCGTTGACGAGAATCTCGTGCGAGCCCTCAACGGTCAGCCGCCGCGTCTTGCTGCGGCCGCCCAGCTTGCCGAAGATGTCGCCGATCGAGATCGCGCCCATCTGCGCGCCCGGCATGCCCGGGATCTCGAACATCGGCATGCCGCCGCCGGACGACTGCGTCTCGATCTCGATTTCCTTGTCGTTGAGCTCGCCGGCGCGCAGCTTCTTGCGGAAGGATTCGCGGGTCGCGGAAGAGGCATTGGCGCCGACCAGCGCATCGAGCACACGCTCCTCGGCCGCGAGCTGCGCCCGAGCCTGCACGTCCTTGCGCTTGCGTTCACGCACCTGGACGATCGCGACCTCGACGAGATCGCGCACGATCTGCTCGACATCGCGGCCGACATAGCCGACCTCGGTGAACTTGGTCGCTTCCACCTTCAGGAACGGCGCATTTGCGAGCTTGGCGAGCCGCCGCGCGATCTCGGTCTTGCCGACGCCGGTGGGGCCAATCATCAGGATGTTTTTCGGCAGCACCTCCTCGCGCAAGGAGCCTTCGAGCTGCTGCCGCCGCCAGCGGTTGCGCAGGGCGATCGAGACGGCGCGCTTGGCATCGGCCTGGCCGACGATGAAACGGTCGAGTTCGGAAACGATTTCGCGGGGGGAGAAGTCTGTCATGGCACCTTAGCTAGGGTCAGATGCGGGCTGGGACAAGCCGCTTTTTTCGGCCATCAGATGATCGGCGGACCGGATTGCCATTGCTTCACGGCGTCCACCGGATTGATCAGCATCAGGATATTGAGTGTCAGATTGTCGCGAATGTGGAGCGCCAGCATGATTTCGAAGGCGAGCCCGATCAGAATGGTCACTGACACCGGCAGCACACGGGCAACGAGGAACCCCAGTACCATGAAGACCGCGTCCGAGACCGAGTTGACGATGCTGTCGCCGTAATAGTCCAGCGAGATCGTACCGGCGCGGTAGCGTTCGATGATGAACGGCGAGTTCTCGACGATTTCCCAGGTGCCTTCGATCAGCATGGCGATGATCAATCGTGCCGGCCATGACAAAGGCAGCGAGGGCAGTCGCGCGAACAGCAGCCAAGTCAAACCGTAGAACAGGAAGCCGTGCAGGACGTGGGAGAAACTGTACCAGTCGGCGATATGTTGCGAATTCTCCGAGCTGTTCACCACGCCATGCCACAGCTTCACATAGCCGCAGGTGCAGATCGGCACGCGTCCCACCGCGAACAGGATCGAGGCTTGCAGCATGAGCAGCAATAACGCGATGCCCAACCAGGCTTGCGGGGGTACCGCGACCTTGCTCTGCTGCGTGCTCGTCAGCGTCACGATTCACGCACCATCAACAGCGCCGGTCCGTCCGGCGTCTCGACCATGCGGTCGCGGACAAAGCCAGCCTTCTCATAGGCGCGTATGGCACGCGCGTTGAGCGGATCAGGATCGGTGACGATCCGCGGCAGGCCGTTCCGCAGCTGCGCGTTGACGAATTGGCGAATCAACGCCGCGCCATGGCCGCACGCGATCATGTCGCTTTCGCCGATGAACTGGTCGATCCCACGCGTGCCCTCCGGTTGCGGCCCGAAGCCCGTATTCCAGGCGGTCAGGCGGTAGCATTGAAGATAGCCGAAGGGCCTGTTGCCGGCCAACACGATGAACTGGTTCATGGCCGGCTCGTCGAGATCGCCGCTGACGAGCGAAAACTGCTCGTCCGGATCGCCCCACCATTCCCGCACATGGGGCTCGCCCAGCCACCGCCGGATCAGCGGCAGATCGGCCGCGGTCATCGGGCGGAAGATGTAGGTTATGGCCATCAGCTAGCCGCGGCGATGCTGCGCCCCCTCTCCCGCTTGCGGGAGAGGGTCGGGAGAGGGTGTCTCCGCAATGGGACAATCCCCCAGAGGAGAAAGCCCTCACCTGCGCGTTCGGCGCGACCTCTCCCGCAAGCGGGAGAGGTTACAGCCAGTCCGGTGCCCCGCCGTTGAGTCACAGGTGGGCCCTACCCTGTCGCCAGGCTCTCGATGGTCACATTCCGGTTGGTGTAGACGCAGATGTCGGCGGCGATGTCGAGGGAGCGGCGGACGATGGTCTCCGCGTCCTTATCGGTATCGAGCAGGGCGCGTGCCGCGGCGAGCGCATAATTGCCGCCGGAGCCGATCGCCATCACGCCGGCCTCGGGCTCGAGCACGTCCCCGGTGCCGGTCAGCACCAGCGAGACGTCCTTGTCGGCCACGATCATCATGGCCTCCAGCCGCCGCAGATAGCGGTCGGTGCGCCAGTCCTTGGCCAGTTCGACCGCAGCGCGGGTCAGCTGCCCCGGATATTGCTCGAGCTTGCTCTCCAGCCGCTCAAAGAGCGTGAAGGCGTCGGCGGTCGCGCCGGCAAAGCCGCCGATGACGTCGCCCTTGCCGAGCTTGCGGACCTTCTTGGCGTTGGACTTGATCACGGTCTGGCCGATCGAGACCTGGCCGTCGCCGCCGACCACCACCTTGCCGCCCTTGCGGACCGTCAAAATCGTGGTGCCGTGCCAGCCCGGCGAGCTGTTCTGGGAAACCTGCATGAATGATCCTCGTTGTCGGGCCTGATTTAGGCGGTCGGGGCCAATGGGACAACAGGCGGACAACCGGCGGACAACGGGCCGCTCCGGGCCTAATTCGCTCACCATAGGCAGAAGTAGAGACCCGGCTACCCCGTTCCCGCAGTAGCGAAGGCGTCATTTGGCTGTTAAAAGACCGGCGTTTTCGGCCCCGAACTAGGATGAAAGCTAGTTTTGATGCGCACCGCGACGATCAAGCGCAAGACCAAGGAGACCGACATCGAGGTCACCGTGAACCTCGATGGCACCGGCGTGGCCAATATCGCGACCGGCATCGGCTTTTTCGACCATATGCTCGATCTCCTCGCCCGCCATTCCCGCATCGACCTCACGGTCAAGGCGGTGGGCGACCTGCACATTGATCATCACCATACCACCGAAGACACCGGCATCGCGCTCGGCCAGGCGGTCAAGCAGGCGCTCGGCAACCTGGCGGGCATCACCCGCTACGCCGGCGTGCACATGCCCATGGACGAGACGCTGTCGCGCGTGGTCATCGACATCTCGGGCCGCCCGTTCCTGGTGTTCAAGGCCGACTTTCCCCGCGACAAGATCGGCGAGTTCGACACCGAGCTGGTGCGCGAGTGGTTCCAGGCCTTCGCCATCAACGCCGGCGTGACTCTTCACGTCGAGACCCTATATGGCGATAACAGCCACCATATCGCCGAATCTTGCTTCAAGGGTCTGGCGCGGGCGCTGCGCACTGCGGTCGCGATCGATCCGAAGGCTGTGGGCGAAATCCCGTCCACCAAGGGCTCGCTCGGCGGCTGACGTCTCGGTCCGGCGGCGGGCGCCGCCTCCGGTATCACTGAATTCAGAGAACGGGGCATCACCATGCCTGTCTACACGGTTCATGCTCCCTCTCCTGCCGGAGCCGATCTGCGTGCCACCGACAAGTTCGTCTTCGTACGCGACGGCTTCCACTTCTGGGCGATGATCTTCGGCCCGGTCTGGCTGCTGTGGAATCGGCTGTGGCTGGCGCTGATCGGCTGGCTGATCTTTGTGGCCGCGTTCAATGCGGGGCTGTCCAGCCTCGGTCTCGGGCGCTCGTCGATCTTCTACGCGGATCTCATTATCGCCCTGCTGATGGGCTTTGAGGCCTCGAGCCTTCGCCGTTGGACCTTGTCGCGCGGCAAGTGGCGGCAGCTCGACGTCGTGATTGCCGATAACGAGGATACCGCCGAGCACCGCTTCTTCGAGCGCTGGAGCCAGAAGCAGCGCGGCATCGTCAACGATCAATGGGCCGTTGATCGCGGCGGCCCGCCGCCGACCCGCGGCGTGCCGGGTCAGCAATTCTCGAACCCGCCGCCATTGCCGGCGGGCGGCATCATTGGGTTGTTTCCAGAACCGGGAGGGTCAAGATGAGCGTCGCCATCATCGATTACGGTTCCGGCAATCTGCATTCCGCCGCGAAAGCCTTCGAGCGCGCCGCGCGCAGCCTGGACAACCCGCAAAAGGTGTTCGTTACCAGCGATCCGGACCAGGCCTACAGCGCGGACCGTCTGGTGCTGCCGGGCGTCGGCGCTTTCGCCGATTGCCGGCGCGGACTTGATGCCGTCAACGGCATGGTCGAGGCGATCACGGAAGCGGTGCGCGTCAAGGCGCGGCCCTTCTTCGGCATCTGCGTCGGCATGCAGTTGATGGCAAGCCGCGGCAAGGAGCATGTCACGACGGACGGCCTGAATTGGATCGGCGGCGACGTCGAGAAGATCACGCCGCGTGACGAAAACCTGAAGATCCCGCACATGGGCTGGAATACGCTGGAGGTTTTGCGCGAGCATCCGGTGCTGAACAAGCTGCCGCTTGGCCCTAAGGGCCAGCACGCCTATTTCGTGCACTCCTATCACCTCAACCCCGCCAACGAGGCGGACGTGCTGGCGCGCGCCGATTACGGCGGCCCTGTCACCGCGATCGTCGCGAAGGACACCGCGATCGGCACGCAATTTCACCCCGAGAAAAGCCAGCGTTTCGGCCTGGCCCTGATCTCGAACTTTTTGCGATGGAAACCGTGATCCTCTTCCCCGCGATCGACCTCAAGAACGGCCAATGCGTGCGCCTCGAGCAAGGCGACATGGCGCGGGCGACCGTGTTCAACCTCGATCCCGCGGCGCAAGCGCAGAGCTTTGCCGCGCAGGGTTTTGAGTATCTCCACGTCGTCGACCTCGACGGTGCCTTTGCCGGCAAGCCGGTGAATGCCGAGGCCGTCGAGGCGATGCTGAAGACGATCAAAATTCCGGTGCAGCTCGGCGGCGGCATTCGCGATCTCGCCACCGTCGAAGCCTGGCTCGACAAGGGCATCACCCGCGTCATCATCGGCACCGCCGCGGTGCGCGATCCCCAGTTGGTGAAGGCTGCGGCGAAGAAATTCCCCGGCCGCGTCGCGGTCGGTCTCGATGCCCGCGACGGCAAGGTCGCGGTCGAAGGCTGGGCCGAGACCTCGCAGGTCACGGTGCTGGAGATCGCAAAGCGTTTCGAGGATGCCGGCGTTGCCGCCATCATCTTCACCGACATCGCGCGCGACGGCCTGCTCAAGGGCCTGAACCTAGACGCGACCATTGCGCTGGCGGAAGCGATCTCCATTCCCGTGATCGCCTCAGGCGGCCTCGCCTCGATCGAGGACGTCAAGGCGATGCTGACGCCGCGCGCCAAGAAGCTCGCTGGCGCGATCGCCGGCCGCGCGCTCTACGACGGCCGGCTCGATCCCGCCGCCGCCCTCACCCTGATCCGCAACGCGTACTAGGAGACATCCAATGTTCAAGGTGCGCGTGATCCCCTGCCTCGACGTCAAGGACGGAAGGGTCGTCAAGGGCGTCAACTTCGTCGATCTGCGCGATGCCGGCGACCCTGTCGAAGCCGCGATCGCCTATGATGCCGCCGGGGCCGACGAGCTCACCTTCCTCGACATCACCGCGACCCATGAGAACCGCGGCATCATGCTGGACGTGGTCCGGCGCACGGCGGAAGCCTGCTTCATGCCGGTCACCGTCGGCGGCGGCGTGCGTGAGGTCAACGACATCAAGACGCTGCTGCGCGCCGGCGCAGACAAGGTCTCGATCAACAGCGCCGCGGTGTCGCGACGCGAGTTCGTCAAGGAAGCCGCCGAGAAGTTCGGCGAGCAGTGCGTGGTGGTGGCGATCGACGCCAAGCGCGTCAAGCGTCCGGGCGGCGACCGCTGGGAGATCTTCACCCATGGCGGGCGCAATTCGACCGGCATCGACGCCATCGAATATGCCCAGGAAGTGGTCTCGCTCGGCGCCGGTGAAATCCTGCTCACCTCGATGGACCGCGACGGCACCCGGCAGGGTTTTGACATTCCGCTGACCCGGGCGATCGCCGACAGCGTCTCCGTCCCGGTGATCGCCTCGGGCGGCGTCGGCAATCTCGACCACCTCGTCGACGGTATCCGCGACGGGCACGCCACCGCCGTGCTGGCCGCCTCGATCTTCCACTTCGGGGAATTCACCATCCGCGAAGCCAAGGAGCACATGGCCCGCTGCGGACTGCCCATGCGCCTCGATGCCTGACGACTCCCGTTCACAAAAGTGCTACACGAGCCGGTAGACCGGCTCGTTCGGCCGGATCGCGCTTTCCGAGTAGTCTGTATGCCGCGTTTCACGATCCACGATCTGGCCGAGACCATCGATGCCCGCGCGGCATCCGGTGGCGAAGCCTCCTATACCCGCAAGCTTCTGGACAAGGGCGCCGAGCATTGCGCCAAGAAGTTCGGTGAGGAAGCAGTCGAAACCGTAATCGCAGCAGTCGAAAACGATCGCGCGCATCTGATCGCCGAAAGCGCCGACCTGCTCTACCATTTCCTTGTGCTGCTCAAGGCACGCGGCGTAAAGCTGGAGGAGGTCGAGGCCGCGCTGGACAAGCGGACGTCGATGTCAGGGTTGGAAGAAAAGGCGTCGCGCAAGAGCGGCAACTAGCCGAGGTGGAAAGATCGCGTCATGGATATCCGCGCACCCGAGCAGCAGTATAATCCGTACCGCGTCTATACGCGCGAGCAGTGGTCCAGGCTGCGCGACGACACGCCGATGACGCTGGAGCCGGGCGAGTTCGACCGGCTGCGCTCGCTGCACGATCGCCTGGACTTGCAGGAGGTCGAGGACATCTACCTGCCGCTGTCGCGCCTGTTGTCGATCTATGTCGACGCTATGCAGCGCCTGTATTACGCCGAACGCCAGTTCCTCAATATCCGCGACCGAAAAGTGCCCTACATCATCGGCGTCGCCGGCTCGGTCGCCGTCGGAAAATCCACCACGGCCCGCGTGCTTCAGGCGCTGTTGGCGCGCTGGTCGCCGCGGCCGAAGGTCGAACTGATCACGACCGACGGATTTCTGTATCCCAACGCGGTGCTCGAGCGGCAGGGCATCATGCAGAAGAAGGGTTTTCCGGACAGCTATGACCTGCCGCTGCTGCTCAGCTTCCTCTCCGACATCAAGTCCGGCCGCCGGCACGTCCGCGCGCCGGTCTATTCGCATCTGACCTACGACATCGTGCCAAACGAGTGGGCGGAGATCGATCGGCCCGACATTCTGATCGTCGAAGGCGTCAACGTGCTGCAGACCGGAAAGCTGCCGCGTGACGGCAAGGCGGTGCCTGTGGTCTCCGACTTCTTCGACTTCTCGGTCTATATCGACGCCGACGAGGCGGCGCTGCGGCAATGGTACATCAAGCGCTTCCTGGCGCTGCGCGACACCGCCTTCACCAATCCAAAATCCTACTTCAACCGCTACGCCCTGTTGTCGGATGAGGAAGCGACCGCCACCGCGATCGCGATCTGGGAACGCACCAACCTCGCCAATCTCGAGGACAACATTCTGCCGACCCGCCCCCGCGCGACGCTGATCCTGAAAAAGGGCGCCGACCACACGGTGGAGAGCGTGGCGCTCAGGCGGCTGTAATCGCGCCGGTGAACATGGGTCCGTGGCTGGTCCGGGCTGAGTGTCTTTTGTTGCTGACCGACAATCGGTATTCCGCTATGCCTTCAAAAACGGCTGGGAGGCAGCATGGTTGATCGTCTCAGAAGCGCCGCGGAGCAGCTTGAAGCGCCGATCTGCCCGGACTGCCATATCGAGATGAAGTGGTTCCGCTCCGAACTGCTCGCGGACGAGCCGACCCCGATCATCGCGCATCTCTTCGTGTGCCCACATTGCAAGCGCGCGGCAAAGGCGGACACCATATTCAAAGGCCCCCAAACGCCGCCTGATAAGCTCGCTGCGCCGCGTTTTACTGCTCATGAAGGAACGATCGTCCCGCCGGACGACACGGGGCATGCTCGGCTCCCGGCCTGCCCCGCACCATAGCTGGCGCCGGCCGGGCTGAGGTTCCCGTGAAATTCTGGATCAGACTGCCAGGTTCCGCGACGCGGCCAGCCCGGCCAGCGCCTCGTCCAGCTTCTCGCGGTCGAGCGGCTTGATCAGGAATCCGTTCATGCCTGCCTCGAAGCAGGCGTAGCGGTCCTCGACCAGCGTATTGGCGGTGAGCGCCAGGATCGGTGTGTGCTGGCGACCCGTGGCTGCCTCATGTGCGCGGATGCGTTTTGTCGTCTCGATGCCGTCGAGCTGCGGCATCTGGATGTCCATCAGCACGAGGTCATAGGGCGTGCCGGCCGATGAGGCGGCGAGCCAGGATTCCAGCGCCGCCTCGCCATGGACTGCGATGACGACGCGATGGCCGAGTTTGGTGAGCAGCGATCGCATCAACAATGCGTTGATCTCGTTGTCCTCGGCAACGAGAATCGAGAAGCCCCTCGCCCGCGTTGCGCTGGTGGATTCTGCCTCCGGCTCCGGCGCGAGATCGGGCGAGGCGACCTCCGGCGTCAGCGCGAGGCGTGTGGCAAGCGAGGCCGCGCGCAGCGGCTTCACCAGGAATCCGGAGAAGGCCGGGGAGAATTTCTCGTGGCGCGAGCTCGACGTCAGCAGCACGAGCCGCTGCATCGCATGCGCCCGCGCCGCTTCGCCGAGATGGTCGGCAGCGGCAGGACCGATCGCGCGATCGACCAGTACGGCGTGCCATGAACGCTCCGGCAGTAGCGCCTCGGCGACCGCCGCATCCGCAACCATGCAGGTCTGGCCGCCCCAGCGTTCCAGGCGCCGCGCGATCAGCGAGGCTTCGATGCCCTCGGCGACGAGGAGTAACGATTTGCCGGCGAGGTCGGGGCTGGGGAATGCCGTCTGTCCGGCGCCGGCTTGTGACGGGGGTAGCGGCACCGCGACCTCGAAGGTCGAGCCCTTGCCCGGCTCGCTCGTGAGCGTGATCCGGCCGCCCATGCGCTTGACGATGCGCTCGCTGATGGAAAGGCCGAGCCCGGTACCGCCATAGGTGCGCGCGACGCGCTCGTCCGCCTGCTCGAACTCCCGAAAGATGCGCGACTGCGCTTCCGGCGCGATGCCGATGCCGGTGTCGCGGACCAGGAAGCTGATCTCGTGCGGCCAGATGCCGGGCTCGACGATCAGCGCGACGCCTCCGCTCGCGGTGAACTTGATGGCGTTGCCCGCAAGATTGAGCAGGACCTGACGCAGCCGCGCGGCGTCGCCTACCACCTCGAGCGGCAGGCGCTCGTCGATATAGGATGCGATCTCGAGAGTCTTGGCCTGTGCCCGCGGCGCCAGAAGCTCGGTGATCTCCTCGATCAGCGTGGACAAGGCGAAGGGACGTTGCTCGAGATCGAGCTTGCCGGCTTCGATCTTGGAATAATCGAGCAGCTCCTCGATCAGCGTCATCAAGGCTTCGCCGGAGGTTTTCACCGCCTTGGCATAGGTCGTCTGCTCCGGCGTCAGCGTGGTATCGAGCAGAAGGCCGCCCATGCCGATGATGCCGTTCAGGGGCGTGCGGATTTCGTGCGAGGCCATCGCGAGAAAGCGCGATTTCGCGCGGTTGGCGGCATCGGCCTGATCGCGGGCGTCGGACAAAGCGCGTTCGGTCTCGGTGCGGTCGGTGACGTCACGTCCGACGCTCTGCAATTCGGCGGGCTGCCCGGCATCGAGGCGGACATAGCCCTCGCGCCAGGCGATCCAGCGCGCGCCGAGCGGGGTTGCGATCTTCTGGTCGTGGACGCGCGTGCCGCTGCTCTCGCGCGCGCTGTCGCCCTGCTCGAGCACGTCGAAATCGAAGCGGGTGCCGACCAGCGCGCTCCGCGCCTGTCCGGCCAGCGCGCAATAGGCGTCATTGGCAAAGGTGATGCGCCCGTTTGTGTCGCGCAGCACGATCAGATCGCCCTGCTGCTCGAACAGGCTGCGGGCACGCTCTTCGGCTTCCTTCAGCTCCCAATTGCGGTCGATTAGCGTCTCATTGTGGGCGGCGAGCGTACGCAGCCGCTTGTTGACGAAACGCAGCCGCATGCTCAGCGTCGCAAGGCCTAGACAGGCGAGGGCGAACAGGAAGCTCGCGCCGATCGCAAACGCATTCGGATCGTAGCCGGAGTTCTCGGACCGGCTGCCGGAGACGAAACCATAGGCGGCGCCGAACGTCGCCGAGAAGATCATGAAGGAGCGGAGCGCGAAAGCGATACGGGGATGCCGTCGCCTGAAGCGGCGCATGCGCACCTTGATCCGGAACGTCCGACCCATCGCCACCGACCCCGACTCTTGTCCGAAACCCCGCGCTCGCCGTGTGTGACGATGTCGCTTCGACCTTGCGAACAGTTTGAGGCTTCGGCGCCGCCTCCAAACAGGGTTGACGAGGTGTTAATGCTTCAGAGCGAGGCGGCCTGGAGCTGGCGGTGGCCGCCGCGGGCGCCGACGATCAGCACCGCCGCCTCGCGCTGCGAGAACGTTTTCGAGCGCACATAGATGCGGTAATCGGCCGGCCCTTCGGTGGAGAGATAGATCACCTGACCGCCGTCGACGGGCTGCGCCGCGATCGAGACCAGGCGCGTCGACGGAGTGGCCTGGCAGGTTTCCGATTCCGAACCGAGGCCGTCGTCCACCACCGCGAAATCCGCAGCGTCCGCATCGTCGGTGACCTGAACCCGCACCGTGGCCTGCGCGGGATCCTCGGTGAAGGCGACGTGCACGCCGGCGGTCCAGAACACAGTTGTGAGCTCGACCGAGGTCTCGCCGAGGGCGATGCAGGGATGCGAGACCGATCCGATCTCGGCGCGGGCGAACACCGCCGCTGCCAACAGGGGAACAACCGAGGCCAGGATCTTGAAACGCAACATGACACTCTACTCGCCCGGGCCCCTCGGGAACTCGTGTTGGAAACACATGGGGCTTATGGTTTGCAGAGCGTAAAGGAAACTCGTTACCGCCGGGTTGATGCGCGGAATGATCAGGCCAACTGCCGCACATCCTCCGCGAGTGCGCGGTAGGACAGGGCCTCGGCGAGGTGCAGTCGGCCGATCTTGTCGGCGTTGTCGAGATCGGCCAGCGTGCGCGCGACCCGCAGCACGCGGTGATAGCCGCGCGCCGACAGCCGCATGGTCTCGGCAGCGTCGCGCAATAGCTTCTGGCCTTGCGCATCCGGCTTGGCGATCTCTTCCAGGACCGAGGCCGGCGCCTCGGCATTGGTGCGGACGTTGGGCAGGCCGGCATCGGCATAACGCGCAAGCTGGATGTCGCGTGCGGCCGCGACGCGCGCGGCGACCTCGGCGGAGCCTTCCGCCGGCGGCGGTAGGATCAAATCGGCCGCGGTCACTGCCGGCACCTCGATGCGCAGATCAATGCGATCCATCAGGGGACCGGAGATGCGCGCCTGGTAGTCGCCGGTGCAGCGGTCGATGCGGCCGCGCTTGCAGGCATAGCCGGGCTCGAACGCATTGCCGCAGCGGCAGGGATTCATTGCGGCCACCAGCATGAAGCGGGCAGGGTAGGTGACGCGGTGATTGGCGCGCGACACCGCGACCTCGCCGTTCTCCAAGGGCTGGCGCAGCGAATCCAGGACGCGCGGATCGAACTCGGGCAGCTCGTCGAGGAACAGCACGCCCTGATGCGCCAGCGAGATCTCGCCGGGCTTGGCGCGCATGCCGCCGCCGGTGAGCGCGGCCATGCTGGCGGAATGATGCGGCGAGCGGAACGGCCGCCGCGCGGTCAGCGCGCCGCCCTCGATCTCGCCGGCGACGGACGCGATCATGGAGACTTCGAGCAATTCGCTCGGCGACAGCGGCGGCAGGATCGAGGGCAGGCGCGCCGCCAGCATCGACTTGCCCGCGCCGGGCGCACCGATCATCAAGAGGTGATGCCCGCCGGCAGCCGCGATCTCCAGCGCCCGCTTGGCGCTTTCCTGGCCCTTGATATCGCGCAGGTCGAGGGACGAGGCGGCGGCTTCATGCACCTTCGGTGAGGGCCGCGACAGCACCTGCGTGCCCTTGAAATGGTTGGCGATCTGAATGAGCGATTGTGCGGCGATGATCTGGATGTCCGGGCTCGCCCAGGCCGCCTCCGAGCCGCAGGCGGCCGGGCAGATCAGGCCCTCCTCGCGTCCATTGGCGCCGATCGCGGCGGGCAGGACACCTGCGACCGGCGCGATCGACCCGTCGAGGCCGAGCTCGCCCAGAACCGTGAAACCCGTCAGCGCATCCGGCGGGATCGCGCCGATCGCCGCCATCAGCCCGAGCGCGATCGGCAGGTCGTAATGGCTGCCCTCCTTGGGCAGGTCGGCCGGTGCCAGATTGACGATGATCCGCCGCGCCGGCAGCGCCAGCCCCGAGGCGATCAGGGCCGAACGGACCCGCTCGCGCGCCTCCGACACCGCCTTGTCCGGCAAGCCGACGATGGCGAAGGCCGGCAGGCCCGGCGCGACCTGCACCTGCACGTCGACCGCACGGGCCTCGATCCCCTCAAAGGCGACGGTAGAAACCCGTTGAACCATGCTCGAACCAGCCTGCCCTCTCGCGCAATTAGGGGTAGCAGAGCCTGGCGCCCTTCGCAAGAACAATACAGGAACATTTCCAAGGGCCAAGCCAGCCCTAACCAGTCATAAACGTGAAGCGGACACTACGCCTCGAATGCGAGCGGCTCTCCTCAGCACATTCCAACGAATGTCCGCTACTCCTACGCTTGCGGGATGGGCCGTGATCTAACGGGTGAAGAATTCAAATGCTTGCAAATCGCCGGAGAAGCGAACGCCGGGTGTGCAGCCGGCTGGCCAAGATCCATTTTGGCGCGGGCTCGCTGCCGCGCGACTGCACGATCACGGATATTTCGGATGGCGGCGTGAAAGTGGTGGCGGAATTCCTGGAAGTGCCGCCGCAATTCACCATCATCTTCGCGCCGGATTATTCCCGCCAATGCCGCCTGCGCTGGCGCATCGGCTGCGAGTTCGGCGCGGAGTTCGTCGATTAGGCCTTAATGGCCGCGCCTCCTTAACGGGGCTTTAGCGTTAATGGGTAAGCATCTCTGATCAGTCGCCGAGTGATCAGAGTATGCCCAAGCGTCCGTCCGCCGCCTTTCCGTCGGCGAAATTCCTGCTTCTCGCGTTGATGGTGCTCGTCCTCGGCGGCTGCCAGACCAATGGCATCGAGGATGTGACCGGCGCGCTCGGCGTCAGATCTGAAGCCGTCAATGCCGACGCCAGGCCGGACATGGACGCCCTGCGTGAGCGCTACCGCGCCAAGCCCGGCGATCCCAGCATTGCGCTCGCCTACGGCAAGGCGCTGCGCGAGAGCGGCCAGCGGGCGCAGGCTGTCGCGGTGATGGAGCAGGCCGTACTCGCCCATCCCAGCAACAAGGCATTGCTCGCCGGCTATGGCCGCGCGCTCGCCGACAACGGCAATTTTCAGCAGGCCTTCGATGTTCTCGGCCGTGCGCATACGCCCGAGGATCCGGATTGGCGCATCCTGTCGGCGCAGGGCGCGGCGCTCGATCAGCTCGGCCGCAACGAGGAGGCGCAGCAATATTACGCGACCGCCCTGAAGATCGTGCCCGACGAGCCGCAGGTGTTGTCCAATCTCGGCCTGTCCTACATGCTCCAGAACAATCTGCCGCGGGCAGAGGAAACGATGCGCCGCGCGCATGAGCGCAATCCCGGAGATCCCCGCGTGCGCGCCAATCTCGCGCTCGTGCTGGGGCTGGAAGGAAAGCAGGCGGAGGCCGAGGCCATCGTGAAGGCCGATCTGCCGCCGGATCAAGCGGCAGCAAAGGTCACGGCGCTGCGGCAATTGCTCGCGAAGAAGCAGCAGCGGGCGGACAGATAGCCCACGCTCTTCTCTTCGTAGATTCTCGTTTTGACGCGTTGTCTTCGCACGAACCGGTAGCCAGTTCGCTCGAAGACGCTTCCAGCCTTACGACGCCTTGCGATGCGGGGCGGATCCGCGGCCCGACCTGCCCTTCAGCTTTTTCAGCAGCGGCCCGAGCAGCGAACGCTTCGGCTTCTTCACCTCGCCGCGGCCGGCGAGGCGGTTCGCCATGCTCTGGAACAGAAGGGTGGTGCGGTGACTCTTGGAGACCTCCGCGATCATCTGGCCATTGTTGGCAGCGGTCGAGAACAGCTTCGAATCGAACGGGATCACCGCGAGCGGCTGGCTCTCCATGGTCTTGGCGAAGGCTTTGACCTCGATCTCCGCCCGCTTGTGCATGCCGACCTGGTTGAGGCAGTACAGCGGCGGCCGGTCGTTCGGCCGCGCCGCCTTGAGCACGCTCAGCATGTTCTTGGTGTTGCGCAAATTGGCGAGATCGGGCTCGGCGACGATCACGATGTCGTCGGCGTTGACCAACGCGCGCCGGGTCCAGCCCGACCATTGGTGGGGAACATCGAGCACGATGCAAGGCGTGGTCATGCGCAGCGTGTCGAACACCGCGTCGAAGGCTTCGGCGCCGAAATCATAGACGCGGTCGAGCGTCGCGGGCGCGGCCAGCAGGCTGAGCCGCTCGGTGCATTTGGCGAGCAGGCGCTCCATCAGCGCCGTGTCCGGCCGGTCCTGCGACAGCACCGCGTTGGCGATGCCCTGCACCGGATCCTGATTGTAGTCGAGGCCCGCGGTGCCGAAGGCGAGGTCGAGATCGATCACGACGGAATCGAGCGCGAGATCGCGGGCGATGGTCCAGGCCACGTTGTGCGCGACGGTGGACGCGCCGACGCCGCCCTTGGCGCCGACCACCGCGATGACACGGCCGGTGATGATGGCTTCCGACGCCGAGAACAGGCTGCAGATCGAGCGGACCACGTCGAGGGTTTCGACCGGTCCGACCACGTAATCGTTGACGCCGCGGCGGACCAGCTCGCGATAGGGCGCGGTGTCGTTGGGATTGCCGATCACCACGACGCGGGTACCGGGATCGCAGACGCCGGCGAGGTCGTCGAGCCCCTCCAGGATGTCGCGCGTGCCGTCGGACTCGATCACGATCACGTTCGGCGTCGGCATCGATTCATAGACTTCGATCGCCGCAGCGAGGCCACCGTCCCTGGCAGTGAGATGCGCCTTGGCGAGCCGGCGATCCTCCCCCGCCGCGGTCACCGCGGCGAGCGTCTGCTCGGTCTCGCAAAAGGCCTGCACCGAGATGCGGGGAACCGGCGCAATGTGTTCGTCGGGGTGCCGCGGATCGTCCGCGTCTTCGTCGTGGATATCACTCATTTGCCGGTGTCGCTGAGTTTGGCCTTGTCGGCCTCGGGATAGGCAGTCGCAGTGGGCGAGCCCTTGCGATAGCGGTCGAAGGCGATGTCGCGCCGTGCGGTGTAGGCGGGCGTCTCGGCGCGCGGCTGTTCGAGATCGGCGGGGTTGTCGATCATGGCCGCGAGGTTGCGCTGGCTGGCGCAGCCCAGATTGAAATACGGCCGGTTCTCGTTGTAGCCGGGGTCGAGGATGTTCGGACCAACGTCTTCCGGCCACAGTCCGCAGGGTCCGGCCACCGCGCTGATCTTGGAATAGCTCAGCCGGATCGTCGGCAGCAGGCCAGGATCCTCAGGACGATAGGGATGCTGGACGATGGCGCGCGAGGGCACGCCGCCGGATGCGAGCACGGAGCGGATTTCCTGATAGGTTGCCGCCGCCGCGCGCGAATTCGCGGTGTCGGTGGGCACGTCGACGACGACGGAGCCGGTGCCTTCGCGCACCCAGTCCCGGGCAATGCCGACGACATCCGCGTGTTGCGCAGCCGAGAGGCCGCCGCGCGCCTTGCCGACGAAGATCACGATCGAGCGCTTGCCCTCCTGCACCGCGATCGGGTGGCGCTGGCGATAGTCGGTCGGCACCGTCTGAGTGACGATTTCACCGGTGGTGTTGCACGCGCCCAGCATGACGGACAGTCCCGTCAGCGCCAGCGCTACGCTGAAGTGGCGGCGTCGGTCGGCTATCGTCCTCGTCATCGCTTGATCCCCTCTTGCCCCGTTTCCTGTCCCGTCCCCCCGGCCGTCCGCTTGTCGTCAGTCGATGATGAAACCGAAATCGCCAGGCGTGCCGTTGATCGGATCGACGCGGCGCGCGATGCCATAAAGGCGGTTCATGCGGCCGAGCAGCGCCGTCTGCGCGTCGGAGGCCGGCGCGAAACCGTCGTCGGGCCGCGACAATTCCTTCTGGGCGACGGCGCGCACCACATAGGGCGTCACGATCACCATCAGCTCGGTCTCGTTGTTGACGAAGTCCTGGCTGCGGAACAGCGCGCCGATGATCGGCACCTGGTCGACGCCGGGCAGGCCGTTGATCGCCTGCTTGGTGTGCTGCTGAATCAGGCCGGCCATCGCCATCGAGCCGCCGGAGGGAATTTCCAGCGTCGTTTCGGCGCGGCGGGTCTGAACCGAGGGGATCGTGATGGAGTTGCTCGAGGTCGAGGACACCGCCTGCGTCAGCGTGATCGCGTTCGTATTCGACAGCTCCGAGACCTCGGTCATGACGCGCAGGCTGATGCGGCCTTCGCTGAGCACGACCGGGGTGAAATTCAGGGAGATGCCGAACTTCTTGTAGGTGACCTGGGTGGTACAGACGTGGGTGACCGGATCGCAGGAATAGCCCGCCGGAATCGGGAATTCGCCGCCAGCGATGAAGGTTGCGGATTCGCCCGAGATCGCGGTCAGGCTCGGCTCGGCGAGGGTGCGCATGACGCCGGCGCTTTCCATCGCGCGCATCGTGGCGCTGACGGTGGCGACGCCCTTGGCGAGGCCGGCGACGCCGAGTCCGTTGTTGGCGACGATCGGCCCACCAGAGACCGAGAACGGGTTGGAGTTGTTGAAGTTCACCACCGCGGTGCCGGCGTTCAGGCTGGCGCTGAGATCGACGCCCAGCTGCTTGACGATATCGCGGCGGACTTCGCCGACGACGACCTTGAGCATCACCTGGTCGCGGCCGCGCACGACGATATTGTTGACGACCTTGTCGCTGCCGCCGACGAGCTTTGCGGCGACGTCGCCGGCCTGCTGGGCCTCGACCGGGCTTGAGACCGAGCCGGTCAGCATCACGCTGTCGCCGACGCCTTCGATCTGCACGCCCGGCAGCGACTGGCGCAGCGCGGCGCGCATGCCGTTGAGGTCGCGCTTCACCGCGATGTCGTAGGAGGCGACCTGCTGGCCGTCGGCGGTGAAGAACACCACGTTGGTCTGGCCGACCTGGCCGCCGATGATATAGGCGCGCTGCGCCGAGCGAATCACCGCGTTGGCGATCTTGGGATCGGCCACCAGCACGTCCTTGACCTCGCGCGGCAGGTCGATGACGACGGACTTGCCGACGCCGAGCGACAGGAAGCGCGTCCGTGCCGGCGCGATCGTCGCGACCGGCGACACACCGAGATCAGGCGCTTGCATCGGTGTCTGGTCGCCGACCGGTGCGTCCGCGGCACTGAGCCGGTCGGGGGCTGCGAGCAGCCCCAGCATCAGCATCGTCCCCGCCAAGAACGAGCGCGCGCGCTTCCCCCGAATGCGCACGCCCGTCCGATCATCCCCGTAGTTCATGCTATCCCCATCATCACTTCTGTGACGTCAGTTGCCGCGCCTGCACGCCGTAACGAATTACATTCACGCCGGCGGGACGCTTGACCGCCTGGTCCTCGGGCGTGCCATCGACTGCGTTGGCATCGACGATGCTCCGCAGCGCGAGCTGGAGCGTGCCGCCCTGGCGCGCAGCCGACAGCGTGGCGACCTGGTCAGGCTTGAGCTCGAGCGTGACGGTCTTGCCGATCACGGCGGTCTGGCCGTCCTTCTCCTTCGGCGCCTGGTCGATCGCGAGCACGCGGATGTTGGTCAGGATGACCTCGGACACGATCAGGTCATTGCCGCCGGTCGGTCCGTTGGTGTCGGGATTTTTCAGGCGGCGGGTCAGCACGATGTCGACGCGGTCGTTCGGCAGGATGAAACCGCCGGCGCCGGTCTCGGCTGAAATTTCGGTGGAGACGGCCCGCATGCCGGAAGGCAGGATCGCAGCCATGAAGCCGGAGCCTTCGGCCCTGACCAGCTTCTGCTCGCGGATCGGCTCGCCCTGCATCAACGGCACGCGCGCGATCGAGCCGGCGATCTGGGTCTGCGCCTCGGGCCTGCTGTCGCGGCGGATGAAGGCGTTGCTCGCGGTCGCCGCCGGCCAGGCCTGCCATAGCAGATCCTCGGGCTTCACGGCCTGGCCGAGCCCGATGTCGTTTTTCGCGACCAGGACCTCGACCGTCGGCAGCTTCTCGGCGACGGGCAGAACGGGCGCGGGCGCACTCTGATAGCTGCTCGCCAGATACGCAGCGACGCCGCCGGCGCCCAGTGCGATGACGAGAACGACAATGCGTGCGGTATTCATACGCTTCTACTCTTACGCGGGGCACTCGAACCGCACCTGGCGGGTTCCCCCGCGTCGATGAGTAGGGAGTAAAAGTATAAGGGGTGTTGCGAGGTCGAATGTGATGGCCGATCACGCTGCGGGTTTTCGGCAGATGGTGAACGCAGCGTTATTCGGTCGGCCAGCGGCCCCGTAGATTCACGTAGCGCGTGAGACGCGTGCGGATGCAGCGCGGGGGCGTCATGGTGAATGGGTGGTTAGTGATGGGAGAGGCTCGAAGTCGCGCGTCATCGCAGTGTGTGCTGCGACGCGTCGGCGATCCGTGATCCTGAGGTGCGAGGCTGTCGATGCAACGCATCGCAAGGCGAGCCTCGAAGGATGAGCGGCCGGGATGCAGCCGGGCCGTCGTCCTTCGAGGCTCGTCCTGCTATGCAGGACAAGCGCCTCAGGATGACGGTGATAAATTGACGCCTGCGTAGCCCGACGCTACTTCGCCCGCTTCTGCTCGATCGCGTCCCAGATCTTCGCCGCCACATCTGGGCCGCCGAGCCGCGTAATGGCGCGGATGCCGGTCGGCGAGGTGACGTTGATCTCGGTGAGGTTGCCGTTGATGACGTCGAGGCCGACGAACAGGAGGCCGCGCTCGCGCAGCGCCGGTCCGACGGTGGCGCAGATCTCGCGCTCGCGCACCGTGAGCTCGGTCTCCTGCGCCGCGCCGCCGCGCACCATGTTGGAGCGGAGGTCGTCCGCGGCCGGGACGCGGTTCACCGCGCCGGCGAACTCGCCGTTGACGAGGATGATGCGCTTGTCGCCGTGCTTCACCTCGGGGATGAATTGCTGGATCACCCAGGGCTCTTTGAACGTCACCGAGAACATGTCGAACAGCGAGCCGAAATTCATGTCCTGCGGCATCACGCGGAAAACCGCGGCACCGCCATGGCCGTGCAGCGGCTTCATGACAACGGCTCCATGTTTGTCGCGAAAGGCGTTGATCTCATCGAGGTCGCGCGAGATCAGGGTCGGCGGCATCAGCTGCGGAAAGTTCATGACGAACAGCTTTTCCGGCGCGTTCCGCACCGAGGCGGGATCGTTGACGACCAGCGTCTTCGGATGGATGCGCTCCAGGAAATGCGTCGAGGTGATGTAGGCGAGGTCGAACGGCGGGTCCTGGCGGAGCAGCACCACGTCAAAGCCGTTGAGCGCCTCGCGCCTGGGCTCCCCGAGGGTGAAATGGTCGCCGGGCTCGTCGCGCACCGTGAGGAGCTGAACCGGAGCGACCAGCTCGTCGCCGACCATCGAGAGCTTGTCCGGCGTGTAATAGGACAGGCCGTGGCCGCGCTTCTGCGCCTCCAGGAGCAGTGCAAAGGTGGAATCGCCCTTGATGTTGATGCGGGCGATGGGGTCCATCTGGACGGCGACGTTCAGTTTCATGGTCTGCCTTTCAGGTCAAGGCGTCGAATGCCGCCAACACATGGCGCGGAAGTGATCGCGGCGCAATCAGCATGGCGTCGAATCGCAATTCGAATTCGGCATGCTCGGGATGCGCCACGAGCCAGCCTTGTGCGGCATCGATGATGCGCTGCTGCTGGCGCGGCGTGACCGCGAAGGCAGCGTCATCCAGCGTCGCCCGCGCCTTGACCTCGACGAAGGCGATCAGATTGCGGCGGCGCGCCACGATGTCGATCTCGCCATGCGGGGTGCGATAACGCTTGGCGAGGATGCGGTAGCCCTTGGCCATGAGAAAGGCGGCGGCGCGGCTCTCGGCGGAGATGCCGGTGCGGAACGCGGCGACGCGCTCGGGCGAGGCGACTTTCGGTTCCGCCGGGACCTCAGTCTTCGCCATCGCCGCCCCGCAAGTCCTTGTGCACGTCTTTGGCGAGCTCGAGCGCGCGGGCGTAGACCTCGCGTCGTGGCCGGCCCGAAAGTGCGACCGCATGCGCCACGGCATCCTTGACGCTGTGCGCGGCCAGCTGCTCGCGCAAGAGACCGTCGAGCGCATCCGATGCCAGCACGTCGGCGTTTGCTGCAGGCGGACCGATCACCAGAACGAATTCACCGCGCGTCTCCGGCGCGTCGGCTTGCCGCGCGAACTCGGCGAGGGGCGCACGCCTGACCTCCTCGTGCAACTTCGTCAGCTCGCGGCAAACCGCGGCCTCTCGTTCACCCATGATCTCGGCGAGATCGGTCAATGTGGCCTGCATGCGATTGCCCGATTCGAACATCACCAGCGTCGCGTCGATGCGCGCAAGCTCGGCCAGGCGTGCGCGGCGCGCGGCCGATTTCGCCGGCAAAAAGCCTTCGAAGAAGAAGCGGTCGGTCGGCAGCGCTGCGACGGACAGCGCCGCCAGCACCGACGACGGGCCGGGCAGCGCATAGACCGCATGGCCGGCAGCGCAGACCTCGCGCACCAGCTTGAAGCCGGGATCGGAGATCAGCGGCGTGCCGGCGTCGGAGACCAGCGCGACCGAGCCGCCTGCCGCAAGCGCCTCCAGGATCTTTGGGCGCGCGGCTTCCGCGTTGTGCTCGTGATAGGGCTTGAGTTGGGCAGCGATGGCGTAGCGCTCGGTCAGGCGCCGGGTGATGCGGGTGTCCTCGCAGGCGATGACGTCGACGCCGGCGAGCGTCTGAAGCGCCCGCAGGGTGATGTCGCCGAGATTGCCGATGGGCGTCGCCACCAGATGAAGGCCGGGCGCCGCCTTCGGCGCCGTAAGCCGATGGGCGTCGATGGAGAAGCCGCGCGAGGCGGCATCTTGAGCTTCAGGCGTATTTATCGGGGCCGGCTTTGCGCGCATAATAAAGTCAACTTAGGCACGATCCGCAGGGCTGGGAACCGGCTCTTCGAAAAAGATCGTGCCGAGGTGAGGGCGGGCGGGAATGTGATCGATCCGGGATCGCGTTGCGAGGGAGTAAGGGTCCTCGCGCCATATTCGCGACCGAAACGCCGCCTTGATGCTGCGTGAGTGCGTGAGCAGTTGGCCAGGACGGAAGGCGGCCGGGTTAAGTGGCTATTATCCTTTTGTTTTGGTTAACTATTCGTCGACAATATGCCTGAATCCCCGGCTTGTGTCGTGGAAGGAGTGACCGGCTGCCGACGGCCGGTCGGAAGAGAAGTTGCCATGGTGGGCCCGCGTCATCCCAGATCTTCCTCTTCGGAGGAGTCTTCCGCTCCCGGGCCCCGATCGTCGGCGGCGACCCGGCGGAGTGCGCTCGGCCTCCTGCTCGGCGCGCCCTTGCTGTCGGCCTGCGCCGGCGTGCAGCAGAGTCTCAGTCAGTTCTCCAGCTCGGCGCCCCCGGCTCAGCCGGCTGGCCCGCCGCAACAGGCCGCGACCGCGGGCACCGGCGGGGTGAAGGTCGCCGTGATCCTGCCGCTCTCGGCCGCCGGCAATGCGGGCCTTGCGGCGCAATCCATGCGCAACGCCGCCGAGATGGCGCTGGCCGAGTTCCAGAACCCGAACATCCAGCTCCTGATCAAGGACGACAATGGCAGCCCGCAAGGCGCGCAAGCAGGTGCGCAGCAGGCGGTCGATGAGGGCGCCGAGATCATCCTGGGACCGCTGTTCGCGCAGTCGGTGCCTGCGGTGGCGCAGGTCGCGCGCACGCGGGGCATTTCGGTGATCGCGTTCTCGACCGATTCCAGCATCGCCGGACGCGGCGTCTATCTGCTCAGCTTCCTGCCGGAGTCCGACGTCAACCGCATCGTCGAATATTCCGCCAGCATCGGAAAACGCTCGGTCGCCGTGCTCGTGCCCGACAATGCCTATGGCAATGTCGTCGAAGCCGCCGTGAAGGCGGCGGTGCCGCGGCGTGGCGGGCGCATCGTCGCCTTCGAGAAATACGGCGCCGATCGCGCCACCCCGGCGCGGACCGTGGCGCAGCAGCTCGGCGGCGCGGACGCGCTGTTCATTGCCGATGACGGCGATGCCGTCGTTTCGGTCGCGGATGCGATGACTGCGGCGGGTGCGAATTTGCGCAACATCCAGCTGCTCGGCACCGGCCTGTGGGACAATCCGCGCGTCTATGCCAGCGCTGCGCTGCAAGGCGGTCTCTATGCCGCGCCGGACCCGGCCGGTTTTCGCGCGTTCTCCGGCCGTTATCGCACCAAATACGGCGCCGACCCGATACGCACCGCGACGCTCGCCTATGATGCGGTCGCCCTCGTCGCCGCGCTCGCGCGCACGCAAGGCACGACGCGCTTCTCGCCTGATGTGCTCACCAACCCCTCGGGCTTTGCCGGCATCGACGGTCTGTTCCGCTTCCGCGCGGATGGCACCAACGAGCGCGGGCTTGCGGTCATGAAGGTGACGCAGGGTGGCGGCGTTGCGGTCGCGGGCTCGCCGAAGAGTTTTGGGGCTTGATGGTTCACCTCTCCCGCTTGCGGGAGAGGTCGGCGCGTAGCCGGGTGAGGGCTTCCTCCTCTTGGGGATTCTCCCGTTGCGGAAACACCCTCTCCCCAACCCTCTCCCGCAAGCGGGCGAGGGAGCGCACCAATGACTTGGCTGAGGCTTACGCCGCCAAATCCGCGACCACAGCATCCAGCACCGGAAAACCGCTGCTGGTCACGCGCAGCCGGCCCGTCGCGTCGACCGTGATCGCGCCTTCCTCGCGGAGCAGCGCAATGCGGCCGGGGTCGAGCGGGCGGCCGGAGAGGGCTTTGTAACGCTCGGGGTCGATGCCCTCGGCGAGGCGCAGCCCCATCAGCAAGAACTCGTCGGCGCGTTCCTCGCTGTTGAGGAGCTCATCGGTGACGACGCCGTCGCCGTTGGTCTCGACCCGCATCAGCCAGGCTTCGGGGCGCTTCTCGGTGGCGGTGGCATGGCGCACGCCGTCGATGTCGAGGCGGCCGTGTGCGCCGGGGCCGATGCCGGCATATTCCTCGCCGCGCCAATAGACCAGATTGTGCCGGCACTCGGCGCCGCGCCGCGCGTGGTTGGAGATCTCGTAGGCGGGCAGGCCGAGCTTGTCGCAGGTTTCCTGCGTGACGTCGTAAAGCGCACGCGCGACGGCTTCGTCCGGTGTCTTAAGCTTGCCCGCCTGGTGCAGGCCGAAGAACGGCGTGCCTTCCTCGATCGTCAATTGGTAGAGCGACAGATGCTCGGCCGCTTCATCGATCGCGAGACGCAGCTCCTCGGCCCACATCGCCGGCGTCTGGTCAGGACGGGCGTAGATCAGGTCGAACGAATAACGGTCGAACGAGCGGCGCGCGATGGCGACGGCATCGAGGGCCTCGCGCGCACTGTGCATGCGGCCGAGCGCCTTCAACGAGGCATCGTCGAGCGCCTGCACGCCGAGCGAGACGCGGTTGACGCCGGCGGCGCGATAGCCGGCGAAGCGTGTGGCCTCGACGCTGGTCGGGTTTGCCTCCAGCGTCACCTCGACATCGTCAGCAACATGCCAGTGCTTGCCAATCGCATCGAGCACTGCGCCGACGGTTGCGGGCTGCATCAATGACGGCGTGCCGCCGCCGAGGAAGATCGAGGTGACCTCCCGGCCGGGCGCGCGCTTGGCGGTCGCAGCGATCTCGCGGGCGAAGGCCGAAGCGAAGCGCGCTTCGTCGATTGGTGCGTGGCGGACATGGCTGTTGAAGTCGCAATATGGGCATTTCGACAGGCAGAATGGCCAGTGCACGTAGACGCCGAAGGCTTCCTTAGCGCGGCTCAAGGCAGATCTCCGCCAGTTTCACGAAGGCGCGGGCGCGGTGCGACAGGCCGAGGCCGAGCGGCGGCAGGCCATGCTTCTCGATACTGTCCATCTCGCCGAAGGTGCGGCTGTGGCCGTCGGGCAAAAACATCGGGTCGTAGCCGAAGCCGGCGGTACCGCGCGGCGGCCAGACCAGCGTGCCGTCGACGCGCGCCTCGACCTGTTCGAGATGATCGTCGGGCCAGGCGACGCAGAGCGCGGAGACGAAATGCGCGGTGCGCTTCGCCGGAATCGTCGCGCCGCGCTCCTGGAGCAGGCGCTCGATCTGCGCCATCGCCACTGCGAAGTCTTTGTTTGGCCCGGCCCAGCGCGCGGAGAAAATGCCGGGCGCGCCGTCGAGCGCGTCGACCACGATGCCGGAATCATCGGCGAAGGACGGGAGCTTGCTTGCCCGCGCCGCCGCGATCGCCTTGATCGCGGCATTGCTGCGGAAATCATTGCCGGTCTCTTCGGGCTCGCTCAGGCCGAGATCTCCGGCCGACACCGCCTCGATGCCGTACGGCGCAAGCAGCTCCCGCATCTCGGCGAGCTTGCCGGGATTGTGGGTGGCGATGACGAGCTTGTCCGTGATTCGGCGGTGCATGGCCTATTGACTACGCTACCGCCAGTTTCTGCAAGTCAACCAGACGCGCGACGCCCTTGCGCGCCAGCGCCATCAAGGCCAGGAACTCGGTTTCGGTGAACGGCTCGCGTTCCGCGGTGCCCTGCACCTCGATGAGGCGGCCGTCGCCGGTCATGACGAAATTGGCGTCGGTCTCGGCTTCCGAATCCTCGGCGTAGTCGAGATCGAGCACCGGCGTGCCGTTGTAGATGCCGCAGGAGATCGCGGCGACGTTGTCGCGCAGCACGTTGGTCTTGATCATGTTGCGCGCCTTCATCCAGTTGATGCAATCGGCGAGCGCGACCCAGGCGCCGGTGATCGAGGCCGTGCGGGTGCCGCCGTCGGCCTGGAGCACGTCGCAATCGACCGTGATCTGGCGTTCACCGAGCGCTTCCAGATCGACGATGGTGCGAAGCGAGCGGCCGATCAGGCGCTGGATCTCGACGGTGCGGCCGCTCTGCTTGCCGGCGGAGGCCTCGCGGCGGGTGCGTTCGGAGGTTGCGCGCGGCAGCATGCCGTATTCGGCGGTGACCCAGCCGCGGCCCTGGCCCTTCAGCCACGGCGGCAGGCGGTCTTCCAGCGTGGCGGTGACCAGCACATGGGTATCGCCGAATTTCACCAGGCACGAGCCTTCCGCATATTTGACCACGCCGCGCTCCAGCGTCACGGGGCGCAATTCGTCGGGCGCACGGCGGCTTGGCCGCATGGGAAATCCTCCAAAACTCACGGGAAAAAGCTGTTCGCGGTGCTTGTAGGAGGGGCGAGGGTAGGCGGCAAGGTTTTTTCACCCCCTGATTTCGAGCCTGTAAACGCCACGCTTGTCAGGAGCGCCCGGGATGGACAAATTATGAGTATCTGAGAGGAGTTACCGTCTGTGGCCCATCACGATCCGATCCATCTGATCGCGCCGCGCGCAGGCCTCGCCCAGCTCAACGAGCGTTCCCGCGACATCTTTCGTCAAATTGTCGAAAGCTATCTCGCGACCGGCGACCCGGTGGGCTCGCGCAATATCTCGCGCCTGATCGCGATGCCGCTGTCGCCGGCCTCCGTGCGGAATGTCATGGCCGATCTGGAACAGCTCGGCCTGATCTATGCGCCCCATACCTCCGCCGGCCGGCTGCCGACGGAACTCGGCCTGCGCTTCTTCGTCGATGCCTTGATGCAGGTCGGCGACCTCAACGAGGCCGAACGACAGTCCATCCAGAGCCAGCTCTCGTCCGTGGGCGAGGCGCAATCGGTCGAGGCGGCGCTGGACCAAGCCTTGATGCGGCTGTCGGGCCTGACCCGTGCCGCCGCCGTCGTGCTGACGCCGAAATCCAATGCGCGGCTCAAGCACATCGAATTCGTCCGCCTGGAACCGGAGAAGGCGCTGGTGATCCTGGTTGGCGAGGATGGCCAGGTCGAAAACCGCGTCCTGACGTTGCCGCCCGGAGTTCCCTCCTCGGCGCTGACCGAGGCCGGCAATTTCCTCAATGCGCGGATTCGCGGCCGCACGCTGGCCGAGGCGCGGCTCGAGCTCGAGACCGCGCTCGGGGAGGCCCGCGCCGAGCTCGATCAGCTGACGCAAAAGGTGATCTCGGCTGGCATCGCAAGCTGGTCCGGCGGGGAGAACGAGGACCGCCAGCTCATCGTCCGCGGTCACGCCAATCTGCTGGAGGATCTGCACGCGCTGGAGGACCTGGAGCGGGTGCGCCTGTTGTTCGACGATCTCGAGACCAAGCGCGGCGTCATCGACCTGCTCGGCCGGGCCGAGACCGCCGAAGGCGTGCGAATTTTCATCGGGAGCGAGAACAAGCTATTCTCGCTGTCGGGTTCCTCCACCATCATCTCGCCCTATCGGGATGCCGCCGGCCATATCGTCGGCGTTCTCGGCGTGATCGGCCCGACGCGGCTGAATTATGCCCGCGTGATCCCGACGGTGGACTACGCCGCCCGTATCGTCAGTCGCCTTTTGGGGGGCTGACCGGCGTTTCCTCCGATCACAGGCGCTTGATTTTCGTAAGCTTAGGCACGATATCCGGGCCAACAATCCCCTGAGACGAGTTCGAGAATAGAGCCGATGACCGATCAAGACCGGCAACCCGAAGACACGACCGCGCCGACCGGCGAGCCCGTGGTGTCGAAGCCCTACATCATGCCCGACGATTCCGAGCCCGGTTCGGTCGAGACGCTGCAGAAGGAAGCCGCCGAGGCGCGCGACCGCATGCTGCGGACGCTGGCCGAGATGGAGAACTTGCGCAAGCGCACCACCAAGGAAGTCGCCGACGCCCGCCTCTACGGCATCACCGGCTTTGCCCGCGACGTGCTCGACATCGCCGACAACCTCCAGCGCGCGCTCGATGCCGTTCCGGCCGAGGCGCGTGCCGCGGCCGATCCCGGCCTGATCTCGTTGATCGAGGGCGTCGAGCTCACCGAGCGCTCGCTGCTCAACGCGCTGGAAAAGCATGGCGTGAAGAAGTTCGATCCGCAGGGCCAGAAGTTCGACCCGAATTTCCAGCAGGCGATGTTCGAGGTGCCCGATGCGTCGGTGCCGTCGGGCACCGTGGTGCAGGTCGTGCAGGCCGGCTACACCATCGGCGAACGCGTGCTGCGTCCCGCCCTGGTCGGTGTCGCCAAGGGCGGCGCGAAGGCTGCGCCCGCGGCCAACAACAATGAGTCGAGCGGCGCGACGAATTGAGTCTCACGGCTTCGCCGTCATTCCGGGTTCGACGCTTCGCATCGCCCCGGAATGACGGTGCGAAACTCTTACGCGCTCACCGCGATATCGGCAGACTGAATCCGCTTCACGCCGGCCTTGGCCATATCGGCCCAGGCCTTTGCCAGCGAGCCCTGTGTGTCGATGCCGCGGCAGGCGTCCTCCACCACATAGACGTCGAAGCCCGCCTTGCGCGCATCGAGCGCGGTCCAGGCGACGCAGAAATCGGTCGCGAGGCCAGCGACGAAGACGCGCTTGATCTTGCGGCCCTTCAGGTAGCCGGCAAGGCCCGTCGAGGTCTTGCCGTCGGCTTCGAGGAAGGCCGAGTAGCTGTCGACGTCCCTGTGAAAACCCTTGCGGATGATGAGTTCGGCGTGCGGGATCGCAAGGTCCTTCGACAGCGCGGCACCGTCGGTGCCCTGCACGCAATGGTCCGGCCACAGCACCTGCTTGCCGTAGGGAAGATCGACGGTCTCGAACGGCTTCTTGCCGGAATGCACCGAAGCGAACGAGATGTGGCCGGGCGTGTGCCAGTCCTGCGTCATCACCACGTTCGCAAACGCTTTCGCGATCTTGTTGATGACCGGCACCACCTGCTCGCCTTCCTTCACCGCAAGGCTGCCGCCGGGCAGGAAGCAGTTCTGCACGTCGATCACGAGCAGGGCGGAGGCCTCGTCCGGCTTGATTGACGCGGCCGCAAACAGCGCGGTTGGAGCGAGGCCCGCGAGCGCCGTGGTCGCAAGCGCCGCCAACGTGTGTCGCCGATCCAGCATCGTTCGTCTCCCCTCCAGGATGATCCACGGGAAGAAAGCCTAGTTCCGTTCGCATACGAACAGAAGCCCGAAAATGCAGCCGATATTGGTGAGTGGTTGGGCTTTGGTCGGCGGGTTCGCTTAACCTCTCCCGCTTGCGGGAGAGGTCGCTGCGCTCGCAGAGCGCGGCGGGTGAGGGCTCTTCCACGTCGGGAGTGTCCCCTTGCGGAGACACCCTCTCCCCAACCCTCCCCCGCGAGCGGGGGAGGGAGCGCATCCAGTTTGTGGATGCGACTACCCCTTCGGCTGGATGCCGTCGCGCACGGCGCGGAAGCGGGTGAAGGCGGCTTGCCACTGGTCGCGCGGGGCGCTGGCGATGATGCGCAGCGAGGCGCCGCCGGTCGAGAAGCGGATCCACTGCACCACGGTCACCGGCGTCTTGTCCTTGCCGCTGACGCCGTCGATCCGGGTCTCGAAACCCTGCTGGCCGTTGATGCGGATCGGCTCGGACATGGTGACGCGCGACTCGCGCACGCCGGGAATCTGCAGCGCCGCCTCCTGCGCAAAGCGGGCGCGGTCGTCGGCCTGCTGCGGGGTGGCGCCGATCAGGCCGAGGATCATGAACGGCTTCGATTCGTAGCCTGCGCTCTCGTTGCCGTCGGCAAGGATGATGCTCGAGCCCGGCGCCAGCGTGCGGATGTCCTTGAAGTCGGCGAGATCGGTGATCTTGAACGGCATCAGCGCGATCTGCTCTTCGGCCGAGACCTGCTTGCGGGTCACAGTGCTCGCAAACATCTGCCGCACCGCTTCATCGGTGTAGATCTTGGTCGCATTCTCCGGGATCTGCACCGCGACATAGCCGGAGAAGCCAGCGCCCGGCACGATCATCGAATAGCGCCTCACCGGAGTGTCGCCGGCCTTGCCGCTTTCGCTGGTGAAATAAGCAAGGCCCGCGGGGGTCTCGATCTTGTCCTGCTTGACGCCGTTCGCACCGGCCGGATTGGAATTGAAGGCGCTCACGACCTCGCCATAGGCCGCAGGCGGCAGCTCGGTGATCAGCACCTTGACGCTGCCGTCCTCGCTCTCGAAGCCCGGAAAGGTTTTTGCCGTGTTGAGGCCGACCAGCGGCACCATGCCGAGGCGCAGGCCAGGCGGGTAAACGGCGTCGGCAGCAAGGGCCGGAAGCGCCGAGGCGACGAGGAGGGTGAACGCGGCGAGGAGGCGGATCAGCTTCATGGGCACTCTGATTGGTTCACATTGAGGCCGTTCGATGGTCGGCCATTGGGCCGCTTTGTCGCGCGGAGCAGCTGTGCTGCGGCTGCCGGCCGGACCGCCTTTTAGCGGGTTTGGCCTTGCCGCAACAGGGTGGGGCGGACTGCGATAGCGGGGGCTTGCCGAGGCCTGAACCTGTTAATATTTCCTCACCCGCAAGGGTGGTTGAGCCCGGATATGATCTTCCAAACCCGATGTTTTCGCGGCCGAAACTTGCGTTCGGTCCTTGCGGGCCCCTCCCCCCCTCCTATATGAGCCTCAATCATCGCAATATCGCGGATGTTTGATCTTAGGGGGTTTCGGTCGGGTGCCTTCTGGGCCCAGCCAACCTGCCGCAAAAAGAAGGATATCAGGACCATGGGAAAGGTCATTGGGATCGACCTCGGCACCACGAACTCGTGCGTCGCCGTGATGGATGGCAAGAACGCCAAAGTCATCGAGAATTCCGAAGGCATGCGCACGACGCCTTCGATCGTTGCCGTCACGGATGACGGCGAGCGCCTCGTCGGCCAGCCGGCCAAGCGCCAGGCCGTCACCAATCCCGAGCGCACCTTCTTCGCAGTGAAGCGCCTCATCGGCCGCCGCTACGACGACCCGATGGTCGAGAAGGACAAGAAGCTCGTCCCGTACAAGATCGTGAAGGCTTCCAACGGCGACGCCTGGGTCGAGGCCGACGGCCAGACCTACTCGCCCTCGCAGGTCTCGGCGTTCATCTTGCAGAAGATGAAGGAGACCGCGGAAGCTCATCTGGGCCAGAAGGTCGACCAGGCCGTCATCACCGTTCCCGCCTACTTCAACGACGCCCAGCGCCAGGCGACCAAGGACGCCGGCAAGATCGCGGGCCTCGAAGTGCTGCGCATCATCAACGAGCCGACCGCGGCCGCGCTCGCCTATGGCCTCGACAAGACCAAGGCCGGCACCATCGCGGTGTACGACCTTGGCGGCGGCACCTTCGATATCTCCATTCTCGAGATCGGTGACGGCGTGTTCGAGGTGAAGTCGACCAACGGCGACACCTTCCTCGGCGGCGAAGACTTCGACATGCGCCTGGTCGGCTATCTCGCCGACGAGTTCCAGAAGGAGCAGGGCATCAACCTGCGCAACGACAAGCTCGCCTTGCAGCGCCTGAAGGAAGCCGCTGAAAAGGCCAAGATCGAGCTGTCCTCGACGACGCAGACCGAGATCAACCTGCCCTTCATCACCGCGGACCAGACCGGCCCGAAGCATCTGACGATGAAGCTCACCCGCGCCAAGTTCGAGGCGCTGGTCGACGACCTCGTGCAGAAAACCATCGAGCCCTGCCGCAAGGCGCTGAAGGACGCCGGCGTCACCGCCGGTGAAATCGGCGAGGTGGTGCTGGTCGGCGGCATGACCCGCATGCCGAAGGTCCAGGAGGTTGTGAAGCAGCTGTTCGGCAAGGAGCCGCACAAGGGCGTCAACCCGGACGAAGTCGTGGCGATTGGTGCCGCGATCCAGGCCGGCGTGCTCCAGGGCGACGTCAAGGACGTGCTGCTGCTCGACGTGACCCCGCTGTCGCTGGGCATCGAGACGCTGGGCGGCGTGTTCACCCGCATCATCGACCGCAACACCACGATCCCGACCAAGAAGAGCCAGGTGTTCTCGACGGCTGAAGACAATCAGAATGCCGTCACCATCCGCGTCTTCCAGGGCGAGCGTGAAATGGCGGCCGACAACAAGATGCTCGGCCAGTTCGATCTGATGGGCATTCCGCCGGCTCCGCGCGGCATGCCGCAGATCGAGGTGACCTTCGACATCGACGCCAACGGTATCGTCAACGTCTCGGCCAAGGACAAGGCGACCGGCAAGGAGCAGCAGATCCGGATCCAGGCCTCGGGCGGCCTGTCGGAAGCCGACATCGAGAAGATGGTCAAGGACGCCGAGGCCAATGCGGCGGCCGACAAGAAGCGCCGCGAGGCGGTCGATGCCAAGAACCATGCGGACGCGCTGGTGCATTCCACCGAGAAGGCCCTCGCCGAGCACGGTTCGAAGGTCTCCGAGACCGAGCGCCGCGCCATCGAGGATGCCGTCAGCGACCTCAAGGAGGCGCTGAAGGGCGACGATGCCGAGGCGATCAAGGCCAAGACCAACACCCTGGCCCAGGCCTCGATGAAGCTCGGCGAAGCCATGTACAAGCAGCAGGCCGAGGCCGACGCCAAGAAGGACGCGGCCAAGGACGACGTCGTCGACGCGGAATTCACCGAGGTCGACGACGAGAAGAACAACAAGAAGTCCGCTTAAACCCCAAGAGGGTGACGATGCGGACGGCTTGGACCTCAGACGCGCTAAAGGCCTCCTCCCTCGCGGGGGAGGCCAACGTGTCGGGACGGGCGGTCAAGACGCCTGTTACGATCAATCAATTCCCAGCCGTTATGCTCAATGTTGCTACGCTGCCCTCTGCCGCGACGCGCAAGGCCGCCTATATCAAGGCTGCCTATGTCGTCGCGCAGCGGCATCGTTTCGCCCCGACTTGATTCGCGATTGGATAGACCGAGTCCGACATGTCCACGTCCACCAAGCGCTGCTACTACGAGACCCTCGAAGTCGAACGCGACGCCGACGAATCCAAGCTGAAATCGTCGTTCCGCAAGCTGGCAATGAAATTCCATCCCGACCGCAATCCCGGGGACCATACCAGCGAAGTCAAATTCAAGGAGATCAACGAGGCCTATGAGGTCCTGAAGGACAAGGACAAGCGCGCCGCCTATGACCGCTATGGCCACGCCGCGTTCGAGCAGGGCGGCGGCTTTGGCGGCGGCGCCGGTTTCGGCGCCGGCTTCGCCTCCTCTTTCTCCGACATTTTCGAAGACCTGTTCGGCATGGCCGGACAGCGCGGCCGCGGCGGCCGCGAGCGCGGCGCCGATTTGCGCTACAACATGGAGATCACGCTCGAGGAGGCGTTTGGCGGCAAGACTGCGCAGATCGAGATCCCGGTCTCGGTCACCTGCGAGGCTTGCTCGGGCATCGGCGCCAAGGCCGGTACCAAGCCGAAGACTTGCTCGACCTGCGGTGGCGCCGGCCGTGTGCGGCAGTCGCAGGGCTTCTTCACGCTCGAGCGCACCTGTCCCGGCTGCCAGGGACGCGGTCAGATGATCGAGGACGCCTGCCCCTCCTGCGCGGGCCAGGGCCGCGTCACGCGCGAGCGCACGTTGTCGGTCAACATTCCGCAAGGCGTCGAGGATGGCACCCGGATCAGGCTCGCCGGCGAGGGCGAGGCCGGGGTCCGCGGTGGTCCGCCCGGCGACCTCTACATCTTCCTATCGCTGGCCCAGCACCAGTTCTTCCAGCGCGACGGCGCCGATCTGCATTGCCGCGTGCCGATCTCGATGGTGACGGCCGCCCTTGGCGGCGAATTCGAGGTGCCGACGATCGAGAAGAGCAAGGCCAAGGTGAAGGTGCCCGCCGGAACCCAGTCGGGCCGCCGTTTCCGCATTGCATCAAAGGGCATGCCGGTGCTGCGCTCGCGTCAGATGGGCGACATGTACGTCCAGGTCGTGGTCGAGACCCCGCAGAACCTCACCAAGAAGCAGCAGGAATTGCTGGCCGAGTTCGAAAAGCTCTCCTCCGGCAACACCCAGCCGGAATCCGAGGGATTCTTCGCCAAGGTCAAGGATTTCTTCGGCAACCGGGCGAGTTGACGCGTCTTGACCGTGTCGTCTTCGGCCTATACGTCTTTATGACCATTTTCTGACACGCCGCGTCCCGCGGTCCCGTCCGGTCCTGACATGCCATTGCCATCGTCCGCGCGTGCGTTGAAGAAGCCTCGTCTTGATGACGAGGTGCGCTTTCTCAGATCTTGGATCGAAAAGCCGCTGCACATGGGCGCGGTGATGCCGTCGGGCAAGCTGCTGGCCCGGACCATGGCCCATTACGTCGATATCGATTCCGACGCGCCGGTGGTTGAGCTCGGGCCCGGCACCGGCGCCATCACCTCGGCGCTGATCGAGCGCGGCATCGACCAGAAGCGCCTCGTCCTTGTCGAATACAATCCCGGCTTCTGCGCCCTGCTGCGCGACCGCTACCCGCAAGCCAAGGTGGTGCAGGGTGATGCCTATCGCCTGCGCGACACGCTCTGGAACGTCTTGAGCGCGCCGGCCTCCGCGGTCGTCTCCGGCCTGCCGCTCGTCACAAAACCGATGCTGACGCGGCTGCGCCTCATCCGCGATGCCTTCACGGCGCTGGCGCCCGGTGCGCCGTTCATCCAGTTCACCTATGCGGTGGTGCCGCCGATCCCGAAATCGCTGCCCGGCGTGTCCACAGAGGCCTCGGAACGGATCTGGATGAACCTTCCTCCGGCCCGCGTCTGGGTGTATCGCAAGGACTAACCTGTCGCCACAAACGCGGTGCGCTCCCTCTCCCGCTTGCGGGGAAGGGCTGGGGTGGGGGTGTCTCCACGGTGGGATTCCCCCAGTCGAGAAAGCCCCCTCCCGCCGCGCTTCGCGCGTCGACCTCCCCCGCAAGCGGGAGAGGTGAACGGAGTTCGCCGCCCGGATGTCAGCTCCCAAGATCCTGGTCATTCCCGGCTCACTGCGCACCGGCTCGCATAATGCGAAGCTGGCGGCGCTCGCAGCCTATGAATTCGACCAGGCCGGCGTCGACGTCACCCGCATCTCGCTCGCTGATTTTCCGCTGCCGATCTATGACGGCGATCTCCAGGCCAAATCCGGCGTGCCCAAGCACGCCATCAATCTCAAGCGCATGATCGGCGCGCATCACGGCGTGCTGATCGTCACGCCCGAATACAATGCTTCGGTGCCGCCGCTGCTGAAGAACGCGATCGACTGGGTCAGCCGCGTGCACGATCTGCACGAGGCGCGCGGCGACGTGTTCCGCAACCGCGTCTTCGCGCTCGCCGGCGCGTCGCAGAGCCGGCTGGGCGCGGCCCGTGCGCTGCAGGCGTTGCGGCTGATCCTGACCTCCTGCCACGCCCATGTGATTGCCAGCCAGCTCACGCTTGCCTTTGCCGATCAGGCCTATGACGATATGGACAGGCTGAAGAACGAGGGCGATATCGCCGCGTTGAAGGAGCTGGTGCGGCAGTTGATCGACATTTCCCAACGCATGATGTGAGGTGACATGACGCCAGCCGAGATCGCCCCCAAGGACCGCCTGATCGTTCCGCTCGACCTGTCGAGCCCGGAGGCTGCCGAGGCGATGGTCGCAAAGCTTGGCGACAGCGTCACCTTCTACAAGATCGGCTACCAACTCGCCTATGCCGGTGGCCTGCCGCTGATCGGCAAGCTTGCCGACACGGGCAAGAAGGTGTTTGCCGATCTCAAGATGCACGACATCGGCAACACCGTGATGCGCGGTGTCGAGAGTGTCGCCAAGCTGGGGGCGACTTTCCTCACCGTCCACGCTTATCCGCAGACCATGAAGGCGGCCGTCGAGGGACGTGGCGGCTCGAGCTTGAAGATTCTCGCGGTCACCGTGCTGACCTCCTACGACGACGACGATCTGCACGCGGCCGGATATCGGCTCGGCGTCTCAGAGCTGGTCGAGGCCCGCGCCCAACAGGCACAGGTGCTCGGTGTCGATGGCCTCGTGTCCTCGCCCGAGGAAGTGGGCGCCCTGCGAAAGATCGTCGGTCACCAGATGAGCCTCGTCACGCCAGGCATCCGCCCCGCGGGCGCGCCGAGTGGCGACCAGAAGCGGATCATGACGCCGGGTCGTGCGATCGCCGCAGGTGCCGATTATCTCGTCGTCGGACGTCCGATCCTCGAAGCCGCCGACCCCAGGGCGGCGGCCGACGCCATCCAGGCGGAGATCGCGCAAGCGCTCGGCTGAGCAACAACCAGGGAGAGAAGAACAATGGCAAAAGGCTACTGGATCGGGCGCGTCGATGTGAGCAATGACGAGGGCTACAAGCCCTATGCACTCGCCAACGGTCCGATCTTCAAGAAATGGGGTGGTCGCTTCGTCGTTCGCGCCGGCAAGTTCACCACCGTCGAAGGCGCCAGCCGCAACCGCAACGTCGTGATCGAATTCCCGGACTACGAGACCGCGCTCGCCTGCTACAACTCGCCGGAATACCAAGCCAATATCAAGGTGCGCCAGCCGCACTCCATCGCCGAGCTCATCATCATCGAGGGCTATGACGGCCCGCAGCCGTCGGACGGCTGAGGCACGATCTTTCTTACCCTCCCCTGGAGGGGGAGGGTCGATCGCGCGCAGCGCGAGCGGGGTGGGGTGATCTCTCCGCTCGGGCACGGCTGGTTGCGGAGAGACCGCCACCCCGTCACGCAATCTCGCTTTGCTCGATCGCGTGCCCGACCCTGCCCCTCCAGGGGAGGGTGGAAGCACGCCTCTGATCCCCCTCGGTTGCCGGAACTGCCTCCCCCCGCTACAACGGCCCTAGAGAGGATCACACCATGTCCGACATGCGCTTGATTGTTGCTGGGGCTGGCGGCCGGATGGGCCGCGCGCTGACGCGGGCGATTGCCGAGAGCAAAGGTGCGGTGCTGGCCGGCGCGCTGGAGGCGCCGGGCTCGGACTTGCTCGGCAAGGATGCCGGCGTGCTCGCAGGCCTGCCGGCCAACGGCATCACGCTCTCCGCCGATCTCTGGGCGATGTCCAAGGATGCTGATGGCATCCTCGATTTCACCGTGCCGGCGGCGACCATCGCCAATGTCGCGATCGCCGCCCAGCGCGGCCTTGTCCATGTCATCGGCACCACCGGGCTGTCGGCCTCCGATAACGCCGTGATCAAGAGCGTGACCAACCGCGCCGTCGTGGTGCAATCCGGCAATATGAGTCTGGGCGTCAACCTGCTTGCCGCCGTGGTCAAGCGCGTCGCCAAGGCGCTGGACCAGAGTTTTGATATCGAGATCGTCGAGACCCATCATCGCATGAAGGTCGACGCGCCCTCGGGCACTGCGCTGATGCTGGGCCAGGCAGCAGCTAGCGGGCGCGGCATTCCGCTCGACGAACACTCCGCGCGCGGCCGCGACGGCATCACCGGCGCACGCCGGCCCGGCGACATCGGCTTTGCCTCCTTGCGCGGCGGCACCGTGGCCGGCGATCACAGTGTCAGCTTCCTCGGCCAGTTCGAACGCCTGACCCTGTCGCATCACGCCGAGGACCGCATGCTGTTCGCCCATGGCGCGCTCAAGGCGGCGCTGTGGGCGCACGGCAAAGCGCCGGGGCATTACTCCATGGCCGACGTGCTCGGCCTGTCCGACATCTGAACCAGAGCATGATCCGGAAAAGTGCGAAGCGGTTTTCCGACAAGGTCATGCTCAGAACAATAAACTAGATGGAAAGCAGTTGATGAGCGAACGTCTTCTCGTGCTCGTGCGGCATGGCCAGAGCGAATGGAATCTGAAGAACCTGTTCACGGGGTGGAAGGATCCTGACCTCACCGAGCTCGGCGTGAGCGAAGCCAAGGAAGCCGGCCGCAAGCTGAAGGCACAGGGTCTCGTGTTCGACGTCGCCTACACCTCGGTCTTGACGCGCGCGCAGCACACGCTGGACCTCATCCTCGGCGAGCTCGGGCAAGAAGGCCTGCCGACCGCGAAGAACCTCGCGCTGAACGAGCGCGACTATGGCGATCTCTCCGGCCTCAACAAGGACGACGCCCGCAAGAAATGGGGCGAGGACCAGGTGCTGATCTGGCGCCGCTCCTACGACGTGCCGCCGCCCGGTGGCGAAAGCCTGAAGGATACGCTCGCGCGGGCGCTGCCCTACTACGTGCAGGAGATCCTGCCCGCCGTCCTCAACGGCAAGCGCACGCTGGTCGCCGCCCACGGCAACTCCTTGCGCGCGCTGATCATGGTGCTGGAGAAGCTCTCGCCCGAAGGCATCTTGAAGCGCGAGCTGGCGACGGGTGTGCCGATCATCTACCGCCTCAATGCGGATTCGACGGTGGCGTCGAAGCTGGATCTGGCGGGTTGAGCCAGATTTTGCGTGAGGTGCGGTGAGGCCGCGCCTCATACTCGGTGTCGTCCTGGCGAAAGCCAGGACCCATAACCACCGGCCGTCGTTGTTGCAAAGATTGGTGGTGAGCACTTCACGCCACCACGCCTTCCTGGGGTAATGGGTCCTGGCTTTCGCCAGGACGACCATGTGAAGGCAGTTCGCTTATTGCCTACTGCATCCCCACCCGCCCGGCCTCCCAGCCCAGCATCGCCTGCTTGCGGGTGATGCCCCAGTGATAGCCGGTGAGCGTGCCGCTCTTGCCGAGGGCGCGATGGCAGGGGACGACGAACGAGACCGGATTCTTGCCGACCGCAGCGCCGACGGCGCGTGAGGCCTTCGGGCTGTTGATGTTGCAGGCGATGTCGGAGTAGGACACCGCGCGGCCCATCGGAATCTTCAGCAGCGTCTCCCACACCCGCACCTCGAAATCGGTGCCGATCAGGACCACGCGCAGCGGCTGATCCGGCCGCCACAGCTTGGGGTCGAAGATGCGCGCTGCGAGCGGCGCGGTGCCGTCGTGATCTTCCACATAAGTGGCGTTCGGCCAGCGCCGCGTCATGTCGGCGAGCGCGACCTTCTCCTCACCGTGATCGGCGAAGGCGAGGCCCGACAGGCCGCGATCGGTCGCGATCACGATCGCGGTGCCGAACGGCGAGGGATGGAAGCCGTAGCGCAGCGTCAATCCGGCGCCGCCGTTCTTCCATTCGCCGGGCGACATCGCTTCGTGGGTGACGAAGAGATCGTGCAAGCGGCCCGGGCCCGACAGGCCGGAGTCGAGTGCCGCATCGAGGATGCTTGCGGAATCCCTGAGCAGCCCCTTGGCATGGTCGAGGGTGAGCGCCTGCATGAAAGCCTTCGGCGTGATCGAGGCCCAGCGGCGGAACAGATGGTGCAGCTCATCGGGCGTGACGCCGGCCGCATCCGCCATCGCCTCGATGGTCGGCTGCGCGCGCCAGTTTTCCGAGATGAACGCGATCGCCCGGCGCACGGAATCATAGTCGCGCAGCGCGGCATTCTGGGGGCCCGGCTTGGCCAGGCGCTGGTCATGTATGGCGAGTGTCATCATGACCGGAAATGTAGGAGAGGGACGGGGGCGAAACCACCCGATTTCTGATTTGCAATCAGGTGATCGGATTGTAGGTCGGGCCCCGCTTGGCGGCGTTCAGCGCCTCAACCAAGCCTTTGTAAAAGCTCGCTTTTTCGTTCGGTCCCAGGAAGCGGGCGATCTGGATCTGGTGACCGCGCGAGATCAGGTAGAGATGCTCGATGCCAAAATCCTCGTCGATCTCCATGTCGAGCCGGACCCAGAGCGGATTGAACGTCCATTCGACGATCTGGCCGCAATCACTGATGCGGCGCACGCGTAATTCGGAAAGGGTGACCACGATCTCCTCGCTGGCCCGTGCGGCGCGGAAATTGGCCTTGAAGGCCCACCAGATCACGAGAACGTCGAGCCCGAAGAAGCCCAATACCGGCCAGGCCCCCATCATCAGGAAGGCAAGGCCCGTGACGAAGCTGACAACGCTCAGGAACAGCATCACGGCGAGGAAGCCGGTGCGGTTCAGCGAGCGGTGTGGCGTCAGCAGCGCGGAGAAGATCTGCACTTCGCGCTGATCTTCGGAGCCCTTGCGCTCAATTTCGTTGCCTGTGCTCATCGTCCCTCAGTATATCCCGATCATGGCGAAAATCACCCGCAAGCCGGCTCCGCGCAAAGCGGCCGTGCCGAAGAAGAAGGCAAAACCGGCCGCGGCCAAGCCGAAACCGCCCGCGAAAAAGTCGCGCAAAGCCGCAAAACCCTGGACGCCCGCCGAAATTCACGAGGCCTTCAGCCGTTTCCGCAAGGCCAATCCGGAGCCGAAGGGCGAGCTTGAGCACATCAATCCGTTCACGCTGCTGGTCGCCGTGGTGCTGTCGGCGCAGGCGACCGACGCCGGCGTCAACAAGGCGACGCGCGCGTTGTTCGAAGTGGCCGACACCCCGCAGAAGATGCTCGATCTCGGCGAGGAGCGCCTGCGCGAGTACATCAAGAGCATCGGCCTCTATCGCACCAAGGCCAAGAACGTCATTGCGCTATCGGCAAAAGTGCTCAGCGAGTTCGGCGGCGAAGTGCCGCGCACGCGCGCCGGGATCGAGTCGCTGCCCGGCGCCGGACGCAAGACTGCGAACGTCGTGCTCAACATGGCCTTTGGCGAGCACACGATGGCGGTCGACACGCATGTCTTCCGCGTCGGCAACCGCACCGGGCTTGCGCCGGGCAAGACACCGCTCGAGGTCGAGCTCGGTCTCGAAAAGGTGATCCCGGCCGAGTTCATGCGGCACGCCCATCACTGGCTGATCCTGCACGGCCGCTACACTTGCCTCGCGCGCAAGCCGCGCTGCGAGGTCTGCCTGATCAACGATCTCTGCCGGTGGCCGGAGAAGACGGTGTGAGACAGTGCCGCGTCGGGCGCGTCACCGCATCTGTCGCGCCGGCTCGATCAGCTCGGGTCGCGAGCCGGACAGGCGCTTGTGCATATGGACCATGAAGGCCATGCCGAAGATCGGCGTCGCCAGATTCACGATCGGGATCGAGACGAAGGCGGCGATGAACAGGCCGGCGGTGAAGATGGTCGCGGCATTGTCGCGCCGCATCGCCTTGGCTTCCGCAGGCGGGCGGAAGCGCATGGCCGCGAGCTCGAAATATTCCCGGCCGAGCAGCCAGGCGGCGGCGATGAAGAAGATCAGGACGCCGGCGCCGGCGAATAGCACCAGCGGCAGAGCGGCGAGATAGACCAGGATCGTCAGCAATGCTGTCTTGACGCCCTCGAGGATTGCCTGGCTGAACGGCAGCGCAACACCGGGCCGCTCGGCGGGATAATGCTCACGCTCGACGATGTCGGCGACGTCGTCGACGAACAGGCTCGCCACCAGCGAGGTGATGGCGGGCATCAGGAAGATGCCGCCGAACACGACGCCGAGGCCGGCGGCAATCGAGACGATCCACGAGAGGACCTCGAGCGACGAGTGCCAGCCCGGCCCAAGCAGACCCTCCAGCCAGACCTCGCCAGAGGTCGCAAACCAGCTGAGGAGCCGTTGCAGGCCGATCGCGAGCACGGTGATCAGCACCAGCGCCAGCCCGATCGATCGCCACAGGATCGAGCGCATCGGCGGCGAGATCATTTGCGACAACGCCTTCACGGCGGCATCCAGCATGGGGCACCCTCTCCCGAAACCACCCGCGAGAGGTAGACATGCAAGGCAGCTTCGGCAAGGGCGGGCGGCTCCGCCGCCGTCGGCTGCGACGCGGCGCGAATTCTTGCTTACCCTCCCCTGGAGGGGGAGGGTCGGCACGTGATCGAGCGAAGCGAGATTGCGTGACGGGGTGGGGTGATCTCTCCACTCGGGCATTGTTCGTTGCGGAGAGACCGTCACCCCACCCCGCTCGCGCTGCGCGCGATCGACCCTCCCCCTCCAGGGGAGGGTAAGAGCCGCTAAGCTCTCCTAGAGTAGCCTACTCATGCCGATGACCGTGCCCGTGCTTCCGCGCCTTCACGTGCTTGCCCTCGCCGGTCGGAATCATCACCACGCGGCCGTAGCGCACGCCGCGTTCGGCGATGATGTGATCGGCGAAATGCTTGACCTCGGAGGCCGCGCCGCGCAGCGCCGTCATCTCCATGCAATTGTTGTCGTCGAGATGGACGTGCAGGGTCGCCAGCGCGAGGTCGTGATGGCCGTGGAATTCCTGCACCAGGCGTTTTGAGAGATCGCGGGCGCTATGGTCGTAGACATAGACGAGGCCGGCGACGCAGGGGCCGGTCTGCCCGGTGTCCTCGGTGCTCTGTTGCAGGCCGGCGCGGGCGAGATCGCGGATGATCTCGCTGCGGTTCTGGTAGCCGCGTGCTTCCGCCGCCGCGTCGATCTCCGCCAGCAGATCATCCTCGATCGTGATCGTAATTCGCTGCATCAGATGCTCCCTCGCGCGGCCCCTTCTTACCTCGCCCCGCCTGCGGGGAGAGGTCGTAATTCAAGCGTAGCTTGAATTACGGGTGAGGGGGAGCTTCGGCGAATGCAGCTGTTACCGCCTGTGTGGAGATGCCCCTCACCCCAACCCTCTCCCCGTAAGAACGGGGAGAGGGAGTACACCATCACAGCCGCGTCGCTCGCAGCCGCAGCGCGTTGCCGACCACGCTCACCGAGGACAGCGCCATCGCCGCCGCGGCGATGATCGGCGACAGCAGCACGCCGAAGGCCGGATAGAGGATACCGGCCGCGATCGGGATGCCGGCGGCGTTGTAGATGAAGGCGAAGAACAGGTTTTGGCGGATATTGCTCATGGTCGCCTGCGAGAGCTTTCGCGCCCGCACGATGCCGACGAGATCGCCCTTGAGCAGGGTCACGCCGGCGCTCTCCATCGCCACATCGGTGCCAGTGCCCATGGCGATGCCGACTTCGGCCGCCGCCAGCGCCGGCGCGTCGTTGATACCGTCGCCGGCCATCGCGACGCTGCGGCCAGCCTTTTGCAGCTTGGTCACCACCGCGCTCTTCTGGTCCGGCAACACCTCGGCCTCGACATCGGCGATGCCGAGCCGGCGCGCCACCGCTTGCGCCGTCGTGCGGTTGTCGCCGGTCAGCATGATGACCTTGATGCCTTCGGCCGCGAGGGCCTTCAGCGCCTCCGGGGTCGAGGCCTTGACCGGATCGGCGATCGCGAACAGGCCGGCAAGCCGGCCGTCGACGGCCATGTTGATCACGGTCGCGCCGTCGCCGCGCAGCCGTTCGGCTTCGGCATCGAGCGCCTTGGTGTCGATGCCGATCGACGTCAGATATCTGGCATTGCCGAGCACGATGGTCTTGCCGTCGACCTTGCCGGTCGCGCCCTTGCCGGTCGGCGAGTCAAAATGCTCGACTTGGCTAAGAGTGAGCTGCTTCTCTTTTGCCGCGCGCACGATCGCGTCGGCCAGGGGGTGCTCGCTGGCACGCTCGACGCTGGCGGCGAGGCGAAGGACGTCATCCTCGGCAAAGCCGGCAGCCGGCACGATCGCCACCACCTTGGGCTTGCCCTCGGTCAGCGTGCCGGTCTTGTCGACCACCAGCGTGTTGATCTTCTCCATCCGCTCCAGCGCCTCGGCGTTCTTGATCAGCACGCCCGCTTGCGCGCCGCGACCGACGCCGACCATGATCGACATCGGGGTCGCAAGTCCGAGCGCACAGGGGCAGGCGATGATCAGCACGCTGACCGCGGCGACCAAGCCGAAAGCGAGCCGCGGCTCCGGTCCAAACCACGACCAGGCCGCAAAGGCGGCGATGGCGACGACAATCACCATCGGCACGAACCAGCCGGCGACCTGATCGGCCAGCCGCTGGATCGGCGCGCGCGAGCGCTGCGCGTCGGCGACCATCTGCACGATCTGCGACAGCAGCGTCTCGCGTCCGACCTTGTCGGCGCGCATGATGAAGCTGCCGGACTGGTTGAGCGTGCCGGCGATCACCTTGGCTCCGCTCTCCTTGGTGACCGGCATCGATTCGCCCGTGACCAGCGATTCATCGAGCGAGGAGCGGCCCTCGAGGATCACGCCGTCGACCGGCACCTTCTCGCCGGGACGAACGCGCAAGCGGTCGCCGGCATGCAGCGTATCGATCTCGACTTCATGCTCGCTGCCATCGGCATCGATGCGGCGCGCGGTCTTCGGCGCGAGCTGGAGCAGCGCCTTGATCGCGCCCGAGGTCGCATCGCGGGCGCGCAGCTCCAGCACCTGACCGAGCAGAACCAGCACGGTGATCACGGCAGCCGCCTCGAAATAGACGGCGACTGCCCCCTCATGGCCACGGAAGGTGTCAGGGAATATCTGCGGCGCGACGGTGCCGATGATGCTGTAGACATAGGCGACGCCGGTGCCCATCGCGATCAGCGTGAACATGTTGAGGTTGCGCGTCAGCAGCGACTGCCAACCGCGGACGAAGAACGGCCAGCCGGCCCGCAGCACCACGGGCGTGGCGAAGACGAGCTGGATCCAGTTCGACAATGTCTGGTCGATCCAGTTGTGCGGGCCCGCGAGGTGGCCGCCCATCTCCAGCACCACGGCCGGCAGCGCCAGCGCGCCGCCGATCCAGAACCGCCGCGTCATGTCGGCAAGCTCCGGATTGGGCCCGGTCTCGAGGCTCGCGACTTCCGGCTCCAGCGCCATGCCGCAGATCGGGCAGGTGCCGGGGCCGACCTGGCGGATCTCGGGGTGCATTGGGCAGGTGTAGATCGTGCCCGCGGGCATCTCGGGCTCGGGCGCCCCGTCCTTCGCGAGGTACTTGGCGGGGTCGGCGGCGAATTTGGTGCGGCAGCCGGCCGAGCAGAAATGGAAGGTCTCGCCGTGATGTGTGAGGTGGTGTTTCGACGTCGCGGGATCGACCGTCATGCCGCAGACGGGATCGAAAACCTTGGTCGCGGCATCGCCATGGTCATGGGCGTGATGATGGACGTGGCCAGCGTGATCGCCGTGTCCGCCGCAGCAGGAGGACGCCGGCTCGGGCGCTGCGGGCTCGGCCTTGGCGGAACAACCGCACCCCGAATGTCCATCTGCGGCGTCGTGATGAGGCTTGTGTTCGCTGCTGTTCATTTCCATGCTCCGGCCTTGCCACCTATACCCGGTAGGGGTATATAGCCGCATGCGCAAGGACATCAAGGCATCTGTCGGAAAACGTCTCGGCCGGATCGAGGGCCAGGTTCGCGGCCTCTCGAAAATGGTAGAGGAAGACCGCTACTGTATCGACATCGTCACGCAGATCTCGGCGGTGCGCGCCGCGCTGCGCCGGGTCGAGGAGGAGATCCTGAAGGATCACGTCGCCCATTGCGTCGAGCACGCCATCGCCAGCGGCGACAAGGCCGATCAGCGCGAGAAGATCGCGGAGCTGATGGCAGTGATCGGACGGGCGGAGCGGTAGGTTCTCACCGTCATTGCGAGGAGCCCTTGCGACGAAGCAATCCAGACTGTCTCTGCTGAGGAATTCTGGATTGCTTCGCTGCGCTCGCAATGACTGTGGAGAGGGGCGCGAGATAACTCCTCTTGCGTCGTCGCGAAAGCCAGGATCCATACCGCGGAATCTATCGATCGCGTTCGGTAGGCGTACCGAACGAGGAGTCTTCGCCAAACTGCTCCCTGGGGTCATGGGTCCCGGCCTTCGCCGGGACGACAGTGGAGCTATGCCGCCCTCTCTCTTGCCCGGCCTCGCCGCCTTGGACGATACATCGCCAGCCTCTTCAGCAGCGGGACATGGCCGGCCATCTCGGCAGGTTGCTTGCTCACTTCCTCAGCCGAAATCTCAGCCGGCGTCTCTTCGTCAATCGCTTCAGGAACGAGCGGCGGCGCACGGAGCGTTTCTGGAAACACACTGAATGTGCCCGCCACCTCCTCGAGCGGCTTCTGCTTGTCGGCCCAGTGCAAGGCCGTGTAGTCGAAGCCGTGCACGATGGTGGGTTTGACGACTTCGAAATAGGGCGAGATGTCGAAGTCGCGGGGCATGTAGAGCGAGGAATCGCGGATGTGCAGGATCTCGCGGCGAGCAGCGCGGCTGCCGGCCTTGGTGATCTTCGGCAGGATCGGGTAGCGCACCGCGTCGAACGCTTGCGCGATCAGCGCCGAGCAGATGATCTTGGTCGGATCGCCCGATCCCAGCGCGATCATGCGCCGCCGCCAGCGCTGTGGCACCGGCAGCGGGAACAGGAAGCGCATGAGGTCGACGATGTTCTTGGTGTCGTAGCCGAATCCGATGCGATTGATCGCATAGCGGCAGACGGTGGTGCGGTCCTCATACGACAGCCCGACCGGGCGGCAGACGCGGGTATGATAGGGGAAATATTTCGACAAAGGCGCCGAGGTGACGCCCTCGCCGATATTGGCCTCGATCAGCACATGCGGCTCGCCGTCCGCCTCTTCCGCGCCCTCGATCGGACCGACATAGAGCGCAGCATGCGACCAGGTCGACTGCGTCAGATATTTGATGATGCCGGAGATGCGGTTGTTGCCCTCGACCAGCAGCACGTCGCCGGGCTCGATGACGCCGCGCAGGTGCTCCGGGTCGCTCGGCGTGAACGGCTCGTAGCCCGGCACCTCCTTCGAGAGGTACGCGGCAATCAGCTTGCCGACTGAGTCCAGGACCGTCCCCATTTCGAACTCCCCCCACGGCCTTTTCCGGCCGTCTTTTTCCCTTCGCTATCATGGTCGAAACGTGTTGCAATTCGGTTCATCACTCTGTGAGATCAAGCACGATTGATTCATCATGATGGTTGCTGCGCAACATCAGATGCGGCAAGGTTCGCGGGCTGTTCCCGTTCGCCGCAAGTCCCCGGAAACCATGACATGACAATCACGCGCCGCGGTTTCCTTTCGGCGTCGGCGGCCCTTGCCGCGATGCCGGTGCTGCGCGCAACCGCCGCGACCCCGCCGCGGGAGGCTGACATCGTCGTGATCGGCGCGGGGGCTGCGGGAATTGCCGCAGCGCGGCGCATCATGGCCGCCAACCGCAAAGTTGTGGTGCTGGAAGCGGCGGCCCAGATCGGCGGCCGTTGCATCACGGACAGCACGACGTTCGGCACGCCGTTCGACCGTGGCGCGCGCTGGATGCACAATCCCGAGACCAATCCGATGATCCGGCTGGCGCGCAGCGCCGGGTTCGACGTGCTGCCGGCCCCGTCGGGTCAGAAGATGCGCATCGGCCGCCGCAACGCACGCGCCGGCGAAACCGAGGAGTTCCTGGCCGCGCTGGTGCGCGCCAACCGCGCCATCGACGACGCCGCGCGCGGCAAGCTGGATACTTCCTGCGCCTCCGTGCTGCCGAAGGATCTCGGCGACTGGGCCGGCGCGGCCGAATTCATGCTGGGCGCGGGCTTTGCGGGCAAGGATCTGAAGGAGCTTTCGGCGATCGACAAGACCCGCGCGCAGGACCGCAATGGCGCGATCGCCTGCCGCCAGGGTCTGGGGACGCTGATCGCGAAACTCGGCGAGCAGGCGCCGGTGGCGCTGTCGACGCCGGCGAGCCGGATCGTCTGGAGCAATCGCGACGTCGGCGTGGAGACCCCGAGCGGCAAGATCGCCGCCCGCGCCGCCATCATCACGGTCTCGACCAACGTGCTGACCTCTGGCGCGATCAAGTTCGCGCCCGACATTCCGAAGCGCACGTTAGAGGCGGCATCGAAGCTCACCCTCGGCAGCTATGATCACATCGTGCTGCAACTGCCGGGCAATCCGCTCGGCCTGTCGCGCGACGACATCCTCATCGAGCAGAGCAACTCGACGCGCACGGCCCGCATGTTCGCCAATATCGGCGGCTCCTCGCTGTGCTCGGTCGACGTCGGCGGCTCGTTCGGTCGCGATCTCGCCGAGCAGGGCGAGAAGGCGATGACGGCTTTCGCGAAGGAGTGGATCACCAAGCTGTTCGGCAGCGAGGCTGCGGCCGCCGTGCAGAAGACCAGCGCGACGCGCTGGAATGCCTCGCCCTATGTCATGGGCGCGATGTCGGCGGCCTCGCCCGGCGGCCAGCTCTCGCGAAAGGTTTTGGCGGAGCCGATCGGCAACATGTTCCTCGCCGGCGAAGCCACGCATGAGACGCTGTGGGGCACGGTCGACGGCGCCTGGGAAAGCGGCGAACGCGCCGCGGAGGCCGCCTTGCGCAAGATCGGCGCGCTCAAGGACGAGCCGGCGGACGTGCCGACGCAGTCGACGAAGAAGCGTAGGGCCAAGCCGCCGCGGAATTGATTCAGTCGTCGTCCTGGACAAGCGCAGCTCTTGGCAACGCGTAGCGTTGTCCAGGGCGGAGCGCAGATCCAGGACCCATTACCCCAGGGAGGGATTTGGCGACGGCCAGTGGTCACCAACCCGGGCTAAAAATGCTGACCGGGGTAATGGGTCCTGGCTTTCGCCAGGACGACGCGAGGATGGTTCAACGCAACACCCCATCCAGCACCGGCAATCCCGCAATCACCGCCATCGCGATCAGCGCGTAGCAGATGCCGCGAAACACTTTTTCGCTGGCGCGCCCGAACAGCGAGGCGCCGAACGCGACGCCGAGCGCGTAGACCGGGCCGACGATCAGCGAAAGCACGAGCGACTCGCGCGAGATCAGGCCCGTGGTCGCGTAACTGACCATCGAGAAGAAATCCGACGCGCCGAAGAACAGCACGATGTTGGCGCGCGCGACGAACGGCGCGATCGGGCGCCCGAGCCAGTAGCCGACGATCGGCGGGCCGCCGGTCTGAGCCAGCCCGCTACAGAATCCCGAGAGGCTGCCGATGCCGACCGAGAGCCAGGCGTGGTCCTTGCCGCGATAGCGCCAGCCCGACAGCAGCAGGAGCAGCAGCGCAGCGACGAAGCAGGAGATGATCCAGCGTGTGGTGACGGGCTCGAGCACGCTGAGGAAATAGGTGCCAAGGGGCACGCCGGTCAGCGCGCCCAGCACGATCACGGCAGTGGCCTTGCGGTCCGCCTTGCGCCAAGCGTCGGGCAGGAGCGGCGCGGCCGCGACGAAATCGATCACGAGCAGCAGTGCAGCCACGAGCCGCGGCGCCGCGATGCTGCTCGCCAGCGGCATGAAGATCAGCGCCGAGCCGAAGCCGGAGAAGCCGCGGGCGGTGCCCGAAACGAAAGCGACGGCGCAGAGCGCCATCGCAATGGTGAGGCTGACGTCCATGGGAAGAAAGTCGGTGAGACTCATCCCCGCAAGGTGCCACCGGTCTTCTTCGTCACCTCCGCCACGACCTTCGCGGCCACAGCCTCAATCTCCTGGTCGGTCAGCGTCTTCTCGCGCGGCTGGATCGTCACCGCGATCGCGATCGACTTCTTGCCGTCGTCGATGCCCTTGCCCTCGTAGACGTCGAAGACATTGACGCCGGTGATCAGCTTCTTGTCGACGCCTTGCGCGGCGCGCACGATGTCACCGGCCTTGATGGTACGATCGACGATGAAGGCGAAGTCGCGCGAGACCGGCTGGAACGCCGACAGCTCGATCACAGGCTTGGCACGGGTCGGCTTCTTCTTCGCCTCGGGGATGCGGTCGAGAATCACCTCGAACACCATCAACGGGCCGTCGGCGCCGAGCGCCTCGAGCGCGCGCGGGTGCATCTCGCCGAAATAGCCGAGCACGTTCTGCGGACCGATCTGGATCGTGCCCGAGCGTCCCGGATGCAGCCAGCCGGGACCACCGGCGACGATCTGAAGCGCCTGCATCGGCGCGCCGGCAGCGGCGAGCACCGCCAGCGCGTCCGCCTTGGCATCGAAAACGTCAGCCTGCGCCGAACCGGACCAGTGCCGTCCCAGACCTTCCGAAGAAGCAACACCGCGGCGCACGCCGCTCGCCGCCATGAACTGATCCTGCGGGCGGTCACCCCTGAACAGCTGCCCGACCTCGAACAGTGCGACATCGCCAAAGCCACGATCGGCATTGGCCTGCGCCGCGGCGATCAAGCCCGCCAGCAGGGTCGGGCGCATGTCGGACAGGTCCGACGCGATCGGGTTGGCGACTTCGAGCTCGCGCTGACCGCCGCCGAACAATTTTGCCGCAGGTTTTGCGATGAACGACCAGGTCACCGACTCGACCATGCCGCGGCTCGCCAGCGCGCGCCGTGCGCGGCGGGTGCGGAGCTGAAGCGGAGTCAGTACCGGCTTGCGCGCGTCCTCGCCGCGCTCGAACGGTGTTTCCGGCACCTTGTCGACGCCGAAGATGCGGACGATCTCTTCGACGATGTCGGCGTTGCCGTGCACGTCGGTGCGCCAGGAGGGGACTGCGACCTTCACCACCGGGCCCGGGCCCGCCATCATGAAACCGAGATGGGTCAGGATGCGCTTCATCTCTGCTTGCGGCACTTCGATGCCGGAGAGACGCTTGACCTCGGTGACCGGGAAATCGATCACGCGATCGTCGCCGAAGGCCTTGCCGACCACGGCGGTCTCCGACGGCGTGCCGCCGCACATCTCCATCACCAGCTTGGTCGCGAGCTCGAGCCCCGGCACCATGAAGGCGGGATCGACGCCGCGCTCGAAGCGGTAGCGCGCATCGGAATTGATGCCGAGCTTGCGGCCGGTCTGGGCGATGTTGATCTCGTTCCACAGCGCCGATTCGATCAGCACGTCGGTGGTGTTCTCGTCGCAGCCGGAAGCTTCGCCACCCATGATGCCGGCGAGCGATTCGACGCCGTGCTCATCCGTGATCACGCAGATCGCGGGATCGAGATTGTAGGTGCGGCCGTCGAGCGCGAGCAGCGTCTCGCCCTCGCGGGCGCGGCGCACGACGAGGTTGCCCTTCACCTTCTTGGCGTCGAACACGTGCAGTGGCCGCGCGCGATCGAAGGTCATGAAATTGGTGATGTCGACCAGCGCGTTGATCGGGCGCAGCCCGATCGCGGTCAGCCGCTTCTGCAGCCATTCCGGCGACGGCCCGTTCTTGACGCCGCGCACGAGGCGCAGCGCGAAGCCCGGGCACAGCGCGGCGTCTTCGACCGTCACTTTCACGGGGCAGGGGAATTCACCCTTGATCGGCTTGATCGTGGGGTCCTTGAACTTGCCCATGTCGGCGGCGGCAAGATCGCGCGCAATGCCGTGCACGCCTGTGCAGTCCTGCCGGTTCGGCGTCAGATTGATCTCGACCACGGGATCGCCGAGCCCGGCCCATTCGGCGTAAGCAGCGCCAACAGGCGCGTTCGCCGGCAGCTCCATGATGCCGTCATGGTCGTTGGAGATCTGCAGCTCGGCCGCCGAGCACAGCATGCCGCGGCTCTCGACGCCGCGGATGGTGCCGACACCGAGCGTGATGTCCTTGCCGGGAATGTAGGTGCCGGGCGGCGAGAACACGCTGACGAGTCCGGCTCGCGCATTCGGCGCGCCGCACACGACCTGCACCGGCGCGCCACCGTCACCGGTGTCGACCATGCAGACCCGCAGGCGATCCGCATTCGGATGCTGCTCGGCCGAGATCACCTTCGCAATGGTGAAGGGCTTGAGCGCCTTCGCCTTGTCCTCAATGTTCTCGACCTCGAGCCCGATCATGGTGAGCTTGTCGGCGAGCTTGTCGAGTGACTCGGCGGTCTCGAGATGATCTTTCAGCCAGGAGAGAGTGAATTTCATGGCTGTTTTTTCTCCGCAGGGACGGTCTGCTCCCTCTCCCGCTTGCGGGGGAGGGCTGGGGTGAGGGCTCTCTCCGCAATGGTGGTTGCGATTGTTTCGAGAACGCCGGCACGATTGGTCATGACATCGAGATTGCTGAAGCGAAGCACTTTGAAGCCCTTGGCTTCGATCAGAGCTGAGCGACGCGCATCGGCGCGCTCGCCTTCGTCCGAGAAGTGTTGGCCGTCGTCGAGCTCGATGACGAGCTTCGCTGAATGGCAAATGAAATCGGCGATATAGTTCTCGATCGGCACTTGGCGGCGAAAGCTGGCGCCATTCAGCCGGTTGCCGCGCAGCTCCGACCAGAGGATTCGCTCTGCATCGGTCGAGTTGCGCCTGAGCGCGCGCGCATTGGCGCGCAGTCTAGGTGACACTTTCCAGTCCGGATGCTTGGGATCAACCATCGGCAGCCCCATTGCCGAGAAACCCTCACCCCAACCCTCCCCCGCAAGCGGGGGAGGGAGTTCGACCTGTCGAGCAGACACAGAATACGTACCCACGAGACAAAGGCTACGCGCACGCTCCATCCGTTTCCTCCCCCGCTTGCGGGGGAGGGGTAGGGAGAGGGGTCTCTCCACGGAGGGAACGGAGAGAGTCTTCCTGTGTCCGAGCGTCGCCATCACGTGCTCAATCCTCCCGCTAGCGTCGGTACCTCCAGCGGCTTGAAGCCGTAATGGGATAGCCAGCGGACGTCGCTGTCGAACAGCTGGCGCAGATCGGCGATGCCGTATTTCAGCATGGCGATGCGGTCGATGCCCATGCCCCAGGCAAAGCCCTGGTACTCGTCGGGATCGATGCCGCAGGCGCGCAGCACGTTGGGATGCACCATGCCGCAGCCGAGAATCTCGAGCCAGTCCTCGCCCTCGCCGAAGCGGATCTCGCCCTTGTCGCGGCGGCACTGGATGTCGACTTCCAGCGACGGCTCGGTGAACGGGAAGAACGACGGGCGGAAGCGCATGTTGATATGGTCGACCTCGAAGAACGCCTTGCAGAACTCATGCAGGATCCATTTGAGGTGGCCGAGATGCGAGTGCTTGTCGATGACGAGGCCTTCGACCTGGTGGAATTGCGGCGTGTGGGTCGCGTCCGAATCGATGCGGTAGGTGCGGCCCGGGCAGATCACGCGGATCGGCGGCTTCTGGCTCAGCATGGTGCGTACCTGCACCGGCGAGGTGTGGGTCCGCAGCAGCATGCGCGAGCCGTCTTCTTTCGGATGAAAGAAGAAGGTGTCGTGCATCTCGCGCGCGGGATGGCCTTCCGGGAAGTTCAGCTTGGTGAAGTTGTAGTCGTCGGTCTCGATGTCGGGACCTTCGGCGACCGAGAAGCCCATGTCGGCGAAGATCGTGGTCAGCTCGTCCCAGACCTGGCTCAGCGGATGGATGCGGCCGGCTTCAGCCGCCGCATCGCGCAGGGGCAGGGTGACGTCGATGGTCTCGGCGGCAAGCCGCGCATCGAGCGCCGCCGACTTCAAGACGTCGCGCTTTGCTGCGAGCGCCTCGGTGACCTTGTCCTTGGCCTGGTTGATCGCGGCGCCCTGCGTCTTGCGCTCGTCCGGCGACATCTTGCCGAGCGTTGCGAGCAGCGCTGAGATCGAGCCCTTCTTGCCGAGGGCCGCGACGCGCACGGATTCGAGCGCCGCCTCATCGGTGGCGGCGGCGATGTCGGCGGTGATCTGGGCTTGGAGCTGAGCAAGATCGGTCATGGCAATCCCTTTTGGCCAGGATGCTGAGCCGATGATCCTAGCCCGTCACACCCGGCACTCTGCCGGGCATCCACGTCGGAGAAGTGTGTTTGCGCAAGAGATGACGGCTGGGGCAGTCAAAGCGCCAAGACAAACGCCAAGACGCGCCGCTGCCCGGGCCATCACAAGCTGAACGCTGCGCAGAGCACAGTGGAAGACGGCTTACGCCGCCAGCGCGGCTTTGGCCTTCTCGGCGATCGCCTGGAACGCGGCGGGTTCGCGGATCGCGAGATCCGACAGCACCTTGCGGTCCACGGTGATGCCCGACTTGGCAAGGCCGTCGATAAATCGGCTATAGGTCAGGCCGAACGGACGCACCGCGGCGTTGAGACGCTGGATCCAGAGCGCGCGGAAGGTGCGCTTGCGGCGCTTGCGGTCGCGGAAGGCGTACTGCGCGGCCTTCTCGACGGCCGGCTTGGCGGCGCGGATGGTGTTCTTGCGGCGGCCGTAGAAACCCTTGGCGGCCTTGTAGACTTTCTTGTGCTTGGCGTGGGCGGTCACACCGCGTTTGACGCGAGACATGACAGAAATCCTTCAGAGATGACTTGGTTTTCGGATCGCCGCGCGTAAGCGCGGCGAGGTGGCAGTGATCGTGGACGCGATCAGGCGTTCGGCAAGAAGTACTTCTTGACGTTGTCGCCGTCGGTCTTGAACAGCACGCGGGTGCCGCGGAGCTGACGGATCTGCTTCTTCGTCCGCTTGATCATGCCGTGACGCTTGCCGCGCTGGGCGTGCATCACTTTACCAGTGGCAGTCACCTTGAAGCGCTTTTTAGCGCCCGATTTGGTCTTCAGCTTGGGCATTTGGCTCTCCTATGGCCGCAACAGAAATCCGCCCGTGAAGGCGGCTGGCCGTCTAAAATGCTCGTTAGAGCGTTGATTGTGCTCAGGTTTTACGAACAAGCGCGAAACCCGCACGGTACATCGCCACGGCAGCCCTTAATCAGCCGGGCGGTGAAGGCTGGGCTTATGACAGAGCGGGAGCCAAATGGCAACGATGAACCGCCGGAACCTGCCCGCCGACTATTTGGAGTTGCCACCCCCAATATCCACGCCTTCATGTCCGGAGCAGGACCAAAATGGCCGATTTCCCGCAATCGATTTCCACCTTTGCCCGCCCGCGCCGCCTGGCGCTGCTCGCCGTGCTTGCTGCCGCCATGATGCCATCGACTGCCGATGCCCGCGCCGGCGGCTATGACGGCATCTGGAACGTCACCTTCGCCACCACGAGGGGCAATTGCAGCTCCGGCTACAGCGTTCCCTTCACCGTCACCGGCAGCCGGGTGTCGTCTGCCGGCGGCGGGCGGGTGTCGGGCAAGGTCAATCGCGGGGGCACTGTGGCGGTCCAGGTCTCGGTCGGCGCCTCCCACGCCAGCGGCGGCGGCCGGCTCGCCGGCATCAACGGCGCCGGCTCGTGGAGAGGCATCATCTCCGGCGACCAGTGCAGCGGCACCTGGCAGGCGACAAGGACGTAGGCGCCAAGCGTTCGATGTGCTCCCTCCCCCGCTTGCGGGGAGGTTGCAGCAGCGCTCGCGGCTTGCACCTCGACCAAAACAAAACGGCCCGCCGGAGATCCGGACGGGCCGTTGAACTCTCGATCCTAACAAGCCAGCGTTAGCGCGGCGCCAGCACCATGACGACCTGGCGGCCCTCGAACCTTGCGTCCTGCTCGACCTTGGCGAGCTCGGCGACGTCGGTCTTGATCTTGTCCAGAAGCTTGGTGCCGATCTCCTGGTGCGCCATTTCGCGACCACGATAGCGCAGCGTGATCTTGACCTTGTCGCCCTCTTCGAAGAACCGCTGCATCGCGCGCATCTTCACGTCGTAATCGTGATCGTCGATCATCGGGCGGAGCTTGATCTCCTTGATCTCGACGGTCTTCTGTCGCTTGCGGGCTTCGGCGGCTTTCTTCTGAGCGGAATACTTGTACTTCCCGTAGTCCATGATCTTGCAGACGGGAGGGCTGGTATTCGGCGAAATCTCGACCAGATCCATGCCCACGTCCTGGGCCATCCGGATGGCGACGACGGTCTCGACCGTGCCTTTGTTCTCACCGGTCTGATCGATCAGCTGGATCTGCGCATTGCGGATATCATCATTGATGCGGGGCCCGTCTTTGCTGGCAGCGGGCGGAGCTTTATTAGGACGGCGAATGGGTGGTTCTCCAAAGTTGTGAAGGAAGCGGCCATTTTGAAGGAAGATGCGTTTGCCGGCAAGCAAGTCGCTCGTGCGAGACGCGAAAAACCCTCAAATGCGAGGCATTTTGGTCACGCCCGTTGGCACGCAGACGACATAGACACCTTGCTTCTGTTCCGCAAGCGTCCCAAAGGGCCAATGCCGACAGCGAATTGAGTTGCGGGGCGCGACCAAACAGCTCAAACCGCACAGCCAGAGTAAACGTTCCATGATCAATGCAATTCCCGATACCGTGCTCGACTTCATTGATGTCGGCGAGGGCCCGTCCGCGCGCAGGATCGCGGTGCGCCGCCGTGGCGGAACGGGCCCCGGGCTGGTCTGGCTCGGTGGATTCAAATCGGACATGCAGGGCGGCAAAGCACTGGCGCTGGACGCCTGGGCCAGAGAGCACGGCCGCGCCGTGGTCCGGTTCGACTATTCCGGTCACGGCGAATCCGGCGGCGAATTCGCCGATGGAACCATCGGGCGCTGGCTGGAGGAGAGTGTCGCGGTGTTCGAGCGCTTCTGCGACGGTCCGCAAATCCTGATCGGCTCCTCCATGGGCGGCTGGATGGCGCTGCTGCTCGCGCGCGAGATCAAGAAGCGCCATGAGCAACAGCAAGCCAAGGCCTCGCTGGCCGGTCTCGTCCTGATCGCGCCGGCGCCCGACTTCACCGAGGCGCTGATGTGGAAGAATTTCTCGCCCGCGGTGAAGAAGGAGATCGAGACCAAAGGCGTCTGGATGCGGCCGTCGGACTATGGCGACGGCTCGCCCTATCCGATCACGCGAAACCTGATCGAGGAGGGGCGCAATCACCTCGTGCTCGGCAGCGCCATCGATCTCGGCTGCCCCGTCCGCATCCTGCAAGGGGCGAAAGATCCCGATGTGCCGTGGCAGCACGCCTTCGCGCTGACGCATCGCCTGCCGGCCGACGACGTCGTGCTGACCATGATCCAGGACGGCGATCACCGCCTTTCCCGCCCGCAGGACATCGCGCGCATTCTTGCCGCGGTGGCGGAGATCGAGTGAAGTGTCTCTCTTCCTTCTCCCCTTGCGGGAGAAGGTGGCGCGAAGCGCCGGATGAGGGGTGGTTTCCGCGAACTCGAATAGACGTGTTCGCCGAGACAGACCCCTCACCCAAGCGAATGCGTATCAACGAGCGGAGCTGCCCTCTCCCGCAAGGGGAGAGGGCACAATAAGAAGCACCGCGAGGCAACACAATGACCACCACCACCGCCATGCTGCGCACCTTCTGCGATGCGGTCGAGCAGCGCAACGGCCGTGCCTTTGCTGAGCTGTTCACCGAGGACGGCGTCTATCACGACGTGTTCTACGGCGCCTTCGCCGGCCGCGCGAAGATCGCCGCGATGATCGACGACTGGTTCTATCGCACGGCGACCGATTTCCGCTGGGACATGCACGATCCCGTCACCGACGGCACCACGCTCTACGCGCGCTACACGTTCAGCTACAAATCGACCCTGCCAGAGGCGAACGGCGCGCGAGCGATGTTCGAGGGCGTGGCGATCATGACGCTGACGGGCGGCAAGATCGCCAGCTATCACGAAGTTGCCAACACTGCGCCGGCGTTCGTTGACCTGAAATTTGCGCCGGAACGGATTGCGAAGATCGTGGCCAAGCAGGGCGCCGAGCTGAAGGCGCGGCCGGAGATGCTGCGGCATCTTAGTTGAGCGCCGCTCTCTCCATTTCGTCATTCCGGGGCGCGCCCATTGGCGCGAGCCCGGAATCCATTTCACCTCTTGGCCCGCGGCCCGATGGATTCCGGGGCTGCGCCTGACGGCGCATCCCGGAATGACGACAAACTACCGCTTCGACGGATTCACCATCGGCTTGCGCTGCGCCAGCGCGGCGACCGTGGCGGTGCCGATCGGGCCCTCTTCGTCATAGAGCCAGCATTCGCCGATCGCCACGCCGTCGGTGGCGTGGTGATTCACCACCTCAAAGCCGATCCACTTCGTGACCGGCAGGCGATGCAGATAGATCGTGACGTCGCTGTTGATGTAGCCGAGCCCCTTGTCGCCGGCGTTGGCAAACGGGCTGGCGAAATCGGCACCAACAGCGACATGGACGAACGGCGTCATCGGCACGCCCGCAACGAGCTCGCGCACCTCGCTCATCCAGAGCCGGCGCGGTCCGAGCGAGCCCATATGGCCGATGATCGGCCGCGTCGTCCATTTGCCGTTCATGCCGAGCCTGGGATCGGTCGGCTTTGGAATGTCGGCCGGCTTCGGCACGTCCCAGTTCGGCGGCGACCAGACGTTACCTTCCGGATTCTGCGTCCGCCGCAACAACTGGCACGAGGCGCGCGCCATGCTGACTCCGCCGGAGACAAACTCCGCCTCCACCACGCGGATGCGCAAGCCGTCGCGCACGAGCCGCGTCGTCACTTCGACCGGCTTGTCGATGGTCGGCAGCCGAAACATGTCGACGGTGAGTCGGGCCGGCACGAATTCGGGGCCGGAATAGCGCTCCTCGATGGCGAAACCGAGCAGGCCGATGATGACGCGCCCGTGCAGCGATTTCGGGTCCCATGGACCGTTGGCGACTTCCGTCGGATGGAATGTGTCGCCGTCGCGGGTGAAGAAAGGCATGTTTGTCATGACGCGCGAGATTGAAGAAACGCGCTGGGAAATCAAGCGTGGTAGAAGACGCGCCGCAGCCAAACCAACAGGTGTCATCGCCCGCGCAGGCGGGCGATCCAGTATTCCAGAGGCGGTAGTGACAGAATCGAGAAGCCGCGGCGTACTGGATGCCCCGGTCAAGCCGGGGCATGACAGGAGGCGGCGCGCCACTCCTCACGCACGCTCTCGTCGGACTCTCCGCTCAACGCAGCGCTCTTCATCACCGCAAGCTCCTCCTCCGACATTAACTGCCCCAACGCCCACACCGCGGCCCCGCGCACCAGCGGGCTCGCATCCTCCAGCAATCGCCGCGCCTCCGCAGCCAGGGCCCCCTCCCCGGAATTGCCGATCGCGATCAGCACGTTCCGCACAAAACGATCGCGGCCGATGCGCTTGATCGGCGACTTCGTGAACAGCGCGCGAAACGCCGCGTCGTCGAGCCGTGCCAGTTCAGCGAGACCGGGCGCGCGCAATTCGTCGCGCGCGGCGAGCTTGGTCTCGCGCCCCTCCTGCGCGAACTTGTTCCAGGGGCAGGCGGCAAGGCAATCATCGCAGCCATAGATGCGATTGCCGATGCTCTTGCGAAATTCGTGCGGGATCGGCCCCTTGTTCTCGATGGTGAGATACGAGATGCAGCGCCGCGCATCGAGCTTGTAGGGCGCGGGAAACGCGGCAGTCGGGCAGATGTCGAGACAGGCGCGGCACGAGCCGCAATGGTCGATCTCCGCATCGTCGCGCGGCAGCTCCAGCGTGGTGTAGATCGCGCCGAGGAACAGCCAGGAGCCGAACGCGCGCGAGACGAGATTGGTATGCTTGCCCTGCCAGCCCAGATGCGCGGCTTGCGCCAAGGGTTTCTCCATCACCGCCGCGGTGTCAACGAACACCTTCACGTCGGACGGCGCGGTCGCGACCAGCCAGCGCGCCAGCGCCTTCAGCCGCTTCTTGATGAGGTCGTGATAGTCATCGCCCTGCGCATAGACCGAGATCGCCGCACGCGTGCGCTGCTTGAGGATCGCCAGTGGATCCTGATCGGGGCCGTAATTGACGCCGAGCATGATCACCGAGCGTACGTCCTGCCACAGCCCGCGCGGATCGACGCGGCGCTCAGGGCTTGCGGCCAGCCAGTCCATGTCGCCATGGCCGCCGGATGCGATGAATTCGAGAAAATATTTTCCGGCGCTCTCGATCGTGCCCGGTGCGGTGATGCCGATGCAGTCGAAGCCGAGCGCGCGGGCTTCGCGCGCAAGCGCCGTCTTCAGTTCAGCCGGATCGGAGCTCAGAAATCCAGGTCCACATAAGTCCGCGACGCCGGCACGCCGGCCAGCCATTCGCTGAGCAGCGGACGGAACGACGGGCGGGACTTCACCCGCGCGTACCACGCCTTTGCTGCGTCGTCCTCGCTCCATGGCACGTCGCCCAGATAGTCGATCGCCGAGAGATGCGCCGCGGCGGCGAGATCCGCGTAGGTGAGCCGGTCACCCGCGAGGAAGTTACGCGTCTGCGCCAGCCAGCCGATATAGGCCAGATGATAGCGCACGTTGGCCTTGGCGGCGCGCATCACGTCGGCCGAAGGCGGGCCGCCGCCGTCCTCCTCGCTCATGAACCGCTTGTAGATGCGCTCGGTGACGAGAGGGTGCGAGACCTCCTCGAAGAATTTTTCGTTGAACCAGGCCATCAGCCGGCGCACCTCGACCCGCTCGCCGATCGTTTGCGGCATCAGGCGCTTGGGTCCCATCTCGGCGCCATGGGCCTCGTCGACATATTCGGCTATGATCGCCGCGCCCGGTATGGGCGGCTGCTCATCGTCCACCAGAACCGGCGTCGTGCCGGCCGCATTGAGCAGCAGAAATGCCTCGCGCCGCTCCCAGCTGCGCTCTTCGACCAGCTTCAGGTCGAGCCCGTATTCGCCCGCGATCAGGCGGATGAAGCGCGAATGCGGGCAGAACGGATGATGAAACAGCGTAAACATGAAGCCTTTGACTATTTGATGGTGCTTAAGAATCCATCAATGTTTGTGCGGCGCCACACTAGTTCCTCAAAACCGCGAAGCAAGGGCATGATGTCGCATTTTGCGATTGCGGCATGGGGGCGAATAGGCGAGAAGAGCCCCGCTTTTCCAGCCGAAATGGATCGTAAATATGTCAGATGCAATACGGGCAGTGATCCTCGGCATCATCGAGGGTGTGACCGAGTTCCTTCCCGTGTCCTCGACCGGCCACCTCTTGCTTGCCGAGCGCTTCTTCCACCTCGGCGAAGGAGCCTTCTGGGATTCGTTTACGGTTCTGATCCAGCTGGGTGCGATCCTCGCGATCGTCGGGCTCTATTTCAGGAAGCTATGGGACGTCGCGATTGGCCTGTTCACGGGCGATGCCTATGCGCGCCGCTTCGTGATCGGCGTGCTGGTGGCGTTCCTGCCGGCCGTGATCGTCGGCCTCGTCGCCGGCAAGTACATCAAGCTCATGCTGTTCAATCCGTGGGTCGTGTGCTTCACGCTGATCGTCGGCGGCGCCATCCTGCTCTGGGTCGACAGGCTCGAGCTCAAGCCGCGCGAGTATGAGGCCACCAAGTTTCCGCTGTTGATGTATCTCTATATCGGCATCGCGCAGTGCGTGGCGATGATCCCGGGCGTGTCGCGCTCCGGCGCCAGCATCGTGGCCGCCATGCTGCTCGGCGCGGACAAGCGCGCGGCGGCGGAGTTCTCGTTCTTCCTCGCCATCCCCACCATGATCGGCGCGTTCGCCTACGATTTCTACAAGAACCGCTCCGAGATGACGATGGATCACATGAACATCGTCACGATCGGCTTCGTGGTGTCGTTCATCACCGCGATCATCGTGGTCAAGACGTTTTTGACCTACGTCACTCGGCACGGTTTCATGCTGTTTGCCTGGTGGCGCGTCATCGTCGGCACGCTCGGCCTGATCGCGCTGGCGCTGGGGCACTAAAGCGCCTGGCTGTAGCCCGGATGGAGCGCTAGCGTAATCCGGGGCCGGCGTCGCTTGCTGCACGATCCCGGATTGCGCCATCGGGCGGCGCTTCGCGCCGATCCGCCAGCTCCATCCGGGCTACCCCGCTCGGCTGGAAGAGCGTTTTCAACGCAAAATAAGCTTTTGATCGGTAGTCAGTTTCCGACGCCGGGCGGAGCCCGGCACAGGAGCTGAACCATGACCCTCGTCAGCGGCTGGGGGCGTTTCCCGGTCGTCGATAGCGATGTGCTGCGGCCGCGCTCGTTCGCGGCGGTCGGCGAGGCTGTCTCGGCCGGCACCGTCGCGCGCGGCAATGGCCGCGCCTATGGCGATGCCGCGATCGGCGCCGCCAGGACCGTCGCGATGACGGGGTTCGACCGGGTCAGGTGGTTCGACCCGGCGACCGGACGCATCCGCCTCGAGGCCGGCGTGCTGCTGTCGGACCTGATCGAGACCTTCGGCCCGCGCGGCTTCCTGCCCTTCGTCGTTCCCGGCACGCGCTTCGTGTCAATCGGCGGCGCGATTGCTGCCGACGTGCACGGCAAGAACCATCATCGCGAGGGCGGCTTCGGCCGCTATGTCGAGAGCATTTTGCTGCGCACCGGACAGGGCGAGGTGATCGAAGCCTCGCGCGAACAGAACTCCGATGCGTTCTTTGCGACCGTCGGCGGCATGGGCCTGACCGGAATCATCCTGGAAGCGACGATGCGGTTGCGTCCGGCCGAAACGGGATGGATCCGCGAGCGGGTGATTTCCGCATCCGACCTCGACGCAGCGATGCGCGCGCTCGATGCGGGCGATTCCGCGACCTATTCGGTGGCCTGGATCGATTGTGTTGCGCGCGGCAAGGATCTCGGCCGCGCGCTGATTTATCTCGGCGAGCACGCCGGCAAAGACGAGCTCGCCGCTGGCGCCGCTGCATTTCCCATCGGCAAAGATCCCGGCCTCCGCGTGCCCGTCGATCTGCCCTCGATGACGCTGAACCGCATCAGCATCCGCGCCTTCAACGAGCTGTATTACCGCATGGGTGCGCGGCGCACCGGCGGCAGCCAGGTGGTCTCGCTCTATCCGTATTTCTTTCCGCTCGACAGCCTCAAAGACTGGAATCGCATCTATGGCAAGCGCGGCTTCCTCCAGCATCAATGCGTGATCCCGGAGCAGGGCGCGCGCGCGGTGCTCGGCGACATCCTCGAGCGCGTCGCACGTCGCGGCGATGCCTCCTTCCTCGCCGTGCTCAAGAAGCTCGGGCAGGGCGACGGCATCCTGTCGTTTCCGCTGCCCGGCTACACGCTGGCGCTGGATTTCCCGCTGAGGGGCGACATCCTGAATTTCCTCGACGAGATCGATCGCCTGGTCGTCGCTGCCGGCGGCCGGCTGTATCTCGCCAAGGATGCGCGTCAGTCGCGCGCGACGTTCGCCGCCGGCTATCCGGCCTTGCAGCGCTTCAACGCGATCCGCAAATCGCTCGATCCCGCCGGGACCATCCGCTCGAAACTTTCACAACGCCTGTTTGATGAGGTCTAGGCCGTGACGTCACGCAAGTCCGTATTGGTGCTGGGTGGCTCCTCCGATATCGGCCGCGCCGCCGCGCGCGCCTTTGCCAAAGCAGGATACGATGTCGCCCTCGCAGGCCGCGACGTCGCCGTGCTCGAGCCTGATGCCGCCGATCTGCGCGCGCGCTACAACATCGAGGTCGGACTCCATAAATTCGATGTGCTCGACACTGCGTCGTTCGAGAGCTTTGTCGGCGGCCTGTCGGCGTTGCCTGACGTCGTTGTCTCGATCGTCGGCCTGCTCGGTGTGCAGGAGACCGCCGAGAGCGATCTCGCCCACGCCACCACGATCATGCGCTCCAACTACGAAGGCCCGTCGCTGATCCTCGGCCTGTTCGCCGAAAAGTTTTTAGGCCGCGGCAATGGCACGATCGCCGGCGTGTCGTCCGTTGCCGGCGATCGCGGCCGCGCCTCGAACTATGTCTATGGTTCGGCCAAGGCCGGCTTCTCCGCGTTCCTGTCGGGCCTGCGTGCCCGCGCCAGCCGCGGTGGCGTGCACGTCGTCACCGTCAAGCCCGGCTTCGTCCGCACCAAGATGACGGAAGGCATGAAGCTGATCGGCCCGCTCACGGTCGAAGCGCCGGTGGTCGGCGATGCGATCCTTCAGGCCGTCGAGAGCAAAACCGACGTCGTCTATGTCAGCGGCAAGTGGCGCCTGGTGATGCTGATCATCAAGACGCTGCCCGAAGCGGTGTTCAAGAAGCTGAAGTTTTGAGGTGTATCCGCACCGGCGGTGCGCCCCCTCCCCCGCTTGCGGGGGAGGGTCGGGGAGAGGGTGTCTCCACAGAAAGATCCCGATGACGAGAAAGCCCTCACCCGCCGCTTCGCGGCGACCTCTCTCGCAAGCGGGAGAGGTGTCAACCTCACGCGCTCTTGCGCTGGAACTGGCCCGCCGCGCGGAAACGCCAGAGATATTGTGGGGCAATGGTCTCGAGCGAATCGGGGGTGATGCCGAGCCCTTCCAGCGTCAGGCCCGCCGCCTTCGCCGCATCCGAAACGACATTGTCGAGCTCGAGCATCGTGACCTGGTCCGGCGTCAGCTTCAGCGCGCCCGGCGCGAATCGCAGGAAGTTAGCCTTGAAGCGGGCGAGCCCGAACGGCAGCGGGATCAGCATCCGCTCGCGATTGGTGATTGCGAGGATGGCCTCGATGATCGCGCGCATGGTCAGCACGTCCGGCCCGCCGAGCTCGTAGGTCGCGCCCGCATTGGCCTTGCCGTCGACGGCGTCGGCGATCGCAGTGGCGACGTCGGCGACATAGACCGGCTGTACCTTGGTCTCGCCGCCGATCAGCGGCAGCACCGGCGAAATCCGGGCCAGCGCGGCAAAGCGGTTGGTGAACTGGTCCTCGGGCCCGAACATCAGGGAGGGACGGAAGATCGTCGCCGACGGCACGGCTGCCCTTACTGCCTCCTCCCCGGCCGCCTTGGCCTTGGCGTAGCGCGAGGGCGATTTGGCGTCGGCGCCGATGGCGGAGACATGCACCAGGCTGGCGCCGGCGGCCGCCGCCGCCTTGGCGACGGTTTCGGCACCCTTGGCCTGGACGGCGTCAAAGGTCTGCTGGCCGCCCTCGGTGAGGACGCCCACGAGGTTGATCACGACATGCGAATCACGCAGCGCCGCCTCGACCGAGGCCGGATAGCGCAGGTTCGCCTGCACGGTGTGGACCTGCCCAACCTTGCCGGAGGGCTGGAGGTATCCGGCCAGTTCCGGCCGCCGCACCGCCACCCGGATCCGGTAATCGCGCTTGCACAGGGCGCGGACGACATTCCGGCCCAAAAACCCCGATCCGCCGAAAATCGTGACGAGCGTGTCCAGATTCGATGCCATGGGGGTCGGTTCCTGCAGGTGGGGTAACGTGTTGTCAGGCTTGTATCGGGCCGGTTTGCGATGCGCAATCGGCATCCCAATGCAGGCTTCACGCATGAATTGACAACGGCGTCACCGAACCGTAGTAACCGCCTCCGTGCCCCAAACGGCATGCCCAGGTGGTGGAATTGGTAGACGCGCTGGCTTCAGGTGCCAGTGGCTTAACGGCCGTGAAGGTTCGAGTCCTTTCCTGGGCACCACCCCCAACCCAAGTGGTTGAAATCGCTCATTTGCAGGGAAATTGAGCCGCTGACCGGTACACAAAACCGGGACACAGCGCGTATGAACTATCGAATGGCCTACCTCTCGAAAGATACTGACTCGTCGTTCTACAGCTTCAGGACGCGGACGCCTCTCGACGTCCTCAAAACCCTCGACAACGAGAGGGCACTTCTGACGTTCGAGGAGTGCATGGGAAGCCCCGCATTCGCCGTAACGGCGAAAATTGGAAACGAGATCAAGTTCTCCCTACGGACTCGCGACCATTCGATCGCCGACATTCGCAAGAACTAGGCCCGGGACATACTTGCCAGACTTTGGGCGGCGCGACGATCAGAGCCGCGGCAGCTGGGTCCTCATCATCCCACGAGAGTCCACGCCGGGCGCACGACGCGGACCGCCCGTCCCGCTTTTCCCCAAGCGGATAGCTGAAAGTTCAGGCGCGCGTTAGCGTCTAACGACTGCTTTTTCCTGCGCCCAATTTCCGGGACAGTTGATTCGGAAATGCCCATCCACTCTGTACGTGAAGATTTTCCGCTTCGCGTCGGGGGCCGCTCGCCAACTCAGGATGGTGCCGCCATGCCAAGCGCGATCTCTCTGGTGTTCATGAAGGTAGAGCCGGCCGCCCATCGCTTCCGTGGCGAGATCATCGGTCGCGACCCATTCGCCGGACTCGTGCACTTGATCACCAAGTGGCGATGATTGAGGCCGTGCTTGCAAACGTAGTGCAGATCAATCGGTATAGCGCTCGTCCTTTCTAAGGATTACCAACGGATTGAGATCTCGATAGCCGCAGGGCTAACGCCGTACGTCTTTGCCAAGCCCTGCTTTGCCTCATCGATCGTCAGCGCCCGAACGTCCTTCGACTTGGCGGCCTCCGATCCGACTTCTACGGAGCTTCCAGGCTTACTGGTGGACGCTGGAGGAGAAGGAGCGAGAGGTTCGGCCCAAAGTGCTCGATCTGCGAACCCATCGCCTACACCGCGTGGACCCCGTCCGTTTTCGTGGAACGGTGCGACCCAGTTCGGAAGGTCGCCCATTCCTGCCTTGTCCTGCGCAGATTGGTTCTCGTCGAAAATCTCCCGCATCGTCTGCTGGTCGAACATACTGACCATGTGATCGGCTCGATCGGGGGCGGTCGGTGCTACCACGACGACGAAATCGCTCTCATCGAGACCACTCCATTTCCCGTCGCGCTTCCCGAAAGATATGCGCCCGCCAGTGCTCGTTTTGATAACGCAACGAGCCCCCGTGCCATCGATCAGAAATTGGACGCGCTCTCCTCTGATGACACCCTGGCCAGATAGGAGCTTCAGCTGACCATACCTGCGCTCGAGGATCTTCCAGACGTCGGGCAAAACTTCCTGCTTAAGAACCTTTTTCATGTTTCCTTCCTGTGATTGGTCGCAATAACCTTGGGTCGATATGAGAAGTGATAGCCAAAAAATAAACAATAAACAAGGATACAAAAATAAACTTTGCAGAACCGTCCCTTCTCGGGGACGACCTCGCTGCCACGGAAGATCCGTTCAAGGTCGCAATGCGGCAGATCGCTGGTGTGTTCGCTCAACTCGAAAAGGCACGGCTGGTCGCCAAGTTGAAGGCCGCTCGTGACCGCAAGCGCGCCTCAGGCGTGAAGGTCGAAGGCCGCAAGAGCTACGCAGAGCTGGATCAGCGCGAGCACGGCGGTCAGATGATTGCCTTGGCGCGGAAGCTGCGGCGGCGATCCCCTAAAGCAGGACGACGGTCGTTGCGAGATATCTCCGCTGCACTTGCCGATGCCGGGTTCGTCAGCGAATCCGGGAAGCCCTACGCAGCCACCGCGGTCGCCAGGATGCTGGGTGAGCTGTGATCTTAGGGTCCGCAACATCCCCCGGTGTGGCGACAGGGCGCGAGTCTCTACATTTAGGTGTAGATTTCTCGGTAGACGCTATATGCTGGGACTCTCAGGCGCGATTCCCTGCCGGAGTCATTCTCAATGGCAGGGACAGGCGAAAGGACAGACCTAAGGGTTCTCGACGATGAATGTAGCGGCAAAGATCTCGGACCTCGAAGAAGACTCGGTCTTCCGGCGCGATATTCCGGACCACCGAGACGTCATCAAGGGCGAGCTGGCTCAGCGCGGAGAGTGGATCGTCGCCAACATCGCGACCACAAGTCCTTGGCCGATCGTCGCCCAGAAGGTGCAGTGGCGCGGGGTCGACATCTGGATCATGCCGGTGATGAAGGACTTCTTCCCGGCGGTCGCCATGATGGTCCCGCCCGGCAAAGCCCGGCACGAATGCGAGGAGCTGGTGATGCGCTTCATCTCCATGCTCAGCTGGGTCGAGGAGCGGGGTTACGCGGTCGAGGGCGGTGGTCTTGGCGGCGGAAGTCTCCCGAGTCCCATGGGACGCGACAAGCAGCGCGGCTTCATGATTTGCGACGAGTTCGACCTGTCCTACTTCCCCGAGGTCACCGCAGAGAAGGCGATGCTCGCCTTGGCGCTGATGCGGGAGGGGCGCAGCCTCAACCACGTCGGCTACGCATTCTTGTCGTTCTACAAGGTGCTCGAAACCGCCTTCCCGCGCGACGAGAAGCGCATTGCCTGGATCGCGGGCGCGATAGCCGACCTTGACGGCTTCGGGGTCAAGGAGGCAATCGACGGTATCAAGGCGCAGGGCTTCTCGACCGCCGAGGAGGTCAGTACGCACCTGTTCAAATCTGGCCGATGTGCCATGGCGCATGGCGCACGGAAGCCGATCGTTGACCCTGACATCCCGGGCGATCTCCGTCGGCTCGGGTCTGAGCTTCCGATCGTGCGGGCTCTCGCGATCAGGGCAATTGAGCAGGTTTTTGGCGTCGAAACTCGGGGTACGAACTTCAGGAAGCACCTCTACGAGCTGGCGGGCTTCAAGAAAATCTTGGGGCCTGAGATCGTGAAGTTCATGCAGGAAGGTAAGCCGCCCTCCGGTGATCCCGTCGTGGACGTGCCGGACATCAGCGTGCGCATTCGCCGAAAGGGGGCCTACGGCCCGCTCGAAGGTCTGCGGTGCAAACGCCTGGGCCATTCGGGCAGCGTCGTTCAGATGCACTTCGAGTCGCTTCAAGGGGACGTCACGTTCAGGTTTTTGCTCGACTTCGAGCAGGAGCGTATCGTCTTCGACGTGTTCAAGGATATCGGGGTGCGGGACACCGGCAGCGCTGACTCAGCGGAGCGGGTTCATGAAGTCAGGCGGTTCGAGCAGGATTATTTTGGCAATGGCCAGCTCCATATCGTCGAGGCCGACACTGGTGAGCTGATCGGACGCAAGGACGCCTTCATTCCGATGAACATGTATCTCGACGGCGCTGGTGCCAAAGCGGAGCTGGCGCGCTGGAAGGCCCTGGCGGGCCAGCGGCGGCGTCGTGATGAGGAATTTGCACGGCAGATGGAGCGCGACGCCATGGGTTACCAGGTGGAGGTGACCGTCGGCAGTTCGAACTGAGCTGCTTGTTTCCGGTACACAACACCGGTACACAGCACCTAGCCGGTAGGCTCCAATCCCCTAGAAAATAGGGCTATTTCGGTGGTGGCGACCCAGTCCTTTCCTGGGCACCACCCCCAACCCAAGTGGTTGAAATCGCTCATTTGCAGGGAAATTGAGCCGCTGACCGGTACACAAGGCCGGGACACAGCGTTCATGGACTCTAGGAGTCCCGGATCTCCAATTTCATCATCGTTGCCTTTCGGAAATCGGGAGTCCGGCAATTCCGGACATGAGCGGGGCGGATCGATCGAGAGCGAGGTTGCGGGCGGTCCTCAGACCCTTGGCGTCGAAGCGCCCGCCTGGGCCGGCGCGGAAGCGGCCCTTCATCTTGAAGCCATCCCGCATATTGAGACCGAGAAGAACGATGTTGGTGGCGCCGGCAAGCAGCTCGAGCGCCTGCACCGCGTAGAATGTCGAGTCGAACTCGGCGGCCTTCGCCTTGGAAGCTAGAAACAGGGCGGCAGGAATCAGAACCAGGACGCCGTTGCCGGCGATGAACGGCATGCGTTTGATCTTCCCACCGATCAGGCCAGCACGTCGCTCCTTGGCGAGGAAGAGCCCCGAGCCGCCCGTTACTGCCAGTGCCGGTACCAACAGCAGGAAGCCCCATGGGATGGCCGTTTTGACCATGGTCACGCTCGCGTGTGACGCGAGCATCTCCGCGAAAGCCGTGGAAAGCCAGAAGGTCGCAACAGTCGTCAGTGCGACCGTGCCCGCTATCGGGTGGATGATCTTGGTCATCGGATCCTGCCGTTTTCGAAGCGAGCTACGCGACGCAGATGCCGGGCACGGCGACCTTCTGGAACAGGTGCGGAGAGGCGACGGCGGACGAGGGATAGGCCGAGATCTTCGATCTGAACTCAGGGTGCGTGAACGCAGCCCGGAAGTGGGCGGTCGATTCCCAGACGGCATAGTTCAGATAGGTCGGGCTTTCGCCGATCGCGCGGTGAAGCTGGGTGGAGATGAAGCCCGGCTGCCGCTTCATGAAGGCGGCATCGTCCTGCCAGACCTGGAGGAAGCTCTGCTCGTCGGCCTTGTCGAGAGTGAAGACATTCACCAGCACGACAGGGCTGGTATCGATGCCGAGCTGACGATCGATCGGAAAGGCGGGGTCCAGTGGGCGTAGGTGCGACATGAAGCCTCCGTGAGGTTGGTTGCATGATGTCATTATGGTACAATGCTATATACCAACTTGACATTATAATGTCAATATAGATTTATGGTGACATATGCTGAAATCCGAACGCACGCCAGCCGGCGATGCCCTGACCAACCTCATGCTTGACCTGTTCCGGCTGAACAGCCTGCTCTTGACCGCAGGCGACCGCTTGGTGGCCCGCCTCGGGCTCACGAGCGCCCGCTGGCAAATCCTCGGCGCCATCGTGCACGCAGAGCGCCCCCAGCCAGTCGCATGGATTGCCCGCGATCTGGGTGCCAATCGGCAGAACGTGCAGCGGATCGTCAACGACCTTCTCGCGGAAGGGCTTGTGGCGCTCGAGGCCAACCCGCATCACCGGCGAGCGCAACTTGTCGTCCTGACCGATAAGGGACGGCGCACTTTCGACGCTGCCATGGCTTTGCAGGCGCCGTGGGCCAACGGCCTTTCGGAAGGGCTCGCAGTCAAGGACCTGCAAGCCGTTCACCGTGTCGTCACGACGCTACGGAAGAAACTGGAGAGCAACGATGAGCCTGAAGAGCGAGGCTAGTCCAGCGGTTCGGACGATGACTTATTGGGATCGCCGAAGTATCGCCGCCACAACGGTGCCTCTGTAGTACAAATCAGCCCGCCGCCCTCACACCACCCGCTTCGCCGCCCGCTCCGCCACCGCCTTCTGCACAAAATACATCGCGACCAGCGAGACGATCGAGGTCGCGACGACGATGTAGCCTAGGCGGTCGAAATGGATCAGCGAGCCGTCCGCCTGCTGCGCGATGATGCCTGCGGCGAGCACCGAGCCGAGCCCGCCGGAGAGCTGCTGCAGCGAGGCGCTGACCGCGCTGAACGAGCCGCGCTGGCTCGGATCGGGGATCGCCGACATCAAGGCCTGCGACGGGATCATGCGCGAGAAGATGCCGACGAACATCAAGACGTTGACGAGGATCGCGGTCGCCAGCGAGACGTGGCCGAGATGGGTGTAGATCAGCACCATGATCACCGACACCACGCTGCCGAACACGAAGGTCGGGTATTTGCCGAACGCGTCGCTCGCCCTGCCAACCAGCGGCCCGGTGACGATGCTGAACAGGCCGGAGACGAGATAGATCGTCGGCAGATGCGTAATGTCGATGCCGAGATTGTGCACGGTGAAGGCGCTGGAGAACGGCATCAGCATGTAGCCGCCGGTCGCCAGCAGCGTCGTGACGGCGAAGGCCAGCGTATAGCGCGTCTGTCCGATCGTCGCGATCAGATGGCGGAACGGGCTTCTGTCCTGCTTCAATTTCAGGTGCGCATCGACCGGCTCCATGACCAGGGCGATGATCGCGATCGCGGCGATCGACACCACGACGATCGCGGCGAAGCAGACATGCCAGTTCCAGTGATTGGCCAGAAACAGCCCGGCGGGAATGCCGAGCACCTGGCTCGCGGCAAACGCGGTCTGGATGAAGCCCATCACGCGGCCGCGCAGTTGCAGCGGAAACAGGTCGGTGACGATGGCGAGCACGACCGAGCCGATCACGCCGCCGAACAATCCGGTCACGATCCTGCCGAGCAGCAGCACATGGTAGGTCTGCGCGGCGGCGCAGAGCATCGTTCCGAGCGTGAAGCCGACATAGAAGAACAAGAGCAAGCGCTTGCGATCGAAGCGATCGGCAAAGCCGGCGGCCAGGATGCCCGAGATCCCCGCGCTGAACGCGTAGGCTGACACCGCGACGCCGAACTGCCCGGCCGTGATGTTGAGCGAGGGCATCAGGATGGCGCCGAGCGGCGACATGATGATGAAATCGAGGATGATCGTGAACTGCGTGAACGCGAGCAGCGCGATGAGGAGCGCCTGATAGCGCGAAAAGCCGCGTTGGCGTTCCCTTGGGTCGTCGACGGGCGCGGCAAGCGTCTGTTCGGTCATAGTACCTGATTCAGGGTGAGGGCGACGGGGGCGCGGGAAACTGGCAGATAGGGTGGGCTGGGACGATGTCCACAGGGCGCAAGGCAAAAGCTCTGCCGGAACAGGACGCGCGCGCGGGTTGTGGGATTTGGGCAACAGGGCCTTCGGCGGGAGACCGTCCGCCCCTCTTACGGCGAGTTAAGCCGCCCTTAGCGAATGCCGCTTAGGCTCGCGGCCATCCATTTCCCCTGCTCCCCGGCCTTTGGGCCGGTCATTTGGCGGCAAGTAAGAGCATTTTCGGATGGAGCAGCCTGCCCGGCAGTACGATTCTAGCGACCCGGCACCGTCGGCGATTGCGGCGGCTGGGCGGACGCTTGTCGTCGATCTGGAAGGGGCTCTGCTGCGTTCCGAACTGCTGATGGAAGCGCTGTTCAGCGCGCCTGGCCGCATGCTGGCCCGCTTCGGCGCTGGCGGACGGGCGGGCATGGCGGCGCTCACGGATATCCTGGCGCGGGCCGAGATCGACTATGCCCATCTGCCCTATGATTCCGATGTGATGAACCGGGCGCTGGCGGCGCGGGCGCGGGGCGCGAAGATCTATCTCGTCGCCGGACGTTTCGTCGATCATGCGGCGGGCATTGCCGCGCATCTCGGTTTTGACGGCGTCGTGACGCCGGCCGATCTTGCTGCGGGCAACACGTTGCCGTTCGATCGCGGCGCGGTCGAGCGCATCGACAACCGAGGCGGAAGTCGCGTCAGCCTAAAAACCTGGGCCAAGGCGCTGCGCATCTATCAATACGCCAAGAACACGCTGGTGTTCGTGCCGGCGCTCACCGCGCATCAGCTGAACCTTTCGACGCTCGGCTATGCGCTGCTGGCGTTCATGGCGTTCTCGGCCTGCGCGTCGGGCGCCTATCTGATGAACGATCTCTTGGATCTCGCGGCCGACCGGCAGCATCCGACCAAGCGCCATCGCGCGCTCGCGGCCGGCGATTTGCCGATCTCCTCCGCGCTATCAGCGATTCCTGCGCTGTGGCTGTTCGCGCTCGTCGCCAGCCTCTGCATCTCGCCCCTCTTCCTCGGCGTGCTCGGCGTCTACCTCGTCACCACGATCGCCTATTCGCTCGCGCTCAAGCGCAAGATGCTGGTCGACGTGGTGACGCTGGCGGGCCTCTACAGCTTGCGCATCATCGCCGGCGCCGTCGGCGTCGGCGTGGTGCTGTCGGAATGGCTGTTGATCTTCTCGCTGTTCGTGTTCACCTCGCTCGCCTTGATCAAGCGCTTCAGCGAGCTCAGCATGCGCGAGAGCGCCGGCCTCGCCGATCCCTCCAACCGCGACTACAGGATCAACGATCTGCATGTCATCGCCGCGATGGCGGCGGCGAGCGCGATGAACGCGGTGACCGTGTTCTCGCTCTACGTCTCCTCCTCCGCAGTGACGCCGCTCTACAGCCGCCCCTGGATGCTATGGCTGCTCAACCCGCTGCTGCTCTACTGGTTCGGCCGCGCCCTGATGATGGCGCATCGCCGCGAGATGCCTGACGATCCGATTCTCTACGCTTTCCGCGACGGCCCCAGCCGCATCACGGTGGCGGCGATGATCTGCATCATGCTGGCGGCGATCTGACCGGGCCCGTAAGGTCAAGGCCGGCGCTTGCGCGGCGTGCTGCGAGTGGATACATCGCGGGTAATCCCGATTAGCCTATTCTGCCGACCGACCGATTCGAGGTTTTGAAACGCCATGACCGTACGCCTGCATCGCGGCGACCTGCCCGACTTGTCCCGCTACACCGGAGCGGTGGCGATCGACACCGAGACCATGGGGCTGAACCCGCACCGCGACCGGCTCTGCGTGGTGCAGCTCTCGCCCGGCGACGGCAGTGCCGACGTGGTGCAGATCCCCAAGGGCCACACTGACGCGCCGAATCTGAAGGCGCTGCTGGCCAATCCCGCTATCACCAAGATCTTCCACTTCGCGCGGTTCGACATCGCGGTGCTGTACCAGACCTTCGGGGTCATGACCGGGCCGATCTACTGCACCAAGATCGCCTCCCGCCTGACCCGCACCTATACCGACCGCCACGGCCTGAAAGACCTCGTGCGCGAGGTGCTCAACATCGACCTCTCCAAGCAGCAGCAGTCCAGCGACTGGGGCTCCGACAGCCTGACCGAGCCGCAGCTCGCCTATGCCGCCTCCGACGTGCTGCATCTGCACGGCTTGCGCGAGCGGCTCGATGCCATGCTGGTGCGGGAAGGCCGCACCCAGCTGGCGCAGGCCTGTTTCGACTTCCTGCCGACCCGCGCCCTGCTCGACCTGCAGGGTTGGGCGGAAGAGGACATTTTCGCGCATTCCTGACGCCTCCTGTGGTCGCCAGGTTCAGGGCTGCCGCCCCGTTTCGGACACTTTCGTAACGGCCTGTCGCCGGCTGCATATTTCGGCGGCGCCGGGTACAATGGGGCGCCTTCGACTGGACAAGGTTAGCGACACGCTGGAGCAGCGGTGAACTCGGCCCAGAATCCCACCTACGACGCCGCGCTTGCGGCGAAGTTTGCCAGCGCGGCGCGCCACAGCCGCCTGGTGCGGATTCTGCGTGTCGCGGTGCCGGGCGCGGTGCTGCTGTCCATGGCCGCCATCGTCGGCGTGTCGGTCTTCAATCCGTTCCGCATGCTGATGCCGAAGCTGCCGCTCGATTCCGGAAACATGGTGGTGTCGGGCACCAAGATCACGATGGAATCGCCGCATCTCGCCGGCTTCACCCCGGACCAGCGGCCCTACGAGCTCTGGGCCAAGACCGCGACGCAGGACATCACCGATCCCGATCACGTCGATCTCGCCGACCTGCGCGCGAAGGTGCTGATGGAGGATCAATCCACCCTGTTCCTCGACGCTCGCACCGGCCGTTTCGACAACAAGCGGCAGCAGCTCGATCTGCACAAGGACATCTTGCTGCGTACCTCCACCGGCTACGAGGCGCGGCTGAACTCCGCCTTCGTCGACATGAACAAGGGCACGGTCACTTCCGACGAGCGCGTCGACGTCAAGCTGACCAACGGCACGCTGACGGCGGACCGGCTGCGGATCACCGAGGGCGGCGATCTCATCCGCTTCGAGGGCAACGTGGTGATGCACCTCGACAAGCTGGACGACACCGCCGCCGCGCAGCCTGCGCCACCCGATCCAGCGCCACCTGCGAAGACGCGCACGCCTCAGAACAAGTCTGCCAATTCAAAGTGATTTTCATGATCAGTTTTTTTTCGCGCAACGACAACAAGCGGAGCGCCATCATCAACGCGGCCGCGCTTGCCGCCGCTGTCGTGCTGATGGCAACAGGTGGCGCGGTGGCCCAGAGCACGATGCAAGGCGTGCCCAACGCGATGCAGGGCTTTTCGCAAAACCGCGATCAGCCGATCCAGATCGAGGCCGCCTCGCTCGAGATGCGCGACAAGAAGAAGGAGGCGACCTTCGCCGGCAATGTGAAGGTCGTGCAGGGCGACACCACCATGACCTCGAAGACGCTGGTGGTGTTCTACGAGTCGAGCGGCGGCGACAAGCCGGCCACGCCGCAGCCCGCGGCGAAGGGCGCGAAGGCGGCACCGATGCAGTCGGCAACGCCCGGTCCGGGCGGCAGCTCCGCGATCAAGCGGCTGGAGGCGCGCGGCAATGTCGTGGTCACCCAGAAGGACCAGGTGGTAACGGGCGAGACCGCCGTGTTCGATACCAAGACCAACCTCATCACCATGATCGGCGGCGTGGTCTTGACGCAGTGCAAGAACGTGCTGCGCGGCGACCGTCTGATGGTCGACATGACGACCGGCGTCTCACGTGTTGAATCCGACAGCGGCCGCGTCCAGGCCCTGCTGCCGCAGGGCGGCAGCAGTGATTGCGGCCAGGGCGCCAAACCCGGCACGGCGCCGCCTTTGCAGTTACCGGGCGCAAGTAAACAAAAGTAAATTCAAGCACTTGTGTCGGATGCTCCCGATCCGAGGTTGAAGCTTGCCCGGCAAGACTGTATCTAGCGCGAAGGGCTTTCGAAGCGGGGTTCGCCGCTTTTCGGGCGTGTTTCACTGGGCATGAGACATCCCTTCACCCACGCTGCACCGGCGGATCACAAGGCCGGGGTGGCAGATCGCGGGATCACGCGCGGATCATCGTGCAGGATTGTCGTGCAGGATCGTCGTGAAAGGCTAGAAGGCGGGGATGGTCGATCTCTTCAGCATGTTCCGTCGGCGCCCCGCCAAACGCGGCCGGCCAGGGTTTGCGCGTCAGGACATCACCGCACTCGGTGACAACGTTGGCGGTCTCGTGACCAGCCCGGTGCGGGACGCGCCGCCGCTCGCCCGTGACCAGGCGATGCGGGCGCCCGACCAATTCCAGGGCGACTACGAGGCCGACTATCAAGCCGAGCCGCCGCGTCCGCAGCCGGTTCACCCCGTCACGGCCGCCGGCAGGTCCAATGGCACGGGCGGACCGCAGCTGCTGCGGCGGCCGGGCTTCCTGGCTGTGCATAGCGTGGAAAAGGCCTTCGGCAGCCGCCAGGTGGTGCGCGGCGTCAGCATCTATGTGCGCCGTGGCGAAGCCGTCGGCCTGCTCGGTCCGAACGGCGCCGGCAAGACCACCGTGTTCTACATGATCACCGGCCTGATCAAGGCCGATCGCGGCGCGATCGAGCTCGACGGCCACGACGTCACGAAACTCCCGATGTATCAGCGCGCGCGGCTCGGCATCGGCTATCTGCCGCAGGAGGCCTCGATCTTCCGCGGCCTCACCGTCGAGCAGAACATCCGCGCCGTGCTCGAAGTGGTCGAGCCCTCGCGCAAGAAGCGGGAGCAGCAGCTCGATTCGCTGCTCGACGAGTTCAACATCACCCGCCTGCGGAAATCGCCGTCGATCGCGCTATCAGGCGGTGAGCGCCGCCGCGTCGAGATCGCGCGCGCGCTGGCGACGCGGCCGAACTACATGCTGCTCGACGAGCCCTTCGCCGGCATCGATCCGATCGCGGTCGGCGACATCCAGGACCTCGTCCGCCATCTCACCAATCGCGGCATCGGCGTCTTGATCACCGACCACAATGTGCGCGAGACGCTCGGCCTCACCGATCGTGCCTACATCGTCTATGCCGGTGAAATCCTGACCGAGGGTACCCCGGATGAGATCGTCGCCGATCCAGACGTGCGCCGGCTTTACCTTGGCGAGGAATTCCGCCTCTAGCCCGTTTTTGCGTTTCGTCAAGACGTGTACATCGGGCCCGGACTAGGATAAGCAAAAATCGGACCAATTTTTGGGAACGGTTCTTGCTTCATGGCGCTCACGCAGAGATTAGAGTTCCGGCAATCGCAGTCGCTGGTCATGACGCCGCAGCTGATGCAGGCGATCAAGCTGCTGCAATTGTCCAATCTCGATCTCACGACCTTCGTGGAGGAGGAACTCGAGCGTAACCCTCTGCTGGAGCGGGCCAACGACGAAGCCGGCGGCGAAGCTTCCGCCGACGCCGGCCAGTACGGCGAGGAGGCCCGCGGCCAAGACGATGGTAACGGCGACAGTTTTGGCGACGACGGCTTTGGTGGCAGCGCGGAGGCCTTCGAGCCCGGCCAGGAGGAATGGATGAGCAAGGATCTCGGCACCCGCGCCGAGATCGAGCAGACCCTGGACACCGGCCTCGACAACGTCTTCTCCGAGGAGCCGGCCGAGGCGGCTGCGCGCAATGCCCAGGACGCCGCGCCGACGACCTACACCGAGTGGGGCGGCGGCGCCTCCGGGGATGAAGACTACAATCTCGAGGCCTTCGTCGCCGCCGAGATGACGCTCGCCGACCATCTTGCCGAGCAGCTCTCGGTCGCCTTCACCGCGCCGGCGCAGCGCATGATCGGCCAGTACCTGATCGACCTCGTCGATGAGGCCGGCTATCTGCCGCCGGATCTCGGCCAGGCCGCCGAGCGTCTCGGCGCATCGCAACAGGACGTCGAGGACGTCCTTGCCGTGCTGCAAAAATTCGATCCGCCCGGCGTCTGTGCGCGCAATTTGAGCGAATGCCTGGCGATCCAGCTGCGCGAGCTCGACCGCTACGATCCGGCCATGCAGGCGCTGGTCGAGCATCTCGATCTCCTCGCCAAGCGCGACATCGCGTCCTTGCGCAAGCTTTGCGGCGTCGACGACGAGGACATCGCCGACATGATCGGCGAGATCCGCCGCCTCAATCCCAAGCCCGGCATGAAGTTCGGCTCGGCGCGGCTCCAGACCATGGTGCCCGACGTCTATGTCCGCCCGGGTCCCGACGGCGGCTGGCACGTCGAGCTCAACAGCGACACCCTGCCGCGCGTGCTGGTCAACCAGACCTACTATTCCGAGCTGTCGAAGAAGATCGGCAAGGACGGCGACAAGTCCTACTTCACCGATGCGCTTCAGAACGCGACCTGGCTGGTGCGCGCGCTCGACCAGCGCGCCCGCACCATCCTGAAAGTTGCAACCGAGATCGTGCGCCAGCAGGACGGCTTCTTCACCCATGGCGTGGCACACTTGCGGCCGCTCAATCTCAAGGCCGTCGCCGATGCCATCCAGATGCATGAATCCACGGTGTCGCGCGTCACCGCCAACAAATACATGGCGACCAATCGCGGCACGTTCGAGCTGAAATATTTCTTCACGGCCTCGATCGCCTCGGCCGACGGCGGCGAGGCGCATTCCGCCGAAGCCGTTCGCCACCACATCAAGCAGCTGATCGATGCGGAAGAGCCCACGGCGATCCTGTCGGATGACACCATCGTGGAACGCTTGCGCGCCTCGGGCATTGATATTGCCCGCCGCACGGTCGCGAAGTACCGCGAAGCCATGCGCATACCCTCCTCGGTGCAACGCCGCCGCGACAAGCAGAGCGCCCTTGGTAACGTCCTCTCCACCGCAATGTCCGATCGTTCCCGCAACACCGAGCCGGCCTGATTGCGCCGGGGCGAAATCGCGCTACTCTCACCTCCCCATTGAGACCGATCCAAGCATGCGCATGATCCGGAAAAGGTTTTCCCTCCCGACAAATGCGGAACGCGTTTGCGGGGAGATCATGCGCAGGGAACAACTTCAGCTGCGGTGATCCGTCATCGCAGCTGAGGCGCAACCAAGCGAGGCATCACATGACTCTCCGGATTTCGGGCAAGAGCATCAACGTCGGCGAGGCCCTGCGCGGCCGCGTTGCCGACCGCACCGACGAGGTGCTGCGCAAATATTTCGACGGCAACTATTCCGGCCACATCACGCTGAGCAAGGACGGCTTCGGCTTCCGCACCGATTGCGCGCTGCACCTCGATTCGGGAATCACCCTGGAAGCCGATTCGAACGCGCCGGATGCCTATGCCAGCGCCGACCAGGCGCTGCTGATGATCGAGAAGCGGCTGCGCCGCTACAAGAACCGCCTCAAGGACCGTTCCGCTCGCAAGGCCCATGCCGCCACCGAGGCGATGGCTGCGCTCAATGCCACGAGCTATGTGCTCGAGGCGCCCGAGGGCGAGGACGAGGTCTCCGGCTACAGCCCCGTGATCATCGCGGAGCAAACCACCTCGCTCAAGTCGCTGTCGGTCAGCGAGGCCGTCATGGAACTCGACCTCAGCGGGGCGCCTTGCCTGGTGTTCCAGCACGGCTCCTCGGGCCGGGTGAACATCATTTACCGCCGCGCCGACGGCAATGTGGGCTGGATCGACCCTCCGGGCGGCAAAACAGACCGCAAGGTGGACGGTTAATGGTTCCGTACCCTCCGCAAGCCTTAACAATGACCGTGGGCAAAGCCGCACGCGGGAGTTGGCACCGGGATTGCGTTGGAGTAGAAGCGCCCCACATCAGGACCGGGGCTAAGTCCCCCTCCTGCTTCATGTTATTGACACCGGCTCAGCTTGGTCTTCCAAGATGGCCAAATCGGAACCTGACGGTTTAATTCACCTCGGAAAGCTTCCATGCCGATTACCGATCTGGTCGCACCCGAGGCGATTCTCCCGGCATTGAAAGTCAACAGCAAGAAGCAAGCCTTGCAGGAACTCGCGGCCAAGGCCGCCGAGCTGACCGGGCAGAACGAGCGCTCCGTCTTCGAAGTGCTGCTTCAGCGCGAAAAGCTCGGCACCACCGCAGTCGGCTATGGCGTTGCCATTCCCCACGGCAAGCTGCCCAAGCTCGACAAGATCTTCGGCCTGTTCGCACGCCTCGATCGTCCGATCGATTTCGAATCGATGGACGGCCAGCCGGTCGATCTCGTCTTCCTGCTGCTCGCTCCCGAAGGCGCCGGCGCCGACCACCTCAAAGCCCTCGCCCGCATCGCCCGCCTGCTGCGCGACCAGGACATCGCCAAAAAACTCCGCGCCTCGCGTGACGCCCAGGCGATCTATTCGGTGCTGGCGCTGCCGCCGGCGACGGCGGCCTGATCTATTTCGTCATTGCCGACTAGCGAGAGAGCGTCGCAACTCGCTCCCGTGCCCCGGACGCAGCGCAGCGCGCAGCGATGCGCTGCAGAGCCGGGGCCCATGTTTCCACATTGTGCGTGTTGCTTTCTGGGTCCCGGCTCTGCGCCGCAACGCTTCGCGCTGCACCGCGTCCGGGACACGAGAGTTGAGCACCCTGTAGCCTCAAACTCCGTCATTGCGAGCGAAGCGAAGCAATCCAGAATCTTTCCGCGGAGGGATTCTGGATTGCTTCGTCGCTTCGCTCCTCGCAATGACGATGCCGAGACGATATCGCTCGAAATGAAAACGGGCACGCCTTCGCGTGAAGGCATGCCCGCTTGAAACTCTACTCGTGCGAACGCGTGTGCGCTCAGTGCACGCTCACCGCTTGCAGCTCGTTGCTCCAGGCGTTGGCGATCGCGGCTTCGCGGCTGTCGGTCAGCATGATCGGCGTGCCGTCGGCGGCGTGGAGCGCGAAGAGCTTGAGGCCCGGCGCAATCTTGGGCGCCTCGGGGAACAGGTCCGGCACGTCCTCGGAGCGGATCTGCTTCACATAGGCGATATGACCTTCGCCGAGGGTTGCCAGCGTCTCGGGAGAGACATTCTTGGCTTCATATTCGAACGCAACGTGACCTTCACTCATGGTCTCGACTCCTCTGGAACACTAAGCGGTCGAGTCCGCTACTCGTTCCATTATTCGTGCTCATTGATAGCGATTGTCTTAACGATCCTCTCCGGTTCAGGCCGGGCCAGATCGATCGACAACAGCCCGTTCTTCAGATCCGCGCCCAGCACCTGCATCCCCTCCGCCAGCACGAAGGTGCGCTGGAAGTGGCGCGCGGCGATGCCGCGATGGATGTATTGCCGGGTCTTGTCGTCCTGCTGCCGCCCGCGGATCACGAGCTGGTTTTCCTCAATGGTTACATCGAGTTGGTCGCGGGTGAATCCGGCGACCGCCAGCGTGATGCGCAAACGCTCGGGCTGGCCATCCGCGCGGTCGCACCTCTCGATATTGTAGGGAGGATAACCGTCGGCGCCTTTGACGACCCGATCGAGCACGCGCTCGATCTCGTCGAAGCCCAGCAGAAAGGGACTGGAGAGCGTTGGAACACGAGACATAGTTTACAAAGTCCTCGCAGAAGCGACTTTGGTGTTTCAGGGCCCGGAAGCGGCACCCCTTGGTCAGCAATATGGGCATATCCCCAAGGCGGTTCAAGCAGGTAGCCAGGGAGGCTGTGGATGGGCCTTTCCGGGCGTCATGGCCGGGCTTGTCCCGGCCATCCACGATCTTACCCGCGGCGCCAAGAACGTGGATGCCCGGGACAAGCCCGGGCATGACGAGTCTCGATTTATCGTAACGAAAACAAGCCCCTTCTACTGTGCATGGGGTTGTTTTCGCACTTTTTGGTTGGCCGGCCCCTGGAACCGGTCAGGCCTCGATCCGCTTGCGCCCATCGCCGCTGAACAGGTGCAGCTTTTGGCGCACCGCCGCGACGCGGATGTTCTGGCCGATGGCGGGGGCCTCGGTTCCGGGAATGCGGACGATGACCTCGCCCGGCGGCAGCTCGCCGGGGGTGGCGGCGACGCGCTGCTCCTCCTGCTGGCGCGAGCCGTAGACGAAGGTTTCGGCACCGACGCGCTCGATCGCTTCAACTGTCAGCGGCAACGCGACGCCGCCGGCGGGCGTCTGGTCGGTGATGACGAAGTCCTCCGGGCGGATGCCTAGGATGCCGGCCTCGCCTACACCATTGAGCTGCGATCTGATCTCGTCAGGGCGCATCGACATCAGATTCATCGGCGGTGCTCCGATGAAAGAGGCGACGAAGGTGGTCGCCGGCTTCTCGTAGATCGCGAGGGGGTTGCCGACCTGCTCGACCTGGCCGCCGTTCATCACCACCAGGATGTCGGCAAGCGTCATCGCCTCGAGCTGATCATGGGTGACATAGATCGACGTGGTGTTGAGGCGGCGCTGCAATTTGCGGATCTCGACCCGCATCGCGATGCGCAGCTTTGCGTCGAGATTGGAGAGCGGCTCGTCGAACAGAAACACTTTTGGCTGACGCACGATGGCGCGGCCCATGGCGACGCGCTGGCGCTGGCCGCCGGAGAGCTGGCGCGGCTTGCGCTCCAGCATGGCGGAGAGCTCGAGCACGCGCGCGGCTTCCTCGACGCGGGTCTTGATCTCGGCTTCCGCCATGCCGCGGTTGCGCAGGCCGTAGGCCATGTTGTTGTAGACGCTCATATGCGGATAGAGCGCGTAGTTCTGGAACACCATCGCGATGTCGCGATCGGCCGGCTCGACCTGGTTGACGACACGGCCGCCGATGTCGATCTCGCCGCCGGTGACCGTCTCCAGCCCCGCGACCATGCGCAGCAATGTGGACTTGCCGCAGCCCGAGGGGCCGACCAGTACGCAGAACTGGCCGTCGCCGACATCGACGTCGACGCCCTTGATGGCTTCGAAGCCGCCGGGATAGGTCTTGCGGACGCTGCGCAGGGTGACGTTAGCCATGAAAACTCATTTCCAAGAACCTACTTTTCCGTCTCGACCAGTCCGCGCACGAACAGCTTCTGCATGGCGACGACGACGAACACCGGCGGCAGCATGGCCAGCACGGCGGTTGCCATCACGATCGGCCATTCGGTGAGTGCGTCGCTGGTGGTGATCATCTTGCGGATGCCGATCTGGATCGTCTGCATGTCGTCGCGGGTGGTGATCAGCAGTGGCCAGAGATATTGATTCCAGCCGAGGATGAACAGGATCACGAACAGCGCCGCCATGTTGGTGCGCGACAGCGGCAGCAGCGTATCCCAGAAGAAGCGCAAGGGGCCGGCGCCGTCGATGCGCGAGGCTTCCAAAAGTTCGTCCGGCACCGTCATGAAGAACTGGCGGAACAGCAGCGTTGCGGTGGCCGACGCGATCAGCGGCAGCGACAGGCCGGCATAGCTGTCGAGCATGTGCAGATCGGCGACGATCTTGTAGGTCGGATAGATGCGCACCTCGACCGGCAGCATCAGGGTGATGAAGATGAGCCAGAAGATCGGCATCCGGAACGGAAAGCGGAAATAGACGATCGCATAGGCCGAGATGATCGAGATCGCGATCTTGCCGACCGCGATCAAGAGCGCCATCACCAGCGAGTTCAGCATCATGTTGCCGACCGGCTCGCGGGTCGAGCCGCTCGTGCCGACGAAGATCGTTTGGTAGTAAGTCTGGAAGAAATGACCGCCGGGCAGCAGCGACATCTGTCCGTTCGCGATCAGGGCGTTGTCCTGGGTCGAGGCGACGATCGCGATGTAGACGGGGAACGCGACGATCGCGATCCCGATCCAGAGGATGATATGAGCGACGTAGCGCCTGATGCCCTCTTGCTCGACCATCAGTAGGTCACCTTGCGTTCGACGAAGCGGAACTGGATTCCGGTCAGCACGATCACCATGATCATCAGGATCACCGATTGCGCCGCGGAGCTGCCGAGATTGCCGCCGAGCAGGCCGTCGGAATAGACCTTGTAGACCAGCGTCTCCGTCGACTTGCCGGGACCGCCGCGGGTCATGGTGTCGATGATGCCGAAGGTGTCGAAGAAGGCGTAGACGATGTTGACGACCAGCAGGAAGAAGATGGTCGGCGACAGCAGTGGGAACGTCACGGTGCAGAATCGGCGCATCGGGCGCGCGCCGTCGATCGCGGCCGCCTCAAGCACGCTTCTCGGGATGCTCTGAAGGCCGGCGAGGAAGAACAGGAAGTTGTAGGAGATCTGCTTCCAGGCGGCGGCGAGGATGATCAGCGTTGCGGCCTGGTCGCCGTCTAGCAGCGGATTCCAGTCGACCCCCAAGGCGCGCACATAGCGCGAGAGCACACCCAGCGAGGGGTGCAGCATGAAGATCCAGAGCACGCCGACGACCGGCGGCGCCACCGCATAGGGCCAGATCAAGAGCGTGCGGTAGAGCATCGAGCCGCGCAGCGGCTTGTCCGCCATCACCGCTAGCAGCAGCGCAAACGACAGCGACGAGACTGCGATGGCGAACGAGAAGAAGAAGGTCCGCACGATCGCCTCGAAATAGGCGCGGTCCTTCAGAAGTTCGAGATAATTGTCGAACCAGACGAAGCTGGTCGAAAGACCGAAGGCGTCCTGGAGCAGGTAGGACTGGATCACCGCCTGCAAGGCCGGCCAATAGAAGAAAATCAGCACGATCGCGAGCTGCGGCGCAACCAGCGCGTAGGGCAATAGCTTCGATTGGAAAATGGCTTGCTTTTGCATGATGCCCGCAGGAGCGGCAGGCCGGGTTACCGGCCTGCCGCTGATCGCCTCACTTGACGGCGGTCTTTTCGAACTGGCGCAGCATCGTGTTGCCGCGCTCGACGGCGGCATCCAGCGCCTGCTTGGCGGTCTTCTTGCCGGCGAGCGCCTGCTCGATCTCTTCCGACCAGACGTCACGGAGCTGAACCATGTTGCCGAGGCGCAGGCCGCGGGAGTTCTCGGTCGGCTCCTTGTTGGTCAGCTCGAGCAGCGGGGTCTCGAGATAGGGCTGATCCTTGTAGAAGCCTTCCGCCTTGGCCTTCTCATAGGCCGCCTTGGTGATCGGCAGATAGCCCGAGGCCTTGTGGATGTAGACTTGGCGATCGGTATCGGAGAGGAAGCTCAGGAATTTCGCGACACCCTTATAATCATCGGCCGACTTGCCACCCATGACCCAGAGCGAGGCACCGCCGATGATCGAGTTCTGCGGCGCGCCCTTCACGTCGGGATAGTAGGGCATCGGGACGGCGGTGAAGTTGAACTTGGCCTGCGCCTTGACGTTGCCGAAGAATGCCGAGGAGGTCAGATAGAGCGGGCATTCGCCTGACGTGAAGCGGCCTTCACCGGTGTTGGTGCGGCCGGCATAGTCGTAGGTCTTGTCCTTCTGGAGCTCGACCAGCTTCTCGAGGTGCTTGACCTGGACCGGGCTGTTGAACTCGAGCACGGTGTCGAAACCGTCGAGGCCGTTGGCCTTGGTCGACAGCGGCACGTTGTGCCAGGCGGAGAGCTGCTCGAGATTGACCCAGGTGACCCAGGAGTTTGAGAAGCCGCAGGTCGGATGGCCGTTGTCGTGCAGCTTCTTGGCGGCGTCGAACACCTGCGGCCAGGTCTTCGGGATCTCGACATTGGCCTTCTTCAGCTCGTCGAGATTGACCCACATCACCGTCGACGACGAGTTGAAGGGGAAGGACAGCATCTCGCCCTTCGAGGTCGAGTAGTAACCGGTGATCGCGGGCAGATAGGCCTTCGGATCGAACTTCTCGCCGGTCTCGGCCATCAGCTTGTACACCGGCTTCACGGCGCCGGTCGCGGCCATCATGGTCGCGGTGCCGACCTCGAACACCTGCATGATGTGCGGGGCGTTGCCGGCGCGAAAGGCGGCGATGCCCGCGTTCATCGTGTCGGCATAATTGCCTTTGTAGGTCGGGATCACCTTGTAATCGCTCTGCGATGCGTTGAAGTCGTTCGCGAGCTTGACGATGACGTCGTTGTTGGCGCCGGTCATCGCGTGCCACCACTGGATTTCAGTCACGGCCAGGGCCGGCGAGGCCGACACGCCAACCGTGATTGCAACAGCCGCAGCCGCACCAAAATGTCGAAGAGCCATCAAGAAAACCTCCCTTGCCCGTCAATAAAGAAGCGCTTGCGCTAGCAGCGCCATATGACGTTCACATGACTGTGTAAGCGGCCGAAACGAAAGCGGCAAGCGCTGGAAAAGGGAAGCCGGAAAATAGGCGAAGACGAAGGGGCAGCCTCCTACGCTCGCGGTGCAGCATCACGACAAGTGCGGTGTTGCCGCGAAAGGAGAGTGGCATGGGGGCTCGATGCGGCCGCAGATTAACCTCTCCCGCTTGCGGGAGAGGTCGCGCCGAAGGCGCGGGTGAGGGCTCTCTCCGCTTGGGGATTGTCCCGTTTTGGAGACACCCTCTCCCCAGCCCTCCCCCGCAAGCGGTGGAGGGAGCGGACCGGCGCCGCCGCTCAATCTCTCTTATCTCAGCGCTTGCGCTCGGGGCCGCAGACCACGCCTTTTTCGACCATCGCGTCGATCTCCGTCTTGGAGTAGCCGAACTCGCCCAGCACCTCCGCCGAATGCTGGCTGAATTTCGGCGGCAGGCGGCGCAGGCTGGGCTTGCTGCGATCGAGCCGGATCGGCGAGGCCACGCCCTTGTACCAGTCCTTCTCGATGATATCGCCGCGCGCGATCGTGTGCGGGTTGGTCAGCGCCTGGTCGATTTTCTGCACCGGGCCTGCCGGCAGGCCGGCCGCGAGCAGGCGATTGCACAGCGGCTCGGCCTCGTGCTGGCTGAACACCGCGGCGAGCTCGGCGCGCAGCGCCTCGCGATTGGCGATGCGGTCCTTGTTGCGGGCAAAGCGCGGATCGGTGCCGAGCTCGGGCTTGCCGATCTCCTTACAGAGCTTGCGGAAGGTGCCGTCATTGCCGACCCCGATGAAGATGTTGTCGGTTTTCGTCGGGAAGATCGCGTAGGGCACGAGGTTGGGATGCTCGTTGCCGGTGAGCGAGGGCGGCTTGCCATGCATGAAATAATTCGCGGTGTGCGGATGCATGATGGCAAGGCCGGTCTCGTACAGCGTCGTCTCCAGGAACTGGCCAAGCCCCGAGCGCTGCCGCTCCGACAGCGCCATCAGGATGCCGATCGCCGCATAAAGTCCGGTGGTGATGTCGACCAAGGGCACGCCGATCCGCATCGGCCCGCTCTCGGGCGATCCGGTCGCCGCGATCATGCCGGTCATGGCCTGGATGATGGCGTCATAACCGGGATTGCCGCCACGCGGGCCATCGGCGCCGAAGCCGCAGATCCGGCAATGCACGAGGCGCGGGAATTTTGCGCGCAACACCTCGTTGCCGATGCCCCATTTCTCAAGGGTGCCCGGCTTGAAATTCTCGATCAGGACGTCGGCCGTCTCCAGCATCTTCAGCAGCACGGCGCGGCCGCCCTCGGAGGCGAGGTCGAGGCCGATCGAGCGCTTGTTGCGATTGATGCCGACGAAATAGGCCGCGTCCTCCTCGTGGAAGGGAGGGCCCCATTCGCGCACCTCGTCGCCCGCGGGCGGCTCGACCTTGATGACGTCGGCGCCGTGGTCGGCGAGGATCTGGGTGCAATAGGGACCGCCGAGCACGCGCGTGAGATCGATGACGCGCAATCCGCTCATGGCACCTGTGGCGGCTTCAGAACTCATGCCTTCGCTTCCCCTGTGTCGACGTTTGATCACAGGCCTAGCGAGGTTCGTGCACGCCAGCAATGGCCCCGCGCGTAGGGCCGCATGCGCCGCAGCGTCTCAATCCCGCGAAGTGGGAAATCCACGGAAGCGGCCGGCCCGAGGGGGATCTCGGGCCAGCCAATCCGCACTTCCGGTCAGACGACCGTCAGGCGAACGTCGACATTGCCGCGCGTGGCGTTGGAGTATGGGCACACCTGGTGCGCCTTCTCGACCAGCGCCTCGGCCTCGGCGCGGGCCAGGCCGGGCAGCGAGACGGCCAGATCGATGTCGAGACCGAAGCCGCCCTCGGAGCGCGGGCCGATGCCGACGGTCGAGGTGACGGAGGCGTCGGCGGGAACCTTGGGGCCGCCCTGCGAAGCCACGAACTTCATTGCGCCGATGAAGCAGGCGGCATAGCCGGCCGCGAACAGCTGCTCGGGATTGTTGCCGGCGCCGCCGCCGCCGCCGAGCTCCTTCGGCGTGGTCAGCTTGACGTCGAGCGCGCCGTCGAGGGTTGCGGCATGGCCGTCGCGGCCGCCGGTTGCCTTGGCACTGGTCTTGTAGAGGACGTTCACGGACATTTTCATCTCCCTGGGGGTTCGGGTGGTGCGATCTGTATCGCAGACAATTAGATTGTGCACAATCTAAATTGTGGTGCCTCACATTTAATTGTTCGCAATTGAATATGCGGTCGCCCGGCCCCACAATGCGGGGCAAATCCCGTGAGATTCGCCATGGCCCGGAAACCATCGGCAGCGGACGCGCCGCTGCGGCTCGACAACCAGATCTGCTTCGCGGTGTATTCGGCCGCGCATGCCTTCAACCGCGTCTACAAGCCGCTGCTCGACCGGCTCGGCCTGACCTATCCGCAATATCTCGTCATGCTGGTGCTGTGGGAGCGCGACGACGTGCCGGTCAAGGACATCGGCGAGAAGCTGTTCCTGGATTCGGGCACGTTGACACCGCTGCTCAAGCGGCTCGAGGCCGCCCATCTCGTCAAACGCACCCGCTCGAGCGAGGACGAGCGTCAGGTGCTGATCGCCCTGACGCCGCAGGGCTACGCGCTGAAAGACAAGGCGCGCAGCGTGCCGCAATCGATCCTGGCGGCGTCGGACTGCTCGGTGCCGGAGCTAGTGGCGATGAAAGACGAGATCGTTGCGCTGCGCGACCGGCTGAATGCGGTGATCGGGGAGTAGCTGGGATTTAATTCAACGCCCGGCTTCGCCCTGCAGGCTTCGGCGAGGCAGCCTTCGCTTCGCGAAGGCTGGTGGAGCCAGGCGGGATCGAACCGCCGACCTCTTGCATGCCATGCAAGCGCTCTCCCAGCTGAGCTATGGCCCCTTAACCTTAGACCGGGGTGAATCTGGTGGATCACCCCAACCGGCGAGCCCTAGCGACTCGCGCGGTGCACCCTTTTTCACAGATCAGGGCTGATCTCAAGTCTCTTCATCACCTCCGACATCACCAATGATGTCGGTCACGTCCTCATCGCCCTCTTCCTCGTCGGCAATGAAGGTCGAATCATCGTCATCGTCGTCGTCGAGGGTCTCGTCGACCTCGATATCGTCCTCCGATTCGGGCACGACGGCCTTGACCTTGCCGGTGTTCTCCTCGGCATCGGCCTCCTCGAGCGACACCAACTCCTCGGCCTCTGCCGGCTCCGGCGCGGTGTCCTGGGCCATGCTGCGGGCTTCAGTGCCGCGGGACGCACGTGCGGGAGCGATGGGGGCGATCGGCACCACCTCGCCGGTATAAGGCGAGATCACCGGATTCTTGTTGAGGTCATAGAATTTCTTGCCCGTGGTCGGGCAAATACGTTTGGTTCCGAGTTCGGACTTGGCCACGGCAGGAATCCTGGGAATGTCTGAAAAGCGGTGCTTCACTTGGCTAGTTGGCGGCCCGCTGTCAATAGCGCATTACGGAAGAACGACATGCCCGTGACGGGGCGCGGACCATGTGGTACCTGCGGCCCAGCCTTCAAGGCATCCAAGGACACAATCTTGACCCATTCCGACCAACCGAGGCCGCTCCAGTCTCGCGCCAGCGGCCCCCTGACCGGGAAAGTACGGGTGCCCGGCGATAAGTCGATCTCCCACCGTGCCCTGATCCTGGGTGCGCTCGCGGTCGGCGAGACCAAGATTTCGGGCCTGCTCGAGGGCGAGGACGTCCTCAACACCGCCAAATCGATGCAGGCGCTGGGCGCCAGGGTCGCGCGCACCGGCGATTTCGCGTGGACGGTGAACGGCGTCGGTGTCGGCGGCTTCGCCCAGCCCAAGGGGGCGCTGGATTTCGGCAACTCCGGCACCGGCTGCCGCCTGGTCATGGGCGCCGTTGCGGGGTGCCCGATCTCGGCGGTGTTCGACGGCGATGCCTCCCTGCGCAGCCGTCCCATGCGCCGGATCCTCGACCCGCTCGAACAGATGGGCGCCAGGGTCGTGTCGGGCGGCGAGGGCGGCCGTCTGCCGCTGACCCTCCAGGGCGCGCGCGATCCGCTGCCGATCACCTACAAGACCCCGGTCGCCTCGGCCCAGATCAAATCGGCCGTGCTGCTGGCGGGCCTGGCTGCGCCGGGCACCACCACGGTGATTGAGAGCGAGGCGAGCCGCGATCACACCGAACTGATGCTGAAGCATTTCGGTGCCGACATCACATCGGTGCAGGAAGGCCAGCACGGCCGCCGCATCACGCTTCAAGGCCAGCCTGAGCTGCACGGTGCCACCGTCGTCGTGCCCGCCGACCCCTCCTCGGCGGCTTTCCCGGTCGTTGCGGCGCTGATCGCCGAGGGCTCCGACGTCATCCTGTCGGATGTCATGACCAATCCGCTGCGCACCGGCCTGTTCACCACGCTCCGCGAAATGGGCGCTTCAATCGAGGAAAACGACGTCCGTCGCGATGCCGGCGAGCCGATGGCGCAATTGCGCGTGCGCGCCTCGAAACTGCGCGGTGTCGAGGTGCCGCCGGAGCGCGCGCCGTCGATGATCGACGAATATCTGGTGCTGGCGGTCGCAGCCGCTTTCGCCGAAGGCACGACGATCATGCGCGGCCTGCAAGAGCTGCGCGTCAAGGAATCCGATCGGCTGGAAGCCACGGCTGCCATGCTCCGCGTCAACGGCGTGAAGGTCGAGGTCTCCGGTGACGATCTGATCGTCGAAGGCCGCGGTCACGTGCCCGGCGGCGGCGTTGTTGCCACCCATATGGACCATCGCATCGCGATGTCCGCGCTGGTGATGGGTTGCGCGTCCGACCAGCCGGTGAGCGTCGACGACACCGCCTTCATCGCCACCAGTTTCCCGGATTTCATTCCGATGATGCGTTCGCTAGGGGCCGAGTTTTCATGATCATCGCCATCGACGGGCCCGCGGCCTCCGGCAAGGGGACGCTCGGCAAGCGCCTCGCCCACCATTACGGTTATCGTCATCTCGATACCGGCGTAATCTATCGTGCGGTGGCTTACGAGCTGATGCAGTCCGGTCACGATCTCCGCGATGAAGCCGCGGCGGTCGCGGCGGCGCTGGAGCTCGACCCCGAAAAGTTCGGCAATCCCGCACTGAAGACCCAGAAGGTCGGCGAGGGGGCCTCCATCGTCTCGGCGATCCCTGGGGTCCGCGAGGCCCTGGTCAATTTCCAGCGGCAATTCGCCGCTGATCCGCCCGGGGCCGTGCTCGATGGCCGGGACATTGGAACCGTGATCTGCCCCCATGCCGACGTGAAGATTTTCGTCGTCGCCGATCCCAAGGTCCGCGCCCATCGCCGGACCATGGAGGCGAGGGCGCGGGGGGAGGAGGCGGACGAGGCGGCCGTGCTCGCCGACATCGTCCAGCGCGACGAGCGCGACAAGAACCGGCTGATTGCGCCTTTAAAACCGGCCCCGGATGCTCACTTGCTTGATAACTCCCAACTGGATATAGAAGGCGGCGTCCGGGCCGCCATCGACATTATCGAGGCCGTCCGAGCGGGCCGGTCGCGGGGTTAAGCCGCAGCCGTCATTGGAGGAAGCGCCCGCTCCCGCTCTTTGAGGTCGATAACCTTCGGTCCCTGATGGGACCGGCGCGATCCAGGCCCCGGACAACGATTCCACGTATCGAACGCGCGGGCCTCAGCCGGCCCGCTTCCGCAGTTCCGGCGCCGAGCCGGAGCAGCGAGCGGTCGCTCGAAGGTCTTGCGGACCTTCCGACACTGCGTGTGCGATGCGCCCATGAACCCAACGGCCGGCAAGACATCCGCAACTGGAGAACAAATGGCTTCGACTTCTGCTGATACCTATAGCCCCTCGCGCGACGATTTCGCCGCGATGCTCGACGAGTCCTTCGCAGGTGGCAACCTGCAGGAAAGCTCCGTCGTCAAGGGCAAGGTGGTTGCAATTGAAAAGGACATGGCCGTCATCGACGTCGGCCTGAAGACCGAGGGCCGCGTGGCCCTGCGCGAATTTTCCGGCCCCGGCCGTGACAGCGACCTCAAGGTCGGCGACGAGGTGGAAGTGTTCCTCGATCGCATCGAGAACGCCCTCGGCGAAGCCGTGTTGTCGCGCGACAAGGCGCGCCGCGAAGAGAGCTGGGGCAAGCTCGAGAAGGCGTTCCAGAACAACGAGAAGGTCAACGGCGTCATCTTCAACCAGGTCAAGGGCGGCTTCACCGTCGACCTCGACGGTGCCGTGGCCTTCCTGCCGCGCTCGCAGGTCGACATCCGTCCGATCCGCGACGTCGCGCCGCTGATGAACAACTCGCAGCCGTTCCAGATCCTCAAGATGGACCGCCGCCGCGGCAACATCGTCGTGTCGCGCCGCACGGTGCTGGAAGAGACCCGCGCCGAGCAGCGCCAGGAGTTGGTGCAGAACCTCGAAGAGGGTCAGGTCATCGACGGCGTGGTCAAGAACATCACCGATTACGGTGCGTTCGTTGATCTCGGCGGTATCGACGGCCTCCTGCACGTCACCGACATCGCCTGGCGCCGCGTCAACCACCCGACCGAGGTGCTCTCGATCGGCCAGACCGTGAAGGTCAAGATCATCAAGATCAACCACGAGACGCATCGCATCTCGCTGGGCATGAAGCAGCTCTTGGACGATCCGTGGCAGGGCATCGAAGCCAAGTACCCGCTGGGTGCCCGCTTCACCGGCCGCGTCACCAACATCACCGACTACGGCGCGTTCGTCGAGCTCGAGCCGGGCATCGAAGGCCTGATCCACGTCTCCGAGATGTCGTGGACCAAGAAGAACATGCACCCCGGCAAGATCGTCTCGACCTCGCAGGAAGTCGATGTGCAGGTGCTGGAAGTCGATTCCGTCAAGCGCCGCATCTCGCTCGGCCTCAAGCAGACCATGCGCAACCCCTGGGAGGTCTTCGTCGAAGGTCACCCGACCGGTTCGGTGGTCGAGGGCGAGGTCAAGAACAAGACCGAGTTCGGTCTGTTCCTGGGCCTCGAAGGCGACGTCGACGGCATGGTCCACCTCTCCGATCTCGACTGGAAGCTTCCGGGCGAGCAGGTGATCGACAACTACAAGAAGGGCGACATGGTGAAGGCCGTGGTGCTCGATGTGGACGTCGAGAAGGAGCGTATCTCGCTCGGCATCAAGCAGCTCGAAGGCGACCCCTTCGCCGAGCCGGGCGATGTCAAGAAGGGCGCGGTCGTGACCTGCGAAGTGCTCGAAGTGAAGGAGAGCGGCATCGAGGTGAAGATCGCCGGTACCGACTTCTCGACCTTCATCAAGCGCTCCGAACTCGCCCGTGACCGCAACGACCAGCGTGCCGAACGCTTTGCCGTCGGCGAGAAGGTCGACGCCCGCGTGATCCAGTTCGACAAGAAGGCCCGCAAGGTCCAGGTGTCGATCAAGGCGCTCGAAGTCGCCGAAGAGAAGGAGGCCATCGCGCAGTACGGCTCCTCCGATTCGGGTGCGACGCTCGGCGACATCTTGGGCACCGCGCTCAAGAACCGCGACAACAAGTAAGCGAAACGCAGGTTTCGCTGACATCAAAGCCCCGGCGCGAGCCGGGGCTTTTTTGTTACGCTTGTAGCCCGGATGGAGCGCAAGCGTAATCCGGGGTCGTTGCCTCACGGACGGACTGTCCCGGATTTCGCTGCGCTCCATCCGGGCTACGCACCTACCGCGGTCACAGCCTTGTTTTCTTCAAATTGCGCCGCAATTGATGTATCCAGATAAGCCGATAGTCACGCTGTGACGGCACAACGCGTCTAGCCATTCATTTGGAGATATTCCGATGTCGCTCGATTCGGACATCATCGTCGATCGCCGAAGGATCCGCCGCAAGCTGACGTTCTGGCGCGTGATGGCCGCGTTGATCGCGATCGCGGCGATCGCGAGCTTCGCGCTGATCGCGACGCCAGGTGCGCGCGGCACGTTCGCATCTGCCGGGTCGATCGCGCGCGTCCACATCGATGGCCTGATCCGCAGCGATTCCGATCGCACCCAGGCGCTGGAGCGGCTGGAGAATTCGCAGGCCGCGGCCGTCATCGTTCACATCAACTCGCCGGGCGGCACCACCGCCGGCTCCGAGCAGCTCTACGATTCGCTCACCCGGCTGAAGGCGAAGAAGCCGCTCGTCGTCGTGGTCGAGGGCCTTGCCGCCTCCGGCGGTTACATCACCGCGATTGCGAGCGACCACATCATCGCCCAGCAGAGCTCGCTGGTCGGCTCGATCGGCGTGCTGTTCCAGTATCCGAACGTCACCGAGCTTTTGAAGACCATCGGCGTCAAGGTCGAGGAGGTGAAGTCGTCGCCGCTGAAGGCCGCGCCCAACGGTTTCGAGCCTACCAGCCCCGAGGCCCGCGCCGCGCTCGATGCGCTGGTGAAGGACTCCTACGCCTGGTTCAGGGGATTGGTGAAGGAGCGGCGTGGCATGGATGACACGCAGCTCGAGAAAGTTGCCGATGGCCGCGTCTTCACCGGCCGCCAGGCGATCGATCTCAAGCTGATCGATCAGATCGGCGACGAGAAGACGGCCGTGACCTGGCTGGTCGAGCAGAAGGGCGTCAAGAAGGGGCTCAGCGTGCGCGATTACAAGCTCCAGCCGCGCTTCGGCGATCTGACGTTCCTCAAGACGGCCGCCGCCGTAACGCTGGAAGCGCTGGGTTTAGGCTCGATTGCGCATCAAATCGGGCAAGCCGGCGTCGCACAGGCGGTCGATCGGTTCGGAATGGATGGAATGCTGGCCTTGTGGCAGCCGGCCGCGTCAAACTGACGGGAACTGGGCGAGTCCCAGATGTTTTTCCCGCGGGGCGAGTGCCGGGTCAGCCTGCTTTTTCGGCATTTGTCACGCATTTTCACGACGCCCAACCTTGATTTAGCGTCTTGACAGATCACGGTATTTTCACGGAAATGGTCATCCGCACGCTTCCGGGTCCTATCTCTCGATGATCAAATCCGAACTTGTTCAGCGTATCGCCGAGCACAACCCGCATCTGTACCAGCGGGATGTCGAGAACATTGTGAATGCGATTCTCGAAGAGATCGTAGCGGCCCTTGCACGCGGTGACCGCGTCGAGCTGCGCGGCTTCGGTGCCTTCTCGGTCAAGCATCGCCCGGCACGCGCCGGGCGCAATCCGCGCACCGGCGCCCATGTGCCGGTCGACCAGAAGAGCGTTCCGTTCTTCAAGACCGGCAAGGAAATGCGCGAGCGGTTGAACCGCGACCATCCGGATCCCGGCGCGGCAGACTGAGGCCGGCGTCAGGATTTCCTGCGGTCGCGCATGATGCGGCCGCAAGCTTGATTCAAGGCGAGCGAAGCGAGATGCGAAAGTTCCTGACCGCGCTGATCGTGATTCCGCTGGGCCTGCTCCTGGTGGTCTTCGCCGTAACCAACCGGCATTTCGTCACCGTCTCCTTCGATCCCTTCCTGTCGTCCGACCCGTCGCTGTCGGTCACCTTGCCGCTGTTCCTGCTTTTGATCCTGGTCGCCGCCTTGGGCGTGCTGGCAGGTGGCTGCGCCGTCTGGCTCGGCCAGCGGCACTGGCGGCGCGCGGCGCGCTGGAATGATGCGGATGCACGGGCTGCCAGGGGCGAATTGGCCGATCTGCGGGCCCAAATGGCCGCAGCAAAGCCCGAGTCCCAGCGCCTCCCCGTCGCCTCGGGGGTCGGCCTTTACGGGCCCATCGGGCGAGACAAGCAGCGCGCGACGTTGTAGAAGCGGCCGCAACCGAAAGCCCTGTTTTCCGGCCGCAGGCCCGCGGCCTCCATTCGCTTTGAGACCATGTCCCTGCTCGTCAAGATCTGCGGCCTGTCTACGCCCGAGACGCTCGAGGTGGCACTCGAGGCGGGTGCCGATATGGTGGGGTTCGTGTTCTTTCCGCCGTCGCCGCGGCACCTGTCGTTGGACGCGGGCCGCGAGCTCGGCCGCCAGGTGAAGCGGCGTGCGCTCAAGGTCGCGCTGACAGTCGATGCCGACGACGCCACGCTCGACAATATCATGGACGCGCTGTCACCGGACATTCTCCAGCTCCATGGCAAGGAGAGCGTGGCGCGGCTGCGCGACATCAAGCAGCGGTTCGGCCGCCCCGTGATGAAGGCGGTGCCGGTCGCCACATCTGCCGATCTCGCCGTGCTGCCCGGCTACGCCGCAGTCGCCGACCGTATCCTGTTCGATGCGCGCGCCCCGAAAGATGCAACCCGTCCCGGCGGTCTCGGCGCGCCGTTCGACTGGCGCCTGCTCGAAAATCTCGATCTGATCCTGCCCTACATGGTCTCGGGCGGGCTTCACGCCGACAACGTCGCCGAAGCCCTCCGCGTCACCGGCGCCGGCGGCGTCGACGTCTCCTCCGGCATCGAGAGCGCCCCCGGCGTCAAGGATCCCGAGATGATCAAGGCCTTCATTCGCGCCGCGCGCGCCAGCCAAGATACAAGCCAAGAGTTGAGTGTCCGATGAACGTCGCCAAACCCAATTCCTATCGCAGCGGCCCCGACGAGCGCGGCCATTTCGGCATTTTCGGCGGCCGCTTCGTCGCCGAAACCTTGATGCCGCTGATCCTCGATCTGGAGAAGGCCTATACCGAAGCCAAGGCCGATCCGGCGTTCCAGGCCGAGATGAACGGCTATCTCAAGAACTATGTCGGCCGGCCCTCGCCGCTCTATTTCGCCGAGCGCCTCACCGAGCATCTTGGCGGTGCGAAAATCTACCTGAAGCGCGAGGAGCTCAACCACACCGGCTCGCACAAGGTGAACAACGTGCTCGGCCAGATCATGCTGGCGCGGCGCATGGGCAAGAAGCGCATCATCGCCGAGACCGGCGCCGGCCAGCACGGTGTCGCCACCGCAACGCTGTGCGCGCGCTTCGGCCTGGAATGCGTGGTCTATATGGGCGCCGTCGACGTCGAGCGGCAGCAGCCCAACGTCATCCGCATGGAGATGCTGGGCGCCAAGGTATTCCCGGTGCAGTCGGGCACGCGCACGCTGAAGGACGCCATGAACGAGGCGCTGCGCGACTGGGTCACCAACGTGCACAACACGTTCTACTGCATCGGCACGGTGGCGGGCCCGCATCCCTATCCGACACTGGTGCGCGACTTCCAGTCGATCATCGGCAACGAGACCAAGACGCAGATGCAGGAGGTCGAGGGCCGGCTGCCGGATTCGCTGGTGGCCTGCATTGGCGGCGGCTCCAACGCGATGGGCCTGTTCCATCCGTTCCTTGACGACCCCTCGGTCGAGATCTTCGGCGTCGAGGCCGCGGGCCATGGCCTCACGCAGCTACACGCCGCCTCGATCGCGGGCGGCCGTCCCGGCGTGCTCCACGGCAACCGCACCTATCTCTTGATGGATGAAGACGGCCAGATCCAGGACGCGCATTCCATCTCGGCCGGTCTCGACTATCCCGGCATCGGCCCCGAGCATTCCTGGCTGCACGAGATCGGCCGCGTGAACTATCTCTCCGCGACTGACGACGAAGCACTCGCCGCGTTCCAGCTGCTGTCGCGGCTCGAAGGCATCATTCCCGCGCTCGAGCCCGCCCATGCCATCGCCAAGGTGATGGAGCTCGCGCCAAAGCGGCCTCGGGATCACCTGATGGTCGTCAACCTCTCTGGCCGCGGCGACAAGGACGTCCCGCAGGTCGGCGACATCCTCAGGGGCAAGAGCAAGTGACCACGCGTATCGACACCCGTTTTGCCGAGCTGAAAAAGCAGGGCCGCTCGGCCTTCGTGACCTTCCTGATGGCCGGCGACCCCGATCCGGCGACGTCGCTCGAGATCATCAAGGCGCTGCCGAAGGCGGGCGCCGACGTGATCGAGATCGGCATGCCTTTCACCGATCCGATGGCCGATGGTCCGTCGATCCAGGCCGCCGGGCTCCGCGCGCTCAAGGCCGGCATGACGCTGAAGAAGACGCTCGAGCTGGTGCGTGGCTTCCGCAAGGACGACAACGCGACGCCGATCGTGCTGATGGGCTATTACAACCCGATCTACATCTATGGCGTCGACAAGTTCCTCGTCGATGCCAAGAGCGCCGGTGTCGACGGCCTCATCATCGTCGACCTGCCGCCGGAGGAGGACGACGAGCTCTGCCTGCCCGCGATGAAGGCCGGGCTCAACTTCATCCGTCTGGCGACGCCGACCACCGATGACAAGCGTCTGCCGGCCGTGCTCGCCAACACCTCGGGCTTCGTCTATTACGTCTCGATCACCGGCATCACCGGTGCGGCCGCCGCGGACTCCTCGGCGGTGAGCGAAGCAGTTGCCCGCATCAAGCGGCACACAAAACTGCCGGTCTGCGTCGGCTTCGGCATCCGCACGCCGGAGGCTGCGCGCGCCATTGCCTCGCATGCCAATGGTGCGGTGGTCGGCACCGCGCTGGTCGATGTGCTCAAGAACAGCCTCGATGCGGATGGGCGGGCGACTGGCAAAACCGTCAACGCCGTCGCCGAATTGACGGCGGCCCTGGCCCAGGGCGTCAAGGGCGCGCAACAGGCGGCGGAATAGGCCATAATTCCGCTCTTGGGGCGGGCGACACGGCGGCTTGCCGGGCAGCGGCCCGGCCGCCATATATCCCCTTCAGGCGATCCGCGAGGCGGGTTCGCACATCGGAGCAAACCATGAACTGGCTTACCAATGTGGTTCGGCCGAAGATCCGCAACATGCTGCGGCGGGAGACGCCGGAGAACCTGTGGATCAAGTGCCCGGATTCCGGACAGCTCGTCTTCTACAAGGACGTCGAGGCCAACCAGTTCGTCATCCCCGGCTCGAACTACCACATGCGCATGGGCGCGGTGGCCCGGTTGAAGTCGATCTTCGACAACGAGACCTGGTTCGATGTGGCGCTGCCCGAGGTCACGCCCGATCCGCTCAAGTTTCGCGATGAGAAGAAGTACGTCGATCGCATCAAGGATGCGCGCGCGCGCACCAACCTCAACGACGCGATCAAGGTCGGCTACGGCAAGCTCGAAGGCTCCGCCGTCGTCGTCGCCGTGCAGGATTTCGATTTCATGGGCGGCTCGCTCGGCATGGCCGCAGGCGAGGCCATCGTGCGCGGGCTCGAGCTTGCGGTCGAGAAGAATGCGCCGTTCATCGTGTTCGCCGCATCCGGCGGCGCGCGGATGCAGGAAGGCATTTTGTCGCTGATGCAGATGCCGCGCACAACCGTTGCGGTACAGATGCTGCGCGAGGCAAAATTGCCCTATATCGTCGTGCTGACCAATCCGACCACCGGCGGCGTCACAGCGTCCTATGCCATGCTCGGTGACGTGCAGATCGCCGAGCCCGGCGCCCTGATCGGCTTCGCCGGCGCACGCGTGATCGAGCAGACCATCCGCGAAAAACTCCCCGAGGGGTTCCAGCGCGCCGAGTATCTGAAGGAGCACGGCATGGTCGACATGGTCGTGCATCGCCACGAATTGCGTCCGACGCTGGCGCGACTCTGCCGCCTGCTGACCAAGGCGCCGGCGCTGGAAAGCGCATCGAAGCCGGTGCAGCCGGTTGCGAGCCCGGCGCAGATCGTATCGGCCGCCGAGACGGCGCCGGCCGCGCCCCACGCGTGAACGCGTCCTCTGACAGCGCAAAGCCGCCGCTCGGCGAATTGATCGGGCGGCTGTCGGCCCTGCATCAGAAACGCATCGATCTCGGGCTCGAGCGGATGCACCGCCTGCTCGCGCGGCTCGGCCATCCCGAAAGCAAGCTGCCGCCGGTGATCCACATCGCCGGCACCAACGGCAAGGGTTCGACGCTCGCTTATCTGCGCGCGACGCTAGAGGCCGCAGGCTTGCGCGTGCACGCCTACACCTCGCCCTATCTCGTCCGCATCAACGAATGCTTCCGGCTGGGTCGCGTCGGTGGCGGCGTGCTCGTCAGTGACGATGAATTGCGCGCCGCTCTCGAAGAGGTCGAGCGCGTCAATGCCGGCGAGGCTGCGACTCTGTTCGAGCTGAAGACCGCCGCAGCCTTGCATCTGTTCGCACGGAATCCGGCCGACGTGGTGCTGCTCGAAGTCGGCCTCGGCGGCCGGCTCGATTCGACCAACGTGATCGATGTGCCGGCGGCCTGCGTGCTCACGCCTGTCAGCATGGATCACACGGACTTCCTTGGGTCGACCCTGGCATCGATCGCCAGCGAGAAGGCCGCGATCATCAAGCGCAGCGTGCCCGTGATATGCGCTGAGCAGGCGGGCGAGGTGATGGCCGTGATCGAAGCACAGGCGAGGCGCATGCGCGCGCCGCTGTTTGCGGCGAACGAAAGCTGGCACGTCAATGTCGAGCGCGGACGTCTGGTCTATTCCGACGAGCGCGGCCTGATGGATCTTGCAGCGCCGCGCCTGTTTGGCCGTCATCAGTTCGACAACGCCGGCCTTGCAATCGCGACGCTGCGTGCTGTCCCGGCGTTCAAGGTCAACCAGGCGGCGTTCGAGGCTGGCATCGTCGGCGCGGAATGGCCGGCACGAATGCAGCGCATCACCTCGGGCGAGCTGCTCTGCTGGGGGCCGCAGGGCTCGGAAATCTGGCTCGATGGCGGGCACAATGCCGAGGGCGGCCGTGTCGCGGCGGCTGCGCTCGGCGATCTCGAAGAGCGGGTGTCGCGGCCGCTGGTCGTCATCGCGGGCATGATGGCCAATAAGGATGCTCAGGGCTTTCTCGCCAATTTCGCCGGTCTCACCCGTCACATCATTGCAGTGCCGATCCCTGATACCGAGAACGCTATGCCGGTCGACCGCCTCGCGGACGCCGCGCGCAGTCTCGGCATGCGCGTCGAGCCCGCGCCCGGCATCGAGGCCGCGTTGCGCGCCTTGGCGAAGCTCGCCTACGAGGTGCCGCCGCGCATCCTGATCACCGGCTCGCTCTATCTGGCCGGCCACGTGCTGGCGATCAACGGCACGCCTCCTGCATGAGTTTTCCGTAGCCCGGATGGAGCGCAGCGCAATCCGGGATCGTGCCACAAGCGATGAAGGCCCCGGATTTCGCTTCGCTCCATCCGGGCTACGGTGATGAACGATGCGTTTTGCCGCGATTGCCGACGTCCACGGAAACTATCTCGCGCTCGAAGCCGTGCTCGCCGACATCCGCGCGCAAGGCATTGCCGACATCGTCAATCTCGGCGACATGCTGAGCGGACCGCTCGATGCGCGCCGGACGATCGAGATCCTGATGACGCTCGACGCCGTGCACGTGCTCGGCAATCACGACCGCTATCTGCTCGACCGCGCTCCGGAACAGATGGGCTCGTGGGATCGTCCCGCCCATGCGCAGCTCAATGCCGCGCAGCTCGACTGGCTGCGCGCGCAGCCGATGACACGGGTATTCCGTAAGCAGGTGTTCCTATGCCATGCGACGCCCAATAGCGATGAAGTCTATTGGCTCGACACCGTGCATCCCGACGGCACGGTTGCGCTGTCGCCGCTGGACCGCATCGCGCAATTCGCACAAGGCATCACGCAGTCGCTGATCCTCTGCGCCCACACCCATCTCGCCCGCGCTGTGCGCCTGCGCGACGGCCGGCTGATCGTCAATCCCGGCAGCGTCGGCAGTCCTGGTTATCGCGACAAGCATCCGTATCCGCACGTCGTCGAAGCCGGCACGCCGCACGCGCGTTATGCCATTCTCGAACTTGCTGATGGCGCTTGGCAGGCGACGTTCCGACACGTCGTGTATGATTATGAAGCGATGGCGGCGTTGGCGCGGCGAAACGGGCAGCCTGAACTGGCGAACGCGCTGGCGACGGGATGGATTGGGTAGTTGTGATCTTGTAGCCCGGATGGAGCGCAGCGTAATCCGGGGCCGTCGTCGCTTGTGGCACAATTCCCGGATTACGCTGCGCTCCATCCCGGCTACGGCTAGCTCACTTCAACAACTTCATCGGATCGGCCGCTTTCTGCTTCAGCTGCTCGAATGTGCATTGCCGCGGCGCCTTGTCGGGGCGCCAGCGCAGGATCGAGGTGCCGTGGCGAAAGCGCTCGCCGCTGAAATGGTCGTAGCAGACCTCGATCACCAGCTTCGGCTTGAGCGGACACCACTTTGCTGACCGCTCGGTGGACCAGCGGCTCGGCCCGCCCGGCGCGTTGCCGGTGAAGCCGGGCTCGCCAATCAATGCTTCGAGCCGATCGGTCAGATCAGGCTTCTGCTCTGCCTTGATCGCCGAGGTGAAGCCGACATGGTGCAGCAGACCTTTGTCGTCATAGAGCCCGAGCAGCAGCGAGCCGACCACGTTCCTGCCGGCGATCTTGTTGGTGGCGTAGCGGAAGCCGCCGACGACGCAATCGGCGCTGCGGAATTTCTTGATCTTCTGCATGCCGTCGCGCGTGCCGGCTTGGTAGGGCAGGTCGATGCGCTTGGCGATGACACCGTCCGAACCGCCGCCGGATTGCGCCAGCCATTTTTTGGCGGTGGCGTAGCTCGTTGTCGACGGTGAAAGACGGAAGACGCTGCCCTTGAGGTTGGCTTTCGCGAACGCTTCCAATGCCGACCGTCGCTCGATCAACGACTTTCCGGCGAGGTGCTTGTCTTTCGCCGCCGCGAGCAGATCGAAGACGAGGTAGAGCGCCGGCGTGTCCTGCGAGAGCTTCTTCACGCGGCTTGCCGCGGGATGGATTCGTTGCAGCAATGCGTCGAACGAAAAACCCTTGCCGTGCGGCACGACGATCTCGCCGTCGAGCGTGAAACGATCCGCCCTCAGCTTCAACGCGGCGGCAACGATCTCGGGGAAATAGCGCGTGAGGTCCTCGCCGGATTTCGAGCGGAGATCGACGTCGCTGCCGTTGCGCGACAGCAAGCAGCGAAAGCCGTCCCATTTCGGCTCGTACTGCCACTCCTTGCCGCGCGGGATCGCATCGACCGACCGCGCCTCCATCGCAACGAGGGAGGTCGATTTTCGCGCGCGCTTTGCGGGAGGGGCGGGCAAGGCTGGGACTCGTCCTACGCTGAACACGCCCCACCAACGCAAAACGGCCGGCTTTCGCCGGCCGTTCTCGAAAATAATCCTGCGCGAGAAGGATCAGACCGCGGAGGTGATCCACTGCTGGAGCTTTGCCTTCGGTGCCGCGCCAACCTGGCGGGAGGCCATCTCGCCGCCCTTGAAGATCATCAGAGTCGGGATCGACATCACGCCATACTTGGACGCGGTCTTCGGGCTCTCGTCGACGTTGAGCTTCACGATCTTGACCTTGTCGCCCATCGCACCGGCGATCTCGTCGAGGGCGGGCGCGATCATGCGGCAGGGGCCGCACCATTCGGCCCAGAAATCGACGACCACGGGGCCGTTCGCCTTGAGCACTTCGGCTTCGAAATCGGCGTCGGAAACCTTGCTAACGGCCATTGGAGTACCTCACTCGGTTGAAAGAATCGGCGCGACCTGGAATCGCGCCCGGGATCATGGGGTCAACCTATGAACGGCTCCTTGCCGGGTCAAGGACGCTCACACCGAGATGAAGGGATGCCAGCGCCGCGTCCAGCGCGGGGGCCGAAATCTCCATATATTCAAGGGCCTCGGTCCAGAGCAGGACAGCCCTGACAGGCCTTTGGGGATAAAGCCTCGATAGCACCGCCCGGTACAGCGCGAGCTGCCGGACATAGGCGGCGGGTACCTCGGCCGCGTTTCTGGGTGCCGCCTGGTTGGTCTTGAAATCGACGATCAGGACCTCCTCGGGTCGAACGACCAGCCGGTCGATCTGCCCCGACACCAGCGCCGGGGTGCGCCCCGGCCGCTCCAATTTGCCGACGATGGCGACCTCGGCCCGGCTGCCGGCGGCAAAGACCGGGGCGAAGCGCGGCTCAGCGATCAAGGCGAGCACCTTGTCGGCCAGTGCGGTGCGGTCGGCCTCCGGCCAGTCCGAGGCATTGCGTGCCATGAAGTCGCGTGCGGCCTCGCGCCGGCGCTGGGCGGCGATGTCGGGCAGGGATTGCAGCAGCCGGTGCACCAGCGTGCCGCGTTGCAGCGCCAGCGCGCGGGACTGCACCGATTCGCCGCTGCGTACGCGGCGGCCCTCTTCGGCCGACTGGCCCGAGGGGCGCACGGGATCCTCGTCGATAACCTCGCGCGGGGCCGGCGCTCGCAGCCAGTCCGGCAAAGCGATTGTCTGGTCCACCGACGTCGCCGGCGTGCCCAGCGCTGCGACGTCTTCCGGCCGGGCGAATCGCGTCACCTTGCCGAGCGGCGTCTCGATGATCTGCTTGTCCAGGCCCGAGCCGGCGAGGCCGGTGTCGACCAGGTCGTACCAGCTCAGCTTGCGGACGGTCCTCATATTGCCGGGCATGCAGCCGCCGACGATCAGGCGGTCGGCGGCGCGCGTCATCGCGACGTAGAGCAGGCGGCGATATTCGTCTTCGGTCTCCTCGAGCATGGCCTTGCGCGCCTCGGCGACCGGCTTGGGATCGTCGGCCTTACGGCCGGCCCAGACCACCACCTCGCCGCCATTGCCGCGCGGCACGTGAATTAGCCGCAGCCGCTGCGAATCCGCGGGCGAGGATGTCGTGTCCACCATGAATACGACGGAAGCCTCCAGACCCTTGGCGCCGTGCACGGTCATCACCCGCACCTCGTCGCGCGAGATCTCCATGTCGCGCTTCACTTCGGTGTCGGCCGAACGCAGCCAGGCCATGAAGCCCTGCAGCGAGGCCGGCGCCTTGCGCTCATAGTTCAGCGCCAGCTCCAGGAACTCGTCGAGCGCGTCGTTGGCTTCGTGCCCGAGACGGCGCAGGATGCGTGCGCGGCCGCCATCGCCCCCTAGCAGCCAGGCGTAGAACGCGAACGGCGTCTCCTCGCGCGCGCGCATCTCGCAGGCTTCCAGGCGCCGCAATGCCGTGGCGAACTTCTCGCTTGTGTCCGCATGTTCGCCCAGCGCGCGGCGCAGCGATCCCTTGCGGTCCCAGGCAAGCTGGAACAGGTCGTCGTCATCGAGCCCGAACAGCGGGCTCTTCAGCGCCACGGCGAGCGCGAGATCGTCCTGCGGCAGCAGCAGCGCGTCCGCAAGATTCATCAGGTCGATGATGGCGATGTGCTCGGTCAGCTTGAGCCGGTCGGCGCCGGCGACCGGGACGCCAGCATGCTTCAGCGCCTGGATCACGGCGTCAAAGGCATTACCGCGCCGCCGCACCAGGATCAGCATGTCGCCATAGCGCAGCGGCCGCCGCTCGCCTTCGTGTCCCGTCAGCGTGCCGCTCTCGACCAGCCGCTTGATCTCGGCCTGGATGCGGCGCGCTAGCTTCACCTCGGGGCTGGTGACGGCAACGCCGTCGAAGGGTGCGCGCCAGCCCTCGATGTCCTGTCGCTCGTCGGCCTCCGCGAGGTCCCACAGCTCGATCACGCTCGGGCCTGCATCGGCTAGCGCATTGTGCAGGGGATGGCCGATCTCGACCGAATGGATGCTCTTGTAGATCTGGGGATCGCGGAAAACGTGGTCGACCGAGTGCAGGATCGCGGCGCCCGAGCGGAACGAATAGGTGAAGGCGACCGGATCGAACTTCAGCCCGGCCGCGGTGAACTTGCGGTGCAGCTCGCGCCGGCGGGCGTCGAATTCGTGGGGAGCTGCGCCCTGGAACGAGAAGATCGACTGCTTCTCGTCGCCGACCGCGAAGACCGTGCGGTTCAGCCCCTCACGCGCGCCTTCGCCTGCGGTGAATTCGGAGATGATGTGCGCGACGATGTCCCATTGCCGCGGGCTGGTGTCCTGGGCCTCGTCGATCAGGACGTGATCGACGCCGCGGTCGAGCTTGTAATGCACCCAGCCCGAGGAGACGCGGTCCAGCATCGCCAGCGTCTTGTCGATGAGGTCGTCATAGTCGAGCAGACCGCGCTCCTGCTTCTCGCGGCGGTAGTTTTGGGCGGCAGCGGTCGCGATGTGCAGCAGGGCCGCGGTGCGGTCGCGAACCGTCACAGCGCGACGCTTCTCGATCAGCCCACCAAGCCGCTGCGCCTCGGCCTCGAACAGGCGGGCGACGGACGGGTTGTGATCGCAAAACTTCTTGGTCAGCACTGCCTTGCGCGGCAGTTTGTCGTCGGTGAGGAAGATGCAGAGATAGGCATCGACCTGTGCACTGCCGGAAAAGACTTTTGCTTCGCGGAGCCGGCCGGCCTGGTCGTTGTCTGACTTGCTGCCGTCCTCCAGCGCGAAGGCGATCTCGTCCCAGCGCGACCGCGGCAGGAACGGACCGTCGAGAATCTCCGTCTCGACGTCCTCGATGCGGTCGCCGGCGTCGACACCCAGCACCGCCGCCATCTGAGCAGCAGCTGCCTCGGCGTTGCCGGCCTCGTCGGTCCAGGCCATGAAATGATCGCGACTCAGGCACGCCTCGCGCACGACCTCCTTGAAGGTGACGTCGGCGGCGCTCGCCATCGCCGTCAACAGCGCGCGGCCTGTGACGCTCTCCGGATCACGCGCGGCGTCGAGCAGCACCTTCAGATTGGCGCGCTCCATCATGTCGGTCTGGTCGCGCTCGTCGATCACGGCAAAGCGCGCGGGCACGTTGGCCTCGAACGGGAATTGCTGGAGCAGGCGGGTGCAGAGCGCGTGGATGGTCTGCACCTTCAAGCCACCCGGCGTTTCCAGCGCACAAGCAAACAGCTTTCGCGCCTCGCGCCGCAGTTTTGGGCTGGGGTAGGGAATGCCGACGGCGCGAATGGCGGCGTCGAGCCCGGCATCGTCCAGCGTCACCCAATGACCGAGCGTGGTGAACACGCGCTCGGCCATGTTGGCGGCGGCGGCCTTGGTGAAGGTGATGCAGAGGATCTTTTCCGGCGGCACGCCGGACAGCAAGAGGCGGATCACGCGCTGGACCAGCACATGCGTCTTGCCCGAGCCGGCATTGGCCGACACGAAAGCGGAGGCGGTCGGATCGGATGCGCGCGCCTGCCGCGCGCGCACCTCGTCGGGGATGGGGCGCGGCGCCTTCACCATTCCTCGATCCCCAATCCACCGGCCGCAGACCATTCCTTGATCCGAGCAAGATCGTCATAGGTGCCGTAGCGGTTCGCCCACATCGGCAGGTTCAGCGGGGTGTACGGCTGGTTCTCGTCCTCGAAGGCGCGGATCAGCGCCTCCAATTTGGCTCTTGCGTCGGCGGCGGCAGTGTCCGGCGGAATTGGCTCGTCACCTTTGTTTACCTTGAGCTGGAGGATGCGCTCTTCCCCGGCCGGATTGTTGCCGCTCAGGCGGACATAGACGAGCTGGCTGACCGACGCACCGGCGTCGATGTCGGGAAAGCCGCCTTCGCGCAGGATCGCGGCTTCCAGCGTCAGCTGCGGTGACAGGCCCATGCGGACCTGCTTGTCGCTTGGCGGCTGCCCGGTTTTGTAGTCGAGGATGGCATAGAGGCCTCCCTTGCGGCGCTCGATGCGGTCCGCGCGCGCGGAGAGGCGGAAGCTACGCGTGGTGTCGAGCGTGATCGAGATCTCGCCGTGGGTCTCCGCCGTGATGGCCTCGATCGCATCGCGCCGCGCCGTCTCCCATTCGCCGAACCAGCGCGCGATGCGCTGGAAGCGCGGCCACCATAGCGCCCGCGCCTCGGGCCGCTCCATCAGCGGCGCAAAATGCTTCTCGCCGATCGCGCGCAGCACGCGCGCGGGATCGTCGGGCAGGCGTGCCGCATAGGTTTCCGTGAACTCTCCGAGCGCATCGTGGATGGCCGAGCCGCGATCGGCGGCCGAGAGCGGCATATCGACCGGATCAAGCGCATCCAGCCGCAAAATGTGCTTTGCGTAGATCGTGTAGGGATCGCGCAGCCAGTCCTCGATCGCGGTGACAGACATCTTGAGCGGCCGCGTCGCGCGCGGCGGTCGCGGCTCCGGCTGCTTGATCGGCCTGACCTCGTCGGGCTGGTCCAGCGCGCCCGCAAACTGCACATATTTTTCGCCGGCGCGAACTGCCGCCTTCCAGAGATCATCGCCCGCCACCGCCTCTAACCGGTGCAGGAAGCGCGACGCCACCGCCGGCGCGCCGCCGGCCTTGGCGGAATGGGTGAGGATCACCTCGTCGCTGCCGAGCAATTGCACAAAGTCGTGCGCGGAGAGGCCGATGCGGCGCTCCGGCAGATCGAGACCGAGTTCGTGCCGCATCGGCCGGCTGAGCCAGGGATCGATCCGCGGCTCCGGTGGCCAAACGCCCTCGATCAGGCCGCCAATGATGATGCGGTCGGCCCGCATCAGGCGCGATTCCAGGGGGCCGTAGATTTGCAGCCGGGCGCCCGGCCTGTCGCGCCGCCGCACGGCGCGATCGCCGAACGCGGTCTGGAAGACATCGGGATAGTCAGGCAACGGCACCATCAGCCCGCTGGTCGTGCCGCCGCGCAGCAGGTCGTCGAAGGCGCCGGCGAGGGCGAGGCCTTCGCGCTCCTCGAAGGCGAGCGGAATGCCCTGCTCGTCGCGCGACAGCTCGATCATGATCTCGCGATGCCGGTGCGCGAGCTCGGCGAAGTCATACGGTTTTGACGAGGCCAGGCTCTCGATCGGCGCCAATGCTTTTTGCAAGGCATCGATCAGCGCCTGGATTCGATCGAGATCCTCGGCCTTGAGCCGCGCGCGCGGCTCGGCCTTATGGAGAGCGGAGACTTCGCTGCGCCACAGCTTTGCCAGCTCGTCGCGAAAGCGGTTGAATTCGCGCAGGAGGCCGGCCGTGCCCGCGGGTGGACGCGTGCCGCGCAAGACCGCGAGTTCGAGGCCCTCGATCGCTGCCTTCCACGCACTGGGCGCACGGCCGAGCCGGCACAGCGGATGCTTCAGCATCGCCAAAAGCGTCGGCGGCTCCAGGCCCTTGGTCGCCGCCTCTGCCGCCAGGCGGGCAAAGACGCCAGCGGATGTTTCCATCAACACATCGCCGCCGGAATCGTCGAAGGCGAGGTCCCATCGCGTCAGCGCAGCTATCACCCGCCGCGCCAGCGCGCGATCGGGCGTCACCAGCGCCGCCGATTTGTCGAGATGCCGGGCCTCGCGCATCGCGATCGCGATAGCGAGCGCTTCCATTTCAGGATTGGGGGCTTCCACGACCGCCAGGTTCTTCATGCCGCCGGCGATCTTTGCGGCGACATCCGGCTGCTTCAGCCGGTCATGCCAAACCTCTGTCTTGGCCGAGGGCCGCATCGATTCGGACGCGAGCAGATCGCGGCCGCCTTCTGCCGGCGGCTGGAGAATCTCGACGTCGCTGCGCTTGATGCCAAAACGCTGCAACAGCGCGTGCATGGCATATTGCGGATGGTTCGAGGCCGGATGCTTCGCGAATTTGCCGAGCGCATCGCGCACCCCGCCGATCGTGCGCCAGGCGTCATCGTCGAGATCGGTGTCGAGGCCCGGCAGCACCACGGCGCCATGTGGCAGCGATGCGACCGCATGGAGGAATTTTGCGGTGGCCGGCATCGAGCCGGTTGAGCCGGCCGCGATCACCGGCCCGCTCGGATGCGCGGTCAGCCGCCTGGCTTCCGCCGCGATCAGGAGATCGCGCCGCGCCGCCGGCTCGATCCGTTTGATCTCGGCGAGATGGCTGGGCCAGGCAATGCGCGCGATGCGCAAGAATTCGAGCGAGTGCTGCCAGTAGCGGTCGAGCTTATCAGGTACCAGACCGTCGAGCGCGCTCCAGTCGACGCCGCGCGTCACCATGTCGTCGATCAGGCGCGCGAGGTCGCCGGCCAGCGCCAGTGTCGAAGCTGGGCCGCCAACCACCAGCGGCGCCAGCACCGGGCCCTTGGCCCAAGCGGCGACGAGCTGCGCCAGCGTCAGCCGCCGTTCGAGCTCGCCCAGCCGTGGCGGAATGTCGAGAGGTGTTGCACCTGAAAACTGCTCGCCCTCGTCGGCGAAAGCGAGCTCGTCCTCGTCGATGTCACCGAGCGCGACGATGCGCGGCAGCACCACCGCGTCTGCCTTCATCTCGTCGAGGAAGATCTCGCGCACCACGCGCATCGCGCGCCGGGTCGGCAGATACAGCGTGGCATCGGCAAGCCGCGCCGGCTCCTTACGCGCCTCGAAGCCATCGACCAGCCGGCCGTCGAGCAGGGCCGCGACGACCGTGCGTAGGAGCGGAACTGAGATGGGAACGCTGAAAACGCGCATGGGCTGCCTGATTCGGGAATCAGGCGCCAATATAGGGAGGCGAGCTCAAATGGTCATGGGTGTGGGCGAGGTCTTCCCCGCTGTTCGCGATGCTGGAACAGCTTTGCTTTGCCCACCCTACGGCACCGTCTTCGAGGCGCCTTTACGCCACGCTCTCCAGAAACGCCTCTTCCGCCGCATGCACGGCATCAGGCGTGCCGACATGCATCCAGACGCCGTCGAGGCGCAGGCCGAACAGCCGCTCCTGCTCATTGGCGCGATCGAACATTTTTGTCAGTGAGAACTCGCCGTTGGGCGCATCGGCAAAGATCGCGGGCGACATGATCGCCGCGCCGGCATAGACGAACGGAACGACCTCCTTCTCCTTGCGCTTGCGCAGGGCGCCGTCGGGCAGCATGCCGTAATCGCCACGGCCGCTATAGCCGATGCTGGTCGCGGTCGGCGCCATCAGCAGCAGAATGTCCATGCGCGCGGGGTCGAAGTTTTCCGCAAGCCGCGTCAGGTTGGAGCGCACCCCGTCGATCCACAACGTGTCGGAATTGACGTGGAAGAACGGCGCATCGCCGAGCAGCGGCAGCGCCTTGACCACGCCGCCGCCGGTGCCGAGCACCTGGTCGCGTTCGTCGGAGATGATCACGCGCGGAGATTGGCGCGATGCGGTGTGATCGATGATTTGATCGGGCAGGTAATGCACGTTGACCACCGCCTCGGTCACGCCGGCTTGGCCGAGCTTGTCGAGCACGTGGTCGAGCAGTGGCTGGCCAGCCACCGGCACCATCGGCTTCGGCATCTTGTCCGTCAGCGGACGCATGCGCAGGCCGAACCCTGCGGCAAGCACCATGGCTTTGGTCGGTTTGACGGACATTCTTCGCTTTCTCAAATCCCTTTATTTCGCTTTCGCGGCAATCCTAGCATGAGCCTCGGCCTGCCGCACCGCATCCCAACCGCCTTAATCGCCCGCCGTGACGGTTATACGACGAGTGTTGCCGTTACGCCCCGATGGCTGTGGAGCGCGCCTTTTTCTTCTTGTCGCCGAGCTTGAGGAAATTGACGCCGATCTGGTCGCCATTGACCCAGGCCAGCTCGCAGCGCCGGTACGCAAGTCCGGTAGACGACAGCAGCAGAAAAAATTCCTTCAGGTGCAGGCCCTCGACCGAGCCGTCGATGGTCAGCTTGGCGCCGGTCTCGGAGACGTCCTCCATGGTGCAGTCGCGCCGCCAGGTGCCGTCGATGCCCATCATCTGGGCCGGAACCCCACGCTCGAAAACGACCCGGTTATTTCCGCGCTGATCCGCTTTCGCCGCCATCTGCCCTTGCTCCAGCCCCGTGACGATCCGGCTGCCTCGCCGCCAGAATAGCGACATCTTGGCTAACGGCCGGTAAATCGGGCCCCGGACTAGGGCTGCGGCGGCGGGACGTTGGCGAGATACCACTCGCGCAGATCGGTGAGCGCGGGATGCGCGAGCGAGCGCTGGAGGTAGGTCCAGATCCGCGGCTGGTGACGCAGATAATGCGGCTTGCCGTCGCGGCGGTTGAGCCGGGCGAAGGTGCCGAGCAGGCGGGTGTTTCGCTGCGCGGACATGATGGCGTAGAGCTCGGCGAAGCCGGCCGCATCGAAGCTCGCATCAGCGGCGCGGCGCGCCTTGATGTAACGCGACAGCAGCGTCAGCTCGAGGCTTTCCGGCACATCGATGCGGGCGTCCTGGAGCAGCGACACCACGTCGTAGGATTGCGGACCGAGCACGGCGTCCTGGAAGTCGATCACGCCGACGCGCGCGATGCCGGTGCGACTGCCGAGCCAGATCAAATTGGGCGAGTGATAGTCGCGGATGACCCAGGTTCTTGGCGCCGCCAGCGGCTTCTTCAGCAGCTCGCGCCACATCGCGAAGAACTCCGCGCGCGCCTCCTCGCTCAGCGGCGCGTTGCGATCGGGCAGATACCATTCCGGCATTAACCCGATCTCGATCAGCAGCGCCTCGGTGTCGAAGAGGGGGATGTCGTAGCTCCGGCCAGCCAGCGGCAAGGTTTCCGGCAGCGTCCTGCCGTGCAGCATGGCCAGTACGTCGGTAGCGGCCTCGTAGCGCTCGGGAATCGGGCGCGGCGGATCGCCCTCGATCACGCCTTCGCTCCCGAAGTCTTCGGTGATCAGGAAGCCATGATCGAGATCGGAGTGATGGATCGCGGGTGCGGAGATTCCCTGTGCGCGCAGGCCTTCGTCGATGGCGACGAACGGCTTGACGTTTTCGGCGAGATGCACCGCAGCGCTGTAGGATCTTCCGTTATAGAGGGCCGCGCCGTCGGGCCGCTGCGGAAAGTTCATGAGGATGACGATTTCGCCGTCGCGCAGCAGCCGCGCATAGGAGCGGGTCGACGCATCGCCATTCATGCGCCGTCGCGTCGCGTCGATATAGCCGGATGCATCGAGGAATTCGCGCAGCGCCTTCAGCCGCGCGACTTGCGCTGCACCCTTGCCGTAACCGGTGATGTCGGCCGCGCGTGCATTCGAGCCCAGCGCCGGCCGGTGCGTCAGCGCGATGTCGATGCGATCTTCCGGCATCGCCGACGGCGCACGCTCTGGCCATTCGATCAGAACCAGGGTTGCGTCCGGTAGCGGCGACAGTCCGATCTCCTCGAGCTCGCTCTCGTCCTCGACACGGTAGAGGTCGGCATGCATCACCGGAAACGGCGGCAGCTCGTAGCCCTGCACCAGCGTGAAGGTCGGGCTCGGCACTTCCAGCGCATCGTCTCCGGCGAGATAGCGGATCATGGCGCGGGCGGCCGCGGTCTTGCCGGCGCCGAGATCACCGGTGAGCGTGATGACATCGCCCGGGCCGACCAGCAGCGCGAGGTCGGCCATCAATTGCGCAGTGGCCGTCTCGTTGTGGAGCGCGACGGAGAATGTGGTTGGTTCGGTCATTCGGCGGCGTCGCGATGCGCCGCCTGGTCGGTCGGGAAATCGCAGATCACGACCGTGCCCCGGCCGACGATCGAATCCACCCGCACCTTGCCGCCATGCAGCTCGACGAAGGAGCGCACCAGCGACAGGCCGAGCCCGGCGCCGCGGTGACGCGAGCCCTGCGAGCGGCTTTCGAACCAGTTGAACACCTTGTCCTTCATGTCGGCAGGTATTCCAGGCCCGGAATCTGTCACGGTGAAGACCACGCTGCGTTCGGTGCGGCGTGCGCTGATGCCGACGGTGGAATCCTGTGGAGAAAACCCGACGGCGTTGGCGAGGAGGTTATAGAGCACCTGCACCACGCGCTTCTCGTCGCCGATGAAGCTGCCGATGTCGGGCGCGATCTCGACCTTGAGGCGGATGCGGTCGGTGGCGAGGCGGTCCTGGATGCCCTCGGCGGCGAGCTCGATGGTCTTGCTGACGTCGACCGGGCCGAGTTCCAGCTTCATCGCGCCGGCGTCGATGGTGGCGAGATCGAGGATGTTGTTGGTCAGCGCCAGCAGCGCGTTGGTCGATTTGGTGACGTAGTCGAGATATTCGGCCTGCTTCGGCGTCAGCGGCCCGGTTGAGGGATCGCTGAGGAAATGCGCGAAGCCGATGATGGTGGTGAGCGGCGAGCGCAGCTCGTAGGAGACGTGGTGGACGAAATCCACCTTCATCTGGTCGGCGGCCTCCAGCGCCTCGTTGCGCTCGCGCAGCGCGCGCTCGACATTCTCGGTGTCGGTAATGTCTTGGAACGTCAACATGGTCGCGCCGTCAGGCAGCGGGCGGATCATGCCATGAAGCACGCTGCCGTCCTTGCGTTCCAGCTTGAGCGGGATGTCGGCGCGGTTCTCGATCGAGGTGATGGCTTCGCGGATCTGGCGCCAGACGCCGGGGTCGTCGAACAGCTGATGGCACCAGCCTTCGACCGTCTGGATATGCGGCTCGCCGCGCATGGCATCGCTCGACAGCTTCCACATCCGCACGAAGGCCGGGTTGAACAGCTGCGCCTTGCCGTTGCTGCCGAACACCGCGACGCCTTCGGCGAGGCTGTCGAGCGTCTCGCGCTGCACGCGGATCAGGCCGTCGAAGCGGCGGGCTAGGTCGAGGCTCTCGGTGACGTCGTCGAACAGATAGGTGACGCCGCCTTCCGGGTTCGGCGTGGTGACGACCGAGAGGGCGCGGCCGTCGGGCAGGAACCAGGTGTCCTTGGCGGTCTCGACCGCGCGATAGGCCTCGTGCAGCTTGGCCTTCCAGGCGCGGAAGTCCGGCTGCTCCGGCAATTTGCGCGCGGCGCGCAGCTGGTCGAGCACGCTGGAATCATCAGGGTTGGCGTCGAGGAAGGTGCGGTCGAGGTCCCACAGGCGCCGGTAGGAATCGTTGTAGAAGGCAAGGCGCCGCTGACCGTCGAACACGGCCACGCCCGAGGAGAGCTGGTCGAGCGTGCGGCGATGCGCCTCCGCCATGCGCACGAGCGCCGAGCTCAGCGCATCCGCTTCGCTGGCGTCGATGGCGATGCCGACGCTGCCGCTGCCGACATTGACCGCGCGCACGTCATACATGCGCCGCTCGCCGCCGATCACGATCGGCATCCGCGAGTTGAAGTTGGCGGCGTCCTTCAGTCCCCGGTCCATTGCGGTGCGGTCGGCGCTGTCGAGCAGCTCGAGCTTGCGCTCCTGGGCATCGGTGACGCTGTTCGCCTCGGTCGCGCGGACATAGGCGGGGTTGGCGTAGGTCAGTGCGCCGTTCTCGCCCTTGGTCCAGATCGGCCAGGGAGAAGCGGCGGCGAAGCCGCGCAGCATCTCGGTCTCGTCGGAGAGCGCCTTGTAACGCAGATTGGTCTCGGCCAGATCGCGCCGCAGCCCGGAGAGTTCGCGAATTCTGACAATGGCCTGGCCGCCGATGGCGCGGCCGATGGCTTCCAGCGTATGGCCATGCGCGGTGGTCAGCGTCAGTTGGAACCCGTCGCCGTGCTGGCGCAGCGCATCGACGGCGTGATCCATCTGCAGCGCCGGTTCCGGCGGCAGCCAGGTTCCGAATGCGAGCACGCGCTGCGGCGAAGAATCGCGCGGCAGCACCATCGAGATGTCGCCGGAGATCTGCGCGCGGTTGTCGCCGGCCGGCCAGGAGATCAGAACCTGCGGCTCGGCGAACAGCAGCGCGCCGAAGCGGTCGGCCTGGAGCTGCAGTTCCCCGATCCGGGCGCGCAGCCGCGCCTCGTTGTCCGCCGTGCGCACGCGCGTGCGCATCAACAGGATCGCGGCCACCACCGAGAAGCCGAGCAAGGCCAGCGCGGTGGCGAGCACCGCGAGTTCCTGCCGGTTGAAATCCAGCATGATGGAGAGAGTGTCGACGAGGTCGGCGGCCTCAGCGGGCGCAGCCGGCAGCAGCGCCGCGAAAGCGCTCCCCAACAAGCCGTTGCGCGCCAACGATGTGCACGACAACAGCGTCCGACGCATCGACACGATCACGCCTGACATAGTTGCCCCAAGATCGCACGGATTTGCGCGCGGCGACCCCCGTCGCGCGCGAATCAAAAGACAATACCCTCACCGCGACTCCGGCGGTAAGAGTCCAGATCGTGAACGCAATGCCGGCCCCCCAAAAATGCCGGGCACGATGTTCCAACGCACGTAGTTCTTCGGGTGATTCGGCTGGAGCTGTCGCGCGTTAGCGTGTCGTGGGGATCTTGCGTGCCGCGATGCAGGTCCGCCCCCTCCCCCGCTTGCGGGGGAGGGCTGGGGAGAGGGTTTCTCCGCAACGCGATAATCCCCCAGAGGCAAGAGCCCTCGCCCGCGTCGCTTCGCTCCGCGACCTCTCCCGCAAGCGGGAGAGGTGTAACCAACACTCAGTTCGGCTAGCGGCCGGTGGAACCAAAACCGCCGGCGCCGCGATCGGTTGTCGACAAGGTGGCCACGGGAACCAACGCAGCCTGCACCACGGGCGCGATCACCATCTGCGCGATGCGCTCGCCGCGCTTGATCACGAAGGGGGCTTGGCCGTGGTTGATTAGGATCACCTTGATCTCGCCGCGGTAGTCCGCATCGATCGTGCCCGGCGAGTTCAGCACGGTGACGCCGTGCTTGGCGGCAAGCCCCGAGCGCGGCCGCACCTGGGCCTCGTGGCCCGGCGGCAACGCGATTGCGAGGCCCGTCGGCACCAGCGCGTATTGGCCGGGCGCGAGCGTCAAAGGCTCGCTGTCCGGAACCGCAGCCATCAGATCGAGGCCGGCGGCCTCGGCGGTCTGATAGGTAGGCAGCGGCAAGCCATCGGCATGGGCGAGGCGTTGCAGTTCGACCGTGACTTTGGTGCTCAAGATGCCGGCTCCCGGGATTTGTCGGCCACGCTCCTTGCGACATGCGCGACCAGTTCGATGGCGACCTGTTCCTTGGTCATCACCGGCCAGGAATCAACTGCGAACTCGCCGTTCTTCTCACCGTTCTTGCGACTAATCAGGTGCACGGTGTTGCGGTCGCCGCCCATCACCCCGGTGGCGGGTGAGACGTCGTTGGCGACGATCCAGTCGCAGCCCTTGCGCGCGAGTTTTGACTTGGCGTTGTCGATGAGGTGCTCGGTCTCGGCGGCAAAACCGATCACCAGCGGCGGGCGCTTGTCGGTCAGCTTGGAGATGGTGGCGAGGATGTCGGGGTTTTCGACCAGCTGAAGCGGTGGCATGCCGGCCGACGTCTTCTTCAGCTTCTGCTCGCCCTCGTTGGCGACGCGCCAGTCGGCGACTGCGGCGGCGAAGATCGCAATGTCGGCGGGGAGCGCGGCCTGTACCTGCTCCAGCATCTGCCGTGCCGATTCGACATGCTTCACCGTCACGCCCTGGGGATCGCTGAGATCGACCGGGCCGCTCACCAAAATCACCTCGGCGCCGGCGGCCTGGGCGGCGGCGGCAATGGCAAAGCCCTGCTTGCCGGAAGAGCGGTTGGCGATGTAGCGCACCGGATCGATCGGCTCGTGCGTGGGTCCTGCGGTGATCAGCACGCGCTTGCCGGCGAGCGGGCGCGGCACCGGCGGCCGCAGCAGCCGCTCGGCGGCATTGGCGATCTCGATCGCCTCCGACATGCGGCCGGTTCCGGCCTCCCCGGCCTCGGCCATCTCGCCGGAATTCGGGCCGATCAGCACCGCGCCGTCGCGCTGGAGCTGCGCGACGTTGCGGCGCGTCGCCGCGTTGTTCCACATCAGCGGGTTCATCGCAGGCGCCAGCAGCACCTTGCGACTGGTCGCGAGCAGGATGGCGCTGGCGAGATCGTCGGCATGGCCGTTCGCCATCTTGGCCAGGAGGTCGGCGGTCGCCGGCGCCACCACGATCAGGTCGCAGTCGCGCGCGAGGCGAATGTGGCCGGCGTCGAACTCGCTCTGGGGGTCGAACAGGTCGGTGTAGACGCGCTCATGCGACAGCGCGCTCACCGCCAACGGCGTGACGAATTGCTGCGCTGCCTTGGTCAACACGCAGCGGACCTCGACGCGCCGTTCCTTGAGCCTTCGGATCAGGTCGAGCGACTTGTAGGCTGCGATGCCGCCGCCGATGATCAGGGTGACGCTGGCCTCGGCAGCGGCGCTGATACGTTGGGGTGTCGGGGCTGAGACTGCCGCAGGCGGCACCGCAAACGGCGTCAGGGGCTCCTGGCGGCCCTCGATGAGCTCCCGCAGGATGACCCGGACCTCTTCCTCCACCGACCTGCGGTTCTTGGCCGAGCGCAGCCGCAGATAGGTTTTGACTGCGTCGTCGAGCTTGCGGATGGTCAGGCTTGCCATGACGCCCTCCAGCACGGAATGATCGCGATGCTATCATCGGTGTGATTGCAGTGCAATCACAGATTCCGGACGGCGATCAGGATGCCGATGAAGGTCGCGGCGATGATCCAGAGCGCCACGGTGCGCCCGCGGTTCTTGCGGCTCTCGCTGCGGCCCATCGCGGCGATGCTCTCCGGCGACAGCCCTATGCCTTCCCGCGTCATGGTCTCGAGCTGCTCCAGCACCTTCACCGACCGCTCGGCGATCTCCGGCAGGCGCATCAGCACGCGCGCGATGTCTCCGGTCCCCGCCAGCGCGCCCTGGACCCGGCCGATCGGCCCGAGATTGCGCTCGATCCATTCGCGCACCACGGGGTCCGCGACCTTCCAGATGTCGAGCTTGGGATCGAAGCCGCGGGCCACGCCCTCGACCACGACCATAGTCTTTTGCAGCAGGATCAGCTCGGGCCGCGTCCTCATGTCGAACAGGCCGGTGACCTCGAGCAGCAGCGTCAACAGCCGCGCCATCGAGATCTCCTCGGCGGTGCGGTTGTGGATCGGCTCGCCGATGGCGCGGATCGCTTGCGCGAAATTCTCGACCGAATGATGCGCGGGCACATAGCCCGCCTCGAAATGCACCTCGGCGACGCGGCGGTAGTCGCGGGTGATGAAGCCGAGCAGGATCTCGGCGAGGAAGCGCCGCTCCTTCATCCCGAGCCGGCCCATGATGCCGAAATCGACCGCGACGAGACGGCCGGTATCATCCAGGAACAGGTTGCCCGGATGCATGTCGGCGTGGAAGAAGCCGTCGCGCAGCGCGTGCCGCAAGAAGCTCTGGATCACCTTGCGGCCGAGATCGGGCAGGTCGACCTGCGCCTCTGCAAGGCGCTTGTGATCGTTCAGCGCTATGCCGTCGATCCACTCCATCGTCAGCACGTTGTGCGTGGTGCGATCCCAGTCGACGATCGGCACGCGGAAATCAGGGTCATCGCGCGTGTTCTCCGCCATCTCCGACAGCGCCGCGGCCTCCAGCCGCAGATCCATCTCCATCGCGACCGAGCGCGACATGGTGTTGATGACTTCGACGAGGCGCAGGCGCCGTGCCTCGGAAGAATAGGCTTCGGCCTTGTGCGCGACGAAGAAGAAGTCGGAGAGGTCGCGGCGGAAACGTGCGGCGACGTTGGGCCGGAGCACCTTGATCGCGACCGGCTTGCGGATGCCGTCGCGCAGGACTTCGCCGCGATGCACCTGCGCGATCGAGGCGGCGGCGACCGGTGGGCCGAAGCTCGCAAACACATCCGTCAGCGGCCGTTCCAGCGACGTCGTGATCGCCGCCTCCGCTTCGGCTTGCGAAAACGGCGGCAGGCGGTCCTGGAGGCTTTCGAGGTCGCGCGCCATGATGACGCCGACGACGTCGGGGCGTGTTGCCAGGAACTGCCCGAGCTTGAGATAGGCCGGGCCCATTCGGGTGAGGGCGCGCGATATCCGCGGACCGTGCTTGACGCCGCGCCGCTCGACGAGCCGCGCCAGCTTCAGCGCGAGCTGTCCCGGCGGCGGCACCAGGCTCCGATCGACCGAGCCGAACACGCCTTCGCGCGCGAACACGAACGCGGCGCGGATCAGGCGCGCAATGTGGCTAATGGCAGAGATCACAAACGCCAGCCTGAATGCAGTGCGACGATGCCGCCGCTGAGCGTCTGCCAGCTGACGCGGGAAAAGCCGGCGTCGCGAATCATGTCGGCGAAGACGCCTGGCTTTGGAAACTTGCGGATCGACTCGACCAGGTACTGGTAGGACTCGGCGTCGCCCGTGACCATGCGGCCAAGCGGCGGGATCACCTTGAACGAGAACAAGTCATAGAGGCGATCGAGGCCAGGCATCTCGACGGTCGAGAATTCCAGGCATAGGAAACGGCTGCCGGGCTTGAGCACACGATAGGCCTCGCGGAGCGCAAGGTCGATCTGCGGCACGTTGCGAATGCCGAAAGCGATCGTATAGGCATCGAAGCTGCGATCGGCGAAGGCGAGCGCTTCGGCATTGCCCTCGACGAAATCAACCCGGGTCTCGAAATGCCGCTTCATGGCTCGCTCGCGGCCCACGGCGAGCATGTCGGTGTTGATGTCGCAGACGGTGGCATGGAAGCCGGAGCCTGCGGCCTTGGCGGCGCGGAACGAGATGTCTCCGGTGCCGCCGGCGACGTCGAGCAGCGCGAACGGCCGGTCGCTCCTCGGCGGGTCGAGCGCGTTGATCATGATGTCCTTCCAGACCCGGTGCAGTCCACCGGACATCAGGTCGTTCATCAGATCATAGCGCGAGGCCACGCTGTGAAACACATCGTTCACCAGCGTCTGCTTGTCCCCCAAGGGGACGTCCCTGAAGCCAAAATGCGTGGTTTCGCCCGGCCGATCCATTACTCTACTCCACGAGGCGGACCATAGCGCGCCCGCCGCAATGGCGCTATCACACCGCCCTCATAAGGTGAATGCCCGACCATGCCTGAATTGCCCGAAGTCGAGACCGTCCGCCGCGGCCTTCAGCCCGTCATGGAGGGCGCGAAAATCCTCAACGCCGAGGCCCGGCGGCCGGATTTGCGCTTTCCGTTCCAGCCGGACTTCGTGGCGCGGCTCAAGGGGCAGGTCGTCACCGGGCTCGGCCGCCGCGCAAAATATCTCATGGCCGATCTCGCCTCCGGCGACGTGCTCCTGATGCATCTGGGCATGTCGGGTTCGTTCCGCGTCATCAAGCCGGACAACGATGCCGCGCCCGGCGCGTTTCACTATCCCCGCGGCAAGGACTCAGCGCATGACCACGTGCTGTTTCGGATGTCCTCGGGCGCCGACATCGTCTTCAACGACCCGCGCCGCTTCGGATACATGAAAGTGATTGCGCGCGCTGCGCTTGATGAAGAGCCGCTGCTGCGCGGGCTCGGTCCCGAGCCGCTCGGCAACGAGTTCGACGCCGCGATGCTGGCGCGGTCCTGTGCCGGCAAGACCACCAGCCTGAAGGCGGCGCTGCTCGACCAGCGCGTGGTGGCGGGGCTCGGCAACATCTATGTCTGCGAGGCGCTGCACCGCTCGCATCTGTCGCCGCGCCGGATCGCCGCGACGTTGTCGACCAAGGCCGGACAACGCAAGGGCGTTGCCGGCGGCGAGCCGACGGACCACGCCAAGCGATTGGTCGGCGCGATCCACACCGTGCTGAACGATGCCATCAAGGCCGGCGGCTCCAGCTTGCGCGATCACCGCCAGACCTCGGGCGAGCTCGGCTATTTCCAGCATTCGTTTAGGGTTTATGACCGGGAGGGTGAGAAATGCACGACGCCGCGCTGTGGCGGCACCATCAAGCGGTTTACGCAGAGTGGTCGGTCGACCTTCTGGTGTCCGAAATGTCAGAAATGAGGATCAGGCGAGCGGCCGACAGAAGGTGAGTTTCTGCTAGCCGATATGCCTACCGCAACCGTCATTGCGAGGAGCTCTTGCGACGAAGCAATCCAGACTGTCACCGCGGAGGTACTCTGGATTGCTTCGCTTCGCTCGCAATGACGGGTAGGTCGAGCCTCTCCCCCAAAAAAGAAGCGAAGCAACCCGGCCGGGCTGGTGGCCGGATTGCTTCGTCGCTTGGGCTCTTCAACCGGATAGTGAAGAGCCCGCTGCCGTCCGAGCGATCGCCCCACTCAGGACGCCAGTATCTTGGTCTCGTCCGCCGAAAGCTCGGCGCTGACATGCAGCATGCCGTCCGCAGCCGACATCATCTGGCTGGCCAGCAGATGGGTCGTGGTGGAGAGTTCGAGCCGGGTCTCGATCCACTGCCAGAGGCCGCGGATCTCGTCTGCCGATTTGCCGTTCGGCGCGAATTCGCTGACCGCGAGACCGTTCGCGAGTGAGTCCTGGTGATCGTTGCGCATCACGATCAGCGGACGCGCGAGCACCTCGGCAAGATCGAGCGCGGCTTCCTCGGCGAGGGTGTTGGCGGCATTATCGATGCGCTGGCCGCGGATCGGCGTCTGGTTCAGCACGAAGGCAAAGTGCCGCTTCCAGGCGCGCGCGACGCTGAGCGTCGAAGCGGTCGCCTCGATGTCGGCGACGCTCGGGCGGGCCGGGATCAGGCAGAGATCGGAATGGCGGATCGCGGCGGTGGTGGCGGCGCTAAGGCCGGCTGCGGTGTCGACGATCGCGAGCTGGAGGCCGCTGTCGGCCAGCATTTTCAGGCGCGGCGCGATGTCGGCGGCGTGATAGATCGGCTCGACGACGAGATCATCCGTGGTGCGGCGGCGCTGCCAGTTGGACAGGGTGCCCTGCGGGTCGGTCTCGATCAGGCGTACGGTGAAGCCGGCCTGCTGAGCTGCGAGCGCGAGGCCGATGGCAAGCGTGCTCTTGCCGCTGCCACCCTTTTGGGTGGCCAGTACGATCGTGTGCATTGAAGATCAATCCTTTGGAATGCTTGGGTCAGGAATACGCCACGCGAACGTGCATCGATCTCGATGCTGAGCTCTTCTCGCTCAGGACGTGCCGGCCCGATCCAAAGGGGATCGCGGAGGTCCGAATCAACGGCAACGATGATGGCGGAATAGCGAATACCAGCGAATCCGTACCATTACCGGACCCGTAGTCGTACGTAAGATAGTGCTCACGGCGGTGCCCCGGACAAAGCGCAGCGGAAAGCGGTGCGCTGCTGAGCCGGGGCCCAGAAAAATCACCTCCACGGAATTTGAGGTAGCATGGGTCCGGGCTCAGCGGCGCAGCACTACGTGCCGCACCGCGTCCGCGACACGAGCGGATCATTCTCTCGGCTGGTTTACTTCCGCACGCAGATCACGCGTATGACGGCCGCTCTTGCGTCCGTCGACGTGCCATTCGCCGTGACGCCATTCGCCTTCAGGAATCCGCGCACCGTCTCCGCGGCGACCATCACCGCCTGCGACGCCGGCACCGACGTCGCAGGTCCCGCGACCATTGCCGGCTTCAGCAGCGCGACGCCCGCGAACTTGCCGTCGGCATCGATGGTCGGGCTGCCGGAGAAGCCGACCGCCGGCGGAGGCGACAGTGCGGAACTGCTTGATGCGACCGGCGCCAGCGCAGCCTTGAGGCTCGACACGCCGGCCGCGCCCCCCTGGCTCTGCGGATCGGCGATACCGATGACATCGACACTCGTCTTTGCCGCACCGCCGATGAGGCTGAGCGGCTTCAGGCCGCGTGCGCCGTAGATGTGCAGGAGCGCGAGATCGTGCTCCTTGTCCTCGGCGAGACGGTCGGCACTGCCATAGCCGGCGATCGTGATCGCGAGACAGCCATCGGTGACGAGGCGGTCGGTGACGATCGCACCATCGTCGCTGACGACGATGCCGGTGCCGTATTCGACGGTCTTGCGCGGCGGCGGCCCGGCTTGCGGTCCCGACGGAAACGCATTGAACGCGCTCGACATCGCGATCACGACCGGCTCGACCGTGTTCTCAGTCGCCTGGTCGTAGAGGATCGTCATGGTGCGGACCTCGTCGCCTTTGAAGGTGCCGCGGACATAAAACTTCTTAAGGCCCTGCAATCCCGACAGCACGAAGAAGTCGGGCTTCACCACGGTGTAATCGACCTTGCGCCCGGACGGCTCCTTCTCCAGGTCGGCGAGTTTTGCCGAGGTCGGGTTCGCCTCTTTGCGGCGGCTGAGCAGCACCTGAACCGTGCCGGTCGGCGAAGTCCATTTCGAGCCATTGGCGTCGCTCGCTTGCTGCGGCACCAGCTTGCCGGGGATGCCGAGCCGGGCGCCGCTGGTCGGCTCCGTCACGATCTTCCAGCCGACGCTCTCCTGTTTCTTTCGTGCCGTCTCGGCAAGCGCGGCGCGCTCCTGCGGATTGAGCACGCCGGTCGGCTTGCCGCCCTTGGCCTTCTGGTACTCCTTGATGGCGTTGACCATGCGCTCGCTGACGTCGCCGGTGATGGCGCCGTTATACTGGCCGACCCAGGCGAGGTCGGACTGGAGCGCCAGCCGCTCAGCTCTTGCCATGGCATCCGCTGTGGCCGACGGCGTCTGCATCGCCGGAGGCTGGATCGGCACGGTCTGCACCGTCTTCGGCTTGGTGCCGGGGACCTGTGGCGCCGTCATCTGGGCGTTCGCGCCTGTGGCAGCCGCAAACATCAGTGTTGCCGCAAGCATCGATCTCATGACAAATCCAGCCAGCCCATTGAACGCCATGTCATTGAAGCACATCTCCTTGGTCGCGACCAATGATGGGGTGGTTCAGGTGGCGATAGAGGCCACGAACCCAAGTCCTCATCCTGAGGAGCGGCCTTAAGGCCGCGTCTCGAAGGATGGCCACGGGCGAGATCGGGGCCTTTCATGGTTCGAGACGGCGCTTTGCGCCTCCTCACGATGAGGGGTGAGAGGAACGAAGAACGATGCTGAGCCCGGACGAACTTGAACGCTATGCCCGCCATATCGTGCTGCGCGATGTCGGCGGTCCCGGCCAGGCTGCGCTGAAGCGGGCCTCCGTGCTGGTGATCGGTGCCGGCGGACTCGGCGCGCCCGCTTTGATGTATCTGGCCGCCGCCGGCGTCGGCACGCTCGGCGTGGTCGATGACGACGTGGTGTCGCTGTCCAACCTGCAGCGCCAGGTGATCCATACGACGCCCGATATCGGCCGGCACAAGGTCGAAAGCGCCGCCGAGCGGATTGCGGCGCTCAATCCGCATGTCCGTTTCGTCGGCCACGCCACCTGGCTCAACGCCGACAATGCGCTCAGCCTGATCGGCGACTACGACCTCGTGCTCGACGGCTCCGACAATTTCTCGACGCGCTACCTCGTTTCCGACGCCTGCTTCTTCGCCAAGCGGCCGCTGATCACCGCGGCGATCGGCACCTTCGATGGCTCGCTCACCACCATCCGTGCCCACGAGACGAACGAGCAGGGCGAGTTCAACCCGACCTACCGCTGTTTGTTTCCCGAAGCGCCGCCGCCCGGCACCGTGCCGGCCTGTGCGGAAGCCGGCGTCATGGGCGCATTGGCGGGCGTGCTCGGCTCGATGATGGCGCTGGAGGCGATCCGCGAGATCGTCGGCTTCGGCGACGGCCTCGTCGGCCGCCTCCTGATGATCGATGCGCGTGCGATGCGCTTCGAGACGCTGCGCTATGCGCGCGATCCAGCCAATCCGCTCAATGGCGACGGGCCTGTGTTCGAGGATTTGAGCATCCATCGCAAATAGGAACATCAGGCCCAAATACGGACGGCAGCAAAACGATATGCAGACCGTAGAACTCGATGCCGGTAGTTGGACAACTGCTCAGGATTTTCGATCAGCTCTCAAGGCAGCAATAGGGGCGCCGGAGTGGCATGGTGATGTGGTGGCTGCCTTTTTGGATTCAATTTTCGGGGGCGGAATGAACGCCCTCAAGCCCCCCTACGTCATCAAGGTCGTGAATACGACGCACCTCGAACCGGAGCTTATGGAGCTGATCCGCGATCTTTCGTCAGCGATGGAGGAGACGCGAATGCGTCGGCTTGTCCGTACTGGTGAGGACGTCGCAGCTAGTCTTGAAATCGCGGGGCCAGGAAGCCAGGCCCGGCGCTGAGCCCTCACAGCATGCTCGGCAGCACGCGATCCGGCGGCTTGTGGGCATCGAGGAAGGTGCGGATGTTGATGATCACTTTCTCGCCCATCTCGACGCGGCCCTCGATCGTGGCCGAGCCCATATGCGGCAGCAGCGTCACCTTGCCGGCCTTGGCAAGCCGCACCAGCTTCGGGTTGACCGCGGGCTCGTGCTCGTAGACGTCGAGGCCGGCGCCGCCGATCTCGCCGCCTTCGATCAGCTTGATCAGCGTGTCCTCGTCGGTGACCTCGCCGCGCGCGGTGTTGACGATGTAGGCGTCTTTCCGGATCAGCTTCAGCCGCCGCGCCGAGAGCAAATGATAGGTCGCCGGCGTGTGCGGACAGTTCACCGAGATGATGTCCATCCGCGCCAGCATCTGGTCGAGGCTTTCCCAATAGGTCGCACCCAGCTCTTCGGCGATCTTCGGCGCGACGGGGCGGCGGTTGTGATAGTGGATCTGCAGGCCGAAGGCGCGGGCGCGGCGCGCCACGGCCTGGCCGATGCGGCCCATGCCGATGATGCCGAGCCGTTTGCCGCCGATTCGATGGCCGAGCATCCAGGTCGGCGACCAGCCCGGCCAGGGTTTTCCTTCGGTCAGGATCGAGGCGCCTTCGATCATTCGGCGCGGCACCGCGAGGATCAGCGCCATGGTCATGTCGGCGGTGTCTTCGGTCAGAACTTTTGGCGTGTTGGTGACGGTGATGCCGCGGGCGTGCGCGGCCTCGACGTCGATATTGTCGACGCCGTTGCCGAAATTGGCGATCAGGCGAAGCTTGCAGTCGGGCTGATTGACGACATCGGCACTGATCTGGTCGGTCACGGTCGGAACCAGCACGTCGGCGGTGCGCGCGGCTTCCGCGATCTGCTCGGCCGACATCGGCGTGTCGTCGAGATTGATCCGCGCGTCGAACAGCTCGCGCATCCGCGTCTCGATCGAATCCGGCAGCTTGCGCGTCACCACGACGAGGGGCTTTTTCTTCACCGACATGTCCTGCCTCATGAGGTGCCGCAGGCCGCCTCTGTCACCAAAGGCCGGCCGTTGAGGCCTCATTAACCCGGTTGTTCGACACTGCCCTTGCCGTGTCGTCCCCGGCGTTTCCTTCAAGCTCTCCCGATATTTCCGGCCGGAAAATCGGGGCAAACTGGTTGTTCAAGCGTCCGTCCTCTCTAGCAGAAGACCGGGCCAAGACAAGAACCACGGGTTAGGGCTTGAGGACCTGGCTTTGGGGAACACCCGCGTGGGGCGGGACAGGCGCGGCAGGATTTTGGATTTTGGGGTGAGGACCCGGCTCGGGCGGGTCTTCGACAGGAGACGGGTTTGATGGCGTTGGGGCGTTTTTGTTCGGTGATGGCGCTCGTTTGTACCTGGTTGAGCGCCTCGGTCAGCCCCTCGCATTCAGCGAAGGACAACAACACCCCCCAGACCGCCAGCGGGCTGCCGGTGCCGCGCTATGTCAGCCTCAAGTCGGATCACGTCAACGTTCGCGCCGGCCCGACCAAGGACAATGACGTGGCATGGGTCTATACCCGCGCCGGCCTGCCGGTCGAAATCACCGCTGAATTCGAGAACTGGCGCCGGGTGCGCGATTCCGAAGGCGCCGAGGGCTGGGTTTATCATTCGCTGCTGTCGGGTCGCCGCACCGCGGTCGTCACCATGAAGAACAAGGACGACCTCGCGCCGATCTACGACCGTCCCGATCCCGACAGCGCGGTTGCAGCCAAGCTCCAGGTCGGCGTCGTCACGCAGGTGAGGAAGTGCACCGCAAACTGGTGCCACGTCACCGGCAACGGTTTTGACGGCTGGATCCAGCAGGAGCGCCTCTGGGGCGTCTACTCGGACGAGCAGGTAAACTGACGTCTTGCCGTCGTCCCGGCCTAGCGCGCAATTGCGCGCTAGGCCGGGACGACGCGGGAGAGTGAGGCTCAGCGCTTCTTGCGCAGGCGCACGACCATGTCGATCCGCGAGATCTCGTACCCCTCGGGCACCTCAGGCATCTTGGACAGCGCCAGATGCGGATCCTCGATATCGACCAGCTCATGGCTGTTCTCGAGGTAGTAGTGGTGGTGGGTGGTGACGTTGGTGTCGAAATAGGTCTTGGTGCCGTCGACGCTGACCTGGCGCAGCAGGCCGGCATCGGTGAGCTGGTTCAGCGTGTTGTAGACGGTCGCCAGCGACACCGGAACCTTGGCCAGGGTCGCTTCCTCATAGAGCATTTCAGCCGTGAGGTGGCGCGCACCCTTGCCGAACAAGAGCCAGCCGAGCGCCATGCGCTGGCGCGTCGGGCGGAGCCCCGCGGACTGGAGCATTTCGTTGACGTCGTGCCACGGGCAGCCGGTCAGGGCCGGCTGGCGGCCGGACAAGAGGGCCGCGGAATGGACGTCGTCGTCGTGATGGGGCGCGGTATTCTCGCTCATTTCCAGATTTCGGGCACGCGTGAACAATATCTCCCTGCAATATAAGAACAGAAAGATGCAGATGCAAGTTTCTCGCAACTAGAGAGGTTCTAATCAGACTTGGAACCGGGCGAGGGGAGCGGTCATTTTACCTTCATGGACGCGCTTTGCGACCCGAAATGCCTGTGTTAGAGAGCGCGCGGTTCCGCTTAGCCGATTTTGGCGCAGCCAGGCATGGCGGCCCGTCCGCAGTCCATCGGGGCTTGCGGGAGGTGCGCCTGACGATGGCAATTGGCGTTGCTCTCCGACCGAGACGGGGCCCATTTTCGCCAAAAAACGTCGCTCAATCGGGATTAGAATAGAGGCTCGTGCATGCTGAACAGGCGCAACGGTTACGAATACGAAGATCTGCTGGCGTGTGCCCGCGGCGAGATGTTCGGCCCGGGCAATGCCCAGTTGCCGCTGCCGCCGATGCTCATGTTCGACCGCATCACGGAAATTAGCGACAATGGCGGGGAGTTCGGCAAGGGCCTGGTGCGCGCCGAGCTCGATGTGAAGCCCGACCTCTGGTTCTTCGGCTGCCACTTCAAGAACGATCCGGTGATGCCCGGCTGCCTCGGCCTCGATGCGCTGTGGCAGATGGTCGGCTTCTATCTCGGCTGGATCGGCGGCGAAGGTCGCGGCCGCGCGCTCGGCCTCAGCGAGTTGAAGTTCGGCGGCCAGGTGCTGCCCGAGGCCCGCAAGGTTGTGTACAACGTCGATATCAAACGCGTGATGCGTTCAAAGCTCGTGCTCGGTATCGCCGACGGGTGGCTTTCGGTCGATGACCAGATTATTTATCGCGCCAAGGACCTGAAGGTCGGCCTGTTCAAGCAGGGCACGAGCCTGGGCTGAGCGCATCACCAAGAAGGCAACGATTTAGGCGAGGCTGTCATGAGGCGGGTTGTGGTCACCGGGATGGGCATTGTCTCGTCGATCGGAAACAACACCCAGGAAGTGCTTGCGAGCCTGCACGAGGCGAAGTCGGGCATTTCGCGGGCTGAGAAATATGCCGAGCTCGGCTTCCGTTCGCAGGTGCAAGGCGAGCCGACGCTCGATCCTGCGACGGTGGTCGACCGTCGCGCCATGCGTTTCCTCGGTCAGGGCGCGGCGTGGAATCACGTCGCGATGGAGCAGGCGATCCAGGATTCCGGTCTGTCGCCCGACCAAGTCTCCAACATCCGCACCGGCATCATCATGGGCTCCGGCGGCCCCTCGGCGCGCACCATCGTCGAATCCGCCGACATCACCCGCAGCAAGGGACCGAAGCGCGTCGGACCGTTTGCCGTGCCGAAGGCGATGTCATCCACGGCCTCCGCGACGCTTGCGACCTGGTTCAAGATCAAGGGCGTGAACTATTCGATCTCCTCGGCCTGCGCGACGTCGAACCATTGCGTCGGCAACGCCTATGAGACGATCCAGATCGGCAAGCAGGACGTCATCTTCGCCGGCGGCTGCGAAGAGCTGGACTGGTCTCTGTCGGTCCTGTTCGACGCCATGGGCGCGATGTCCTCGAAATACAACGACACGCCCGCCACGGCCTCGCGTCCCTACGACGTCAATCGCGACGGCTTCGTCATCGCCGGCGGCGCCGGCGTGCTGGTGCTGGAAGAGCTCGAGCATGCCAAGGCGCGCGGCGCGCGCATCTATGGCGAGATCGTCGGTTATGGCGCGACCTCGGACGGTTACGACATGGTCGCACCGTCAGGCGAAGGCGCCGAGCGCTGCATGCGCATGGCGATGTCGACGGTGAAGACCAAGGTCGACTACATCAATCCGCACGCGACCTCGACGCCCGCCGGCGATCCGCCGGAGATCGATGCAATCCGCAGAGTTTTCGGCGTCGGCGAGAAGTGCCCGCCGATCTCGGCGACCAAGGCGCTGACCGGCCACTCGCTGGGTGCCACCGGCGTGCAGGAAGCGATCTATTCGCTGCTGATGATGAACAACGGCTTCATCTGCGAGAGCGCGCACATCCAGGAGCTCGATCCCGTGTTCGCGGACATGCCGATCGTGCGCAAGCGCATCGACAACGTCAAGATCGGCACCGTGCTGTCGAACTCCTTCGGCTTCGGCGGCACCAACGCCACGCTCGTGTTCAGCCGGCTGGATGCGTGACGGCGTTGTTGGCGCACCGTTGATTTTCTCGTCATGGCCGGGCTTGTCCCGGCCATCCACGTCTTGGCCTCAGGTTTCGAAGGGCGTGGATGCCCGGGACAAGCCCGGGCATGACGAAAGCGGAAGGTGATCGTGAGATGGAAGGTTTGATGAAAGGCAAGCGCGGTCTGATCATGGGCATCGCCAATGATCATTCGATCGCCTGGGGCATGGCGAGGACGCTGCATGCCCATGGCGCCGAGCTGGCCTTCACCTTCCAGGGCGAGGCCCTGGGCAAGCGCGTCAAGCCGCTGGCGGAGCAGCTCGGCGTCGATCTGGTGCTGCCGTGCGACGTCGAGGACATCGCCAGCGTCGATGCGACTTTCGCTGCGCTTCGCGACAAGTGGGGCCAGCTCGATTTCGTGATCCACGCGATCGGCTTCGCCGACAAGAACGAGCTGAAAGGCCGCTACGCCGACACCAGCCGCGAGAACTTTTCGCGCACCATGGTGATCTCCTGCTTCTCCTTCACGGAGGTCGCAAAACGCGCCGCCGAGCTGATGACAGAGGGCGGCAGCATGATCACGCTGACCTTCGGCGCTTCGGAGCGCGCGATGCCGAATTACAACGTGATGGGCGTGGCCAAGGCGGCGCTGGAAGCCTCCGTGCGCTATCTCGCCGCCGATTTCGGGCCGCGCGGCATCCGCGTCAACGCGATCTCCGCAGGCCCCATCCGCACGCTCGCCGGCTCCGGCATCGGCGAGGCGCGGGCGATGTTCGCATTCCAGCAGAAGCATGCACCGCTGCGCCGCGGCGTCACGCTCGACGAGCTCGGCGGCTCGGCGCTGTATCTGCTGTCGGATCTCTCCGGCGGCGTGACCGGCGAGATCCACTACGTCGATTCCGGCTACAACATCATCCTGATGCCGAGGCCTGACGATTTGAAGACGGAGTAGCTGAGATTCTGTAGGGTGGGCAAAGGAGCGCAAGCGACGTGCCCACCATCTCTCGACAATTCGGGACAGATGGTGGGCACGCTTACGCTTTGCCCACCCTACGAGAGCTCGTTTACCCCGCCGCGATCTTCTCGGCGCGCTGGAATGCCGGCCGCGCCATGCAGCGCGCGAGATAGGCGTCGAACGCCGGGCGCGACGGCACCATCTTGAACAGCCGCACCGCGAAATTCAGGCCGGAGCCGATGGTGATGTCGGCGGCAGAAAATTCCTCGCCGAGAATCCACGGCCCCTTCTCGAGCGCGGCTTCCAGCACGTCGAAGACCTGTGTCGCGCTGCCCCAGGCCGCGGTCGAGGTCGGGATCTCGATCTTGGTGTAGATCTGGATGATGGCGGGCTCGATGCAGCCCGGCGAGAAGAACAGCCATTGCAGATAGCGCGCGCGGCGCGGATCGGTCACAGCGGGAGCGAGCTTGGTCTCGGGATAGCGATCGCCAATGTAGGCGCAGATCGCAGCGGCCTCGCCGAGCGCGGCGTCGCCGTCGGTCAGCGCCGGCACCTTGCCCATCGGATTGATCTTCAGATAGTCCGGCGCCTTTTGCGCGCCGGTCGAGATGTCGGTCAGCACGCGTTCATAGGCGAGGCCGCTCTCTTCCATCAGCCAGAGCGTCGTGAACGAGCGCGAGCGGGGCGACCAATAGAGCCTGATCATGGCGAGGAACCTTCCATCGGCGAGAGGCGAACGGCGCGCAATTCATGACGCGTTTGCTACGCATTCGCAACGCACTATGCCTAGGCGGATGCGGCGCCCGGTCGCCACATCTTGGTCAACGCGAAGTCGGCGGACCCCTTCAATCAGCGTGACGGAGTCTGCGCCGGTTGTTGCAACAAGGATGGCAATGTCCTGTCGAGGCTTTTCGTCAGCATCGTGCGCACGCCCTCGCGGAGCACCGGATTGTTGACCACGTCCGCAGGCTTTTCGGGAAACATCGCGCGATCCAGCTGGGTTGAGGGGCCGCCGAGAAAATTGTGCGTCATGCGCTCGATATAGGTGTCATCCGTTCAAGGCAGGCGCCTCCTTCGTCAACTCCAAGGTCTGACCGTCATAGACCGCCGCTTGGCGATAACAGTGCATATGAGACCATCGCGACAGCGGCGAGAACGTTCATCCTTATACCCCACCGCGTCTCACTGCGCGAAATAGGGCGGTAAGATCTTGTCTAGCCGCTCCGTCAGGAAATCGCGCATGTTGTCACGCAGGGTCGTGTTGCCGGCGGAGTCGGCCGCCGTGACCGGAAACAGGGAGTTGTCTACTTTGCGAAGACGTTCGTCCTGCACGAAACTGTCAGCCATATGCTTCATGACGCCTTCCAGCGTCACGCCAGGCCCCTTCTTGATTTCAAAGGTCTGGCCGTCGAACACGGTCACGCCGATATAAGCGTACAGAAACGAATAGCTGATGATACCTGCGCCACGATTGAGAATACCGAGTCCCCGGAGCGGCTGGTTGGTCCCCGGCAGCATCCCCTCGCCGCGCGTGACGACGACATATCGTTCGCAGCCGGCATTGCCCGCGATCTGACGGATCAGGTTCGACAGCTCTTCGCGCTCGTTGCGAAACAGACTGGGCTTCGGATGATAATAGGCGTCGAACGCGCCTTTGGCGTAGGCGATTCGCCTGAGCGGCGTGGCGCCCGCCGCCGCACGCACACGTGCGAAGACAAGGTCGTCAAGGCCCCAGGAAACCGGCACTTCCGCATACTCGTTGCCGAACACCGTTAGGCCGATCTTCTCGACGACGAATGGGTCCTGCGTCGCCGCGATCACGCCGACGCCGCAAGGACCGGCAGTCGTCTGCTCGGTGGGTTTAGCCGGAGCCTTCGGCTTCGCCGTTGCCTTCTTGGCAGCCGGCTTTGCCTGGGGCGCGGTCTGGGCGGAGGGAGTTGCGGTCGCAGGAGGGGTTTGCGCGGCTGCCGGAGCCAGAAAGGACAGCAGGACGAGCACCGAAGCAGCAAATCGAAACATGAATTCCAAGCGGGATCAGAGGCAAGGGGGCGTCGGACACACCACACTAGGGTGGGAGAGTGACAACCGCAAGCTGCACCCGGCAAAACGTCGTCTATCCCGTCGGTCGCTGCCGCTTCCACGATAATACTTCATCACGAACCCGTTCGACGGCTCGATCTCTTCCTTCTCGAACACGAAGCCCTCGCGCTCATACCAGCGCCAGGCTTTTTCGTTCTCGCGCACGCAGCGCAGGTACATCTCATCAGGCAGTTGCGTGCGCGTGAAGGCGAGCAATTGCCGGCCGAGCGATTGGCTCTGATAGGCGGGCGCGACGAAAAGCATGTCGAGATAGCGCTTCGGCAGATGTAGCGCCAGCATCGCGGCGATCGTGCCGTTGTCGTCGGCGACGAACAGGCTCCAGCCGTTCTCGATCTCGCGCCGGACGCGCGCGCGCAGATTTGCCAGCAGGAAGTCGCTGGCCTCAGCGAGGCCGGTCGAGACCCAGCTCTCCATCCAGACGCGGCCGACCTCGTCATGTTCGTCGGCGCGCGCTGGGCGGATGATCGGATGCGGCATCCGGCGCTCAAGCCCGCTGACTGCGCGCAGCTTGACGCGGGCGCGCCTTGCCGGCCGACAGGCACACCACCTCGGAGATCTGCAGCAGCTGTCGCGCCAGCGGATTGGTCTTGCGCCAGACCATGCCGATGGTGCGCGAGGGTTGGGGGTCACGGAAGCGCGCCAGCGAGACCGAGGCCGATCGCGTCTCCACCGGCACCGCCATCTCCGGGATCAAAGTGACGCCGATGCCGGCACTGACCATCTGGACCAGCGTCGAGAGGGAATTCGCATCCAGCATCTCGCGCGGCGGCGCCGATTGCATGTTGCAGAAGGACAGCGCCTGGTCGCGGAAGCAGTGCCCCTCCTCGAGCAGCAACAGCCGCATCTCCCGCATCATCTCGCGCGACGGCACCGGGGTGCCCTCGTCCGCGCCCGGCCGCACCAGCAGGAATTTCTCGTCGAACAGCGCGACCTCGGTGAGCGAGGGCTCGGACACCGGCAGCGCGACGATGGCGGTGTCGAGCCGGCCCTCGACCAGCTCCTGGATCAGTCGCGGCGTCATGGTCTCGCGCACGCGGATATCGAGCTCCGGATGCATGCGCGTCAGGTTCTTGGTGATCTTGGGCAAGAGATAGGGCGCGATGGTCGGGATCATGCCAATGCGCAGGCGGCCGGCGAAGCGGTCCCGCGATGCCCGGGCGAAATCGCCGAGCTCATCGACCGAGCGCAAGATGTCGCGGACGCGTTGCGCGAGCTCCTCGCCGAACCGGGTCAGCGCGACCTGCCGCGCGCTGCGCTCCAGCAGCAGGCCGCCGAGGGTCTCTTCCAACTCCTTGATCTGCATCGACAAGGCCGGCTGCGAGATCGAGCAGGCCTCGGCCGCGCGGCCGAAATGGCCGTGGCGCGCCAGCGCATCGAAATAGCGGAGCTGGCGCAGCGTCAGGTTTATCATCAGAAAATCCTATCGCAGCGATCATTAAAGTCAACTTCACCTGATGGGAGGTGACGCTTAGAGTGGTTCTACCTGGTCAAAGGCGCCGTCGGACGCCACCAGAGGAGGTAATCATGGATGACACTTCGAAGTGCCCGTTTACGGGCGGAAAACCCACGCGCGTGAACCGCGACTGGTGGCCAACCCAGCTCAGCATCGAGATGCTGCACAAGAATTCCGACCTGTCCGATCCGATGGGCAAAGAATTCGACTATGCCAAGGAGTTCAAGTCGCTCGACCTGAACGCGGTCGTTAAGGACCTGACAGCCCTGATGACGGATTCGCAGGAATGGTGGCCGGCCGACTTCGGTCATTACGGCGGCCTGATGATCCGCATGGCCTGGCACAGCGCCGGCACTTACCGCATCACCGACGGCCGCGGTGGCGCCGGCGCCGGTCAGCAGCGCTTCGCGCCGCTCAACAGCTGGCCCGACAACGCCAACCTCGACAAGGCACGCCGCCTGCTCTGGCCGATCAAGCAGAAATACGGCCGCAAGATCTCCTGGGCCGATTTGATGGTGCTGGCTGGCAACGTCGCGCTGGAATCGATGGGCTTCAAGACGTTTGGTTTTGCGGGTGGCCGCGCCGACGTCTGGGAGCCGGAAGAGCTCTATTGGGGTCCCGAAGGCACTTGGCTGGGCGATGAGCGCTACAGCGGTGAGCGTCAGCTCGCCGAGCCGCTCGGCGCGGTGCAGATGGGCCTCATCTACGTCAATCCGGAAGGCCCGAACGGCAAGCCGGATCCGATCGCGGCGGCCAAGGACATCCGCGAGACCTTCTTCCGCATGGCGATGAACGACGAGGAAACCGTCGCACTGATCGCCGGCGGTCACACGTTCGGCAAGGCCCACGGCGCGGGCGATCCGTCGCTGGTCGGTCCGGAACCGGAAGCGGGCGCGCTGGAAGATCAGGGCCTCGGCTGGAAAAGCAAGCACGGCACCGGCGTTGGCGCCGATGCGATCACCGGCGGCCCGGAAGTCACCTGGTCGCAGACGCCCACCAAATGGAGCAACTACTTCTTCGAGAACCTGTTCAAGTACGAATGGGAGCTGACAAAGGCGCCGTCGGGGGCGCAGCAGTGGAAGGCCAAGAACACCGAGGCCGTCATTCCCGATGCCTTCGACAAGTCCAAGAAGCATGTGCCGACCATGCTGACGACGGACCTCTCGCTCCGCTTCGATCCGGCCTATGAGAAGATCTCGCGGCGCTTCCTCGAGCATCCCGATCAGTTTGCGGACGCCTTCGCCCGCGCCTGGTTCAAGCTCACCCATCGCGATATGGGCCCGATCCAGCGCTATCTCGGACCGCTGGTGCCGAAGGAGACGCTGATCTGGCAGGATCCGATTCCGGCCGTGAATCACGAGCTGGTCGGCGAGCAGGACATTGCCTCGCTGAAGACCAAGATCCTGGCCTCGGGTCTGTCGGTGTCCGAGCTGGTCTCGACCGCGTGGGCGTCGGCTTCGACGTTCCGCGGCTCGGACAAGCGTGGCGGCGCCAACGGCGCTCGCATTCGCCTCGCGCCGCAGAAGGACTGGGAGGTGAATCAGCCGGCTCAGCTCGCCAAGGTCCTCGGCAAGCTCGAAGCGATCCAGAAGGACTTCAACGCGTCCTCAGGCGCGAAGAAGGTCTCGCTTGCGGACCTGATCGTGCTCGGCGGCACCGCCGCGGTCGAGAAGGCCGCCAAGGATGCCGGCGTCGACGTCAAGGTCGCCTTCGCGCCGGGCCGCATGGACGCTTCGCAGGAGCAGACGGATGCTGCCTCCTTTGCGCCGCTGGAGCCGCGGGCCGATGGTTTCCGCAACTACACCGGCAAGAAGCATCAGTTCATGATGCCTGAAGAGGCGCTCGTCGATCGCGCGCAGCTGTTGAAGCTCACCGGGCCCGAACTGACCGTGCTGGTCGGTGGCCTGCGTGTGCTCGGCGCTAATGCGAACGGTTCGAAGCACGGCGTCTTCACCGCGAAGGTGGGCACGCTGAGCAACGACTTCTTCGTCAACCTGCTCGACATGAGCACGCAATGGGCGCCGGTTGCCGACGGCACCTACGAGGCCCGCGACCGCAAGACCAACGCGGTGAAGTGGACCGGCACGCGTTCCGACCTGATCTTCGGCTCGCACTCGCAGCTCCGCGCCTTCGCCGAGGTCTATGCCACCTCGGACTCCAAGGAGAAGTTCGTGAAGGACTTCGCCAAGGCCTGGACCAAGGTGATGAACCTCGACCGGTTCGATCTCGCGGCTTGAGGTCTTGCACCTCTCCCGCTTGCGGGAGAGGTCGCGCCGAAGGTAGCCGATGCCTTGCATCGGCGTTCTTCATCTAAGAACGGCGGCCATAGGCCGCCTACGCCTCTCCCGCAAGCGGGAGAGGGGGCGCACGTTGCCCGGGACAAGCCACAAGCAAAAAGGGCGGCCTTTCGGCCGCCCTTCGTGTTTTTGACCGTGTCGCGAGAACTTACTCGCCGGCCGCTTCGCGCGGAGCCTTCTCGCCTTCGGCGGCCTTCTCCTTGGCCTCGAGGTCTTCGCCGGTGGTCTGGTCGACTACCTTCATCGACAGGCGGGTCTTGCCGCGGTCGTCGAAGCCGAGCAGCTTGACCTTGACCTTGTCGCCTTCCTTGACGACGTCGGAGGTCTTCTGCACGCGGTTGGCCGCGAGCTGGCTGATGTGGACGAGGCCGTCCTTGGAGCCGAAGAAGTTCACGAAGGCGCCGAACTCCATCACCTTGACGACGGTGCCGTCATAGATCTGGCCGACTTCCGGCTCGGACGCGATCGACTTGATCCACTTGATCGCGGCCTTCATCGCCTCGCCGTCGCTGGAGGCGACCTTCACGGTGCCGTCGTCCTCGATGTTGACCTTGGCGCCGGTCTTCTCGACGATCTCGCGGATCACCTTGCCGCCGGTGCCGATCACTTCGCGGATCTTGTCGGTCGGGATCTTGAAGGTCTCGATGCGCGGCGCGTATTCGCCGAGCTCGGCGCGGGCCGCGGTCAGGGCCTTGGCCATCTCGCCGAGGATGTGGATGCGGCCTTCCTTGGCCTGGCCAAGGGCGACGCGCATGATCTCTTCGGTGATGCCCTCGATCTTGATGTCCATCTGGAGCGAGGTGATGCCCTGTTCGGTACCGGCGACCTTGAAGTCCATGTCGCCGAGATGGTCCTCGTCACCGAGGATGTCCGAGAGAACTGCAAAGCGCTTGTCCTCGAGGATCAGGCCCATCGCGATGCCCGCGGTCGGCCGCTTGAGCGGCACGCCGGCATCCATCAGCGCCAGCGAGGCGCCGCAGACCGAAGCCATCGAGGAGGAGCCGTTGGATTCGGTGATCTCCGACACCACGCGCGTGGTGTAGGGGAACTCGTGATGCGGCGGCAGCACCGGGTGGATCGCGCGCCAGGCGAGCTTGCCATGGCCGATCTCGCGGCGCTTGGTGCCGCCGAGGCGGCCGGTCTCGCCGACCGAGTAGGGCGGGAAGTTGTAGTGCAGCAGGAATGTTTCCTTGTACGTCCCCGACAGCGCGTCGATGTACTGCTCGTCCTCACCGGTGCCGAGTGTGGTCACGACCATCGCCTGGGTCTCGCCGCGGGTGAACAGCGCCGAGCCGTGGGCGCGCGGCAGCACGCCGACTTCGGCGACGATGTTGCGCACCGTCTTGACGTCGCGGCCGTCGATGCGCTTGCCGGTGTCGAGGACGTTCCAGCGAACGATCTTGGCCTCGAGCTCCTTGAACACGCCGGCGATACGGAGCTTGTCGTATTTCGGCTCCTGGCCCTCCGGGAAGTAGTGGGCCATCACCTTTTCCTTGGCGACGCCGACCGCGGCATAACGCTCCTGCTTCACGGGGATCGCGTAGGCGGCGCGCAGCTCCTGCTCGATCAGGCCGAGCATTTCCTTTTCGATCGCCGAATTGTCGATCGCGGTGACTTCGCGCGGCTCCTTGGCGGCCTTCTCGGCGAGCTCGATGATCGCGTTGATGACCGGCTGGAAGTGGCGGTGACCGAACATCACGGCGCCGAGCATCACGTCTTCGTTGAGCTCCTTGGCTTCCGACTCGACCATCAGCACGGCGTCGGCGGTGCCGGCGACGACGAGGTCGAGCTGGGTGTCGACCATCTCGTCGAGCGTCGGGTTGAGGACGAATTCGTCATTGGCAAAGCCGACGCGCGCCGCGCCGATCGGGCCCTTGAACGGCACGCCGGACAGCGTCAGCGCGGCGGAGGCCGCGACCATCGCCACGATATCGGGATCGTTTTCCATGTCGTGCGAGAGCACGGTGACGATCACCTGGGTCTCGTTGCGCCAACCGTCGACGAACAGCGGGCGGATCGGACGGTCGATCAGGCGGGAGACCAGCGTCTCCTTCTCGGTCGGACGTCCCTCGCGCTTGAAATAGCCGCCGGGAATGCGCCCCGCAGCGTAGGTCTTTTCCTGGTAGTCGACGGTCAGCGGCAGGAAGTCGACGCCTTCGCGCGGCGCCTTCGCCGCGACGACCGTGGCAAGCACCACGGTCTCACCATAGGTGGCGATGACGGCGCCGTCGGCCTGACGGGCGATCTTGCCGGTTTCGAGCTTGAGAGGGCGTCCGCCCCAGTCGATCTCGACTGAATGCTTATTGAACATAGAGGTCTTCTTTCATGGGTTCTCGAAAGAAGGGACACGCTTCGAAAAACAAAAACCATGCGCAAGATTGCGAGGCGCTGATCGGAGCGGGTGATCAGCGTCCTGCGATCCTGCCATGGTTTTTGGATGTCGGATGGCGTCCATCCTTTCGGGTCATACGGGCGCCTTGCCCGTTGTGCCCAGCCGCCGGATTGCTGCTGGACTGTCAGTCGGCACGAACGCGAACACCGAACCTTGGTCTTCGCTCATCATGCCCCGGATGTTCGCCGTCAACGGCTCGCATCCGACGCGCACGCAGCCTCGATCAAAAACCTTTAAGGAAGCGCTTTCGTTCGAAACCACGCGCGAAAACGCGCGCCAGTGGCGCGCGCAGGAACTCTTAACGACGAATGTTGTGCTTCTCGAGCAGCGCCTTGTACCGCGCCTCGTCCTTCTTCTTGAGGTAGTCGAGGAGCGAGCGGCGGGTCGAGACCAGCTTCAAGAGGCCGCGACGCGAATGGTTGTCCTTCACGTGGGTCTTGAAATGGTTGGTGAGGTTGTTGATGCGTTCCGACAGGATCGCGACCTGAACCTCGGGCGAGCCGGTGTCGCCGGCCTTGGTGGCATTGGTCTTGATGACTTCCGCTTTGCGTTCTGCGGCAATCGACATCGTCAATTTCTCTCGTTGCGACCGGGGCTGGCAGTCAGGCCGGTCAGGTTGAACACACGTTTGGGGATGATTTCGCCATTGCCAACTTCGGCAAGCGCCAAAAGACGGCCTGCCACCGTGACATAGACTGTGCCGCTACAAGTGGGCGCATCCCGTCCGCGCAACAAAACGGCTTGGCCCCGATGGAGCCTTGCCGCATCAGCCCGAGTGACGGCCAGTGCCGGGATGTCGTCCAGCGCGGTCTCAACGGGCAAAAGCGCGTCGGCGAGGCTGCCCTCGCCGGACGCGGCTCTATCGCACAAAGCCTCCAGCTGATCCAGCGGAATCATGTCGTTTTCGCCAAATGGGCCGACCAGGGTCCGCCGCAGCGCGCAGATATGGCCATAAGTGCCGAGAATCCGGCCCATATCGCGGGCCAGCGCCCGGACATAGGTGCCCTTGCCGCACTCGGCCTCGAACACGGCCCGGTCGTTATCCGGTTGATCCACAAGGGTTAAATGGTGAATCTCGACGGGGCGGGGCGCCAGCTCCACGACCTCGCCGTCGCGGGCGAGATCATAGGCGCGCTCGCCCTGGACCTTGATCGCGGAATAGCGCGGCGGAATCTGCTCGATTACCCCGGTGAAGCGGGGCAACAGGGCCAGGATGGCCTCCCGGGTCGGGCGCCGGTCGGAGGTCGCGGTGACCCGACCCTCGATATCGTCGGTGTCGCGTTCCTCGCCCCAGCATACGGTGAACTGGTAGCGCTTGCGGCCGTCCATCACGAAGGGAACGGTCTTGGTGGCCTCCCCGAGTGCGATCGGCAGGCCGCCCGAGGCGAGCGGATCGAGCGTGCCGGCATGTCCCGCGCGCTTGGCGTTGAACAGGCGCTTGAGCGCGGCGACGGCCTGGGTCGAGGTCATGCCGATCGGCTTGTCGAGCACGACCCAGCCGTGGACGTCGCGCCGGTCGCGGCGCGGCTGGTTGCCCTTCTGCTGCTGCTTGGCGCGCGGATCGTTGTTGACGCGGCGCGGCTCCTGGTACGATTGAGAATTGCTGCCCAGATCCGCAAAATTATTTGTCTGCACGTCGCGTTGATCGCCCTGTTCGCCGCTGATCGTGTCGTGAGCCGGGTCCATCGTCATCGTTCTTCTTCCCGATCCGAATCCGGATCCTGTTCCAAGTCCTTCTGCACCGCAGGTGTTCGCAAAAGCTTCTCGATCCGTTCCGCCTCGTCGAATCGTTCGTCGACGCGGAAGCGAATGTCAGGTGCAAATTTCAGGTTAACGCGCCGCGCGACTTCGCCGCGCAGGAATTTCTTGTTGCGCTCGAGCGCAGCGATGACGATCTCGGTGTCGCGGCCACCGAGCGGCATCACGTAGATTGTCGCGAGCTTCAGGTCCGGCGACATCCGCACCTCCGGCACGGTGATGATGTGACCTTCGAGATCCGCATCATGCACGTTGCCTTGCGCCAGAATCTCGGCCATCGCATGGCGAACCTGCTCGCCGACGCGCAACTGACGTTGCGAGCCTCCGGCTGCGGAACTCTTCTTTTGATGATGGCGGGGCATTCTCGAAAATCACCTCGTCATGCCCGTGTTTGGGACACGGGCATTGTCATTTGTCCTGTTGAAACGAAGAGAGGTGGATGGCCGGAAAAATCCGGCCATCGCACTCTCGCAATTTCAGTTCAAAAAGATCCGAACGCTTCGGTAAGATTTGGACTTACAGGGAGCGCTGGATCGTCTCCACGCGATAACACTCGATGACGTCACCGGCACGCATGTCGTGATAGTTCTCGAAGGCCATGCCGCATTCCTGGCCGGACTGGACTTCCTTCACTTCGTCCTTGAAGCGCTTGAGCGTCGACAGCTTGCCTTCGTGCACGACGACGTTGTCGCGGATCAGGCGCACATTGGCGCCGCGTTCCACGGTGCCGTCGGTGACGCGGCAGCCGGCGACCTTGCCGACCTTGGAGATGTTGAAGATCTCCAGGATCTCGGCATTGCCCAGCATGGTTTCGCGCAAGGTCGGCGCGAGCAGGCCGCTCATCGCCTTCTTCACGTCGTCCACGAGGTCGTAGATGATGTTGTAGTAGCGGATCTCGATGCCGTTGCGCTTGGCGGCCGCGGCGGCCTCCTTGTTGGCTCGGACCGAGAAGCCGATGATCGCGGCGTTGAAGCCTTCCGCGAGCGTCACGTCTGATTCCGAGATGCCGCCGACGCCGGCATGCAGGATGCGGGCGGCGACTTCGTCGGTGCCGAGCTTCTCCAGCGAGCCGAGGATCGCTTCCAGCGAGCCCTGCACGTCGGCCTTGACGATCAGCGGGAATTCCTTGCGGCCCGCCGTCTTCAATTGCGACATCATCTGCTCGAGCGAGCCACGCATGCCGGAGATCGAGGCCGCCGCGTTCTCGCGCTTCTGGTGCGCGCGGTAGCTGGTGACCTGGCGGGCGCGGGCTTCGTTCTCGACCACGGCGAGACGATCGCCGGCCTCCGGCGGACCGTTGAAGCCGAGCACCTCGACCGGCACCGAGGGACCGGCCTCCTGCACCGTCTCGCCCTGATCGGAGATCAGCGCGCGGACGCGGCCCATCTCGGCCCCGGCGACGATGATGTCGCCGACACGGAGCGTGCCGCGCTGGACCAGCACGGTCGCGACCGGACCACGGCCGCGATCGAGCTTGGCCTCGATCACGGTGCCTTCGGCCGGACGCTCCGAATTGGTCTTCAGGTCGAGGATTTCGGCCTGCAGCGCGATCATCTCGAGCAGCTTGTCGAGATTGGTCTTGTTCTTCGCGGACACTTCGACGTCGACGACTTCGCCGCCGAAGGATTCGACCTGTACCTCGTGCTGGAGCAGCTCGGTGCGGACGCGCTCGGGCTTGGCGTCGGGCTTGTCGATCTTGTTGATGGCAACGATGATCGGCACGCCTGCCGCCTTGGCGTGATTGATGGCCTCGACCGTCTGCGGCATCACGCCGTCATCGGCCGCGACCACCAGCACGACGATGTCGGTGACCTTGGCGCCGCGGGCGCGCATCGCGGTGAACGCGGCGTGGCCGGGCGTGTCGATGAAGGTGATCTTCTTGCCGCTCTCGGGCGAGAGCACCTGATAGGCGCCGATATGCTGGGTGATGCCGCCGGCTTCGCCGGAGACCACGTTGGCATGGCGTAGCGCGTCGAGCAGCGAGGTCTTGCCGTGGTCGACGTGGCCCATCACGGTCACGACTGGCGAACGCGTCTCGGTATCGGTGGAATCGTCGACCTGGTCGAACAGGCCTTCTTCGACGTCCGAGGCGGCGACGCGCTTGACGGTGTGGCCGAGCTCTTCGGCGATCAGCTGCGCGGTGTCGGCGTCGATCACGTCGGTGATCTTGTGCATCGCGCCCTGTTTCATCAGCATGCGGATGACGTCGACCGCGCGCTCGGACATGCGGTTGGCGAGTTCCTGGATGGTGATCGCTTCCGGGATCGTCACCTCGCGGACGAGCTTTTCCTTGGGCTCGTTCGAGGCATGGCCCTTGAGGCGCTGGGTGCGGCGGCGGAACGAGGCGATCGAGCGCTCGCGCACGTCATCGGCGTTGAGCGCGGTGACGACGGTGAGGCGACCGCGTTCCTTCTGCGGGCCGGGCTTGTGCGTGGTCTTGGGGGCCGCCGCGGGACGCATGGCGCCGCCGGGACCGCGACGGATCTGGCGCGGAGCCTCCTCCTCGTCGGGCTCGGCGGCAACTGCGGGGCCGCGGCCAGCCGGTCCACCCGGACGCTGCGCGGTCGTGGTTGCAGGCCGCGCCGTCGTTGTTCCCGGACGTGCCGTCATGGGGGTGCCGGGCCGCGCCGCGGGGGCGCCGGGTCGCGGCGCAGGAGCGCTCGGAGCTGCCGTTGCGGGACGTGCGGCAGAAGGCTGCTCGCCTTCGCCGAAACGCTTTTTGGCCTCGGTCTCGGCCTTCCGCTTGGCTTCGTCCTCATGGCGATGACGCTCGTCCTCGGCCTTGCGGCGGGCCTCGGCGGCTTCGCGCTCGGCGCGTTCGGCGGCCTCGCGGACCGCGCGGCGCTGGGCCTCTTCCTCGGCCTGGCGGCGTTCCTCGACCTCGCGCAGCTTGGCATCGGCCAGCGCGCTGGCACGGGCGGAACGTTCGTCCTCGGTCAGGGTACGCAGCACCACGCCGGAACCGGCGTTGCGCGGCGAGGCGGGCGGTGGCGCCGGGCGCGACGGCGCGGGCGCGGCCGGTGCCGGCTTCGCCGTCACCTCGGGCGCGTGCGGCTCGGGGCCATCGCCAATGCGGCGCTTGCCGCGCTTCTCGACCACGACCTGCTTGCTGCGGCCATGGCTGAAGCTCTGGCGCACGGTGCCCGTTTCGACGCGCGGCTTGAGCGATAGCGTCTTGCTCGGAACGCTCAGCTTCTTGTCGCCAGGGGTCTTGGTATCAACCATTCAGCAGTCCTAATCCTGATCTGTTGTCGTTGTGCGTTGCCGCACCGTCGTATCGGTTCGTCGTTGTCTCTCAGAAATCCTGGCCGTGCTTTTCGGCCGTCTTGTCATCGTCCGCCATCCGGTATCGGACCAGCATCTGGCTACGTGACAGGAATGACCTGCTCGCCGGGCCCGCGAGCAGCGCAGCATGTATCACATTTGACCGGGTCAGTGCCAAATCCAATTCTATCGATTTCAGCGCGGTGATGACGGGAATCGGCGGCCTGGCGCCGTGATTTCCGGCATTTTGACGCGCCAGCATGTCCAATTTGCGGATTCCGTCCGCGGCCCCGTCGCTGGCATGGATCAGGACCTCGACCGTGCCTTCCCGAAGGGCGCTCTCGACCTTGCCGAAGCCAGCCACGACCTGGCCCGCCTTGGCGGCGATCCCAAGGGCTTCCGTCACGCTCCGAACCAGGAGCGTCTCGATGTCGGCGGGAAGCGTCTGGGGGGTGCGCAGGTCGCGCTTGAAGGCCTTGCTAAATTGGTGACGCCGCACGGCTTCCGCAACCACCTGCCGTGAGGCGGTGATCCACATGCCACGTCCGGGCAGCTTGCGCTTGAGATCGGGAACTATGTCGCCTTGGGGCGATAAAACGAAGCGGATCAGCTCGTCGATCGGCCGGACCTCGCGGCTGACCGCGCACATCCGCATGGTCGCGGACTTTTCGGTCCGCGGCCCATGGTCGAGTTCGCTGTCAGTGCTGGCGAGCATCCGGTCGACATCCTCCTTCGCCTTCTAAGTCGCGTGTTCTTTACGCAAAACCGGTCTCCACTTTTGCTGAACGCGCCTTAAGCCGGCTGATCTTCGGTCGCCTCGGCCTCTTCGGGCTTGGCAAGATCGGCCTCGGTGATCCAGCCGGCCTTGACGCGGGCCTGCATGATCATGGCTTCGGCATCGTCACGGGAGATGTCGATGCCGTCGAGCGCACCAGCATGCTTGGTCGGCTCGCCGCCTTCCTTGCGCTCGGTCCAGCCGACCAAATCGTCGGTGGCGCAGCCGGCGAGGTCATCGACGGTCTTGATGTCATTCTCGCCGAACTTCACCAGCATTTTCGAGGTCACGCCGGGCACGTCCTTGAGCGCGTCCTCGACGCCGAGTTCCTTGCGCTTGGCCTCGAGCTCGGCTTCCAGCTGCTCGAGATATTCGCGGGCGCGGTTCTGGAGCTCCTGCGCGGTCTCCTCGTCAAAACCCTCGATGCTGGCGAGTTCCTTGACGTCCACCATCGCGAGTTCCTCGACCGAGGTGAAGCCTTCGGACGCCAGCAACTGTCCGACCACTTCGTCGACGTTGAGCGATTCCATGAAGACGCGGGTGGAGTTCTCGAAGTCCGCCTGGCGGCGCTCCGATTCCTCCTGCTCGGTCAGGATGTCGATGTCCCAGCCGGTGAGCTGCGAGGCCAGACGCACGTTCTGGCCGCGGCGGCCGATCGCGAGCGAAAGCTGGTTGTTGGTATCGGGGACGACGACCTCGATGCGCTCGCGATCTTCGTCGATGACGACCTTGGAGACTTCCGCCGGCGCCAGCGCGTTGACCACGAAGGTCGCGATGTCGGGCGACCAGGGAATGATGTCGATCTTCTCGCCTTGCAATTCGTTCACCACCGCCTGCACGCGCGAGCCGCGCATGCCGACGCAGGCGCCGACCGGATCGACCGAGGAATCGCGGGAAATCACGCCGATTTTCGCGCGCGAGCCAGGATCGCGGGCGACCGCCTTGATCTCGACGATGCCGTCATAGATCTCCGGCACTTCCTGCGCGAACAGCTTTGCCATGAACTGCGGATGAGTGCGGGAGAGGAAGATCTGCGGGCCTCTCGTCTCGCGGCGGACGTCGAAGATGTACGCGCGGACACGGTCGCCGTTGCGGAACACTTCGCGCGGCAGCATCTCGTCGCGGCGGATGATGGCTTCACCACGGCCGAGATCGACGATCACGCTGCCATATTCGACGCGCTTGACGACGCCGTTGACGATGTCGCCGATGCGGTCCTTGAATTCCTGATATTGCCGGTCGCGCTCGGCCTCGCGCACTTTCTGCACGATCACCTGCTTGGCCGACTGCGCGGCGATGCGGCCATATTCCAGCGGCGGCAGCGTGTCGGCGATGGTGTCGCCGACCTGGGCACCGGGATTGGCGCGCTGCGCATCCACCAGCGAGATCTGGTTGGAATGGTTTTCCACCTTATCGACCACCAGCATGTGGCGCGACAGCCGCAGCTCGCCCTTCTTCGGGTCGATCTCGGCGTGAACGTCAGTCTCGCTGCCATAACGGGCCCGTGCCGCTTTGGCGATGGCGTCCTCCATCGCGGCGATGACGATGCCGCGGTCGATCGATTTCTCGCGCGCAACGGCGTCCGCGATCTGGAGCAATTCAAGTCGATTGGCGCTGACTGCCATGGCTAGTCTCCTTCGTCAGGCTCGATCTCGCCGCGCCGCGCGCGTTCGGCGGCAAGGCGGTGTTTCTTCGTATTGGTCGGGGCCGGCTTCTTCTTCGGCTTGGTGTTCTTGGTGGTCTTCTCGCTGATCTTGGCGTGCGGCGCCGGCGGCGGCTCGAGGCCGAGATTGCGGCGCATCTCGCGCGCCTCGGCCTTGCCGCGACGCATCGATTCCGCGATCAGCTCGTCGGTCAGCACCAGCCGTGCCTCGCCGATATCCTCCATGGTCAGGAGAACGTCGGGATCATCACCCGCCTTGACGTCGTCGCGATGCAGATGCACGCGATCGCCTTCGACAGCACCGAGCGTGCCGCGGAACCGCTTCCGTCCCTCATGGGCGACCGCCATCTCGATCTTCACCAGATGTCCGGCATAGCGCTCGAAATCGGAACGTCGCACCAGGGGGCGGTCGATCCCCGGCGAGGAGATTTCCAGCCGGTAGGCGCGATCGATGGGGTCGGCGACGTCGAGCACGGGCGACAGCGCCCGCGAGATCGCCTCGCAATCCTCGATCTGCATCGAACCGTCCGGCCGCTCGGCCATGATCTGCAAGGTGCAGCCGGCCTCTCCGGAAATGCGGATCCGCACCAGGCGATAGCCCATGCCCTGGAGCACGGGAGCTGCAACCGCGGACACCCGGGCCGCGACGCCCGGCTCGACCACGAGCCGCGGCTCGGCCAGCAATTCGGCATCCGTGGAACCAGAGTTCGGTTCGGTCATAGCAGGGGTCAGGCGCTCGATGGTTAAGGCTCGGTTAATTTCAAAGCCCGCTTCGGAACTCTCCCGACAACGCGTCGGGCCGCATCTTCCGCCAAGCCGCGTTCAGGTAATAAAAAAGAGCGGGTCCTTTCGGGCCCACTCTCACTACGCGGATCGTATGAGAAGATGAATTGGCGCTGATATAGCCTTTTCCACCCTCCCGGACAAGGCCCATTGCAGGAAGGACGAGGCTTTTTGCGACCTTCGGACGGTCCGCCGCGCAACGCTTCCTTCATCAAGCAGGCCTAGATTCCCCGATTGTGGGGCGGCTTGAGCTACGGCGCGCCCACGGCGTGCCAGATCCCGAGTTGCGTTTCATGACCGTTGCCACGTCGCTGATTCCTGGATTGGACGATATCGTCAAACGCGGCGATCCGCGGCGTCGCGGCGAGATCGCGCGGGCCATCTCTGCATTGTTTTTCCGGGATGCCGAAAAACTCGGCCCCGAACTGATCGATCTGTTCGACAATCTCCTGATCGATCTCGTCCCGCATGCCGAGCTCGCCTCGCGCATCGATCTTGCCGAGCGCTTCTCGCGCGTCGGCAACGCGCCGCCGCATCTGGTGAACCAGCTCGCGCGCGAAAACGAGATTATGGTGGCGGGCCCTGTGCTGCGCCGCTCGCCCGTGCTCGACGAGGCCGCCCTGGTCGAGATCGCGCGGTTGAAGGGTCAGAGTCATTTGCTGGCGATGACGGATCGCCCCACCTTGCCGGCTGTCGTTACCGACGTGCTGGTCGAGCGCGGTGATCGCGACGTGGTGCGTCGCGCCGCTGGCAATGCCGGTGCGGTGTTCTCGCCCGGCAGCTATTCCGAGCTGATCAAGCGCGCCGCGCAGGACGGCGTGCTGACGCTCAAGATCGGTCAGCGCAACGATCTCTCGGGCGAGCACCTGAAGGAGCTTCTCGACGGTACGCTCGACGTCATCCGCCGTCGCCTCTCCAGCGTGGTCAATCCCGCGCGCCAGATCGAGATCAAGCGCGCGATGGCGGCCATCGAGGAGGCGGCGCTGCCGCCGGGGCCGCGCCGCGACTTCTCGGCGGCACAGCGCACGGTGCTGGCCCTGCATCGTGATGGCCATCTCGGCGAGAGCGCGCTGCTCGGTTTCGCCAAGGCGCACAAATACGAGGAATCGATTGCCTCGCTCTCGGCGATGTCCGGTGTCCGCCTTTCGATGCTCGACCGCCTGATCGCCGGTGATCGCTACGATCCGATTTTGATCCTGGGGCGCGTGCTCAATCTCGGCTGGCCCACGGTGCGCGCGCTCATCCTGCTCTGGTACGGGCCGCACCGCACCCCGGCCGATGCCGACGTCGAGACCGCGCGCATGAATTTCACGCGCCTGATGCCGGCGACCGCCGAACGCGTCGTGAATTTCTGGCGCAACCGGCAGACGATCTGAAATCAAGGCATCCAGCTTTGCCGTCATGGCCGGGCTTGTCCCGGCCATCCACGTTCCTCGCGACGAAGAAAGGAAGTCCGTGGATGCCCGGGACACGCCCGGGCATGACGACTACGGACGAGCAGCGCGAAGTATCTACACTCGCTGAAACCGCAGATAGGCCGCCTTGCGCCCTTCGCGCGCGGCTTTCCGGCCGTAGCGCGTCATGGTGTAGCCCGCCCAGGGCTGCCGGAAATCGTCGGCGCGTTCCGCAAGCCAGACGAAATCCGGAGAGCGCGCAAGATGCGACAGTGTCCAGGCGCAGTAATCGTCGATGTCGCAGACGAAGCGGAATTCGCCGCCAGGCTTCAGCACGCGCGCCATTGCGGCAATGGTCCTGTCCTGCACGAAGCGCCGCTTCCAGTGCCGCCGTTTCGGCCAGGGATCGGGATGGATCAGGTCGATCCGCGACAATGAGGCTTGCGGAAGCCAAGCCAAGAGCTCGGCTGCATCGCCCGCGAACAGGCGGATGTTGCCGATATTGGCCGCCTCGATCTGCGCGAGGATTTTTGCCATGCCGTTGACATAGGGCTCGCAGCCGATGAAGCCGGTGGCGGGAAAGTTTTGCGCCTCGGCCGCGAGATGCTCGCCGCCGCCGAAGCCGATCTCGAGCCGCACCTCGCTCGCCGCGGGGTCGAATATCTCGCCGGCATTCGCCGGCGCTTCGCTCGCGATGTCGAGCGCAAGATGCGGCAGCAGATGATCGATCAGCCCGGCCTGGTGCTGCCTGAGCTTGTGGCCCTTGCGGCGCCCGAAGAAGGCGCGCTCGCCGTCATCGCGCTCGGAAACTGATTTGCGTTCGCTCATCGCAGCGTCTGATACAGGCGATGGAGCAGCCGCGCGCGCGGCGCGAGCGACGAGATATAGAGCTGCTCATAATGGGTGTGCGCGCCCTTGCCGTCGACGCCGAGCCCGTCGAGCGTCGCGGTGTGCGCGGCGGTGAAATTGCCGTCCGAGCCGCCGCCGGTGTGGGTGTCGATCAGCTCGAAGCCCATCTCGGCGGCAAGCGTCTTCGCATGCTCGTAGAGCGCGGCGCCTGCATTGCTCTTCTCGTAAGGCGGACGATTGAGCTCGCCCGTGACCTCAACGGTGACGCCGTCGGTCTTCGACGTGAGCGCGAGGATCTTGCCGACGAACTCGTCCGCGTCCTTGAGGCTCAGCACACGCAGATCGACTTCGGCATAGGCCTCTTCCGGCGTCACGTTGGGGCGCGTGCCGCCGCGCACCACGCCGACATTGACGGAGACGCCGCGCTTCATGTCGTTCATCCCCTCCAGCGCCAGGATCACGTTGGCGAGCTCGCGGACGGCACTTCGGCCGTCCCCGGGTCGCGTGCCGGCATGAGCGGGGACGCCCTTGATGAAGACTCGGAAGCGTCCGACGCCCTTGCGCCCCGTGACGATCCTGCCGCCGTCGCGCGCCGGCTCCGTCACCAGCACGTATTTGGCCTTGCGCCCTTCCTGCTCGATCAGCGCACGCGAGGTCGGGCTGCCGATCTCCTCGTCGGAGGTGAACATGTGGGTGATGCCGAGCGGCGAACGATCGCCGGCGGCGCAGAGCGCACCAAAGGCGTGATGGGCGATGTAGGCGCCGCCTTTCATGTCGTAGATGCCCGGACCGAACGCACTGTCGCCTTCGACGTTGAACGGCAGGCGCTCGATGAAGCCCATGGGATGAACGGTATCGAGGTGACTCAGCACCAGGATGCCCGGCTCGTCCTGGCCCCAGGTCGAGCGCGCCACGAGATGGTCGCCGCAGCCGCCGACGCCGGCGACGCGCTCGAGCGTCACGGGCAGATCGCGGTATTGCTCCGCGACCACGGAGATCAGCTTGTTGATCTGTTCAGGTGCTTCCGTCGGCGTCTCGATCTCAACCCAGCGCCGGATGCCATCGAGAATGGTTTGGGAATCGAACCAATTGGAGCTGGCCATGAACGCATCTATGCCTTTGAATCGCATCATCGGAAAGGACGCGCATCGAGGGCGCGGTCGCAAATGACGACATAGGCCAGATTTGGCGCAGTCTCAAATCGCCATTGCGAAGAAGCGTCAGCGCTTGTCGGGGCCTTCGCGGGCGGCGATCTGCTCGACGAGATCGACGATGGAGCGGCGCATCTTGGAATCGGTGATTCGGGTGAACGCCTTGGTCAAGGCGAGTCCCTCCGATGTCGCGAGGAAATCCGAGACGTAAGAGGGCGAGGCGCCTTCGCTGAAGCCTTCCGGGCCCGGCACACCGCTCGGCCCGCCCTCGAACAGGAACGACACCGGCACCTGGAGAATCTCGGCGATCTGCTGGATGCGGCTCGCGCCGACCCGGTTGGTGCCCTTCTCGTATTTCTGGATCTGCTGGAAAGTCAGGCCCAAAGCTTCACCGAGCTTTTCCTGGCTCATGCCCAACATGATGCGGCGCATACGCACGCGACTGCCGACATATTTGTCAACAGGGTTGGGCGCTTTCGACATTTCCTCAGCCCTCCAAACATCACCCTCGGCGCAATCATCAAGCGTGCCTCGGGTGTCAGCACCGTCAAATCAGACCCTCTTATTGGGAAACATTGCGGAGAAATTTAGCAACGCACCGCTGTCTTTTGCAGCTGGTGCAGAATGGGGAGCCCGCGTGCAGTCTGTCAACCGTGGGACTACGGTTGTCAAAGGATTCCGGCTAAGTCCGCAGCGAGGCGATCAGAGGTGCCGTTTGGCGACACGTCGGCGGACCGCCACAATCACGGCGAGCGCGACGAGCATGGCTGCGGGCACGTCGCCCACCCGCGCATAGATCGTCGCCGGGATCGCGGCGGGCAGACCTGCATCCAAAATGCCCTCGATTCCGAGGCCGAGACTGGCGATGGTGCGCCCCACCGGATCGATCACTGCGGAGATGCCTGTATTGGCGGAGCGGACCAGCGGCAAGCCGAGCTCGATCGCGCGCATCCGCGCCTGCTCCAGATGCTGATAGGGACCGGTCGAGATGCCGAACCAGCCGTCATTGGTGAGGTTCACGATCCAGCCCGGACGTTCGCTGCGTCCGCCCACCTCGCCGGGAAAGATGGCTTCGTAACAGATCAGCGGCAGCGCAGGCGGCGCGCTGGCGACCGGCAGCGCATGGCGCACGGTGCCGGGAATGAAGCCGCCGCGCACGCGCGTCAGCTGCTCGAAACCGAGCTTCTCCATCAGCCCCTGGTAGGGAAGAAATTCGCCGAACGGCACCAAATGCAGCTTGTCGTACACAGCGAGCACGCTGCCGTCGTGATCGATCACGTAGATCGAGTTATAGGCACGCGTGATCGGCCTGCCCCGCGGCAGGTCGGGCGCGCGGACCGAACCCGTGATCAGCACCGTGCCCTTCGGCAGAAGGTCGGCGATCTCAGTCATCGCGTCGGCTTCGCGAGTCAGGAAGAACGGGAAGGCGGATTCCGGCCAGATCAGGATGGTGGCATCGCGCACGCCGGTCGATTGCGGGCCGGAGGCGCGGTCGGACAGGGCCAAATATTTCTTCATCACCTCCGCCTTGGCGGCGTAGTTGAATTTCGCGTCCTGCTGGAGGTTCGGCTGCATCAGGCGCAGCTTGGCGCCCGCGACCATCGTGGTCGGATGCAGCGACAGGCGGATCGCGCCGAAGATGCCCATGACGATCAGAAGCACAATTGCGGCGGCCGGCGCGCGCCATTGCAGGCGGCGATCGGGCGCGCGATCGAATAGTGTCGCGGGGCTCGCGAAGATCGCGACCGTCAGGAACGTCATGCCCCACAGGCCGATCAGCGATGCCGTCTGCGCCAGCGGCAGCGGCTCGGACAGCGCGTAGCCGAACGCGTTCCAGGGAAAGCCGGTCAGCGCGTGGCCGCGCAGCCATTCGCTGATGGTGAGGCTTGCTGCGAGCGCCAGCACGCGCGTGGCATTCTTGGTCCAGAGCAGGCGCGCCAGCGCAAAGCCGATTGCCGTGAAGATCGAGAGATAGGCCGGCAAGCCCAGCACGGCGAACGGTGTCAGCCAGGCGAACACGTCGGCCTCGACGAAGAAGGCGTAGCCGATCCAGTAGAGGCCGGGCACGAAATAGCCGAGCCCGAACCAGTAGCCGGTCAGCGCCGCGGCAGGCACGCCGCCATATCGTCCGCCGCCGGCGCCGTCGACCAGCCAGACCAGCACCGGGAAGGTGGCGAACAGCACCGGGAAGAGATTGAACGGCGCCAGCGCCAGCACCGACAGCGCCCCGGCCGCCATGGCGATGACGGCGCGCTTCCATCCCCAGCTGAGGATAATGGCAAGCGCAATCTGCCGAAGTCGCTGGAGCGGGCTCACTGCGGACCGGCCCCGTCGCTCGGCGGCGGGGTCGGCGTGTCACTGGTCGGCGGTTGACCGCTCTCCGGCGCAGCTTCGCGGCGGCGGCTCTCGCGCTGGGTGCGGGGCGCGGGACGCTCCTTCCGCGTCGAGATGCGCAGCCGCTTGACGCGACGCGGATCAGCGTCGAGCACCTCGACCTCGTAAGTGCCGGGGCCCGAGATCACCTCGCCGCGCACCGGCAGGCGCCCGACGAAGCTGACGAGATAGCCGCCCAGCGTCTCCACCTCCTCGCCGGCCTCGCCGGTGACGAAATCCTCGCCGATCACCGAGCGGACGTCGTCGAGGCTGGCACGGGCGTCGGCGATGAAGGCGTTGTCGGGCAGGCGCACGATCGAGGGCGGCTCGTCGCTGTCGTGCTCGTCGTCGATCTCGCCGACGATCTGCTCGACGATGTCCTCGAGCGAGACCAGCCCGTCGCTGCCGCCATATTCGTCGACAACCAGCGCGAGGTGGATGCGCGTCGCCTGCATCTGCGCGAGCAGGTCGATCGCCCGCATCGACGGCGGCACGTAGAGCAGCTTGCGGATGATGCGCGCCTCGTGAAGCGGCAGCGCGAGATCGACGGCGCGCAAATCGAGCCCGGCCGGCAGCGGCTTCTTGCGCTTGGTCTTGGTGGCCTCCGACACGCGCGCACGCGCGGTCATGAAGGCGAGCAGGTCGCGGATGTGGACGATGCCGACGGGATCGTCCAGCGTCTCGTTGTAGACGACGAGACGCGAATGGCCGGCGCTCTCGAAGCGGTCCATCAATTCGCCGAGCGGGATGTCGCGCTTCACCGCGACGATGTCGGCGCGATGGACCATGACGTCGGCGATGCGGCGCTCGTGCAGGCCGAGGATGTTGCGCAGCATGGTGCGCTCGACCGCGGAGAAACCGGTGTCGTCAGGCGTCGACGCGTCGAGCACGACCTGGAGGTCGTCGCGCACCGATCCCGCCTTCCAGCCGAACAGCGTCCGGATGGCGCGCAAGAGCCAGCCTTCCGCGGTCGGGCGCATCACCTCGCCTTGGGTCACGACGGCGGGCAGATTGCGCGTGTTGCGCGGGTTGTCCTGGATTGGATCGGAATCCGGCATCTCAATTCGTCCCCGGGCGGTCTGCATAGGGATCGGGAATGCCGAGATGCGCCAGGATCTGCGTCTCCAGCGCTTCCATCTCCTCGGCGTCGTCGTCGTTCTCGTGGTCGTAGCCGATCAGATGCAGGAAACCGTGCACGGCGAGATGACTCAAATGATGATCAAACGGCTTGTGTTCCTCGTCCGCCTCGCGCCGCATGGTCTCGTAGGCGATCGCGATGTCGCCGAGCATGCGCGGCGCATCGCCCGGCTTCCACTCGCCCTCGGGCTGGAGCGCGGGGAACGACAGCACATTGGTCGGCTTGTCGATGCCGCGCCAGTTGCCGTTGAGGGTGCGGATGCCGGCGTCATCGGTCAGCATCACAGCCACTTCGGCGTCGGCGACGTCTTCGTCGACATTCTCGGCGGCGGCCGCAACCGCGCGCTGGATCACGGTTTCGGAATCGGGCTCGCGCTGCCAGCAATCGGCGACGACGAGGACCTCGGTGATGGGTAGGTTGGAATGGGACATTGTGCTGTCTGGGACGAAAAGGCGCGCTGTCCGCGCCCGCTTGGTCCGGCTGTTGCCTCGTCAGGATTGACCGGTGGCCGGCCGCTGCGGCGACCCTTCGTAAGCGGCGACGATCCGCGCCACGAGCTCGTGGCGGATCACGTCCTCGGCTTTGAAATGCACTTGCGCAATCCCCTCGACGCCGTTCAGGAGCCGGGTTGCTTCCGCCAGACCCGAGGTCTGGCCGTTCGGCAGGTCGATCTGCGAGGGATCGCCTGTGACGATCATGCGACTGTTCTCGCCGAGGCGGGTCAGGAACATCTTCATCTGCATCGACGTGGTGTTCTGCGCTTCGTCCAGGATGATGGCGGCGTTGGTGAGCGTGCGGCCGCGCATGAAGGCGAGCGGCGCGATCTCGATCTCGCCGGTCTGGAGCGCCCGCTCGACGATGCGCGCGTCCATGAGATCGTAGAGCGCGTCGTAGATCGGGCGGAGATACGGATCGACCTTCTCGCGGAGATCGCCGGGCAAAAAGCCGAGCCGCTCGCCTGCTTCCACCGCCGGACGCGATAGGATGATCTTGTCGACCTCCTTGCGCTCGAACAGCTGCGCGGCATATGCGACCGCGAGCCAGGTTTTGCCGGTGCCGGCGGGACCGATGCCGAACACCAGCTCGTGGCGCTTCAGCGCGCGGATGTAGGAATCTTGCGCGGCCGTGCGCGCGCGTACCGGGCGCTTGCGCAAATTGATGCTGTCGAAGGTCGATTTGGCCGATTTGGCGTCGAACTCGAACAGCGAGCCCTGGGCGATCACGGCGCGGATCGCGCCCTCGACCTCACCCTGGTCGAGATCCTGTCCCTTCACGGCTTGCGCGTAGAGCATCTCCAGCACGCGGCGTGCGGCGTCGCAGCCGTCGCGCGTGCCGCCGATGGTGATGTGGTTACCCTTGGAGTCGACGATCACGCCGAGCCGCCGCTCGATCTGCGCGAGATGCTGGCCGTACGGGCCGACCAGCGCGGAAGCGGCACGGTTGTCGTCGAAATCGATGACGACTTGGGTCTCGGGCGGTACTTGCATGTCGCGGTCAAATTTGCGGCTGGGAGCGAACGAAGACGAATCCGATGCGCTTTTTGGCAAGGGTTCAGGCTCCAGTGGCTTGCGATAAAGCGGGCTCGCGCGCGTTGCGCGGCGTCACGAGCTCGCCGAGAAAGCTGTAGCGCTCGAGGCTGTCGATCCGGACCGGCAGGATTTGTCCGATGATGTCGGGCGAGGCCATCACATGCGCGGGCTGGAGGTAAGCGGTGCGGCCGACGATCTGGCCTTCCTTGCGAGCCGGACGCTCGAACAGCACGTCGATCGTTGAGCCAATCGCAGCCTTGTTGAAGGCCGATTGCTGGCTGTCGATCAGTTCCTGGAGCCGCTCCAATCGCTGGTCCATCTCGGCGGGGGACACCGTCTCCTGCATGTCCGCGGCCGGCGTTCCCGGCCGGGCGGAATATTTGAACGAATAAGCCGCAGCGTAGCCGATTTGCGTGACAAGCGCGAGGGTGGCGAGAAAATCTTGCTCACTCTCGCCGGGGAAGCCGACGATAAAATCTGATGAAAAAGCAATGTCTTGGCGTGCGGTGCGAAAACGGTCGATGACCCGCCGGTAATCATCGGCGGTATGTTTCCGGTTCATGGCGGCGAGAATCCGGTCCGAGCCCGACTGCACCGGCAGGTGCACGAATGGCATCAGGGCATCGAGGTCGCGATGGGCCGCAATCAGGCTGTCATCGACATCGCGGGGGTGACTGGTCGAATAGCGCAGCCGGGCGATGCCCGGGATTTGCGCCAGATGCTCGAGCAACCGGCCGAGCGGCCAGCTTTTTCCGTCCGGCCCCTCGCCGTGATAGGCGTTGACGTTCTGGCCGATCAGCGTGAGCTCGCGCACGCCGTTCTCAGTGAGCCGCTTCACGTCGTCCACGATCTTTGCCACGGGACGCGACACCTCGGCGCCGCGGGTATACGGCACGACGCAGAAGGTGCAGAACTTGTCGCAGCCTTCCTGCACCGTGACGAAAGCGGAAATGCCGCGCGCGCGAATCGCATCGGGTTTGGGCTGGGCCAGGAAGCCGAATTTGTCCTGAGCAGGGAATTCGGTCTCGATCGCGCGACCCTCGTCGCCGGCGCGCTTCAACAGCCCGGGCAGATGATGGTAGCTCTGCGGTCCCACCACGACATCGACGACAGGCGCGCGGCGCACGATCTCCTCGCCCTCGGCCTGTGCCACGCAGCCCGCGACCGCGATCTGCATCGCGCGGCCCGCGCGCGCGGCCTCGTCCTTGGCAACGCGCAGGCGGCCGAGCTCGGAATAGACCTTTTCCGAGGCCTTCTCGCGGATATGGCAGGTGTTGAGGATGACGAGGTCGGCGTCCTCAGCGCTGGCCGTCTCCACGAATCCTTCCGGAGCCAGCGTGTCCACCATGCGCTGGGCATCGTAGACGTTCATCTGGCAGCCATATGATTTGATGTGCAGCTTGCGCGGCGGCGTCATGGAACCCGAAAATGGAGCTGGAGGACGGCCCTCAGATATAGGCTGGAGGCGCGAAAATCCAGCGAAGGGGGCCATTTGGGTCGTCATTCCGGGGCGTGACGCAGTCGCGAACCCGGAACCCAGAGGTTCTGGCGCGAGATTCCCGGTTCACGCGCGTCGCGCGCGCCCCGGAATGACGGTGAGAGGGCGAAATCAGCCCGCCAGGGCGTCCGCCTCGACCCGCCGGACCAGCTCCGGCAGCTGATGCATGTCGGCAAAGAGCAGGTCGGCGCCGGCCAGGCGCAGGGTTTCGGCATAGCCATCGCGGCAATGGCTGCCCCCGTAAAAGCCGAACACGGGCATCCCGGCCGCTCGCGCGCCGGCAATGCCGGCCAGGCTGTCCTCGATCACGACGCAGCGCTCGGGCGGCACGCCCATTTCGTTGGCCGCGAACAGGAACAGGTCCGGCGCCGGCTTGCCGTTTTTCACCTGCGAGGCCGAGAAGATATTTGGCGCGAGGCGCTCGTAGAGGCCCGTGCTCCCCAAGCTCACGCGCATGCGCTGATGCGAGCCGCTCGAGGCGACGCAGACGCGTTGGGTGACGACATCGAGCACATCATGGATGCCGCGGATCGCTTCGAGGTCGGCCTCGAACGAGCGGAACAGCTCGTCCTGCAGATCGCCGTGATAGGCCTCGGGCAGCTTGCGGCCGAGCTCGGTCTCGATCTCGAGATTCGCCTGCCGCGTCGAGCGGCCGAGGAAGCGCGCGAACACCTGATCCGACGTGATCGGATAGCCGTGCCTCGTCAGCACATCGGCATGCGCGCGACAGGAGATCACCTCGCTGTCCACGAGCACGCCGTCGCAGTCGAAGATGATGAGGTCGATGGGCATTCAGCGCCTGACTTGGTGGAGGCACTCTGGTGCCGCGCGGGTGGGTGCTACCTCTCCCATAGGGAGAGGTCGGCGCGAAGCGCCGGGTGAGGGGTTGTGGACTCTCGTGGGACCTGAGCCCCCTCACCCGATTTGCGCTGGACGATGCTACGCATCGCCAGGAGCAAATCGACCTCTCTCCGTCGGGGAGAGGTGAAGTGAGCTCGCGGAGATATCTGCTCAAATTCGCGACTAACTCGTCGGCTTGTCGTCGTCGAGCGGGACGCAATAGAGCTCGAGGCGGTGATCGACCAGCTTGTAGCCGAGCTTACGGGCGATCTCGGCCTGGAGCTTCTCGATCTCTTCGGAGGTGAACTCGATCACCTTGCCGTCGCGCAGATTGATGAGGTGGTCGTGATGGCTGTCGCGCATCTGCTCGTAGCGCGCGCGGCCCTCGCGGAAATCGTGGCGTTCGATGATGCCGGCATCCTCGAACAGCTTCACCGTTCGGTAGACCGTCGAGATCGAGATCTTGTCGTCGACGGCGACGCAGCGCCGGTACAGTTCCTCGACATCGGGATGATCGACCGCCTCCGCGAGCACGCGGGCGATGACGCGGCGCTGCTCGGTCATGCGCATGCCGGTGGCGGCACAGCGCGCCTCGATGCCGGATGCCTTGGATGCGGAAGAAGGTTTCAGTGCGGTCATATGATTGTCTGCCTGGCGGAGGCGCTTTCTGCCACCAATGTTACGACAAGTCACGTCGCATCAGAAGGGCGTTCAATTGTTCCCCGTTCGGCTGCTTATAGTAGCGTTCGCGGCGCCCGACCACCATGAATCCGGCCCGATCGTAGAGGCGGCGCGCCGGCTGGTTATTTTCCTCGACTTCGAGAAATATTGTGCGCACCCCGCGCCCGGCGAGGTGGCCGAGATGGGTCATCAGCAGCGTGCGGGAGAGGCCGCGGCCGCGATGGGCCTGATCGACTGCGATCGAGAGGATTTCCGCTTCGTCCGCGCCGATCCGCGACACCGCAAAGCCGATCGTCTTGCCGCCGAGGCGCAAGCGATGCACCAGCGTGTTGCGCTCACCGAGCATGCTCTCGAACTCGCCTTCGCCCCAGCCGCGTGCGAAGGAGGCGCCATGAAGCTGCGCCAGCCGCGCGGCATCGCGCGCGGACGCGGGCTCGACGGCGGCAGTGCCGCCGCGCCACCATTGCGAGAACCATCCCATCATGAGCTTGCAGCTTGTGCTGCGAGCTGTAGCTGCGCGGCCGGCTTGGCGTCGGGCGCGCGCAGATAGAACGGCCGCGCCGGGGTCGTGTCGGGATTGGCCGCGGCGCCAAGCCAGGCGACCCAGCCGATGTCGGGCGCGGGCTGCGCGTCGACCGCAATGGGTTGCGGCGCATCCTTCGGCCAGCGCCCGGCAAGGATGTTCGCGGCATTGCCGACCAGGTGCGGCGCGCCGAATTGCGAAGCCGCGATCGCCTCGTCGATGCTGGCGACCTGCGGTCGCACCAGCTGGCTGCCGTCGCCGGCGACGATCTGGAAATAGACGTGGTCGTGCCGCGCATCGATCGCGGACATCACGGGCACCGATCGGCTCTGGCCGACGATGGCGGCGGCATAGGCCGACAAGGTGGTCAGGCCGACCGCCGGCCGCCTCGCCGCGAGCGCAAGGCCGCGCGCCGCCGAAATACCGACGCGCAGGCCGGTGAAGCTTCCAGGACCGACGGTGACCGCGATGCGGTCGAGCGCGGTGAAGGCGAGATTGGCCGATTGCATCACCCGCGCGATCAGCGGCATCAAGGCTTCGGCATGCCCACGCTTCATCGGCAGCGATTCCTGCGCGCGCAGCTCGGCCGTTTCGGTGTCGAGCACGGCCGCGGAGCAAGCGTCGAGCGCAGTATCGATGGCGAGGATCAGCATGGAACGATCGTAGCATCATCCGTCAGGGAATGCTCGTCGTTCCCATCGTCATGGCCGGGCTTGTCCCGGCCATCCACGCCTTTGCAGCTCCATATCTCGGTAGGATGGGCAAAGGCGCACCTGCGCCGTGCCCACCATCGTTCCGCAAATGACGGGATCTTGGTGGGCACGCTTCGCTTTGCCCACCCTACGGCAGCTTGCTTACATCGGCCGGACTTCGACCACGTCGGGCACGAAGTGCTTCAAGAGGTTCTGGATGCCGTGCTGGAGCGTCGCAGTCGATGACGGGCAGCCCGAGCAGGCGCCCTTCATGTTGAGATAGACGACGCCGTCCTTGAAGCCGCGGAAGGTGATGTCGCCGCCGTCATTGGCGACCGCCGGCCGCACCCGAGTCTCGATCAGGTCCTTGATCATGTCGACCGTCTCGGCATCGGCCTCGTCGAAGAATTCACCGTGGTCGTCGAGTTCGGTATCGCTTTGCACTGTGCCGTCGGCGAGCAGCGGCACGCCGGACATATAGTGCTCCATGATCGCGCCGAGAATCGCGGGCTTGAGCTGCTGCCACTCACCGCTCGCCTTGGTCACGGTGATGAAGTCCGATCCGTAGAACACGCCGGTGACGCCGGGCACGTCGAACAGCTTTTCGGCAAGCGGCGAGCGGCCTGCGGCTTCGCGGCTCGAAAACTCCACCGGGCTGCCGTCGACCACGACGCGGCCGGGAATGAACTTCAACGTAGCGGGATTGGGGGTGGCTTCGGTTTGAATGAACATGGTTTTCTCCAGACGTCGCCGGTTCAAGGCCGGCGCGTGCTCTATCCAGTAGCAGATGGCGACGGGGAACGCACGATCAAGGGGTGAGAAGGGCGTTTCGCTGCAGCAAGTTAGGGTGCTTGCGTCTCCCTTTCCCCGCCTGCGGAGAGAGGGGAAGAGCTAAGACAGCGAATCCACGCTTCGGTCGCTCAGCGCGCCGGAGATAATCGTCACCGGAACCGGAAACGTGCCGAGCGAATGGGCGAGCAGCGAGACCAAAGGCCCCGGTCCCTCCGCACCGGGGCTCGCGGCCAGCACCAGCATGGCGATATCAGGATCCTCGTCGATCACCGCGAGCAGTTGTTCCATCGCGGCGCCTTCCCGAATCACGCGCTCCGGCGTGATCGCGGCGATGCCGTTGGCGCGACCGGCGGCGCGGTCGAGCGCGGCCTCCGCCGCTTCCTGTGCCTCGGCGCGCATGATGTCGGCGACACCAAGCCATTCCTGGCTCTGCTGTTCGGGCTCGATGATGCGCAGCATCACCACGCCGCCGCCGGCGCGGATTGCCCAGCGGCTGGCGTAATACACCGCGCGATCCCATTCGGCGGTGTCGTCGACGATGACGAGGCATTTGGGCTTGTGACCCGGCTCGAAGCAAAGTCGCTTGCTGGTCATGCATGTCCCGGCGTGTGCACGGCCAGCATGCTGCCACACTCCCGGAACGTTTGGGAGAGGGGACATCGGCCAGCGCCGTGGCGCAGGCCGGTTTCTCAGATGCGATCTTCAGCGCCGGTGGATGAAGCCGACGATGTCCTTCGAGAGCTTCATGGTCTCGTCGGCGATAGTGCGGGCCCGGTCGGAGCCCTCGTTCAGGATCGCGTCGATATGGCCGGGGTCGGCGACGAGGCGCTTCATCTCGCCGGCGATCGGCGCGAGCTTGGTGACGCACAACTCGGCCAGCGCGTTCTTGAAGCTGGAGAACTGGCCGCCGCCGAAATCCCTGAGCACGTCGGCCTTGGAGCGACCGGAGAGCGCGGCGAAGATGCCGACGAGATTGTCGGCTTCGGGACGCGTTTCCAGGCCCTTCTCCTCGCTCGGCAGCGGCTCCGGATCGGTCTTCGCCTTGCGGATCTTCTGCGCGATGGTGTCGGCATCGTCGGTGAGGTTGATGCGCGAATTGTCGGACGCATCCGACTTCGACATCTTCTTGGTGCCGTCACGCAAGCTCATCACGCGCGTCGCCGGACCGGTGATTAGCGGCTCCGGCAGCGGGAAGAACAAGCCGTCATTGTGTCCCTGGGCGCGAATGGAATCGCCGAAATCGTTGTTGAACTTCTGCGCGATATCGCGCGAGAGCTCGAGATGCTGCTTCTGATCCTCGCCGACCGGCACGTGGGTGGCGCGGTACAGCAGGATGTCCGCCGCCATCAGCACGGGATAGTCGAACAGCCCGACCGAGGCGTTCTCGCGGTCCTTGCCGGCCTTCTCCTTGAACTGGGTCATGCGGCCGAGCCAGCCCATGCGCGCGACGCAGTTGAAGATCCAGGCGAGTTCGGCATGGCCGGAGACCTGGCTCTGGTTGAACACGATGTGCTTCTTCGGATCGATGCCGGCAGCGATGAACGCCGCGGTGACCTCGCGGGTGTTGCGCGTGAGCTCGGCCGGTCCGCCCCAGACATCGACGCCTTGCGTAATCGCGTGCATGTCGACGACGCAATAGATGCAGTTGTGGGTTTCCTGCATCTTCACGAAGTTGACGATCGCGCCGAGGTAATTGCCGAGATGCAGATTGCCCGTCGGCTGGACGCCCGAAAAGACTCGTTCAACGAATGGCATGGTCAGCTTTCCTGGAAGATACGGCCGTCGTTTCCAACAGCGGCGCAGCCCCGTCAAGGGCAATTCGATGGGCTCGCGGTTTAGGCCGGTCGTTTCAACGCGTTAACCGCCTCGCGCCAGGAGGCTGCACCGAGGACTTGCAGGAGCAGGCCGTAGACGGCGATCCCCGCCGCGATCTGCACACCCAGTGCGACGAATTTGATCAAGCCATGGGTCTCGGCAGGCACGAGACCGGCGGTCAGCCAGAGCAGGGCGCCCATGGCGATCGCGGCCAGCACGATCCGCGGCAGCCGCTTGCGGGCCGAGGCGTCGACCGAGAAGCCGAATTCGGTTGTGCCTTTCCGAAGCAGCGAGAGCGCGCTGCTCCAGGCGCCGGCCGCGATGCTCGCCGCGATCCCGCTGGCGCCAAAGACATGACCGAGCACAACCGCGAGCCCGACCGTCACCACAAAGCCTTTGGCCGTCGCGAGCAGCGGCGTCATCGTGTCGCTGCGGGCGTAGAAGGCCGGCGACAGCGCCTTGATCAGCACGTGCGCCGGCAGGCCCAGCGCCAGCCACATCAATGCGCGCGCCGTGGCCGTGCTGTCCTCGACGCTGAACGCACCGTGCTCGAATAGCAGCCGTACGATCGGCTCGGCCAGCACGATCAGGCCGAGCGTGGCCGGCAGCGCCAGCCCGGTCGCCAGCTCCAGCGCGCGCGATTCGGCATGCGCCACCGCGACGCGGTCGCCGCTACCGACCGCACGCGTCAGCTCTGGCACCAGCACCGTGCCCATGGCGACGCCGACGATGCCGAGCGGCAGCTCGATCAGGCGGTTGGCAAAATAGAGCCAGGACACAGCGGAGGGCGTCGCCGAGGCGATGATTGCGCCGGCGACCATCAACCATTGCGGGCCCGAGCTTGCGATCATGCCGGGAATGGCCTTGGCAAAAAAGGCCCGCATCTCCTTGTCAGAACTCACGCGCAACGGCGTCGCAAGGCGCGCGCTTCGCTGCGACAGCAGCATCAGCAATTGCAGCAGACCGGCGACGCCGACGGCGGCGGCCAGCATCCACGCAGCGAGGACCGCATCGGCATGCCCCAGCAACAGCACCGCGATCGCGGCGATCAGCGCGATGTTGAACAGCAGCGGCGAGAACGCCGTCAGCGCAAAGCGCCCTTGTGCGTTGAGCAGTCCCATCAGCACGGTGACGGGGCCGGCGAAGGCGAGATAAGGCAGCATCAGCCGGGCGTTCTGCACGGCGAGATCGAGCGTGCGGCTACCGAGAAAGCCCGGGGCGATCACCGTGATGATCAGCGGCATCAGAAGCGCAATGCCGATCGAGATCGCGACCAGAGCTGCGCTGACCGTGCCGAGCACCCGTCCGGCGAACGCCGCCGCAGCCGCTTCGCCATCACGGTCGCGGATACGCAGCCAGGCCGGGATCAGTGCCGCATTCAGCGCCCCCTCGCTGAGCAGCCGGCGCACGACGTTGACGAGCTGAAATGCCGCCAGGAACGCATCCGCCACGGCGCCGGTGCCGAGCAGCGCCGCGATCAGGGAATCGCGGGCAAAGCCCAGCAGCCGCGAGGCCAGCGTTCCCGTCGAGACGGTCAGGAAGGAGCGGATCATCGGGCGCAATAATACCGTTGCTTGCCCGCGAAGGGCTGGTCGTGATAGGCCGCGAGCCAGATTTCAGGACTACAGGAAGCGGATTTCCGCAGGGATCGCAATCCGGCAACAGGATCAAGGTGAATGGCTGACGTGAAATATGACGTTCTCGGCATCGGCAACGCGCTGTTCGACGTGTTGGTCAGGACCGACGAGGCCTTTTTGGCCAAGCATGGCATGACCAAGGGCAGCATGTCCCTGATCGACGAGGCACGGGCGGCCGCCATCTACAAGGACATGGGCCCGGCGACGGAAGTCTCGGGCGGCTCTGCCGCCAACACCATCGTCGGCATCGGCAGCTTAGGGGCACGCGCCGCCTATGTCGGCAAGGTCAAGGACGACCAGATCGGCAAGCTCTATGTCCACGACATCCGCGCCGCCGGCGTCGCTTTCAACACGCCGGCCGCAACGGACGGCCCTGCCACCGGCTGCTCCTATATCCTGGTCACAGGCGATGGCGAGCGCACCATGAACACCTATCTCGGCGCGGCGCAGGATCTGTCGCCGGCCGACATCGATCCGGCCGAGGTCGCCGGCGCCGGCATCGTCTACCTCGAAGGCTATCTCTGGGACCCCAAGAACGCCAAGGACGCCTTCGTCAAGGCGGCCAAGATCGCCCATGATGCCAAGCGCAAGGTGGCGCTGACGTTGTCGGATTCCTTTTGCGTCGACCGCTATCGCGACGAGTTCCTGTCCTTGATGCGCAACGGCACTGTCGACATCGTGTTCGCCAACGAGGCCGAGCTGCATTCGCTCTACATGACCTCGGACTTCGACACCGCGCTGAAGCAGCTGCGCAACGACGTCAATCTCGGCGTCGTCACCCGCAGCGAGAAGGGCTGCATGGTGGTCTCAGTGGAAGACGCCGTCGCCGCGCCGGCATTCCCGGTCGACAAGGTCATCGACACCACCGGTGCCGGCGACCTCTTCGCCGCCGGCTTCCTGTATGGCCTCGCGCGCGACTTCGCGTACAAGCAGTGCGGCGAGCTCGGCGCGCTTGCGGCGGCCGAAGTGATCCAGCACATCGGGGCGCGGCCCCAGGTGTCGCTGAAGGAAATCGCCGAGCAGCGCGGGCTGACGGGGTAGGCTTCGCTCACTCCCCGTCATTGCGAGCGAAGCGAAGCAATCCAGTATCTTTCCGCGGCGGCAGACTTGATTGCTTCGCGGAGCCTGTCATCGGGCCGCGCTTCGCGCGGACCCGGTGGCTCGCAATGACGATGTGGATTCAGGTGCGCGCCAAACTCTCAGCTGTCATCGCCCGCGAAGGCGGGCGATCCAGTACTCCGAGACGGCAGTGATTGAACCGAGAGGCCGCGGCGTACTGGATCCCCCGCCTTCGCGGAGGATGACAGTCGTCGTGTGGTGAGAGCTGCGCGGCCGTGCGCGCCCCTCACGCTGCCTTCTGCCCGCTCCCGGCAGCATCGAGCCCGGCATAAACCCCGCGCTCGAAGCCCGCGAACGTCTCCAGACACTTTGCGTCGGCGAACGGCAACAGCTGCATCAGGATCACGCCGGTGACGTCGCGCGACGGGTCGATCCAGTAATAGGTGTTGGCGAGGCCCGCCCAGGCGAGACTGTTCGGGCTGCGCCCTTCCGCGGTCTTGGCGGTGTTGATGAGGAAGCTCAGCCCCCACTTCTTCACCTGCTCCGGATAGAGATCGACGTCGTTGGTGTACATCGGCGCCGCCGTCGTCATCTTGCCCATGGCGAGATCGCCGATGTGGTTCTGTCCCATCGTCGCAACCGTCTCCGCCTTCAGCACTTGGTTGCCGTTGCCGCGGCCCTTGTTGAGAATCATCTGGGTGAACTTGATGTAGTCGCCCGCGGTCGAGTAAAGGCCACCGCCGCCCATGTGGAATTCCGGCTCCTGCTCGAGCTCGAACGGGATCGATGCGAGCTGGCCGTCCTCGCCGCGCGCATGCATGCCGACCAGACGCTTGCGCATGCTATCGGTGATCTTGAAAGCGGTGTCGCTCATGCCGAGCGGCGCGAACATATTGTCGCGCAAATACGCATCGAGCCGCTTGCCGCTGACGGCCTCCACCGCCTTGCCGACGAAATCGATGTTGGTGCCGTATTCCCAGCGCGTGCCGGGATCGGTCATGATTGGCGTCTTCAGCGCCGCGTTCTGGCAGGTGGTGATGGCGGGGATCCCCGTCTTCTCCAGATACAACGCGAGATCGCCGTTCCACATGTTGTAGCAGAAGCCCGCGGTGTGGGTCATGAGGTGGCGCAGCGTGATCGGCCCCTTCGCAGGCCGCAGCTTCGGCTCGCCCTTGGCATCGAAGCCTTCGAGCACCTGCGGGGTGGCGAGATCGGGCAGCACTTCACCGATCGGCGCATCCAGCGACAGCTTGCCCTGTTCGACCAGCTGCATCGCGCCGGCTGATGTCACCGCCTTCGTCATCGATGCGATCCAGAACACGCTGTCCGCGGTCATCGCATCGGGCTTGGACAGGTCGCGCTTGCCGAACGCACCCTGATACAGCACTTCTTTACCGCTGGCGGCGCTGGCGACGACTCCGGGAATTTCTTGTGCGTCGCTCTTCTGGCGCAGAAGTTCGTCGATCTGGGCTCGGCTTTGCATGCGTGTTTCCTCCGGTTTGATTATTGTTGGAAGTGATTGATTGTCCTCCCGCATGCTCGGCGCGGCAAGCGCATCCATGTACCTGTGCCGGTCGCGATGTCGTGACTTGACGGTCGGCGTTCCACGCAGGACGACAACGGAGCTGAACTGCAAGACCCTTTCACAACCTGCGGTAGATGGCTGCATCTCGCCGTGGCCATGAATGGGCGCTGGGGGTATGTTTCGCGTGTTTGACTCACTTGAAACATTTTGTGCGTTGCGGCGCTTCAGCACGCGGCCAATTGGCCGGTGACGTTAAGACTTGATGCAAATTGGCGGCTGCTGATCGGCCGCGAGGGGACCTTAAATGATTTCGACCTGGAGTGAATGGAAGCGCTATCCCCGTCCCGGACGGGGCGACAATTTGGAGGCGCCGATCTCGCCCGGCATTTACGAGGTTCGCATCGCCGGCACCGGCGCGCTGTACTCCTTCGGGGCGGTCGACAACCTGGCGCAGGCGCTGGCATTGCTGCCGGTCGGTTCGAAGTCATGGTTCGGCCGCCGCGACACCTCGGACGTGCCCGATCTCGAATACCGCACCTGCGCGACCTCCTCGAAGGCCGACGCCAAGGCCGCCGCCGAGCGCATGATCGGCCGCCGCGAGACCTATCTGAGCGGCGCGGCCTGAGGTCGCGCTCCCGTTTAGCTGAAGGCAGATGTGCGTTGCGGGGCGGTGCATTGCGCGCCGTCTGTCCCTATATTCCGGGCCGATCCGATCGCGCCCTGAGGAGTAACGCCATGACCCCGACTGCCGCCCGCGCCCCGCAAGCCTCGTCCAATCTGCGCGACCGGTTGAAGGACCCGTCGCTGCTGAGGGAAGCCTGTTACATCGACGGCGCCTGGGTCGGCTCGCCGGTCTTCGCCGTGAATAATCCCGCGACCGGCGTCGAGCTCGCCAAGGTTCCGCAGCTCGGCGCGGACGATACCACCAAAGCGGTCGAAGCCGCCGAGCGCGCGTTCCCGGCCTGGGCCAAGCTCACCGCCAAGCAGCGCTCCAACATCTTGCGCAAATGGTTCGAGCTGATCGTCGCCAACCGCGAGGATCTCGCGCTGATCCTCACCTCCGAGCAGGGCAAGCCGCTCACCGAGGCGCTCGGCGAGGTCGATATCGGCGGCGCCTATGTCGAGTTCTTCGCCGAGGAGGCGAGGCGCGTCTATGGCGAGACCATCCCGACGCAGCGGAGCGATGCGCGCTTGCTCGCGATCAAGCAGCCGATCGGCGTCTGCGGCGCGATCACGCCGTGGAATTTCCCGAACTCGATGATCACGCGAAAAGTCTCGCCGGCGCTGGCGGCCGGCTGCACCGTGGTGCTGAAGCCCGCCAATGAGACGCCGCTGTCGGCGCTCGCGCTCGCGGCTCTTGCCGAGAAGGCCGGTGTGCCCAAGGGCGTATTCAACATCATCACCGGTGACGCGCCGCCGATCGGCAAGGTCCTGTGCGAGCATCCGGCGGTTCGTTTCGTCGGCTTCACAGGCTCGACCGCCGTCGGCAAGATCCTCTACCAGCAGGCCTCGGTCGGCGTGAAGCGGCTCGGTCTCGAGCTTGGCGGCAACGCGCCGTTCGTGGTGTTCGACGACGCCGACGTCGACGCCGCGGTCGAAGGCGCTATCGTCTCGAAATACCGCAACATGGGCCAGACCTGTGTTTGCGCCAACCGCCTCTACGCCCAGGATGGCATCTACGACGCGTTCGTGCAGAAGCTGTCGAAGAAGGTCGCGGCGATGAAGATCGGCGACGGCACCGAGAGCGGCGTCACGCAGGGCCCGCTGATCAACATGAAGGCGATCGACAAGGTCGAGCGCCACATCGCCGACGCCATCAAGCGCGGCGCCAAAATCGTCACCGGCGGCAAGCGCAGCGAGCTTGGGCGCTCGTTCTTCGAGCCGACCGTGCTGGCCGACGTCAAACCGGACTCGCTGGTGTCGCAGGAGGAGACCTTTGGCCCGCTCGCGCCCGTCATCCGCTTCAAGGACGAAGCCGACGTCATCGCGATGTGCAACGCCTCGCCGTTCGGCCTTGCCTCCTACTTCTACTCCCGCGATCTCGGCCGCGTCTGGCGCGTCGCCGAGGCGCTGGAATCAGGCATGGTCGGCGTCAACACCGGCCTCATCACCACGGAAGTCGCCCCCTTCGGCGGCGTCAAGGAGAGCGGCCTGGGGCGCGAAGGCTCGCATCACGGCATGGAAGAGTATGTCGAGATCAAATACGTCATGATGGCGGGGGTGTGAGGGCGCATCAGTCTCTCCGCGTCATTGCGAGCCACCGGGTCCGCGCAAAGCGCGGCCCAATGACAGGCTCCGCGAAGCAATCCAGAATCTTTCCGCAGAGGCAGTCTGGATTGCTTCGTCGCAAGGGCTCCTCGCAATGACGAAGTGAGGTGCAACAGCTGGAGCTAAATCTTCAGCTCTTTCCCGGTCACGCGCCTGTAAGCTTCGAGATACCGCTTGCTGGTTGCATCCACAACGCTTGCCGGCAGTGGCGGCGGCGGGGCGTCGCCGTTCCAGCGGCCGGCGCGGCGCTCGACGTCGAGATAATCGCGTAAGGGTTGCTTGTCGAAGCTCGCCTGCGGCTGGCCGGGCTTGTAGGCATCGACCGCCCAGAAGCGCGAGGAATCCGGGGTCATGACTTCGTCGATCAGGATGATGCGGCCGTCCTTGTCGCGGCCGAACTCGAACTTGGTGTCGGCGATGATGATGCCCTGCTCGCGCGCCAGCTCCTCGCCAAGCGTATAGATCGCGCGCGTCATGCTCTCCAGCGTATAGGCGACCTCGTCGCCGACCACCGCACGCATCTTCGCGATGGTGATGTTCTCGTCATGGCCACTCTCGGCCTTGGTTGCCGGGCTGAAGATGGCAGGCTCCAGCTTCTCGCTCTCGACGAGGCCGGCCTTGAGCTTCTCGCCGGCCAGCGTGCCGCCCGCGGCATATTCCTTCCAGGCTGAGCCCGAGAGGTAGCCGCGGATCACGCATTCGATCGGAAATACGGTGGTGCGCTTGCACAGCATGGCGCGGCCGAGAATCTCGGCGCGGTGGGGCATCAAGGCCGGCACGGCCGCAATGATCGCGTCGGTGTCGGCGCTGATCATGTGATGCGGCACCACGCCTTCGAGCTCGTTGAACCAGAACGCACTCACTTGCGTCAGCACCGCGCCCTTCATCGGGATGGTCTCGCCCATCACGACGTCGAAGGCGCTGATGCGGTCGGTGGTGACGAGCAGCAGGCGGTCGTCGTCGACGACGTAGATATCGCGCACCTTGCCGCGTCCGATCTTGGGGAGGGGCAGGTCGCTGGAGAGCATGGTGGTCATCGGCAAAGCCTTCACGCAAGAAATCCGGCCGCGGCTGACAGTGCGGCCGGAAACCCGATTAGCCTATTCCGGCAGCGGAATGAACTCATGTTCCTGCGGAACTGCCGCGAAGCGGCCGGTTTTCCAGTCCTGCTTGGCCTGCTCGATCCGCTCCTTGCTGGAGGAGACGAAATTCCACCAGATGTGGCGCGGGCCCTCCAGTGCATCGCCGCCGAGAAACATCATCCGGGTGGCCTTCAGTGCCTTCACGGTGATGCGGTCGCCCGGACGGAAGATCAGCAGCCGCGGGCCTTCGTAGCACTCGTTCGCGATCTCGACCTCGCCGTCGACCAGGTAGATCGCACGTTCCTCCTGGTCCGGATCGAGCGGCACGCTCGCGCCTTCCGCCGCCGTGACCTCGGTGTAGAACCAGGGCGAGACCATCGCGACAGGCGAGGCGATGCCGAACGAAGAGCCTGCGATCACCCGCGCGGTAAAATCGCGCTCGGAGATCATCGGCAAATCGCCCGCCGCATAATGCTGGAACGACGGCGCAATCTCCTCGGATCCCGCCGGCAACGCGATCCAGCTTTGCAAGCCCAGCATCTTTTGGCCGGAGGCGCGCTGCGCGTCGGGCGTGCGCTCGGAATGGGCGATGCCGCGCCCGGCGGTCATGAGGTTCATCGCGCCGGGCGCGATCTCCTGGACGTTGCCTTCGCTGTCGCGATGCATGATCGCGCCGTCGAACAGGTAGGTGACGGTGGCAAGCCCGATATGTGGATGCGGCCGCACGTCCATGCCCTTGCCGGAGACGAACTGCACCGGTCCGAAATGATCGAAGAAGATGAACGGCCCGACCATCTGCCGCTTGCCGTGCGGCAATGCGCGCCGCACCTCAAATCCGTCACCGAGATCGCGCGTGCGCGGCACGATGACGAGATCGAGCGCATCGCAGGACATGGGATCGCCGAGCACGGGATCGTTGGAGGGTTGCCAGCTCATGGGTGGACTCCTTTTGGCTTTGTCGGATGCGAGACTAGCAGGAATTTGCAGCGCCGTCGCGACAAAGCCGGGGCTCAACGTCGCGGACCGCAATAGCGCCATGTGCAGAACTATCATCGCCTCACCCACCGCTGTCATTCCCCGCGAAAGCGGGGAATCCAGTACGCTGCGGCCAATCGGTTTAATCACTGTCGTCTCGGAGTACTGGATCGCCCGGTCAAGCCGGGCGATGACAGTTGTGGTGCGGATGGTCCTTGAAAAAATACGCCTGACGAAGGATGTTCGGCTGATTTCAATCGCGACCGTCGCATCGCCCGATGACATTTGCTGCAACAGAACTGGCATTTCGCGCCGCGTCCGTGGCGCTGCTGCTTGTGCTAGGCGCGTCGCTCGTCTCTGATTTCGGACACGTGCTGGCAGCCCGGCTCGGTGCTGGCTTCGCGATCGGCTCGGCCGCGCATGCGGCGAGCTATTCGGTCGGCGTAACGTCGCTGGTGCCGGCCTGGCATGCGCCGCTGATTGCGTTGTCGACGGGCAACATCGTGGTGTTCTGGCTGTTCACACGCGCGCTGTTCGACGACGAGTTTCGTCTGCGCTGGTGGCACGGATTGATATGGGGACTGGTGACCGCGTTCAGCTTCGTCAACTGTCTCTGGATCGCACCGGGCGGAAACGTCCGGCTTGCCGTCACCGTCGTCAATCTGATCGTGCTCGGTTTCATTGCGCTCACGGTGGTGCAGACCATCAATTCGTGGTCGGCCGATCTGGTCGAGCGCCGCCGCCGCGTTCGCGTCTTCATCGTCTGCGCGGCCGCGCTCTATGGCGGGGCGAACGCGCTGCTCCAGATTGTCGTGACCGGAATTGAGGTTGGCGATATCGCCGACACGATCAATGCGGGCGTGCTCGCCTGCATCGTTGCGGCCATCGCCTATGCGATGATGCGTGTCGATGGTGCCGAGCTGTTTCCGGTTGCCGTGGAGGCCGCGCCGCCGCTGGTTTTGAGCCAAGCCCCGGCAGCAGAAGACGCCGCCGACCAGAAGCTCATCGATGCCCTGATGCGGCTGATGGCGGACGAGCGGATCTATCGCCAGGAGAACATCACCATCGGCGTGCTGGCGAACCGGCTGAAAATTCCCGAATACCGGCTGCGCCGGCTGATCAACCAGCGCCTCGGCTATCGCAACTTCAATGTGTTCCTGAACAATCACCGGATCGAGGAAGCCAAGGCCGCGCTCGCCGATCCCGCCCAGGCCGAAGTCCCCGTCATCACCATCGCCATGGATGCCGGCTTCCAGTCCCTCGGCCCCTTCAACCGCGCCTTCAAGGCGGTGACCGGCGTGACCCCGACGGAATATCGGCGGCTTAAAGCGAGCACGGCGTGATGGGCTCTTCGCCGCTCCCCGCCTGCGGGGAGAGGCCGGAATTTGTGGAGCAAATTTCGGGTGAGGGGGAGCTTCCGCGAGCCCGTCTGTCACCGTCCCTGCGGAGGCTCCCCCTCACCCCCCACTCTCCCCGCAAGCGGGGCGAGGGGGTCCACCGTCCCCGGCGCGACAGACCAGCCCAATTTTCAAGCCGTTGGATCTGTTGCGTTATTTCAGAATCGATCAGTCCCGGCCAAATCCAGCCACGCCATTTTCCAGATCCGGCGAGCACATATCCCACGCCTCCTGCTTCGTCTTGGGCTTACGCCCCCAAGCCGGAGACAACCCGTGACCCGCCGCCGCAAGATCGTCCTCCTCACCACCATCGCCGGTGCCGGCCTCGCGCTCGGTGTCGCGCGCGCCGGCGACGTGCCGAAGGTCGCCACCGGCTTTGTCGCTGGCATCCTATGCTCCGAGACCTTCGTCTCCGGCCTCGATCCGCGGCGCACCTTCACCGAGACCAACGATGCGATGCCCGGCACCGGCCTGATCAGCTGGGCGATGGAGTAACGCGTCGACCGTGTGCGCAAGGACGTTAACGTGACGCTGTTTGGCCTCGGCCGCAGCCATGCCGTCTATCGCGAGGGGCTTGGCTGCACGCTCGCGCATGGCGAGCCGCTCGCCGACATCATGCCGCCGCCGGACGACAGGCAGCCCGCGCTGCTGCCCGAGATCGCCGGCCCCGCGATCGTGCCGCCGCAAAGTCCCGAGCTTGCTACCGCGCTCGACCGCGCCTTTGACGAGCCGGCACAGCCGCCTTATCGCCGCACCCGCGCGATCGTCGTGATGAAGGCGGGCCGCGTCATCGCCGAGCGCTACGCCGACGGCATCGGACCGGAGACGCCGCTGCTCGGCTTCTCCATGACCAAATCGGTGATCTCCGCGCTGACAGGCGTGCTGGTGCGTCAGGGCAAGCTCAAGCTCGACGGGCCCGCGCCGGTCGCCGCCTGGAAGCATCCGGATGACCCGCGCCATGCCATTAGTGTCGATCAATTGCTGCGCCACACCGCAGGGCTGGCACTCGGCAGCTCGTTGCAGGCATCGATCGGCTCCGCCTTCGAGCCGGTCAACCGCATGAAGTTCGTGGAAGACGACATGGCCGCCTATGCCGCGAGCATGCCGCTCGCGACCGCGCCGGGCACGGCGTGGAATTATCACGACGGCAACACCATCATGCTCTCGCATCTGATCCGGAACACGGTTGGTGGACATCCCGCAGATGCGCTGCGCTTTGCGCGCCGCGAATTGTTCGCCCCGCTCGGCATGCGCCAGGTCACGCTCCAGCTCGACGCTTCAGGCACGATCGAGGGCTCGAGCGAGATGCTGGCATCGGCGCGGGACTGGGCGCGCTTCGGCCAGCTCTATCTCAATGACGGCATCGCGGGCGGCAAGCGCATCCTGCCCGAGGGGTGGGTGAGCTATTCGTCCTCGCCCACGCCGAATGCCTGGGTCGGCATCGGTGCCGGCTTCTGGACCAACCAGGGCGACAGCTTTGGCGCGAAGTTTCGCATCGCGCGCGGCTGGCCGCGCGATGCCTTCTTCGCGAAGGGCACGATCGGGCAGTACACGATCGTGATCCCCTCGGGGCGCCTGGTCATCGTGCGGCTGGGGCGTTCGCCGAACTGGCCGCCCGAAGCAGATGGCGTGTTCGACCTCGTGCGCGACGTGGTGGCCGCAACGCGCGAGAAGGGAAAGATGGCCGGGGCCGATTGAGAGGAGCGGCGGCTCTTCTTACCCTCCCCTGGAGGGGCCCTCCAGGGGAGGGTGAGCATGCGCGCTCGAGCTATTGCCTCCCTAGCTCCGTCGCCTTCGCCACGCGGTCGAACCGCTCCAGCGTCATGATCGCATCCGCAAACTTCTCCGCGCGTGCGTTCAGCACGGGCCGCGCCAGCGTCAAAAACTTCTGCTGCATCGCCTTCGTGTCAGGAAACGAATTCGGCTCGCCCGAGGGATCGGCATGGAGCCGCTCATGCACGCCATTGTCCGTCGTGATGCTGACGCGGGCGCCGAACGGATGGGTGCGGCCGATTTCGAGGCGGTCGTCCTGCACCACGTCGAACTTGTCGGCGAGGGCGTCGATGGCGGCATCGCCAAGGCGGTTGTAATCGTCCCAGCCGAATGAGCCCTGGTCGAGCGCGAGCGCGCCGGTGAAGAACATCGAGAACTGGCCGCCGACGATTGAGGTCGGATGCCGCTTGGTCGCGGCATCGCCGGTGAGCGTGATGCCGTTACGATGCAGCCCGATCTCGACACGCTTGACCTGGTCCGGCGTCAGATTGTGCTCGCGCCGCATGGCGATCAGCGCGTCGATCGCCGCATGGGTGTAGCGGCAGCTCGGATAGGGTTTGACGCCGATCTTCATCGTCTCGTAGCTCTTGCCGAGCTCGGCCACCGCTTTGCCCGGATGCGCATCGTCGGTGTAGCCGGCGAGCAGGCCGTGCTTGCCCTCGACCGATTCCGTCGCGCCGACGAAATCGTTGCGCGCCAGTGTCGCGGCGATCACGCCGTTCATCGCGGCGGCGCCGACCTGGTAGCGCTTGTTCCAGGCGCCGTTGACCAGAAATTGCAGCGATCCGGCGGCCTGGCTGCCGGAGACGCCGAAGGCGGCGATGATCTGCTTCTCGGAGAGGCCGAACAGCTTTGCCGCGGCCGCGGCCGCGCCATAGGTGCCGGCGGTCGCGGTCGGATGGAAGCCGCGCGCATAATGCGAGGTTGGATCGAGGGCATTGCCGAGCCGGCAGCAGACTTCATAGCCCGCAACGATCGCGGTCAGCACGTCGCGGCCCGACGCGCCGACCATCTCGCCGACCGCGAAGGCGGCCGGCACCACCGGCGCGCTCGGATGCAGCGAGGAATCGGCGTGCGTGTCGTCGAAGTCGAGCGAATGTCCCAGCGCGCCGTTGAGCAGGGCCGCCACCGCCGGCGTCCAGGTCTTGGCATCGCCGAACACGGTGGATTCGCCCTTGGCATCGAGCGCAAGCGTTTCCAGCGTCTTCAGCATCGACGGGGTCGATTCCGCCTCGCTGCGGGCGCGGATGGCGCTGCCGAGGAAGTCCAGCGTCAGCACTTTGGCGCGATCCAGCACCTCCGCCGGAATATCTTGGTACTTCAGATTGAAGACATAGGCGGCGAGCGTTGCGGTTTCGTGGGCCATCGTGTTTCCTCGTTTTGGCCGGCAAGTTAGGCGGGCTGATTTCGCCTTTCAAGCGGCCTTGCGGGGGCGGGCATCAGCCATGCTTTTGCCTGGCTCAAGAAGATCGGACCGGGACGTTGACGATGACACGCACAAGAGAGCTGCTCGACCGGATCCGGGCGCGACGGACGCAATTGGGGCTGGCGATCAGGGTCACCGTGGCGGCGGTCGCAGCCTATGCCATCGCCACCGCGCTGCATCTGCTCTTGCCGCTCTGGGCGGTGCTGACCTCGCTGATCGTGACCCAGATGAGCGTCGGCCGCTCGCTGAAGGCGACGCGCGACTACATGCTCGGCACTATCGGCGGCGCCATCTATGGCGGCGCCATCGCGATCCTGATCCCGTACTCCGGTGAAGCGGGCCTGTTGGGGCTTCTGGTGCTCTCGGTCGCCCCGCTCGCCTTCATCGCCGCGATCAATCCGAGCCTCAGTGCCGCGACGGTCACCGCCGTGATCGTGCTCCTGGTTCCGACCATGCATCACTCCGATCCCATGACCTCGGCGATCGATCGCGTCAGCGAGGTCGCGGTCGGTGCCATCACGGGCCTGCTCGTCTCCTTCCTGGTGCTGCCCTCGCGCGCGGTGCGGCAGATCCGCGCCAGCGCAGCAAGACTGCTCGAACTGATCGCCGATGCCTTCACCGAACTGCTCGCGGGCCTCACGCGCGGCCGCGACAACGACGCGCTGCACCGGATCCAGGACGGCATCGGCACTGCCATGGTCAGCCTCAACGCGATTGGCTCAGAAGCCGAGCGCGAGCGCGCCGCACGCCTGTCGAGCGGGCCGGATACCGGTCCCTTGCTGCGAACCATCCTGCGGTTGCGGCATGACGTCGTGATGATCGGCCGCGCCACCGTGGTGCCGCTGCCGGCCGAGGTGCAGACGCGGCTCGCAGGTCCGCTGACGGAGGTCTCGATGGTGATCGCGCGCTTCCTGCGTTCGGCCGCCGCAGCCTTGCGGGAGGGCGCCGGCGCGCCGCCCCTCCATCCGGTCCACGTTGCGCTCCAGCATTACGCCGAGGCGGTCGCCGCCGTCCGTCACGACGGTCTGATCCGCGGCCAGCCCAGCGACACCGCCGAGCGCTTCTTCGCGCTGGGCTTCTCGCTGGAGCAGATGCACCAGAACCTCTGCGATCTCGATCGCGTCGTCGGCGAATGGTCGGAGGCAGCGGCCGACAAGCCCGCGCGGGTGGCGGAGTGAGCTAGCGCCGCTTCAGTCCCTTGCCCTGCATGCGCCAGAGCAGGAGGTCGATGCGGTCCTGGCCGAAGAACGGCTCGTTCTCGAACACGAAGGTCGGCACGCCCCAATGGCCGGAGGCGGCGTGGTCCTTTTCGTTCTCCGCGATCACGTGCTCATAGCGATCCGGATCGGCAGTGATCGCGGCGTCCATGGCGGCAAGATCGAAGCCGGCCTTCTCGGCCGCGCGCGCGAGATGATCGCCCTCGTTCCATCCCGCCACCGAACCGTCCCATAGCACGCGCGCGATCGCGTCTGTAAATTCGAGCGAGCGTCCTTCGAGCTGCGCCATCGCGCCCAGCCGGGTCAGGCGGTGGATGTAAGGCTGCTCCACCGCAACGTCGAGCGTTGTCTTGTCCTGCACGATCGGATCGGGCCTCGGGAAGCGGAACGGAATGCCCTCGTGCTGCGCCACGCGCGTGCTGTCGAGCACCACATAGCGAATGAAGTTCGGGCTGGCCTTCTTGAAGAATCCGGGCACGCGGACCGCGAGCGGGTAGACCGGCCGCAGGTTGACCGCGAGGTCATACTCGGCGACGAGCTTCAGTGTCTTGGGCAGGGCCAGATAGCTGAAGGGACTTCGGTAGGAGTAGAAGAGATCGACGGACAGCGTCATCGGGCCGGCTCCACGATGTCTCCCATCATGCTGCGGGCCACGAGCTTGTGGAACGGTACGATCAGCGTGAGGTAGGTACGCCCGAGCAGATTGTTGGTCCGCACCAACGTGGTCAATGTCACCTGCTGGTCCGCCCCGTCGCCGGCGACGTCAACCACGACGCGGAAATCGAGATGGTAGTCGTCAAACCCGGCGATGAGCTGCTCCGGCGTTTCGCTCAGCACTGGAAACAGGCCGATCATCCCGTACGGAGCCGGAGCACCTTCGCCTGACGTCTTCAGTCCGAAGGGTTTCACCAGGATGTTGCGCAAGCGCGTCAGCGCATCGATCCAGCGCGGCCCGTGCAGCACCATTCGGGTGCAGGCCTCGCGGGCGCTCAATTGCGTCGCGCCGACCTCTACACGAAAGGCATCGATGAACTGCGCGCCTGATAGCACAGCGCCGGCATCGACATCGGGTGTGACTTCGCGAACCGAGCCTGTCATCCCGCCAGTTTGCGCGTCAGCATGCCAAAGCGCAAGATCAACAGGCCGGCATAAACGAACGATCCGATCGACAGCCCGATCCAGACGCCGACCGCGCCGAGGCTGGCGTGGAAGGCGAGGACCCAGGCGATCGGGAAGCCGACGCACCAATAGCCTGTTGCTGCGAACACAAGCGTCATCTGGGTGTCATTGATGCCGCGCAGGGCGCCGCCCATGATGGTCTGGAGCGCATCGGCGATGAAGAAAGTCGCGCCGACCAGCAAAAGTGTCGCGGTCAGCGCGACGGTCGGCGCGCTGGCCTCGCTGCTGCCGAAGAACAGCCGTCCCAGCTCATAGCGGCCGAGGATGATCGCGACAGTCAGAGCCGCGACGAACGCAATGCCGAGCACGGCGGCAACGAGCCCCGCGCGCCGGACGCCGGCCGGCTCGTTGCGGCCGAAGGCGTGGCCAACGCGCACGGTGGCGGCCATGCCGATGCCGAGCGGCACCATGAACAGCACGGCGGTGACCTGGAGCGCGATCTGATGTGCGGCGAGCGCGGTGGTCGAGATCAGCCCCATCAGCAGCGCCGCCGAGGAGAACAGGCCGTATTCCATCAGCAGCGAGAACGAGATCGGCGCGCCGATCGCGATGAGCTGGCGCATCAGGGGCCAGTCGATCCGCCAGAAATGGGCGAGCGGGTGATAGTCCGCGAACGGCTTTCGCCATGCGGCAATAGTGAGCGCGGCGAGGAAGGTGCCGAGATTGACCAGCGTGGTCGCAAGCCCCGCGCCGAACAGGCCGAGCTTCGGCACGCCGAACAGGCCGTGGATCAGGACATAGACCAGCGCGGCATTGGCGGGGATCGCGGCGAGCGTGATCCACAGCGGCGCCTGCGGCCGGTTCACCGCGCTCATCATGCTGCGCAGCGCGATGAAGCCGAGCGCCGGCGCAATGCCCCAGGCCAGTCCGTGGAGGTAGCGCTGGGCCAGCGCGGCGGAATCCGGCGCCTGTCCGAGCGCGAGCAGGATCTGCTCGCCATAGAGCGGCGAGGCCATCATCGGCAGCGAGATCAGCAGTGCGACCCACAGGCCGACGCGCAAGGAGCGGCGGATCAGCCTGCCGTCGCCAACGCCGAATGCCTGCGCGGCGAGCGGTGACACCGCCGACATCAATCCGAGCCCGAAGGTGAAGCTGACGAAATAGACCGTATGCGCCAGCGCCGCCGCGGCCACTGCGTCCTCGCCGAGCCGGCCGATCATCGCGAGATCGGTCGTGATCATCGCGATCTGCCCGAGCTGCGTCAGCATCATCGGCACGGCCAGCCGCAGCGTCTCGGCGAATTCATCGGCGAGATGATTTTGCGGCAGCCGGCGTTGCGGCTGCGAATGACGTTGGACGGTGTCGAGCATGGCCTGTCCTTAGCACAGCCGCACGTCGAAAACATGGCCCGCGAGCGAGATGCCTCTTCACCCTCTCCCCTTGTGGGAGAGAGTGGCTCGCCGCGTAGCGGCGAGACGGGTGAGGGGTCTCTATCCTCACGAGCGATCTTGCAAGTGGATAGAACCCCTCATCCGGCGCCATAGCCGAAGCTTTGCTTCGGCGTTCTTAAGAACGGCGGCCGAAGGCCGCCTATGCCACCTTCTCCCACAAGGGGAGAAGGAAGAAAGAGCCCTCAGCCCTTCCGTTCCGGCACGCGCTTGATCTTCGCACCCAGTGCGTTCAGCCGTTCCTCGATGCGCTCGTAGCCACGCTCGATCTGGTCGGCGTTGTTGATGGTCGAGGTGCCCTCGGCGCAGACCGCGGCGAGCAGCATCGCCATGCCGGCGCGGATGTCGGGCGAGGTCATCGGCGCGCCGCGCAGGCGGCTGGGGCCGGCGATGATGGCGCGGTGCGGATCGCACAGCACGATGCGCGCGCCCATCGCGATCAGCTTGTCGACAAAGAACATCCGCGATTCGAACATCTTCTCGAACATCAGGATCACGCCCTCGCATTGCGTGGCGGTGACGATCGCGATCGACATCAAATCGGCCGGGAAGGCCGGCCAGGGCTGGTCCTCCAGCTTCGGCACGTGGCCGCCGAAATCGTCCTGAATCTTCAGCGTCTGATTCGAGGGCACGATGAGGTCGTCGCCCTCGACGCGGCAGACGATGCCGAGCCGTTCGAACCCCATGCGGATCGAGCGCAGGTGCTCGACACCGGCGCGCACGATGCGTAACGGCGAGCGCGTCACGGCGGCAAGGCCGATCAGCGAGCCGACCTCGATATGGTCGGGCTGAATGGAGTAGGTCGCTTCCCCCAGCGTCGCCGGGCCGTGCACGATCATGGTGTTGGTGCCGATGCCCTCGATCTTCGCGCCGAGCGCGACCAGGAAATTGGCGAGATCCTGCACATGCGGCTCGGACGCAGCATTGCGCAGGTAAGTGACACCGTCGGCGGCGACCGCTGCGACCAGCGCATTCTCGGTCGCGGTGACGCTCGGCTCGTCCAGGAACACGTCCGCACCGGCGAGCTTCGGCGCACGGAATTCGAGCCGGTCGGTCGCGGTGACCTTGGCCCCCAGCTGCTCCAGCGCCAGCACATGGGTGTCGAGCCGTCGGCGGCCGATGACGTCGCCGCCGGGTGGCGGCAGCATCACTTCGCCGCAGCGGGCGAGCAGGGGACCTGCCAACAGAATCGAGGCGCGGATGCGCACGCACAGCTCGGGGTCGAGATCGGCGGCGCGGATGCTCTTGGCATGAATGCGCAGCGTATTGCGCGCGGTCCACTCCGCCGCGGCGCCGACCGAGCGGATCAGCTCGACCAGCGTCTCGGTGTCGCGGATCCGCGGCACGTTCTGAAGCGTCACCGGATGCTCGGTGAGCAGGGCCGCCGCGATGATCGGCAGCGCCGAGTTCTTGTTGCCGGATGGCTCGATCGAGCCCGAGAGCCGGTGACCGCCCTCGACGATGTATTGGATGGGCGCCACGGGGTTCTCGCTGTCCTGTTGGTGGGGCTGTTTCGGAGGCGGAAACTACAGAGAATTGAGCGCCGGAGCAATTGTGATGGCCGTGGCTCGAGCCCGTCCCTCGGGAGCTTGTGACAGGCGGCCCTTAGAACAGCCCGACGATATTTCCGACCACGTAAAGGATGGCAATCAGGATCAGCGCGCCGATCACGACGAAGGAAATTTCGATCGCGATGGCCCCGGTGCCGAGCGTGGCGGCCACGGCGGCGAGGAGCCGCTCTTCACGGAAGATGAGCGCGAGCACCGAGAGCAGGATGGCAAGCAGGCCGAGCGAAATCGCGGTGACTGATGCGGTTTCACTCCAGCTTCGCGCCGCGGATTTTTCGATCCTGGGAGCCTGATACTCGACACCCTTCACCCGCGCCATCACGCGGTCCTTGATGCGATGTCCGGTGTCGACGATGACCTGCTCCGCTGGCGGCGGCGGAAACACGATCGGCACGACCCAACGCGGCAGCACGGCGGCCATCAGCGCCAGCACGCCGACGATGCTGCCGATGATGCCGAGCCGGCGGGATGGCGCGGTGGAACTGGTCATTGCGGAGCTGGTCATGGCGTGAGCGCTTCCCGGCCGGAATGGCCCGCGGGTTCATGCCACTTCGTCGCGATGGCGGGAGGTGAGGTTCAGGGGAGGCAATGGGAACAGGTCCTCTTGCCACGCTCCCCCCTTGCGGGGCTCTTGCGGGGGAGGGAGAGGTGTCTCCACGATCGAGACAGTCCCTGAGAAGAAAGAGCCCTCACCCGCCGTGCTCTGCGAGCACGTCGACCTCTCCCGCAAGCGGGAGAGGTGCAGCGAGTGCGTGGCTAGCAGATCAAACCCAAAACCACCGGCGATCAAATATCGATCGTCGCACTCAGCGAATGTTCCTGGATGAAGTCGCGGCGTGGCTCGACTACGTCGCCCATCAGCTTGGTGAAGATGTCGTCGGCCTCGTCGACCTCCTTGACCTTCACCTGCAAGAGCGAGCGCGCTTCGGTGTCGAGCGTGGTCTCCCAGAGCTGCTCCGGGTTCATTTCGCCGAGACCTTTGTAGCGCTGCAGCGCGATGCCCTTGCGCCCGGACTCGGTGACCGCCTCGAACAGATCGACCGGACCGTGCACCACGTGCTCGCTGTCCTTGCGCCGCAGCTTGCCGGAGCGGGCGTAGACGTCCTGCAGCTTCGTCGTGTACTCGTCGAGCTTGCGGGCCTCGGCCGAGCCGAGCAGCGCATCGTCGATGACAGCCGCTTCCTTGACGCCGCGCACGGTGCGCTCGAACAGGAACCCCTGGCCTTCGACGAATTGACCGACCCAGCCGCGCTCGACCTCCTCGGCCTGGTTGTCCAGCCGGCTCGCGATGTATTGCGCGGCGGCCGCGGCGTTCTCGGGATTGCCGTAGATCGACTTGTTCAGCACGCCGGTGATGGCGGCCTGCTCGACCACCTTGCGGTTATAGCGGCTGTGCAGATTGCGCAGGATGCTGCGAACCACGCGGGCGTCGTCGACCAGCGAGCGCAGGTCGCGGCCGGTGCGGTCGCCGCCGGTGCCGGGAACGAACACGCAATCGTCGAGCCCGGCGTCGATCAGATAATCCTCCAGCGCCCGCTCGTCCTTCAGATATTGCTCGGACTTGCCTCTGGAGACCTTATAGAGCGGCGGCTGGGCGATGTAGAGATAGCCGCCGTCGATGATGTCGCGCATCTGCCGATAGAAGAAGGTGAGCAGCAGCGTGCGGATGTGGGCGCCGTCGACGTCGGCGTCCGTCATCACGATGATCTTGTGATAGCGCAGCTTCTCGACCGAGAAGTCGTCGCTGATGCCGGTGCCGAGCGCGGTGATCAGCGTGCCGATCTGCTCTGACGACAGCATCTTGTCGGGGCGGACGCGTTCGACGTTGAGGATCTTGCCGCGCAGCGGCAGCACCGCCTGGAATTCGCGATTACGACCCTGCTTGGCGCTGCCGCCTGCCGAGTCACCCTCGACGATGAAGAGCTCGGATTTTGCCGGATCCTTTTCCTGACAGTCGGCGAGCTTGCCCGGCAGCGAGGACACCGATAGCGGGCTCTTGCGCGTCAGCTCGCGCGCCTTTCGTGCGGCTTCGCGGGCTGCGGCGGCCTGGATCACCTTGCCGACGATCATCTTGGCTTCGCTCGGGTGCTCCTCGAACCAGGCCTGGAGCGCCTCGTTGAGGACGTTCTCGACCACGGGGCGCACTTCCGAGGACACCAGCTTGTCCTTGGTCTGCGACGAGAACTTTGGATCTGGCACCTTCACCGACAGCACGGCGGTGAGACCTTCGCGGCAGTCGTCGCCGGTCAGTGCGATTTTTTCCTTTTTCGCATTGGCCTCGGCATAGCCGTTGACCTGGCGCGTCAGCGCGCCGCGGAAACCGGCCAGATGGGTGCCGCCGTCACGCTGCGGGATGTTGTTGGTGAAGCACAGCACGTTCTCGTGGTAGCTGTCGTTCCACCACAAAGCGGCCTCGACGCCGATGCCGTTGGCTTCCGAGCGCACCATGATCGGCGCCGGCACGATCGCCTTCTTGTTGCGGTCGAGATATTTGACGAACTCCTCGACACCGCCGGAATAGTGCATCTCCTCGCGCTTCTCGACCGCGTGGCGCGTGTCGGAGAGGATGATGTTGACGCCGGAATTGAGGAAGGCGAGCTCGCGCAGGCGATGCTCGAGCGTGGCGAAATCATATTCGACGTTCTTGAACGTCTCGGTCGAGGCGAGGAACGTCACCTCGGTGCCGCGCTTGCCCGGCGCATCGCCGACGATCTTCAGCGGCGCCACGGCATCGCCATGGGCGAATTCGATGTAGTGCTCCTTGTTGTCGCGCCAGATCCGCAAGCCGAGCTTGCTGGACAGCGCGTTGACGACGGAGACGCCGACGCCGTGCAGGCCGCCGGAGACCTTGTAGGAATTCTGGTCGAACTTTCCGCCGGCATGCAGCTGGGTCATGATGACCTCGGCCGCGGAGATGCCTTCGCCCTTGTGGATGTCGACCGGAATGCCGCGGCCGTCATCGCGCACCGTGACGGAATTGTCAGCGTTGAGGATGACGTCGACGCGCGTGGCGTGACCTGCCAGCGCCTCGTCGATGGCGTTGTCGACGACCTCGTACACCATGTGGTGCAGGCCCGAGCCGTCGTCGGTGTCGCCGATATACATGCCCGGGCGCTTGCGGACGGCATCGAGACCCTTGAGCACGCGGATCGATTCCGCGCCGTAGTCGCTCGCGTTGGAGGGCTCGTTTTCGGCACGCGGCTGCCGAGCAGGTTCTGTCATGAGAGGCCTTTGAGATGTCGCCCGAATCAGCGGCGCAAAAGGCGCTGATTTGTAGACTATTTGTGCCACGAAAGAGGGTTTGCGCCTAGCGCAAAGTATCTCCTCGCAACCCTTTGGGAAGATAGGGTTTTTGGGCCGATTTTCAAGGCTTTCGAAAGCCGATTCAGGGCACTGCAAAAAGCGCGATTCGAGGGCCGGTTTGCACCTCGAAAAACCGTTGAATTTGTGGGAACGGAAAGGTCAGTTCCAGGGCCCTTCAATACAGCTGGAGCGGCGGCCACGCCTCACCGTCGCGCCCGACCGTGAGCTCCCAGGTATCGCCGGCTGCGACAGTAAGACCGTTCGCGGTGGCTGGATGGCCCGGCACGCTCAGTCCGTAGGCGTATTTGCCGGGCCCGAGATCCAGCGCGACCGCGTTCGCGCCGGCGGGGCGCGGGATGGTCCGCTCGTTGATCGTGAGCACGGCTTCCTGCTCGCCGATATTGCTGAACACGAGCTTCGCCTGGCCGGGTGCGGGCAGGACGTTTGCCCGGGTCGCCGCATCCGAATTCTTCTGCACGAGGTGGACCGAGGTGCTGCCGGCCTTGCGGTCGAGCTCCAGCGCTGCCGGCCCGATTGGGGAGACGAAGTCGAGGCGCACGTGGTCGGCGGTGACCACCGTGCCATCCTGTTCCTGCCAGCCGAGCTTTCCGAGCTCGGTGCGATAGAACACGAGGACGTCGCTGAGCCGTGCGGGCACGGTGGCTTCGAGCCTGGTCCGGAGCGGGGCTTCGATGCCCGGCATCACGGTGGTGTGGATCCCTCGATAGCTGTAGCGGGTCGGCGCAGGCAGCTTGGCATCCGGATCCAGCGTGAGCGCGGCAGAAAACAGCGGCGGCAGATTCGACACAAAGGCGCCGGCGCTTGCCGCGAGCAGGCAGCTCGCGAAGAGAGCAAGGCCGCACGCAAAAACTTGCCATCGTGCCGGAGCTCGCACCCCAGGCCTCACCGTCGTCATGCTCACGCTCCAAGGATATCGCGCGTGCTGGAAATCCTGCGCGACGGCCGCTTCTCGCGGCCTCAGGCAGCTAGTCGCTGACGGAACCGGGCGGGTTCAATGTGGGGGTCTACCTTCGGGCGGAGACGCGTCCGCTCTCGACGTCAAAGATCTCGCCTCCCGCGCCGATCTCGGCGAAGGCAGCGGGGTCCGCGCCGGTCAGCCACACTTGCGCGCCGAGCTTCTTCAGCTCCTCGAACAGCGCCGCGCGCCGGTTCGGATCGAGATGGGCGACCACCTCGTCGAGCAGCAGCAGCGGCACGATGCCGGTCATCTCCGCCACCAGCGTCGCATGCGCCAGCACGAGGCCGATCAAGAGCGCCTTCTGCTCGCCGGTCGAGGCATCGCGCGCCGGCATGCTCTTGGGTGCATAGACGACCTGGAGGTCGGTGAGATGCGGGCCGTCGGTGGTGCGGCCGGCGATGGCATCGCGCGGACGGTTGTCGCGCAGGATCTGGCGGTAGCGGTCCTCGACCGACGTCGCGGTCTCCTGAAGCAGCGCGTTCTCCATCCAGCCGTCGAGCGCGATTTGTGCCGACGGAAACGCCGAGGCTTGCGCGCGCGCATTGAGCATGCCGGTCAGCCGTGCCGCGGTCTGGCCGCGCGTTGCGGCGACCGCGACCGCAAGCTCGGCGGTCTCGCGCTCGATCGCGTCACACCAATGATCGTCGTAATTGCGCGTCTCGAGCAGGCGGTTGCGCGAGCGCAACGAGCGTTCCAGTGCGTTGATCCGGCTGGAATGGTCGCTGTCGATGGCGAGCACCAGGCGGTCGAAGAAGCGCCGCCGCTCCGAGGCCGCGCCCATGAACAGCCCGTCCATCGCCGGCGTCAGCCACACCATGCGGATGTGGTCGCCGAAGGCGGCGGCGGAATTGACCGGCTCGCGGTCGATACGGCAGCGCCGGCTGACGGCGGCGTCAGTGCGCGGCGCATCGATGCCGGTGCCGAGCGTCGCCAGCCCCAGCGCGCCCTCGACCTGCGCCGACACCGCCCAGGAGCCGTCGCCCTGGTTGTCGGCGACGTCTTCCAGCGTCGCGCGCCGCAAGCCCCGCCCCGGCGACAGGAACGAGATCGCCTCGATGCAATTGGTCTTGCCTGCCCCATTCGGCCCGACCAGCGCCACCATGTCAGCCGCCGTCTCGAGCCCCGCCGCCCGATAATTGCGAAACTGCGTCAGCGTCAGACGATGAATGCGGGAGGGGGTCATATCAGCTCGTCATTGCCGGGCTTTGCTTTCCCTCCCCCCTTGTGGGGGAGGGTGGTGATCTTCCCCCGAAAAAGTGGACGGGTTTAAGCGGCTTTTAGCTCCATCTCGATCGGGGCGATATATCCGATCGCGGAATGGAGCCGGGTGCGGTTGTAGAAGCCCTCGATGAAGGCGAAGATAT